>Ga0164243_10005905_pt1 | contig 18610 bp, 19 predicted proteins | sample OricompcompostOP_FD_108781 | JGI IMG/M metagenome (GOLD analysis project Ga0164243, IMG submission 108781) | Organic Plus compost microbial communities from Emeryville, California, USA - Original compost - Organic plus compost (OP) | ecosystem: Engineered > Solid waste > Mixed feedstock >... | reverse complement strand
GAGGGGTGGCGACGCCGGGAGGGGCGCCGACGCTGGGAGGGGTGGCTGCCGGGCACCGTGACGCCCGGCCGGACCAGAAGACCGTGCCGTCAGGCGGAGGACGTCGCGTCGGCCGCCAGCAGGTGCTCGCCGAGCTTCCCCAGGGCGTCGGTGGTGGTGCGACGCTCCGCCTTGGTGAGGGCGGCGGTCCACCGCTTCTCTCCCTCGACGACGAGGGGGTTCACGGCGTCGAGCAGCGCCCGCCCGTCGTCGGTGAGGATCACCATCACCTTGCGCCGGTCCGTGGGGTGCCGCTGGCGCTCCACCAGGCCCCGGCGTTCCAGGGTGTCGAGCAGGCCGGTGACCGTGGCGCTGGTGACAGGGACGATCGCCCTGGAGACGATCTGCGAGGGGGTGACCGGCTCGGGGTCGCCCGCCACGATCTGCAGCACGGCGAAGCTGCCGCTGGTGATCCCGTGCGGTCGCAGGATCTCGTCGAGCCGGTGGCTGAGCCACTGTCCGACGGCGATGGCGTTGATCACCAGCTCGGTGGCCGTCGGGTCCGCCCCGGGGTTCTCGGCGACGTAGTCGCGGGACACCCGGATCCCGGGCTTGCGGGCAGTGCTAGGAGCCATGCCGCACGGTACCAAGTGACCTCGGTGAGCACCGGGCCCTCCACCAGAACGGGCCCGGCGGGTCGTTTCAGCCGGGTGGGCGGTCGGAGGCCGGGGTCTCGTCGATGACCTCCGGCCGAGGGCGGCGGACCAGCCACGCCGTGGCCACCAGCCCGAGCACGGCGATCGCGGCCACCGCGAGGAAGGTGACGGTGTAGCCGTAGCGGGACGCCTCGTACGCCGGACGGAGGTACGCCTTCAGGTTCTCGTCGAAGTGGTCGGGCCGCAGGCCGGTGGCCTCCGCCCCCTGGAGGGCGCTGCGCAGCTGCGAGGCCTGCTCGGCGGTGAGGTCGCCGAGGGGGCTGGCGTCGATGCGGGCGTGGAGCCGGTCGAGGTAGGCGGTGTGGAACAGGGCGTAGAGCACGGCGATACCGATGGCCCCGCCGCCCTGCTCAGCGGTGGCCGACACGCCGGAGGCCTGGCCCTCGTCCTGCTCGGGGATCGAGTCGAGGCTCACCGGGTCGTTGGCGGTGAGCACGAACGCCAGGCCGATGCCGTAGAGCAGCAGGCCCGGGAGGAGGGCGAGGTAGGCCCCGTGCTGCACGCCGCCGCCGGGGCGCTCGATGCCCTGCACGCCGATGGCGAGAGCCACGCCGGCCGCGGCGAGCACGGCGAAGCCGGCCACCAGCGGCGGGCGACCGCCGGCGCGGTCGTACCAGCGACCGGTGAGGGGGGCGAGCACGATCATGGGCACGGTGGCGGGGATCAGGGCCAGGCCGGCGAGGGCGGGGCTCATCTCCAGGTTGATCACCAGCAGCAGGGGGAAGATGACGCCGAGGCCCATCTCGGCCATGCCCGCCAGTCCCTGCGACAGGGTGGCGCCGAGGTAGTTCGGGGTCGACCTCAGCAGCGAGAAGCTCACCAGTGGGTTGCGCGCCCGGCGCTCGCGGCCCACGAACAGCGTGAGGGCGACGACCGCCACCGCCACGGGCACCAGTACGCCGGGCTCGGAGAAGGGCTGGTCCTGGGTGGCCGACAGCCCGTAGACCCCGCACACCAGGGCGATGCAGAAGAGGAGCGAGCCGGAGATGTCGACGTGGACCCGGGTCGTCCTCGGCGCGTCGGCCGGCACCGCCCTCAGGGTCACGGCGATGCAGAGCACGGCCAGGGGGACGTTCACCAGGAGCACCGCCCGCCACGAGATGGCGGTGGTCAGCACGCCGCCGATGGTCGGGCCGAGCGCCCCCGCCACCGCGGCGATGCCGCCCATCAGGCCGAGGGCCCGACCCTTCCGCTCGGCGTCGTGGGCGGCGCTCACCAGCGCCACCGAGGTGGGCAGCATCAGCGCTCCGCCGACGCCTTGCACGACCCGGGCCGCGATGAGCACCTCGAAGAGGGGGGCCAGGCCGGCGAGGGCGGAGCCGCCGGCGAACAGGACGCACCCCAGGAGGAAGATGCGCCGCCGGCCGAGGAGGTCACCCAGCCGGCCGCCGAGCACGAGCAGGCCGGCCAGCATGAGCAGGCTGGCGTTGAGGACCCACTGGGCCTTCGCCGAGCCGACCTCGAAGTCCCGCATGATGTCGGGCAGGGTGAGCGGCACGGCGGTCTGGTCGACCAGGATCATGGCGTTCGCCGCGGTCATGCCGACCAGGACCGCTCCCGCCCGGGCGCCCGCGCCCGTCGTTCGCTCCCTCCCCGCCGCCATGGCCGGCGATGGTAGGTCCGATCACCGGCGGGCGAGCGGGGTGGCCTCAGCTGGTCGGTGAGGGGTTCGCGCCGGCGGGGTCACCCTCGGCGGGACCGTCCTGCGCGGGGAGGGTGACGTAGAGGCGGGTCCAGGGCTGGTCGTCGATCAGCTCCCAGCGGTGGCCGCCGCCGGTGGTGTCCTCGGCCAGCAGCACGTCGCCGGGGCGGAGCTCGAAGGTCTCGCCGCCGCGGGTGGTGAACCGGAGGGTGCCGGTGAGGGTCACGACGTACTGGCGGTGGGGGGCGTTGTGCCAGTCGAGGGTCGAGCCGGGCGGTGACTGGGTGAAGCACACCGGCCCGGCCATGAGCCACCCGGTGGCGGTGTCCCGGCCGTGCGGGCCGGTGGGCAGGATCTGCTCCTCGACGTGGGACTGGCCGTCGTCGCCGGTGAAGAGGCGCACGACGCGGATCACGTGACCATCCCCGTGGCCGCCGGGTCGGAGCCGTGCAGCCACCGCCGCCCGATGGCGGCCAGCTCGCCGCTGGTGGCGAGGTCGCGCTGGGCGGCGTCGATGCGGGTGGCGAGGTCTTCGTCGTCGAGGGCGACCGCCAGCGCGATCAGCTCGTCAGTGATGCCGGTCTGCACCACGGCGAGGGTCGGACGATCGGCGGTGAGCCAACGCATCACGGGCTCGAGCTTCATGAACGCGCCGAGGGTGCCCTTCTCGAGGTCGCCGAGGGCGGTGAGGATCTCGTCGTAGGCGTAGATGCGGACGTCCGCGACCTTGCCGTCGGCGTGGAGGGCGTGGGCGACGGGCTCCGAGGTGTTGCCCTTCTGCACGCCGAGGACGAGGCCGGAGAGGTCGCCGGTGCCGTGCACGTCGGGCTGCTGGTGGGTGTCGACCACCAAGCTCTGCCCCGAGCGCACGTACGGCTGGCACCAGCGGGCCAGGGTGCGGCGGTGGTCGGTGACCGTGGCGCCCGAGGCCACGACGTCGATGCTGCGGCCGAGCTCCTCGAAGATGCCCTCGAAGTCGGAGCCCTCGTAGGGGTGCAGCTCGATCGGGCGACCCAGCCGCTGGCCGATGGCTTGGACGAGGTCGTGGTCGAGCCCGCCGACCGGCGGGCCGGGGACGTCGAAGGGGGGATCGGGGAACGCCGTCCCGACCCGCAACGGGGGAGCGCTCATCGGGGGAACGCTACAGCGGCGATCGTCCCGGCTCCGTCCCCTCGTCCCCGTGGCTCACCTGGTCAGGTCATGCCTGACCAGGTGAGCCAGGGTGGAGGGGGTCGAGGTGAGGGCGGTCGAGGTCGGGACGGTCGAGCTCGTCCTCGAGGAGCTCGTCGACGACGGAGTCGCCGCGGACCCACACGAACGCGGCGCCGACCAGCAGCAGGCCCGCCCCGAGCAGGGTGGCGTAGCGCATGCCCGAGGTGAAGGCGCTGCGGGCCGCATCCACCAAGGCGTGGTCACCGATCGCCTGGGCGACCTGGAGGGCGAGGGCGGGCGCCTCCTTCGCCTGCTCGGCCGCCTCGGCGCCGAGCCCGCCGAGGTGGTCGACGATCGAGTCGCGGTAGCCGGTGTTGAAGGCGCTGCCGAGCACGGCCACACCGAAGGCGGCACCGAGCTCGCGGGCGGTGTCGTTCACGGCCGACGCCACGCCCTGCTTGGCCCGGGGGAGGGAGGCGACGATGGCGTTGGTGGCCGGGGTCATGGCGAGGGCGGCGCCGGCGCCGATGACGAGGGTGGCGACGAGGAAGCCCCAGTAGCTGCTGCTGCGACCGACGGCGGCGAACAGGGCGAAGCCGACCGCCGACACCGCGAGGCCGGCGCCGCCGACGAGCTTGTGACCCCACCGCTCGGAGAGGGTGCCCGACACCGCCGAGAGGGGCAGCATCACGGCGGTCATCGGCATGAGGGCGAGGGCCGCCACGAAGGTGCTGTAGCCGAGCACCAGCTGGAGGAACTGCAGGGCCACGAAGAAGAACCCGAACATGGCGAAGAACTGGAGGAACAGCGACGCCGATCCGGTGGCGAAGCCGCGACGCCGGAACAGGCGGGGGTCGAGGAGCGGGTGCTCGATGCGCAGCTCGACGAGCACGAAGGCGGTGAGCAGCACGACGCCGGCGACGAGGCCGATGGCGGTCGACGGGCTGGACCAGCCCTGCACCGGGCCCTCGATGATCCCGAACACCAGGGCACCGATGCCGAGGGCGGAGAGGACGGTGCCGGCCGGGTCGAGGCCGACGTGCTCGCTGGCCCTGGTGGCCGGCACCACGAGCAGGATCCCGACCAGGGTGAGGAGGGCGAGCACCGCGGTCACCACGAACACCGAGCTCCAGGTGAACCGCTCCAGCAGGGCGCCCGAGAGGAGGATGCCGAGGGTGCCGCCCGCACCGGCGAAGCCGGCCCAGATGCCGACGGCCTTCGGCCGCTCGTCGGGCGGGAACACGCTGGTGATGGTCGAAAGGGTGCCGGGCATGATCAGCGCGGCGCCCACGCCCATGGCGGCGCGAAGGGCGATGAGCTGCCCGGGGGCGTCGACCCACACGGCGGCCAGGGCGGTGAGGCCGAAGATGGCGACGCCGGCCACGAGGGCGCCTCGCCGGCCGTAGCGATCGCCGAGGGCGCCGGCCGGCAGCAGCAGGGCGGCGAGGGTCAAGCCGTAGGCGTCGATGATCCACTGCTGGTCGGACTGGCTGGCACCCAGCCCGGACGCGAGGTGGGGCAGGGCGTTGGTGATCATCGAGACACCGGACACGACCATCACCAGGGCGAGGCACATCACGGCGAGGATCAGGGTGCGGGAGGCGAAGCGGCCCGAGGGCGGCGCGACGCCTTCGAGCTCCAGGTCGGCTGGTGCGGTCACAGGCGCTCCTCGGAGGTGGGGGAGAGGACGGGCGGCGCCACCTCCGCCGCGGTACGCTGACCGAAACGGATGACGCCTCCGGAACTATACGGAGGGCCCCTCCGTTTGTGCAACGACCTTTTTCGATGGTCTCTTCGCCGACCCCGACCGGGAGGAGCAGACGTGAGCGCGCTGGATGCGGGCGGCACCACCGAGACGAGCGCGGCGCCCCGCCGGTTGCGGGCCGACGCCGCCCGCAACCGCGAGCGCCTGCTCGCAGCCGGGCGGGAGGTCTTCGAGGAGCAGGGTGCCGACGCCTCGCTCGACGAGATCGCCAAGCGGGCCGGCGTGGGCATCGGCACGCTCTACCGCCACTTCCCGACCCGGGAGGCGCTGCTCGAGGCCGTGTTCCAGGAGCGCCTCGACGGCCTCAGCGCCCTCGGCGACGAGCTGCTCCAGGCCCCCGACGCCTTCGATGCGCTCACCCGCTGGCTCCGGGCCCACCTCGTGAACGCCTCGGCGTGCCAGGGCCTCGCCGGCACGGTCGTGATCGAGATGCTCGACCTCGACGACGGCGAGACCCACCAGCCCACCTGCGCCCGGATGCGGGAGACCGGGGCGCAGCTCCTCGCCCGCGCCCAGGCCGAGGGCAGCGCGCGTCCCGACGCCGACGCGGAGGACCTCGTCCGCCTCGTCAACGCCCTGGTCTCGGCCACCGTCGACGCCGAGGACCGGGCCGCCCTCACCGAGCGGCTGTTCACGCTGATGGTCGACGGCCTGCGCACCCCTCGCGCCTGACGCGCCTCGTCGTGCGGCGCGGTCGCGAGGCCTCCCGCGCCCTCAGCGTCCCGACGGGGGAGGACCTCCCGGGCCCACCACGGACATGGCGACCGCCAGGGCCGCCTGACCGACGCGGCGGCGTTCCGCCTCCGAGAGGTCGCCGAGGAGCTCCTCGTCGACGGACCGGGCCACCTCACCGGCCCACGTCAGCAGGTCCCTGCCCTCGTCGGTGACCTCGAGGCGGGCCGCCCGGCCCTGGCCCCCCGGGGCGCGGGTGACCGCGCCGAGGGCCTCCAGCTGGCGGACGGTGGCCCGCATGCTCTGCGGGGTCACGCCCGCCCGCCGGGCCAGGTCGCTGTAGGAGAGCTCGGGGGCGCGGAGCAGGTGGCCCAGGGCCCCGAGGTGGCGGAGCCCCACGCCTCGGGCGGCGAGCGCGTCGTCGAGCCGTCGCTGAGCGGCGCGTCCGGCGGCCACCAGGGCGAACGTCGTGGACGACACCATCGACGTCGTCGGTCGCTCCTGTTCGGCCATCGCTCCTCCCGGCCCGGATCGTACGGGCTCGTCCGGCGGACACGGGGCGGTCGTGCGCCTGGACTTTTAGCCCAACTGTAAGTCCGACTAAAAGAAGGCGATGCGCACCCTCCTCCTGTTCCTCCACGTGCTGGCGGCCGTCCTCTTCATCGGGCCCACGACCGTCGCCAGCAGCCGCTTCGCCGCCCATGCCCGACAGCGGCAGCTGCCCGAGGCCGCCGCCGCCAACCGCACCACCCGGATCTACGGGTGGGCCACCTCGGTCGTCGGTGCGGTCGGGGTGGCGCTCGCCGTCCGCAGCAGTCTCTTCGGCGAGATCTGGGTCGACACGGCGTTGCTCCTCTTCCTGGTCGCCGTGGCGGTCCTCCTGGCGGTCCACCTCCCGGCGCAACGCCGGACGCTCGACCTCCTCTGGGAGGGCGCGGAGGTGCCGGCCGCGCTGCTGGTGCGGCTCCGGGCCAGCGCGGGGGGCTACGCCCTCCTCTGGGTCGTCGTGCTGTGGCTGATGATCGCCAAGCCCCGCTGACCGCCCTCGTCCTCGCCGCCGCTCACCACAGGTGGCCATGACGGTCGGGATGAAGGATGCCCTGCACCACGTTGTCGCCGACCAGCGCCATGACGTTAGGGTTCCCTATCAGGCGATCGACCCCGGCGTCAGGCAAGCGCGGATGCACCCACTCGAACCAGCGCCCCCCGGGCACCTCCACCACCGGTTCGGCCCGGAACGGCGGGTCGCGTTCGCGGCGAGCCTCCGCGCTCATGCCGGCCGGCCGGCGCTGATCGACCACGTCGGCGACACGCTCACCTACGACGAGCTCGCGGACCGGGTCGACGACCTCGTCGAGCGGCTCGGCCCCGCGCCTCGGCTGGTGATGGTCGAGGCCTCCAACCGGGTCGACCCGATCGTGGCCTACCTGGCGTGCCTCACCGCCGGCCACCCCGTGGTGATGGCCTCCGACACCACGGCCGGCCGCGCCGCCGCCATCGTGCGCACCTTCGACCCCGACGTCGTGCTGGGCGACGACGACGGGCGCTGGCGGCTCCACGAGCGGCGCGAGGGGACCCGCCACGCGCTCCACCCGGAGCTGGCCGCCCTGCTCTCGACCTCGGGCAGCACCGGGTCGGCGAAGCTCGTGCGCCTCTCGGCGACCAACCTGACCTCCAACGCCGCCGCCATCGCCACCTACCTCGACCTCGACCACGACGAGCGCCCGCTCACCTCCCTGCCGCTGGGGTACTGCTACGGCCTCTCGGTGCTCAACAGCCACCTGCACGTGGGCGCCGCGGTGGTGCTCAACGACGCGTCGGTGGTCGACCGCTGCTTCTGGGACCGGGTCGAGCGCCACGGCGTCACCAGCTTCGCCACCGTGCCCCACAGCTTCGAGCTCCTCGACCGCATCGGGTTCGGTCGCGACGGGGTGCCGCCCACCCTGCGCACGATCACCCAGGCGGGCGGGCGCCTCGCTCCCGAGGTGGTGGCCCGCTACGCGGAGATGGCCCGCCGGCAGGGGTGGCGCCTGGTGGTGATGTACGGCCAGACCGAGGCCACCGCCCGCATGGCCTACCTCCCGCCCGAGCTGGCCGAGTCGCGCCCAAGTGCCATCGGCCGGCCCATCCCGGGCGGCGAGCTGCGCGTCGAACCGGTGCCCGGCGCGCCCGACGGCACCGGCGAGCTGGTCTACCGCGGACCCAACGTCATGCTCGGCTACGCCACCACCCCATCTGACCTGGCCCGGGGTCGGGAGGTGCACGAGCTGCGCACCGGCGACCTGGGCCGGGTCGGCCACGACGGGTTGTTCGAGATCACCGGCCGGGCGTCGCGCTTCGTCAAGCTCTTCGGCCTCCGGATCGACCTCGACATGGTCGAGCGGCTCCTCGCCGACCACGGGTACGACGCCCTCTGCGCCGGCACCGACGACGGCCTGCGGGTCGCGGTGGTCGACCCCGCCGATCCGGAGGAGGTGCAGGGCACGGTGGCCAGCGCCGTGGGCGTGCCCCGGGGCCTGATCGGCGTGACCGTGGTGGACGAGCTGCCGAGGCTCACCTCGGGCAAGCCCGACCACCAGGCCGTGACCCGCCTCGTCCCCGACACCGCCGACGGCACCGATCGGCCGGCGGCCGACGCGACGGAGGCGGACCCGTCGACCACGACGGTCGATGACCTCTACCGCGAGGCCCTGCGGGTCGACGAGGTCCGCGACGACGACACGTTCGTGAGCCTCGGCGGCGACTCACTCTCCTACATCGAGGTGTCCTACGAGCTCGAGCGCCTGCTCGGCCACCTCCCCGACGGGTGGCACCAGTGGACGGTCGCCGACCTGCGGGCGCTGGCCGCTGGTCCCCGCCGGTCGTCCCGCATCCCCACCGTCGACACCACGGTCCTGATGCGGGCGGTCGCCATCGTGGCCGTGGTCGCCGGCCACGCCCGGCTCACCACCTGGCAGTGGGGCGGTCATCTCCTGCTCGGCGTCGCCGGCTACAACACGGCCCGCTTCGTCCTCGACGGCTTCCAACGCTCGGGCCGGCTCCGCCGGGGCGCAGCGACCATCGGGCGGGTGGCCGTTCCGACGGTGATCTACCTCGCCGTGCTGAGCGTGTTCGTCTCCGGCATCCACCTCTCGACGATCGCCCTGGCCAGCAGCTACCTCCAGTCCGGTTCGTGGCGGTACCGCCTGTGGTTCGTCGAGGCGTTCGCCCAGATCATGGCCGTGGTGCTGCTGCTGTTCTGCGTGCCGGCGTTCCGGCGCCTCGAGCGGCGGGCGCCGTTCGGGGTGGCCTTCGGTGCGGCCTTGCTCGGCCTCGCCCTGAGGGAGATCCACCTCTCCCACGACGGCTACGAGGTGTTGCGCGCCCATGCGGTGCTCTGGATCTTCGCCGTGGGGTGGGCCGCCGAGCGGGCGGACACCGCCGCCAAGCGGGCCCTGGTGAGCATCGTCGCGGTCGGGGCCCTGGCTGGTTGGTACGACGGCGGGGTGCGGGAGCTGGCCGTCACCGCCGGGCTGCTCGTGCTGGTGTGGGCGCCGGCGCTGCCCTGGCCGCCCCGCCTGCGCCGCCCGGTGGTGGTGCTGGCCTCGGCCTCGCTGGCGATCTACCTGGTGCACTGGGTCGTGCTCGACCTGCTCACCGACCGGCTGCCCCCGGCCCTCGTCGTGACCGTCGCCGTCGCCGGCGGGGTGCTCGCCTGGCGGGCGGTGGAGGCGGCGCGCTCGGCGCTGAGGCCGGCCGACCGGCGCCCGCACGAGGAGCGGGCCGCGGAACCCACGGTCGTGGCCTGAACGGCGACGGGCCGGGCGCTCAGAGGGCGAGCGCGCGGCTCCCGGGGGAGGGTGCCAGGCGCACCCGCTCGCCCACGGCGACCACCTCGAACGACGGCATCTGCACCCGGACCTCGCCGAGCTCGGCGATCTCGACGTGGTACAGCACGTCCCGTCCCCGGAACTCTCGGGCGGTGACGAGCCCCGCGCCGGTGTGGTCGGCGGCGAGCACGATCGACTCGGGGCGCAGCCCGGCCTGCTGGCACGGCCGCCCCGACGTGTCCACGGCGAAGGTGCCGAGTGGGGTGACCGCCGCGCCCTCGCCGACCTGGGCGCTGACGACGTTCACGTCGCCCAGGAACCGAGCCGTCCACAGGTCGACCGGATGCCAGTAGAGCTCGGCCGGGGTGCCGGTCTGCACGGCCTTGCCGTCGCGCATCACCACGACCCGGTCGGCGAGCGACAGCGCCTCCTCCTGGTCGTGGGTGACCCACACCGCGGCGGCCTTGGCCTCCCGCAGCAGCTCGGCCACCTCGGTGCGCAGCCGCACCCGGAGGGCAGCGTCGAGGGCGCTGAAGGGCTCGTCGAGGAGGATCAGCTCTGGTCGCGGCGCGAGGGCCCGGGCCAGCGCCACGCGCTGGCGCTCGCCGCCGGACAGCTCGGCGGGGTCGCTGTCGGCGCGGTCGCGGAGGCCGACGAGCTCCAGCACCTCTCCCACCCGTTCGACGTCGCGGCGGACGCCGAAGCCCACGTTCTCACCCACCGTGAGGTGGGGGAACAGCGAGTCGCCCTGGGGTACGAAGCCGACCCGGCGGCGCTCGGGCTCCACCCAGGTCCCCTCGCCCGCGACGGGGACACCACCGACCTCGACGGTGCCGGCGTCGGGCACCTCGAAGCCGGCGAGCAGGCGCAGCAGGGTGCTCTTGCCGGAGCCGCTCGGACCGAGGACGGCGACCAGCTCGTGGGGCTCGACGACCAGGCTGACCTGGTCGACCGCGGCGCGCTCGCCGAAGCGTCGGACCAGGTCGCGGGTGCGTACCGCGGGGGTGTCACCCGATGGGAAGGTCTCCGGCACGGTGGATTAGGGTAACCAAACGCCGCCGATGTGGACGACCGTCCACCGCGGAGGCGGCAGACGTGGAGGGTCCCCCCGTGAAGATGCGCAGTCCCCTTCGACGCTGGTGGCCGGTCCTGGCCGTGGTCGCCGTGGTCGTGATCGCAGGGGGCGCGCTGCTCCTCTTCACCGGTGGCTCGAGCAACGCGCTCGTCGTCTACAACGGCCGCTCCCACTACGGCGGCGAGGAGGCCTTCGAGGCCTTCACCAGGGAGACCGGCATCAAGGTCGAGCTGTTCGGCGGCGACGCCCAGACCCTCCACGACCGCCTCCTCTCCGAGGGCGACGACACGCCCGCCGACCTCCTGGTCACCGTCGACGGCGCCAACCTGTGGCGGGCCAAGGAGGAGGGCCTCCTCCTCCCGGTGCAGTCGACGATCGTCGAGGAGTCCATCCCCGCCAACCTCCGCGACCCCGACGGCACGTGGACGGCCATCAGCACCCGCGTCCGCACCCCGGTGGTGTCCACGGAGCGGGTGCCCGAGGGCGCCGTCACCAGCTACGCCAGCCTCGGCGACCCGCAGTTCAAGGGCCGGGTGTGCCTGCGCACCGCCAGCAGCATCTACAACCAGTCGCTCGTCGCCGACATGATCGCCAAGCGGGGTGAGGACGCCACCCGCGAGCTGCTCGAGTCGTGGATGGCCAACGACCCGCAGATCCTCGGCAACGACATCGAGGTGCTCGACGCCATCGCCGACAACCGCTGCGACGTCGGTCTGGTGAACCACTACTACCTGGTGCGCAAGCTCCGGGAGAACGCGAACTTCCCGGTCACCCCGGCCTGGCCCGACCAGGACGGTGCGGGCGCCCACGCCAACCTCTCCGGAGTCGGCGTCGTGGCGGCGAGCGATCGGCAGGAGGACGCCATCCGCCTGCTCGAGTTCCTCGTGCAGTGGGAGGCGCAGCAGTCCATCGCCGAGAACGGCGAGTTCCCCGCCAACCCGCAGGTCGAGGCCACCGAGATCGTGCGCCCCTGGCAGGGCGTCAAGATCGACCCCATGTCGGCGGCCGGGGCCGGGCAGAACGCCACCGCGGCGGTCACCCTGATGCAGGCCGTCGGGTGGGAGTAGGCGCCCTCACGCGCCGACAACGCCCCATCGGCGGGCGAGCGTGGGGCGTCGGGGCGGTGGTGGCGGCCGTGGTGGTCGCCGGGCCGCTCGTCGTCCTCCCGCTGTCCTTCTTCGGTCGGGCCGACACCGCGGACGTGGTGCGGGACATCCTCCCGCAGGCCGTGTCCCGCAGCCTGGTGCTGGCCCTCGGGGTGGCCATCGGCACCCTGCTGATCGGCGGCAGCCTGGCCGTCCTGCTCAGCTTCTACGACTTCCCGGGTCGCCGGTTCCTCGAGTGGGCGGTGGTCTTCCCGCTCGGGATGCCCGCCTACATCCTGACCTTCGTGCTGCTCGGGCAGTACGACGAGCGGTTCCTCCGCGACCTCGGCATCCCGATCACGCTCCCCGAGATCCGTTCGGCGTGGGGTGCCATCGCCGTGCTCTCCCTGGTGCTGTACCCGTACGTGTACATGCTCGGGCGCACCGCCTTCCTCAACCAGGCGCCCCACCTGCTCGAGGCGGCCCGCAGCCTCGGCCACTCGCACCTCCGCTCCATCATCCGGGTGGCCCTGCCCCTGGCCCGCCCGGCGCTCGCCGCCGGGGTGAGCCTCGCCGTGATGGAGGCATTGGCCGACTTCGGTGCGGTGAACCTGCTCGGCTACCGGGCCCTGCCCGACGCCATCTACCGGGTCTGGTACGGCGCCTTCGACCGGCAGGCCGCCCTCCAGCTGGGCGCGGTGCTGCTCGGCCTGGTGACGGTGATGATCCTCGTCGAGAGGGCCAGCCGCCGCCGGTCGACCACCCTGACGACGATGCGGGGCGGTGCGCCCATCCGCAAGCGCCTGCGTTCCTGGCGGGCCGCCCTCGCCTTCGCCCTCCCCACCCTGCTGCTCCTCGGCGTCGTGGTGGCCCCGGTCGTGCAGCTGGTGAGGTGGGCGATCGACGGCATCCGCAACGGCACCTACGACGCCACGCTCGTCACCAACGTGCGCAACAGCGTGCTGCTCGCCCTGATGACCTCGGCGCTCACCGTGATCATCGCCGTGGTCACGATCTTCGCCGTGCGCCTCGCACCCACCCGTACCCGGCGCCTGTCGATGCGGGCCGCCACCCTCGGCTACGCGGTGCCCGGCTCGGTGGCGGCGGCCGGCGTGTTCATCGTCGCCGACGGCCTGGGTCGGCTCGTGGGCACCGTGCTGACCGCCAGCCTGGCCGCCCTGGTGGTGGCCTTCTGCGTGCGCTTCACCACCCTCGCCATCCAGTCCGGGGAGTCCCGCATGGACTCGCTGCCCCGGTCCCTCGACGACGCGGCCCGATCCCTCGGGGCCGGCCCGGCCCGGGTGCTCGGGGAGGTCCACCTGCCGCTGCTGCTCCCGGCGCTGGCCACCGGCGCGGCGCTCGTGTTCGTGGAGGTGGTGAAGGAGCTCCCGGCCACGGCCCTGCTGCGGCCCTTCGGCCTCGACACCCTGCCCATCGCGGTGTGGGAGGCCACCAAGGAGTCGCTGTACGAGACGGCCTCGCTGCCTGCTCTGCTCCTGCTGGTGGTGAGCATGGTGCCCGTGGCGTTCCTCGTCCGGCGCTCGCCCGGCTCTCGCTAGCCAGCGCCGAACGCCTGGCGGTGGGTCGGGTCCTGCGGCGGCAGCTCGGCGAACAACGCCGTCGGGCCGGAGCCCAGGTGGGGCTCGATGCCGTCCGACGTACGAGCGCCGCGAAAGGCCGATAGGGTCGATCTCCTAGAGAGAGGGGGTCCAGCCATGCTGAACCCCACCAACTGCGAGGCCCGGGTCACAGTGATCTGCCATCGCACCGCCACCATCACGATCACGGGCGAGCTCGACAAGGCCAGTGCTCCGCTGATCCTCGGCCAGCTCGACGAGGTCCTGCCCGTCGAGCCCTGTGAGGTCATCGTGGACCTCACCGACGTGACCTTCATGGACACCGGAGGCCTCGACCTCCTCGACGCGCTGGACGGGCGCGGCCACGTGGTGGAGCCCGTCGCCGGCTCGGCCATGGTCTCGCTCGTCCTCGGCTACTGGCGGTCGACCATCCCCGCCTGACCGCAGACCCTCTCCCGGTTGCGTAGCGTGCGTCCCGTGCCGGGCGCCGTCGGCCCGGCGGAGGGGGACCCGTGGGGATCAAGCTGTTCACGTTCGGTCGCCGCCGTGCCGGCCTGTCGACCGAGGAGTTCCACGCCTACTGGCGTGACGAGCACGCGCGCCTGCTGGCCGACGAGCCCACGCTGCGCCGCCACGTGCGCCGCTTCGAGCTGAACCACCGGCTGCCCGAGGACTATGGGCGGGACCGGTTCCGCCCCGCCGAGGCCGGTCCCGGCTATGACGGCGTGGCGGTGCTGTGGTTCGACTCCATGGACGCGTTCCAGGCGATGCTGGCCGAACCGGCGCACGCCGCGGTGGCCGCCGACGGGGCCGAGTTCCGTGAGGACGCGCAGCTCCTCGTGTTCACCCACGACCCCGACGTGATCGTCGGCGGCCGGGACCGCTCCACGGCCGGCGCCAAGATGCTCTGCATCCTGCGTCGCCACCCGGACTACGAGCAGCCGGCGTTCCACGAGCACTGGCTCCACCACCACGGCGGGCTGTTCCAGGACGTCGCCGAGCTGAACGAGCCGCTGCTCGGCTACGACCAGAACCACGGCCTCGACCTGCCCGGCGCCGCGTTCGACGGAGTGACCGAGCAGTGGTTCGCGTCCTACGACACGTTCCTCGGGTCGTTGCAGGTCGAGGCGGTGGAGCGCCTCGTGAACCCGGACGTGGCCTCCTTCCTCGATCCCACCAGCCTCGAGTTCGTGATGGCGGGGCCGCCGACGGTGGTGATCGACGACGGGGACGAGGGTCGATGACCTTCCAGGAACGGCTCGACGCGCTGGTCGGCCGTCCGCCCGGCGGCTCCGGCCGGTCGCTCGCGCCTGACCCGGTGAACCAGCCCATGATCCGCCACTGGGCGGCGGCCTTCGAGGACGCCAACCCTGTGTACACCGACCCCGAGGCGGCGGCCGCCTCCCGATGGGGGCAGGTGGTGGCGCCCCCGCTGATGCTCCAGACCTGGACGATGGCCACGCCGATCATCACGGGCATCGGCGAGCGGGGTGGTTCACCCACCGAGTCCGAGGGCGAGAGCTTCATGAAGGTGTTCGAGGAGGGTGGCTTCACCGGCACCCTCGCGGTGGGCTCGGAGATGGAGATCGAGCGCCACCTCCACCTGGGGGAGATCGTGACCGCCGAGACCGTCATCGAGTCGATCTCCGAGGAGAAGCAGACCCGGCTGGGCCCGGGCCACTTCGTCACCTGGGTGACGACCTACACCGTCGACGGCGGTGAGGTCGTCGGCCGTCAGCGGTTCCGGATCCTCAAGTTCGCCCCTGGAGGTGCCTCGTGAGCGCCCTCGGGAGCCGGCGCGGCGCCTCGGTGGTGGTGGGCGAGGAGCTGCCCACCCTCGAGCTGGACATGACCGCCACCCGGATCGTGGCCGGCGCCCTCGCCACCCGCGACTTCATGCCGGTGCACCACGATCGCGACTACGCCCAGGCCCAGGGCGCGCCGGACATCTTCATGAACATCATCTCCACCAACGGCCACCTGGGCCGCTACCTCAACGACTGGGCCGGGCCCGACGGCCTGGTCCGCCGGCTCTCCATCCGCCTCGGCGTGCCCGTCTTCCCCGGGTCGGTGCTGCGGTTCAGCGGCACCGTCGCCGCCGTCGAACCGGTCGGCGACGAGGTCCTGGTCACCGTCGACCTGCGGGCGGCCACCGACCTCGGCGACCACGCCACCGGTACCGCGGTGGTGGCGCTCCCCGCCTGAGACGGCTGCGGCGCCCGTCGCCGCGGGCGCGGATGCGGAGCTGTGGGAAGGTCGGGGGGTGGCACCGGCCCCCGTCCTCTCCTCCCCACCGGGGCCCCCGGCCGCCGTGCTGCGGGACGAGCGCCGCCTCGAGGTCCCCCTCCACCTGGCCGCCACCGTCGGCGGGCTGGTGCGAGGCCGGGGCGATCTCGCCGCCGCGCTCCGGGGCGACGAGCTGTGGTGGGCCACCAACACCCCGCTCGGACCGGCGACCCTGCACCTCGAGGTGCGCCGCACCTCCGCCTCCGTGCGGGTGAGGGCGTGGGGGAGCGGCGCGCCCTGGGTGATCGACCAGGTGCCGGAGCTCCTCGGGCTCGGCGACGACGTCGACGCCTTCACCGCGCACCTGACCGGCCTACGGGTGGCCGGCGCCGAGCTGGTGCGTGACCTGCACCGTCGGTCGCCGGGTCTGCGGATGTCGCGGTCCGGCGCGGTGGTGGAGGCGCTGGTGCCGTCGATCCTCGAGCAGAAGGTCATCGGTGCCGACGCCCGAGCCAGCTACCGCGGCCTGGTGCGCCGGCACGGCACGGCCGCCCCGGGACCCGACCTCGGTCTGCGCACCCCGCCGACCCCCGAGCAGCTGGCCCGGCTGCCGTACTGGGCCTACCACCCGCTCGGGGTGGAGCGCCGCCGGGCCGACACGGTGGCCCGGGCCTGCCGGGCGGCCCACCGGCTCCAGGCGGGGACCTGCGCCGACGCGGAGCTCCAGCGCCGGCTGCTCACCCTCCCGGGAGTCGGGCCGTGGACGGTGGCCGAGGTGTCCCGCGTGGCGCTCGGCGACCCCGACGCGGTGAGCGTCGGTGACTACCACCTCGCCCACCGGGTGGCCTTCGCCTTCCTGGGCGAGCGGCGGGGCACCGACGACCAGCTCCTCGAACTGCTGGAGCCCTTCCGGCCCCACCGCCAGCGCGTCGTGCGGCTCGTCGAGCGCGCCGCGCCCACGCCGCCCCGGCGCGGCCCCCGACTCGAGCGCAGCCGCCTCCGCACCCTCTGACCACCCCCTGCACCCACCCACGTTGGCTCACCTGCTCAGGCATGACCTGACCACGTGAGCCAGCGTGAGGATGCGGACGAGAATTGGAGTGGTGGTTGCAGAAAACCTGCAACGGGAGTTATAAGTATCTAGGAGATGCCGATCACTGCGAAAGGAGAGACCATGTTGATGCGCACTGATCCGTTCCGCGACCTCGACCGCCTCTTCCAGCAGGTGACGACGGGTCTGCCGGGCCGGCCGGCGGCGATGCCGATGGACGCCTACCGCGACGGCGACACCTTCCTCGTGCAGTTCGACCTGCCGGGTGTGGCGCCCGACGACATCGACGTGACCGTGGAGAAGAACGTGCTCACGGTGCGGGCCGAGCGCACCCGGCCCGAGGCTCCCGAGGGCACCGAGATGGTGGCGGCCGAGCGGCTGCACGGCACCTTCTCCCGGCAGCTCTTCCTCGGCGACACCCTCGACGCCGACCACATCGAGGCCGCCCACCACGACGGCGTGCTCACGCTCCGGATCCCGATTGCCGAGCGGGCCAAGCCGCGCAAGGTCGAGATCCGCACGCACGAGCCCGAGCGGGTCGCGCTCGGTGCCTGAGCCCCGCCCGGTCGGGCCCGGCCGTGGGCCCGACCGGGCCGAGCCCCGAACGCCGGGCACCGCCTCGATCGACGACCCGGCGTCGGCGCTCTACACCGTGGGGCAGGTCGCCGCCATGCTCGGCGTGCAGCAGGCGTTCCTGCGCCGGCTCGACACCGAGGAGGTGGTGCAGCCGGCCCGCTCGCCCGGCGGCCAGCGGCGCTACTCCCGCCAGGAGATCGTCCAGGTCGAGCGGGTCGCCACCCTGATGGGGGAGGGGATGACCCTCGCGTCGATCCGGCGCATCGTGGCCCTCGAGGCGGAGGTTGCCGAGCTGCGCGCCGAGGTCGCCCGGCTCCGGGCCCGTACGCGGCGCTGACGCGCACCGGCTCACAGCCGGGGGCGCACCTCGCGCTCGAAGAAGTCGAGGAACCCTTGCTGGTCGGGCCCGATCTGCTGGAGGTAGAGGACGTCGTAGCCCGCGGACTCGAACTCCTTCACCGCGGCCACGAACCGCTCGGGGTCGGGCCCGCAGGGCACGCCCTCGGCCACCATCTCCTCGGTGACCAGCTCGCACGCCTGCTCGAAGTGGGTGGGGCTGGGCAGCTCCTGGGCCAGCTCACCGGGCAGCGACTGGTTCGGCCAGGTGCGGTGCACGAGGCGCACCGCCTCGGCCTCGTCGGGGCCGTAGCAGACCTTCAGGCCGTTGTAGCTGGGCTTGCCCGCCCCGCCGGCCGACCGGAACTGCTCGAGCAGCTCGGCGCTGGGCTGGGCGCAGACGAAGCCGTCGCCGATGCGGCCGGCCAGGCTGGCCGACTTCGGACCGAATCCCGAGACCAGCACCGGGGGCGGCTCGGCCGGTGCGTCGTAGATGCGGGCGTTGCGCACCACGTAGTGCTCGCCCGAGTGGCTCACCTGCTCGCCGCCCCACAGCTCGCGGATGACGGCCACCGCCTCCTCCAGCATGTCGAGCCGGGTGTCCGTGTCGGGCCAGTCGTCGCCGAGCACGTGCTCGTTGAGGTTCTCGCCGCTGCCCACCCCGAAGCGGAAGCGTCCCTCGAGCAGCAGCGACGCGGTGGCCGTGGCCTGGGCGAGCACCGCCGGGTGGATGCGGAGCGTGGGGCAGGTGACCCCGGTGGTGACCGTGACGCTGGGCGCGGCGGCGGCGATGGCGCCGATGAGGCCCCACACGAAGGGGGAGTGGCCTTGAGCGTCGATCCACGGGTGGTAGTGGTCCGACACCATCAGCTCGTCCCACCCGGCGGCGCTCGCTCGCCGTGCCTGTTCGACGAGCTCGCGGGGCCCGTACTCTTCGCTGGCCAGGAAG
>Ga0164243_10005904_pt1 | contig 18610 bp, 17 predicted proteins | sample OricompcompostOP_FD_108781 | JGI IMG/M metagenome (GOLD analysis project Ga0164243, IMG submission 108781) | Organic Plus compost microbial communities from Emeryville, California, USA - Original compost - Organic plus compost (OP) | ecosystem: Engineered > Solid waste > Mixed feedstock >... | reverse complement strand
CGGTCATCGCGCCGCTGGTGCTCGGCGTCGGGGCGGTCGGCTACTTCTCCGGCGGAGCCGGGGTGGCCGGTGCCGCCGGCACCGCGGGGGCTGCTGGGACTGCGGGCGCTGGAGGCGCTGCCCAGGCGGGCCACGCGGCCGGCGCGGTGCCGAAGCAGGCGACGACTTCCGGGGTGTCCGCGGGAGCGCTGGCGGCCGCGGTCGCGGTGGCGCTCAGCGGTGGGCCCCAGCCGCAGCCCGCGGCGGCACCGCCTCCGCCGCCTCCGCCGGTCGTCCACCCCACCGCGCGGCAGCTGCCCCCACCGCCACCACCGCCGCCCGAGGAGCCTCCGCCGCCGAGGTCGCAGCTCGACGGTGCCGGACCGAGCCAGCCGATCGCTCTCGTGCCGGGCGGTCCCGCCGCCGAGCTGCCGATCACCGTGCGGAACTCGGGCAACGGCCCGTCCGGTCCGGTCACGCTCACGTTGTCGACGCCGCCCGGCGTCTCGGCGACCGTCCCCGGGGCCTCCGGCGCCAGCGCGCCCGCGTCGTTCAACACCGGCGCCCCGAGCGGCACCGCGCAGGCGCGCGACGCCTCCGGAACCGTGGCGGCGAGCAGTTCCGGAGCGACCCCGGCAACGACCTCGGCGGTCGCCTCCGCCCCCGTCGGAGCGCTCCGCGCTGCCCCGGCCGCTTCCCCGCCGGTGCGTTGCTCGCCCGCGGAGAGCGGAACCAGCTGCACGCTGAGCTCCGGGCTGCCCCCGGGCGGCACGTACACCTTCGCCTTCCGCGTCCAGGCGGGCCCGGACGCCCGCGGCGGGCAGATCACCGGGCACCTCAGCGGCGGCTCCGGCAGCGGTGAGGTTTCCGGGCTGCAGCTGGCGGCCGTACCCGTGCTGATCCAACCGGCCGACGGGGTGCTGCTCTGGGCGTCCGGCCAGGACTACGCGCCGTCCTCGTTCACCCGGCTCGACCTGGACGTGCGCAACACCGGCAACCGCCCGGGCACCGCGGTCGCGACGGCGACCCTGCCGGAAGGGGTGCGCGTCGTCGGGATGCCGCCGGAGTGCGAGCAGGACGACCGGCAGCTGCGCTGCAGCGCGGAGCTGCGACCGGATGAGGAGTTCGACGGCGAGATCTGGGTGCGCCCGTGGTTCGACTCCGGCCCGGCGCTGTTCGGCGGCCGGAACGGCTGGCTGACGGTCCCGGCCCGGGCGCAGCTCGGGACGGCCACGGACAGCGACACGGCCCGCGTGCGCCACGACTCGTCCTGGCAGGACGGAACGTGGGACGAGCCCGCTGGTGGGACACCGGAAGATCCCGGCTCCACTACCCCGTCTCCCCCGACCCCGCCAGTTCGCGAACCCTTTTCGGACGGGTGGTGAGCACGCTCGGTGACGGGTGCCTCGTCCCGCGGAAGGACCTCCGTAGAATCGCCCGCGTGACCGCCTCCCCCTTCCACCGCCTCGCGCGCTCCGCGCTCGCCGCACGCTGCCGCGACCTGGCCCTCGGGCACTGGGAGCTGCTCAAGTTCGGCGTCGTCGGGGCGGTCACCTTCGTCATCGACACGGCGATCTTCTACGGGCTGAAGCTGACCGTGCTGGAGCCGAAGCCGGTGACGGCGAAGGTGATCGCGGTGCTCGTGGCGACGATCGTGTCCTACGTGCTCAACCGCGAGTGGTCGTTCCGGGCCCGCGGCGGCCGCGAGGCCCACCACGAGGCGGCGCTGTACTTCCTGTTCAGCGGCATCGGCGTGGCCGTGTACTCGGCGCCGCTGTGGGTCTCCCGGTACGTGCTGCTGATGCACACCCCGTACACCAGCCGCTTCGTCGAGGAGCTGGCGGACTTCACCGCCGGGCAGGTGGTGGGCCTGCTGCTGGGGATGGCGTTCCGCTGGTGGGCGTTCCGCAAGTGGGTCTTCCCGCGGCCGGAGTGCACGATCTGCGCCCTCGACGAGCAGACCCGCGCCCTGGACTCGGCGGACGGGAGAGAGCACTGGCGCGGCGTCCGCGAGCACTCGCACCTGTAGCGCCCGCGTCCGCCGCGGACCGGGCAGCCGCTCAGCGAGGTCCGGGGCGCTGCTCCGCGGGCAGCTGGCAGGCCGGGGTCGCGCCGGGGAGCCGGTGGCGGTTGTTCGCCACCCGGCGGTAGACGAACTCGGCGGCGCTGCGCAGCAGCGGGGCGTCCATCGCCCGGCCCAACACCGGCCACGGGCGTCGGCAGTGCTTGAGCAGCGCGGCCACGGCCGCCGCACCGCCGCGGACGCGGCCGCGGGGTGGCACCCACACGACCTCGTGGCGGGCGCGGTCCTCGGTGGTGCGCAGGGCAGCCAGATCCGCCTCCTGCCACGGGACGACCCGCACGCGCACCGGCAGCCGCTCGACCCAGCGGACGCTGCGGGTGCAGAAGCCGCAGTCACCGTCGTAGATCAGGGTGGGCAGCCCCATTCCGGCCCCCTTCCGGCGCGCGCGGCCGTTCCCGGGCCATCCCGACCGCGACGACCTGGACGCTTCTCCGCCCGACGAGGAAACCGCACCGCCCCGGACGGGCGCGCGGCGGTCACGTCGACGACGGGAAGCCAGCGAGCCAGCTGCCCGAGTCGTCGACGAGGTGCCGCCGCTGCCATCCACGCCGCGGTGGCGCGCTCAGTCGAGGTCGTCGTGGCACATGAGCTGGCGACCGGCCTCGGTGACCGATCCGGACAGCGACGGGTAGACGGAGAAGGTGTTGGCCAGGTGCTCCACGGTGACCTGGTTCTGCACGGCCATCGCCAGCGGCAGCACCAGTTCGCTCGCGTTCGGCGCCACCACCACGCCGCCGACGACGACACCCGTCGCCGGCCGGCAGAACACCTTCAGGAAACCGCGCCGCAGGCCCTCCATCTTGGCGCGCGGATTGGTCGCCAGCGGCAGCACCACGGTGCGGGCCGGCACCTCGCCGGCGTCGATGGCCTGCTGGCTGATACCGACCGCGGCGATCTCCGGATGGGTGAAGACGTTGGCGGCCACGGTCTTGAGCTTGATCGGGGCGACGCCCTCGCCGAGCGCGTGCCACATGGCGATGCGGCCCTGCATGGCCGCGACCGAGGCCAGCAGCATCACGCCGGTGCAGTCGCCGGCCGCGTACACCCCGGGAACGCTGGTGCGCGAGACCCGGTCGACGGGGATGTAGCCGGCGCGGTCGGTCTCGATGCCGATGCGGTCCAGCCCGAGGTCGTCGGTGTTGGGCACCGAACCGACCGTGAGCAGCGCGTGGCTGGCCTCGACCTGTCGCCCGTCGGCGAGGTGGATCAGCACCCCGTCCGCGGTGCGCTCGACCCGCTCGGCCCGGGCGTGCTTGACGACCTCGGTGCCGCGTTCGGCGAAGACGTCCTCCAGCACCGCGGCCGCGTCGGCGTCCTCGTGCGGCAGCACCCGATCCCGGCTGGAGATCATGGTGACCTTCACGCCCATCTCGGTGTAGGCGGAGGCGAACTCGACACCGGTGACCCCGGAGCCGATCACGGCCAGGTGCTCGGGGAACTCCTGCAGGTCGTAGAGCTGGCGCCAGCTCAGGATCCGCTCGCCGTCGGGCTCGGCGCCGGGCAGCACGCGCGGGGTCGCGCCGGTGGCGATCATCACGTGGTCGGCGACGAGCTCCTCGGTGCCGCCGTCGGCGAGCTGGACGCCGATGTGGTGCTGGGCCATGCCCCTGGTGGGGTTGGTGAACCGGGCGCTGCCGACGAGGACCTTGACGCCCTCCCGGCGCACCCGGGAGCGGATGTCCGAGGACTGGGCCAGCGCGAGCCCCTTGACCCGGCCGTGCACCACGCCCACGTCGACGTCCGCGGTGCTGTTCTCGGTGCGGATCCCGAGTTCACCGGCGTTCCGGGAGGAGGAGCGAGCACCGGCCGAGGCGATGAAGGTCTTGGAGGGGACGCAGTCGTAGAGCACGCAGGCGCCACCCAGTCCCTCTTGCTCGACGAGGGTGACCTCCGCACCGTTCTGCGCTGCGACGAGCGCGGCCTCGTAGCCGGCCGGTCCACCCCCCATGATCACGATGCGGGTCAATTCGGGATCCTCCTGACTACCTTGTGGGCAACCGGCACCACCGTACGCTGGGGCAACCCGGGCATATCGACCGGTGCCACGGCCGTTTCCGGGGATTTCGGCCCACGCGCCCGCGTCGACGTGACGTGATCCACCCCGACAGCCGTGGACGCGATCGCTACCCTGTGGGCGTGCCGCTGTACGCCGCGTACGGATCCAACATGGACCCCGCCCAGATGATGGACCGCGCCCCGCACTCGCCGGTGGCGGGAACCGGGTGGTTGCTCGACTGGCGCCTGACCTTCGGCGGTGAGGACGTCGGCTGGGAGGGCGCCCTGGCGACGATCGTCGAGGAGCCGGGAGCCCACGTGTTCACCGTGCTCTACGACGTGGCTCCGGAGGACGAGCCGCAGCTCGACCGCTGGGAGGGCTCCGAGCTCGGCCTGCACAAGAAGCTCCGGATGCGGGTGCAGAGCCTGGACGGTCCGGTGCTGGCGTACGTGTACGTGCTGGACGCGTACGAGGGCGGCCTGCCCTCGGCCCGCTATCTCGGGATGATCGCCGACGCCGCGGAGGCGGCCGGCGCCCCCTCGGACTACGTGGAGAAGATCCGCACCCGCCCCTGCACCAGCGTCGGGCCCTGACTCGGGGCCCCTGGCTCGGGCCGCCGACGCAGGCCCCTGGCGCGGGCCCCTGAACTTGGGCCCTGACGCGCGGGCCCTGGACGCGGGCCGCGGCCTCCGCGTGAGCCGTTTCCCGCTTCCGGGCCCGGCTTCCGGGCCCGGCTCCCAACCCCGACTTCCGGGCTCCGCGCGCATCGCGGTTCCCGAGGCGCGTGGTCCCGCAGCTCGTGGTCCTAGGCGCCTGGTCCTTGGCGCGTGGTTCCGAAACGCGTGGTCCCGAGACGCCGTCCACGCCGGAACGGCCGTGCTGCGCGCCGGGACCCGGTGGCGCGCGAAGGTCAGATCCAGCCGCGGTGGCGCAGTTCGCCCGTGAAGCGCCGGTAGCTCTCCTCCAGCGGCGCCACTTCCCGCTCGTCGGGTTCGACCAGCTCGCCGGCGGGCACCATCTCCTCGGCGGCGGCGCTGATGCCCGCGTGCGCGCTGCCCGCGGCGGCCAGCAGGGCCGCGCCCAGGGCGGTGCCGGCTTCGCGCACGCGCAGCACGGGCCGGTTGAGCACCGAAGCGCGGATGCGGCACCAGCTCGGGCTGAGCGCCCCGCCGCCGGCGGTGCGCAGCGGCCCCTCGGCGGGGGCGCCGAGTTCGGCGAGGCGCTCCACCGCGAGCCGTTCGCAGAACGCGACTCCCTCCAGCCGCGAGCGGTGCTCGTCCGCGCGGTCCCGCGGCTGGCCGACGACGAACGCGGTGGCCTCGTCGGCCAGGAACGGGAACCGCTCCCCCGTTCCCCGCAGCGGGTAGTTCAGCACCGCCGAGGGGCCGCGCTCGGCGGCTGCCGCGTCGAGCGCAGCGATCTCGTCGCCGTCCACCTCGGACAGCGCGGAGCCGCCGATGTTCGCCGCACCACCGGGCAACCAGACGCCCTCGGGGTGCAGGTGGCTGTAGACCGCCCCCGACGGGTCGTGCACGAGCTGCCGGGACACTCCCTTGAGGACCAGCGTGGTGCCCAGGACGGTGACGAACTGGCCGACGTCGACCGCCCCGGTGGCGAGCTGGCCCGCGCACCCGTCGGTCATGCCGGCGACCACGCTGCAGCCGGCGGGGAGCCCGGTTTCCGCGGCGGCTTCCCGCCCGACGGTGCCGAGCTGCGCCGCGGGCCGCGCGACCTCGGGCAGCACCGCCTCCGGAACGCCGAGGGCGTCGAAGACCTCGCCGGCCCACTCCCCGGCGACCACGTCGTAGCCGCTCTTGAGGGCGTGGCTGGTGTCCACGGCCACCGGGTGGCCGGTGAGCTTCCGGCCGATCAGGTCCGGCGTGTGGCAGACCGCCGCGGCCCGCGCGGGCGGGTCCGCGCAGAGCCAGGCGATGCGGGCCAGCCCCGATCCCGCGGTGGGCGTGATCCCGGTGGCCGCCCAGCGCCGACCGCCGACCTCCGCGGCCGTGCGCGCCTGCTCGCCGGCCCGCCGGTCGTCGTACATCAGGGCCGGGGTGACCGGATCGCCGGAGCGGTCGACTAGCACCACCGTGCCCGAGGTCGCCGACACGGCCAGCGCGGCGATCTCGCTGCTGCGCGGCCCCAGCGCCCTGGTGCACTCGGCGAGGCAGTCGCGCGCGGCCGGCCACCAGGAGCTCGCGTCCTGCTCGGAGCGGCCGCCACCGGCGCGGACGGGCTCGGGCAGGCTTCGGGACGCGGCAGCGACGAGAGCACCGCTCACGTCGTGGACCTGGACCCGGGCGTTCGCCGTGGCGATGTCGACGCCGGCGACGAGCGCACCGCTCATCCGGTCCCCCGCAGCTCGGCCAGCGCGGCCGGCAGCTCCGCCAGCCCGGGCACCACCGCGTCGGGTTCGGCGAGCTGCTCGGACGTCGGTTCCGGTGGCGCCTCTCCGCGCAGCACCCACACCGCGCGGATCCCGACCCGGTGCGCGCCCCGCACGTCGGTGTCGAGCCGGTTGCCCACGTGCACGGCGTTCTCGGGAGCCACGTCGGCCTCGCGGAGGGCGTGCTCGAAGATCTCCGGGTCGGGCTTGTCGGCTCCGACCAGCTCCGAGATCGCCCAGACGTCCACGTGCTCGGCCACCCCGTCGCGGCGCAGCGCGTCGATCACCAGGGACCGCTGGTTGGCGACGACCGCGAGCCGGTAGTGCGCGGTGAGTTCGCGCAGCGCGGGCAGCACGTCGTCGTGCAGCGCCGACGGCGGGTAATACCAGTAGCTGTTCGCGCGGGCCGAGAGCTCGGCCCGGTCGTTCGGGGTGAGGAAGTGCTCGGCGACCGCGGTGCGCAGCGATCCGCCCTGGGCCTGCCGCTGCCGGTCGTAGACCTCCTGGAACTCCGCCCGGAACTCCGCGTCGGGCACCGGCCCGGCCGCCGAGTCCGCGGCCGCTTCCGCCACCGGCGCGCCCGCCCGGTCGTGCTGGCGCTCGGCGACGAGTTCGCGGGTCGCCCGGAGCAGGGCGTCGCGGTAGGCGGCGTCGTCGTAGATCGGCCCGCCGACGTCCAGCAGCACCAGCTCGATCCGCCCGCCGCCGGGGCGGTTCCGCGGTGGGGTCCCGTGCGCCACGCTGCGTCCTTTCGCCACCAGCCGCCTGCGTGCGCGCTCGCGGGAAGCAGCCGGTCAGGCCGGCGCAGCCGCTCGGGAGCACGCACCGCTTCTCACAGTCGGTGCTATCTATAACACGATTGCTGTCATTCGTAACAGGTTTGACGAGAGTGGGACTGCTCATCACGCAGCTCCTCCCCGCACACCACCGGCTCGGGCGGCCAGACCAGGGCGAGACCGCGGAGGCCCGCCCACCCACGCGAGCTCGAGCAGCCCGGTGGCCCGCCGCGTGCCCCGCCGGTCGCGGCGCCGCGCGACGCGCTCGCCGACGAGACCGCGGAGCTCCTCGGCCGCGGCAGCGGGGAACTGGCCGAGGGCCTGCTCCAGGCTGGCGAGCGCCATCCGCTGCGGCCCCGTGCACAGCAGCTCGGCGAGAGCCACGTCGAGCGCCTGCACCCGCAGGCCGTCGAGCTCGACGACGTCCGCCTCGCGCACCCACGCCTGGCGCACCGCCAACCCGGGGCGGGACCGCACCTGCCGGTCGTAGGGGACGGCCACGTGCAACGTGTCGCCGTCAGCCGCCGTGCAACCGTGCATCGCCGCGGCGGTCGGCCCGGCCAGCACGGCCGCGGGACCGGCGCGCAGCAGGGCGGCGGCCGCCCGGGTCAGCGGATCCCGCACCCGGTGTTCGGGAACGACGACGCCCCACCACAGCTGCACCCAAGTGCCCTCTTCGAGCGCGCGAGCCAGTTCCTCCGCACCCAGTTCGTCCCGCGCGCGGGCGCAGGTCCGCGCCTCGTGCAGCTGCCCCGGACCCGCAGGCGGGCCGGTTCCCGCAGGCGGGCCGGTTCCGGCAGGTGGTCTGGTTCCCGCGGGCGGGCCGGCTCCGGCGGAGGACCTGGTTCCGGCAGCGGGTCGAGCCGCGGACGGGTCGACTCCCGCAGCCCGCGGGGTTCCCGCAGCCCGCGGGACCCCGGCGAGGTGCGGGTTTCCGGTGGACGGTGCGCATTCAGCGGACGGTGCGCTCTGGAGAAGTGCCGTGTTCGCAGTCATGCCCGTAAGAGGCCGCGAACCACCGCACAGATACACACCCGATCAAGTGACGCAGCGAACTTCCTGGTCACGGCGCCGAACGCCGCGGATTCCGGGCCGCGTCCCGCCGCTCACCGCGCTTCCAGCGCCGCCAGCGCCGTGTGCACCATGAGCCGCACCCCGACCAGCAGCGCCCGCTCGTCCAGGTCGAACGCCGGCCGGTGCAGGTCGTGCACCTCGCCCAGCTCCTCGGAGTGCACGCCGAGCCGCGCGAACGCCCCGGGCACGTGCTCCAAGTACCACCCGAAGTCCTCCCCGCCCGAAGACTGCGGAGTGCTCGCCAGCCCCCGCGCTCCCACGGCCCGTTCGATGCCGGTGCGCAGCGTGCCGGTGCTGTCCGCGTCGTTGACCACCGGCGGCACGCCCCGCCGGTGCCGCAGGTCGAAGCCGACGCCGAGCGGGGCCAGCAGTCCCTGGACCAGCTCGTGGACCAGCGGTTCGAGCTGGGACCAGGTGTCGCGGTCGCTGGTGCGCAGGGTTCCGCGCAGCGCCCCGTCCTCGGGGATCGCGTTGGGGGCGTCGCCGGCGTGCACCGAGCCCCACACGAGCACGGTTCCGGTGCGCGGGTCGACGCGGCGGGACAGCAGCGCCGGCAGGTCGGTGATGACGGTGCCGAGCGCGTGCACGAGGTCGGCGCTCAGGTGCGGCCGCGAGGTGTGCCCGCCCGGGGAGGTCAGCCGCAGTTCGAGCAGGTCGGCCGCCGAGGTGATCGCGCCGATGCGGCTGCCGATCTGGCCGACCGGCAGCCGCGGGTCGCAGTGCAGCCCGAAGACGCGCTCCACGCCGTCCAGGCCGCCGGCGGCGACGACGTCGAGCGCGCCGCCGGGCATGACCTCCTCGGCCGGCTGGAAGATCAGCCGCACGTTGCCGGCCAGCGGCGGAGCGGTCGCCAGCGCGTGTGCGGCGCCGAGCAGGATCGCGGTGTGCGCGTCGTGCCCGCAGGAGTGCGCGACTCCATCCACTTTGGACGCGAACGGCGAACCGGTCGCCTCGCTCAGCGGCAGCGCGTCGATGTCGGCCCGCAGCGCGATGGTCCGCCGCGGGTGGTGGCCGTCCGGACCGAGGTCGCAGACCAGTCCGGTGCCGGGCAGCCACCGCGGCTGCAGCCCAGCTTCGGCGAGCCGTTCGGCCAGGAACGCGGTGGTCTCGTGCTCGCCGCGGGAGAGCTCGGGGTGCTGGTGCAGGTGCCGGCGCCACTGCCGCACCCGGTGCCCGCTGGCCGCGATCCACTCGTCCAGCCAGGACGGTCCGCGTCCGGCGCCGAGGTCGGCCAGCCCGCCGAGATCCGGCTGCTCCACTGTGGACAAACGCGGGGACTCCTCGTCGCCGCGCCGGTCTTCTCCGAGTCCCGGGTCGGCGACCTCCTCGGAGATCTCCTCGCCGATGTCCACACCATCCGGCCTACCCGGCTCGGTTCCGCGGGAATCCACTGCCGTCACGCCACGCCTCCCGACGCACAAAGATCGTCCGATGCTGCCCGCGCCACCGCGGAGGATGCGTGCTGGCGGCGCGCGCCGACCCGACCCGCGCGAACGGGGCGCTGCCCGCCGGCGCGGGCGCGCCGACGAAGCTCGGCGGTGGCGAGCTCGCGGTGCGCGGGGAGCACGGCGCGGATCGCGGCCGTTCTCGGGCCACCCCGACTATGAATCACTCGTCCGGCGGCTGGCGAGCTGAAGCGGGAGCGGTTAGTTCACCGGTCGCCGCGGAGCGGCGAGCGGAACGCGTCCTTCAGCGGGAGCGAAGCGCGGCCACGAGGGTGTGGACCGGCACCGGTCGGGGGGCTTCCCGGTGCCGGCCCACGTCTGCGAAGGGCTCGAGCCCGACGTCGCTGCGCGCGCAACCGCGCGATTCCGCGAAAGCGGCGGGCGAGCCCCGTACGGCGCAACGATCAGGGCTTGTTGTGAAAATCCCACATGTTCCGGCTCCGGGTCCAGCCCGTCGGCGGAATTGACCGCCGAGAAGCGCCAAAACAGACCGCGCGGACTCTTTCGTACCGCGAGTAACGCCTTTTCAGCCGTTCTTCCAGAACTTCGGGATCTTCGGCATCGGCACCATCGGCTTCTTGCGCCACTTCCGGGTCAGCAGCACGAGCGCGATGAGCACGATCCCGGCCACGCCCGTCGTGACCCGCTGCCGGTCCGGCGGCGCGCTCGGCGGCTGCTGCTCGGGAGCCTGGCTGAAGCTGGGAGCCCCGTGGCCCTGCGGCGCCGGCGCGGCCTGGACCCGCACCGCGGCGGCCGGCTGCTGCACCGCCGGCGAGGCGGCGGCGACCGGAGCCAGGAGCAGGGACAGGCCCGCGACCCATCCCGCCACGAGGACCGTGAGCCCGCGGCCCGTGCGCCACATGTCTGCTGCCCACCTTCCACTCGCGAGGCCCGCGCGCCGCCCGCTGCGGCGCTTTCGCGCGTACGACCTCATTTGATCACACCAGCCGCCCGCGGTGACCCCCTCCGAACGAGTTCCCCGGATCGGCGCAGCCCGGCGGTGCCGCCGATCACTCCTGCTGCTCCTGGTCGATCCGCTCCCCCAGCTCGTCGATGACCAGTGTCTCGTGGCGCACGCTGTCGGACCGGTAGGCCGAGCGCCCGACCAGCTGGGCCAGCACCGGCGAGGTCAGCAGCTGGAACAGCGCGACCACGACCAGCGAGGCCGCGTCCTGCAGCGGCAGCCGCAGCGCCGCGCCGGCCAGCACCAGCAGCAGCCCGAGCGTCTGCGGCTTGGTGGCGGCCTGCAGGCGGGCGGCCACGTCCGGGAAGGTGATCACGCCGATGGCGCCCATGAGGCACGACAGGGCCCCGAGCAGCAGCAGCGCACCGGAGATCGCGTCCGTCCAGTTCACCGGTACGGCTCCTTGCGCCCGACCAGCCGGGCCACGCTGATCGACCCGAGGAACGCCAGCAGCGCGAAGGTCGCCAGCAGCGCCGTGTTGGCCCCGTCCCGCTCCAGCGCCATCCCCGCGCACACGCCCGCGACCAGCAGCGTGATGAGCACGTCGAGCGCGGCGATGCGGTCGAGCGTCGTCCTGCCCCGCAGCAGGCGCCCCAGCACCAGCAGCCCGGCCAGCGACAGCAGGCCGAACGTCACCGCGAACACCACCGACACCTCAGCTGCCCTCCTCGGCCCGCTCGACGAGCTCGATCTCCCGGTCCGAGCCGATCGCCCGCACCACGTGCTGCTCCAGCCTGGTGACGTCGCTGCGCACCCGCTCCGCGTCCGCGGCCACGTCCTCGCCGGAGAGGCCGAGCGCGTAGACGTAGCAGAGCCGGTTGGCCCGGTCGATCTGCAGCGCGAACTTGCCCGGCGCCAGCGAGAGCGCGTTGGCGAGCACCGCGGTCAGGTAGTCCGAGTCGGTCCTGGTGCGCACCGCGACGATGCCCGCGCGGGTGCTGCGCCCGTACCGGACCGCGTGCCAGGACACCCGCAGCGTGGAGATCACCAGGTCCCACACCAGGTACCCGGCCAGGCGGGAGAACCGCAGCGGGCGCAGCGCGAGCGTGGCGCTGGCCGGGGGCATCGGGAACACGACGGTGACCACGAGGGCCACCAGCACCCCGGAGAGCACGACCTTGGGCGTGAGCTGGCCCCACAGCAGGCACCACACCGCGACCAACCACACCACCAGCGGCACGCGACGCCGCAACCGCCTACTCATGCGCGCCTCCGAGCACCGCCGCCGTGTAGTTGCGCCCGCTCATGATGTCGCTCGCCGCTCGGCCGCTGATCGCCGACAGCGGCCCGGCCAGCACCGCGATCGCCACGGTCGCGGTCACCAGCACCAGGGAGGCCGCGACCATCGGGCGCGAGGTGCTCCGGGTGCCGATCACCAGCTCGTCGTCCGGGTCCGGGTCGACCTCGGGGGCGCGCACCTGGCCCCAGAAGGCGCGCGTCCACACCCGCGCCATCGCGTACAGCGTGAGCAGGCTGGTCAGCACGACGACCGCGGTGGTCGCGAACGCGAGCCACTGCCCGGCGCCGGCGCCGGCGCGCAGCAGCGCCAGCTTCGCCACGAACCCGGAGAAGGGCGGAATCCCGGCCAGGCTCAGCGCCGGCAGCGCGAACAGCACGGCCACCAGCGGCTTGGCCCGGGCCATGCCTCCCATGCGGCTCAGCGCCACCGTGCCGGTGTGCCGCGTGATCAGACCGCTGACCAGGAACAGCGTGGCCTGCACCGTGATGTGGTGGATGACGTAGAGGATCACTCCGGTCAGCCCGGCCGCGTCGTAGACGCCGAGCCCGAACAGCATGTAGCCGATGTGGCTGACCAGCAGGAAGGACAGGACCCGGTTGAGGTCGTTCTGCGCGAGCGCGCCGAGCGCGCCGACCAGCATGGTCAGCGCGGCCACCGCGAGCATGAGCACCCAGGTGGTCTCGTGGGTGAACACCAGCGTCTGGGTGCGGATCAGCGCGTAGACGCCGACCTTGGTCAGCAGTCCGGCGAACACGGCGGTGACCGGTGCGGGCGCGGTCGGGTAGCTGTCCGGCAGCCAGAAGTGCAGCGGCACCATCGCCGACTTCACGCCGAACACGACGACCACGAGCAGCCCCAGCGCCACCTGCAGCCCGCTCGGCAGCGTCGCGACCCGCCGGCCCAGGTCCGCGAGGTTGACCGTGCCGGTCGCGGCGTAGACCAGCGCGATCACGGTGATGAACAGCAGCGACGAGACCAGGCTGACGATCGTGTAGGTCATGCCCGCCCGCACCCGCTCGGCGTTGGTGCGCCGGGTGATGAGCACGTACGACGAGGACAGCATGATCTCGAAGGCGACGAACAGGTTGAACAGGTCGCCGGTGAGGTAGGCCAGCGAGACCCCGGCGCAGAGCATCAGGTACATCGGGTGGAACGTGGTGCTGGACCTGCTGCGCCCGTAGTCGGCGACCCGCTGGCCGATCGAGTACAGCAGCACCGCGAGCATGACCACCGAGGACACGAGCAGCAGCAGCGCTGCCAGCCGGTCGGCGACCAGCGCGATCCCCACCGACGGGGGCCAGCCACCCAGGTGCAGCACCACGGGCGCGCCGCGGTCGGCCAGGTCCAGCAGCACCAGGGCGTCGACGATGTTCGCGGTGAGCACGCCGATCCCGAGCAGCCGCTGCACGTCGGCGTAGCGGCCCAGCGCCAGCGACATCCCGGCCGCGGCCAGCGGCAGCAGCACCGGCAGCGCCACGAGCGCGCTCTGCAGGGGGTTCACCGGGTGGCCTCCCGCTGCTCCGGCTCGGGCTCGGCGTCCTCGGCGGAGTCCTCCTCGGACTCGACGAGCCGGCGCTCCAGCCGGCGGATCCGGCGGTCCTCGACGTCGTCGCGGACCTCGTCGTGGCCCAGCAGCGTCCAGGACCGGTAGGCCAGCGCCAGCAGGAAGGTGCTCAGCGCGAACGTGATCACGATGGCGGTCAGCGCCATGGCCTGCGGCAGCGGGTCGCTCATCGCCTCCGGCGGGGCGTGCCCCACCAGCGCCGGGCGTCCGGGCGGGCCGCCGACGAGCTGCAGCAGCAGGTTCGATCCGTGGCCGAGCACCACGATGCCCAGCAGCACGCGCATCAGCGAGCGCTGCATGAGCAGGTAGCAGCCGATCGAGTAGAGCACGGCCACGACCAGCGCCATGGTCAGGTTCACCGGCTACCACTCCCCCCGGGCCGCGGCGGCCACGTCGTCCTCGATCCCGGAGCCCAGCGTGCGCAGCAGGTCGAGGACCACGCCGATGATCAGCACGTACACGCCGAGGTCGAGCAGCAGGCTCGTGGTCACCTTGAGGGCGCCGAGCGGCCCGAGGTGCAGCTCGTGCACGCTGCTCTCCAGCACCTGCCCGCCGAACAGCAGCGGGACGAACGCGGTCAGCACGGCGGTGGTCATGCCGAGCCCGATGAGCACGGGCGGGCGCATCGACAGGGTCGCGCTGTCGTCCATGCGGCCGCCGGCGAGGTAGCGCAGCAGGAACGCCTGCCCGGCCACGAGTCCGCCGCTGAATCCGCCGCCGGCGCGGTCGTGGCCGGCGAACAGCAGGTACAGCGACAGCACCACGAGGGTCGGGAACGCGATCCGCGCGGTCAGCTCCAGCAGGACGCTGCGTTCGCGCGGGTCGCGGGAGAATCCGGTCAACAGCCAGCGCTGGGTGGGCGCGTCCCACCTGGTCCACGGGTCGGTCATGGCCGTCGTCCCTTCCGCGTGCGGCTCATCCGCCGGCGCCGCTCGTACCGCGACCGCAGGATCAGGCTGGCGACGCCGGTGGCGGCCACCGCCAGCACCGAGATCTCGCCGACGGTGTCGAAGGCCCGGAAGTCCACGATGATCGCGTTGACCACGTTCGACGCGCCCGCGCCGCTCTCGGCGCGGGCGATGTACTCCTGGCTCACCGGCGACGGGGTGGTCCGGGCGGCGCTGACGACCACCCCCGCGAACGCGATGAGCGAGCCGGTCAGGCAGGCCACCACGGCCTTCGGCGCGCGCAGAGCGCGCTGGGCCTCGCCGTGCGCGGAGAAGTGCACCGGCAGCCGCCGCAGCACGAACACGAACGCGACCAGGGTCAGCGTCTCCACCAGGAACTGGGCCAGCCCCAGGTCGGGAGCTCCGTCCACGATGAACAGCCCGCCGACGCCGTAGCCGGCCGCGCCGACCATGAGCACCGCGGTCAGCCGGCGCCGCGCGATCGGCACCGCCACGGCCGCGACCGCCACGAGCAGCGCCAGCGGCACCTGCAGCGGGTTGCCGTGGAGCGGCAGGTGCTGCGGCGGGCTGGTGCCGGTGAGCAGCGCGCTGCCCGGCACGGCCAGCACCGTGATCAGGATGATCGCCACGTAGGTGGGCAGCGAACCGGCCTGCAGCCGGCCGGTGACGCCGACGGCGGTGCGTTCCAGCCCGGCCATGATCCGCTCGTAGCCGCGCTGCGCCGGCAGTGGATTCGGCACCCGCGCGCGCAGCGCGCTCGCCGGTTCGCGGCCGAAGTGCAGCGCGAGCCCGCCGACCAGCGCGGTCAGCGAGAGGCCGGCGGGCAGCGGGCCGTGCCAGAGGGCGAGGTGGGCGCTGGTGCCGCCGAGCGAGTCGGCGTGGCTGCCGGCGAGGGCGTCGACGAGCGGATAGCCGGCGCCGAGCACGACGCTGGCGAGCGCGGCGAGGGCGGCGGGACCGACCAGCCACCAGTCCGGAGCCGGCGCCCGGGTGGCGGCGAGCCCGGGTTTGGTGGCGAAGGCGCCCCACAGCACCCGGGCGCTGTAGGCCGTGGTGAACACCGAGCCGAGCACGACGCCGGCTTCGACCGGCGGGTTGTGCGCGAACGCGCTGAAGGCGGCCTCCTTGCCGAGGTAGCCCAGCAGCGGCGGGACTCCGGCCATCGAGGCGGCCGCGACCGCCGCGGTGGCGGCCAGCACCGGCATGCGCCGCCACAGCCCGGACAGCTCCCGCAGATCGCGGGTGCCGACCTGGTGGTCGATGGCGCCGACGACGAGGAACAGCGGGGCCTTGAACAGGCCGTGCCCGAGCAGCACAGCCGCCTCCGCCAGCGCGGCCTCGCCGGTGCCCGCGCCGGCGAGCAGGAACGCGAAGCCGAGCTGGCTGAGCGTGCCGTAGGCCAGCAGCTTCTTCAGGTCGACCTCGTGCAGCGCGCGCCAGCCGGCGACGACCATGGTGGCGAGCCCGAGGACCACGGCCGGCACCCACCACGCGGCGAGCTCGTGGAACACCGGAGCCGCCCGCGCCACCAGGAACACCCCGGCCTTGACCATGGAGGCCGCGTGCAGGTACGCGCTCACCGGGGTCGGCGCGACCATGGCGGCGGGCAGCCAGTTGTGGAACGGGATCTGCGCGGACTTGGTGAGCGCGCCGACGAGCACCAGCGCCGCGGCGGCGGTCACCAGCGGCCCGGACGGCGGGTGGGCGAGCAGCTCGGAGATCCGGTAGGTGCCGGCGGCGCTGCCCAGCAGCACGAAACCGAGCAGCATCGCCAGGCCGCCGAACGCGGTGATCATCAGGGCCTGCAGCGCCGAGCGGCGGGACTCGCGGCTGACCCCGGCCTGGCCGACGAGCAGGAACGAGCAGACGGTGGTCAGCTCCCAGAACACGTACAGCGTGATCAGGTCGTCGGCCAGGACGAGCCCGAGCATGCTGCCGGCGAACGCCAGCAGCAGCGGGGAGCAGCGCTTCCCGGCGGAGTCGCCGGGTTCGAAGTAGGACCGCGAGTAGACCAGCACGAGCACGCCGATCCCGGCCACCAGCAGGATCATCAGCAGCGCGAGCGGATCCAGCCGCAGGCTCAGCTCGAGCCCGAGCACCGGGGCCCAGGCGAGCGCTTCGGCGGGCCGCTGGCCGGCGATCACCGCCGGCGCCTCGACGAGCGCCCACCCGAGGGCGGCGGCCGGCGGTACCGCGGCGACCAGGAACGCGGCCCGCGAGCGGTGGCGGGCCAGGGCGGGCAGGGCGGCGGCGACGAGCAGGTGCGCGAGCACGAGCGCGAGCACGAGCACCTCCTGACTCCGACCGGTCGCCGTGCGAGACCGCCGCTGCGGGCCGCGCCCGGTCCGCGGTGGGGCTGAACCGCCAGGACCGGCCGCGGGGCGCTTCCCGGGGCGGCGCGCCGGGCCGGCCACCGTTGACCTTGGCACGAGGCGTCCCGCTGCGCAGCGAGATCGACCGCATCGATATGTCCGGAGTGCGCAAGTTCACAGCTGTTGCCGACGAATCGGCCCCGCGCAACCGCGGACGCCCGCACAATGATCGCGTGCCCGCAGCGGGAAGCGACTCCGGCCGGCTCGTCGGCGGCCGCTACCGGCTCGGCGACGGCCTCGGCGCCGGCGCCCGCGGCGAGGTGTGGTCCGGCGTGGACGAGGTGCTGGACCGGCCGGTGGCGGTCAAGCAGGTCCGCACCCCGCCGGGGCTGGCCGACCGGGAGGCGGCCGAGCTGCGGGAGCGCGCCCTGCGGGAGGCGCGGGCGATCGCGGCGATCAGCCATCCCCACGTCGTGACGCTGCACGACGTGGTGCGCGAGGGCGACGAGCCGTTCGTGGTCATGGAGCTGCTGCCGGCGCGGGGGCTGGACCGGCTGCTCGACGAGGGGCCGCTGCCCGCGGACCGGTTGGCGGCGGTGGCCGACGCGGTGGCGGCGGCGCTGCAGGCCGCGCACCGGGCGGGAATCGTGCACCGCGACGTGAAGCCGGCCAACGTGCTCGTCGGCACGGCCGGGCAGGTCAAGCTCGGCGACTTCGGGATCTCGCGGAACTCGGCCGAGCCCGCGCTGACCCGCACCGGGATCGTGCTGGGCACGCCGGCGTACGTGGCTCCGGAGATCGCCGCGGGCGACGAGGTGACCGCGGCCGCCGACCTGTGGGGCCTGGGCGCGACGCTGTTCGCCGCCTCCGAGGGGCGCGCTCCGTACGGCGAGTCCGGCGATCCGGTGGCGACGCTGACCGAGGTGGTGCGCGGCCCGGTTCCGCAGCCTTCGCGCGGGACCGGTCTCGAGGAGGTCGTGCGCGGGCTCATGGTCAAGGACCCGGCCGCGCGGATGCCGCTGGACGAGGTGCGGCGCCGGGCAGCTCCCCTGTTCGCCGGCACGCGACCGTTCGAGGAGGCGCTGCCGGCCCGGGAACCCGCTCCGGCGGCCGCTCCCGCTCCCGTCGCGGAGCCGGAACCCGCGCCGTTGGCGAGCGAGCCCGGGCCGCTGCCGTTCGCGCCGAAGGAACCGCCGCGACGCCGCTGGCCGGTGGTGGCGCTGTCAGCCGCGGTGCTCGCCGCGGCCTGCTTCGGCGGTTTCGCCGCGGGCCGGATGCTGGTTCCCGCGCCCGAACCGGTCCGCGCCCCCGAGCCGCCGCTGGTGCCGCTGACCGATGTCGCCGACGGTTCCCGCGACGACGCGCACGCGGAGTTCTCGCTGTTCGCCCCGGCCGGCTGGACCGTTTTCCACGAGGGGCGCGAGGCTCTCGGCAGCAGCTTCGTCGTCCACGACGTTTCCCCGGACGGTTCCGCCGAGATCGCGGTCGAGCGGTTCGGCGGTTTCTTCGCCGCGGGGTACTCCACCGGGCGCTACCTGGCGGAACTGCCGCATTCCGCGGCCGGCCCGCCCGACCGGTTCCGCGCGCGGGCGCCGCGGGTGATCGGGCCGGGCACCGCGGGCCAGCCGGATCTCGCGCTGACCTACGACACGTCCGCGGCCGGCGGTTCCGCGCAGCAGCGCACCTGCGCGGAAGTGCTGCGCCGCGGCTCGGACCTGTGGGTCCTGCGCGTGACCGTGCCCGCCGAGGACGCGGACCGCGGCCGGCGGTTGCTCGACGCGGTGGCGCCGACCTTCGCCCCGCGGCCGTGATCGGCGGAGCGGCCCGGTCGCGGGCGGTGTCGGCTAAGGTGGCGCGGCGTGACAGCTTCGACGACACCTGAT
>Ga0164243_10005903_pt1 | contig 18612 bp, 17 predicted proteins | sample OricompcompostOP_FD_108781 | JGI IMG/M metagenome (GOLD analysis project Ga0164243, IMG submission 108781) | Organic Plus compost microbial communities from Emeryville, California, USA - Original compost - Organic plus compost (OP) | ecosystem: Engineered > Solid waste > Mixed feedstock >... | reverse complement strand
GCCGCGCCACGACAAGGGCCATCGCCTGTCGCCGTCCGACATCAACTACCGCGCCAACATCGATGTGCTCAAACGTGCCGGCGTCACCGACCTGATCTCGCTGTCGGCCTGCGGCTCGTTCAAGGAGGATCTGCCGCCCGGCACGTTCGTGCTGATCGATCAGTTCGTCGACCGCACCTACAAGCGCGAGAACTCGTTCTTCGGGCGCGGCTGCGTCGCGCATGTTTCGATGGCGCATCCGGTGGCGCCGCGGCTGCGCATTCACCTCGCCGCCGCGGCGGAGGCTGAGGACATCAAGGCGGTGCGCGGCGGCACCTACGTTTGCATCGAGGGGCCGCAGTTCTCCACGCTCGCGGAAAGCCTCACCTACAAGGCGCAGGGCCATGCGGTGATCGGCATGACCAACATGCCGGAAGCCAAACTCGCGCGCGAAGCGGAGATTTCCTACGCCACCGTGGCGATGGTGACCGACTTCGATTGCTGGCACCCCGACCACGATGCGGTCACGGTGCAGGACATCATCAAGGTGCTTTCCGAAAACGCCGAGAAGGCCAAGCGCCTGGTCGCGCGGCTGGCAAAAGATTTTCCCCGCGAGCATGAGCCGTGCCCGATCGGCTCCGACCGCGCGCTCGATTCAGCGATCATCACCGCGCCGGAGTTTCGCGACCCGGCGCTGTTGAAGAAGCTCGATGCGGTGGCGGGCAGGGTGCTGCGCGGGTAGGGGCGAGCTTCGACAAAAGGCATTCGGGGTCGCTTCTCACTCAGCGGCTGCGCTGATGGGGCGCAGTTCACCAAGTGAATGGCGGATGACTGTTGCCGAACCTTGCAGCGCCAGCGCGGCCATGATCGTTGCGACCGCTGCGTCAGGCCATCCCGATCCGGTTCCAAACACGCCTATCGCGGCAAGCAATACGGCGAGATTGCCCAATACGTCGTTTCGGGTGCAAATCCAGGCCGAGCGCACATTGGAATCGCCATTCCGATGAGCCCATAGAAGTCCGAACGATGCCGCGTTGGCAGCCAACGCAGCGACGCCGACAGTGCTCATCGTATAGGCGCTGGGCAGCGTTCCATGCCAGGCGTGCCACACGACGGTGCCGATGACCCACAGACCAAAGAGGCCCATGCATGCGCCCTTGGCCAACGCCGCAGACGCCCGGTAGCGCAGCGTCATGCCTACCACCAGCAGGCTGACGGCATAGTTGGCCGCGTCGCCCAGGAAATCGAGCGCGTCGGCTTGAAGGGAAGCAGATCCCGCCGCCACGCCAGCGCCGGCTTCGACCAGGAACATGAGCGTGTTGATGACCAGAACGGCCCATAAGACGCGCCGGTACGGGGCGTGTTCTCTCGGCTTGCCCGGATGGAGGGGCGGCGGAGTGCAGCAACAATCGGCCATGACCCCGACATAAGGCCGGCATCTGGCGTTACACAATCACAAGGCCCATTTTGCACAAGGCCAATTTTGCACTACACTAACTTTTTCCTATATTAGGCTAATAATCATAATATCGCCGCATTGCGCTTGCACCCTTCTTTCGCCCTGCTCGCGAGGGGACGCTGTTCTGGAGGCGTCTGGTTCGGCGGAGCAGACCGGAAGGGTCGGGTGGAGATTCGCCCGATCGTTTCCGGTGGCCCCGGAGCGATCCGCGGCGGGTGCGGTTCCGGCGGAAGGGCCTCGCAAGCCCGGTCGCCGGCGGTTCTGGGCTCCGCCCGGATTGGTCGAAAGACCGTCCGGGACGCGCAGTCCGGACTGCAAAATCAACCGCGCGTGTGGAGCGCCGGAAGGCGCGGCGTGTGACGAGCACGCCTGGCGTTTTGGATATTTGCGTTCGCCACGCAGGTGTTCAGGACGTCCGACTACGGTGCGCCGCCCGGCGCTCCACTCCCCTCGGTTTATTTATGCGAGGGGAAAAACGACACGCCGGCGTGCCCGCGCCGCTAACAATAGGGCCGATGACTCATGCCATTTTTAACTTGAAAGTCATTTGGCGCTCTACGTGAGCCGCGCGCACAGCGAACTCCCTCTCCCGCTTGCGGGAGAGGGTTGGGGTGAGGGCGTGCACAATCTCGAAGCTGTTACCCCTCACCCGGGTCTCGCCGCGCATAGCCGACGCTCCGCATCGGCCTTGTCGGACGGCGTCCGCAGGACGCCTACGCCACCCACTCCTGCTTGCGGGAGAGGGGAACGCCGCAGGGGAGGGTGGCAGAGCGGGCGGCGACCGACTAGAACATGCCGTCCGCAATCGGAACGAAAAACCTGATGATCAGCCAAGTCCTCGAAAACGACCTCAAAGCCGCGATCCGCACCATTCCCGATTATCCCAAGCCGGGCATCATGTTCCGCGACATCACCACGCTCCTTGGCAACGCGCGGGCGTTCCGCCGCGCGGTCGACGAACTGGTGCAGCCCTGGGCGGGCGGCAAGGTCGAGAAGGTGGCGGGTATCGAGGCGCGCGGCTTCATCCTCGGCGGCGCGGTGGCGCATCAGGTTTCCGCCGGGTTCGTGCCGATCCGCAAGAAGGGCAAGCTCCCCCACACCACCGTGCGCATCGCCTATTCGCTGGAATACGGCGTCGACGAGATGGAAATCCACGAGGACGCGGTGGCGAAGGGCGAGCGCGTCATCATCGTGGACGACCTGATCGCGACCGGCGGCACGGCGGAAGGCGCCGTCAAGCTCATGCGCCAGATGGGAGCCGAAGTTCTCGCCGCGTGTTTCATCATCGACCTGCCCGAACTCGGCGGCGCGGACAAGCTGCGCGCGCTCAACGTGCCGGTGCGCACGCTGGTGACCTTCGACGGACATTGAGCCGAGGACGCCATCGATCGACGAGAGCCGGACCTGCGAGATTTGGCGACCTGAGATCTGGCGATTTGAGACCTGGCGATCTGGATGTACGAGGAAATGCAGCCAAATCGATCACATAGATTTTCCATCGCCCCCATGATGGAATGGATCGACCGACCCTCTAACGCGCGGACATCAAAAACGAATACCGCAGCCGAGGAGGCCATGTTGCACTTTCGTTGCACTATGAGATCGTTGGAACGCTTCTCCTAATCGTCTGAAACAGCGAGAGAATTTCGCTTCTCCGGCGCCGATTCCAGGTGGGATGGCTCGGAAAATAGCCGCAACAAATCAAACGTTTGCAGCCACTGCGGGCGGCCGCGTTGCACTTGGCCGAAGCGCGCCACGATATTGTTGTGCGCGGGCCGTGATGATGGCGTGATCGTGCAACCATTTCTGCGGCATGGCCGCAGCTCCGACCTGAGCGGCAGTGATCAATGAAGCAGGCTCGCTGTAGGCTGCTCAATGTAGCCGATGGTGCAATCTGTTGCTTGTCGGGAGGGGCCAGTTTTGTCGCTGACGGATGAATGGCTGGCGCTCAGCCACAGGCTTTACGAAAAGGGCAAAGCCATCTTTGACCATTCGAATGTGCTTGAGAGTGAAGCCGGCACCAAGGATACAAAGGTGGTAGCACTCACGCTACTAGCCCGCACGACGGGCAACTTCCAAGCGGCGGTACTGTTGCTTGAGAATGGCCATACGGTAGAAGCTCGGACGATGGTCCGGTGCTGCTACGAAAACCTGTTCTGGATCGCTGCGCTCGCGAAGAAGGGTGATGCGTTCGTCAGGGATATGGAACTCGACGACGCGGCGAGCCGAATGAAGCGTGCGAATGGCCTTTTGGAGTGGTCAAAGGAGCAAAACCAGAAATTCGATTTCTACGAAAAGCTGGAGACGTTCCGGGACGACATGAAAGAAAAGCACCGTAAGCCGGGCGCGATTACACAAAAAGCAGCGGCCGATAATGGGGGCCTGGGGCCAGCCTACATCATCTATCGTGAGCTTTCTGGTGATGCGGCGCATCCGTCCGCGACATCACTCAGCAGGCATGTCACCTGGGGCGGAGAGGGGGATACTGCCCGATTCACAGTGCATGCGCTTCCGGTCGATGAGCCGTTAGCCGTGCCCGACACCCTTGAGCTAGCCTGCAATCCGCTGCTAGGCGTATGCGTCGCGGCAAATCAGATTCTCGGCGGGACGGAAGTGGGCGAGCGCCTGTCCACGCTGTTCGATGCGTTCAACGCGTTGAGTGATGCCAACAAAACCGCCCGTCAAAGATCGAAGGAGTAGGACGTTGGCGCTCCCGAGGGACAATCCGAACGCTGCCACGGATGCGGTCGCGGCAGAAATCAAGAAGATGGGCTCGAAAGAGCTTGCAGCTCTGCCGGATCTCGACGGTGGTGACCTCCAACTCATTGGCACACTGATCCAGTATTTCTCGTTTATGGATCTCAATCTTCGGCGCGCGCTGGAGGCATTTCACGCGGAGAAGATGCTGCCGAAAGAGTACGTAAAACTATGGCCCGATAGCCTTCCTGACTCCAAACTCACCGAGGCGCTCGGCGCTATTGTCAAAGGCATGGACCCAGAAAAGGAAAAAATCGAGGAGTCGCTTATCTGGATTCAGGTGATCGACAGCACGCGGCTCAAGCGGAATCTAGTCGGCCACTTCGCAGGGAAACGCTACAACGGTCACGATGTGTATGTGTTCGCCAGCAAAAGCAATAGGGACGCCAAGAAGGTATTGGGCGCCGAACTGGGCCAAAATGAAGTGCATCTGGTTGTGATGCCGCGGTTGGCGTTCGCGGAAATGGTCGAATCGGCGAAAAATGCGCACGAATGGCTGGCGAAGAAAGTACCTGAGTGGAACGAGCGTTACCGAAAGAAGCCCGGCTCAATCTCGATTTCATCATTGTCGTCGTAGGCAATATCGACGAGGCACGTACCCGCTTAATCTCTTCACCAGTAGTTGCGACCGTTTCGTTCACCAGCAGTGCCTTGCGTGCCCCGTCCATCGTCAGCACCCAAACATCGCTTTTCTCGCGCCTTCGACACGCCTGTTCCGGTGGGCCGCTAGGTCGACAAGGTGGACGCCTTAAGCATGGTTTGACTTCAGGGATTTTACACGGTCCCGAATAACAGCGGCGTGGCCCTGATAGACGCCACAATCTAGCGCAAGCTTGTAAAATTCTTCGGCAGTCGCTTCAGTGTCAGCCAACAGGCCGAACTTCCGCGAAAGGTCTCGAGCCAAGCTGCCCAATTCCAACGCATCACTTGGCCCGACGTGGCCATATGATTGAGCCTTTAGGGAGAATGTTGCAATCACATGGCTTGGAAGGTCCGCGCCTGAAAGAAAATACCGAAGATGTTTGAGGAAGTTTGGATGACGATAAATGTCGTCGCCAGTCGTTTTGTTTCGCTCGAAGAGTGTTCGGTGAGAGCCTTTGATGCGACCGGTACGAAACACGGGATCCTCCAAATATTTTATCCGTATCTCGGGGATTGCTTTCCGCTGCAGCAACGATGTCATGAGTGACAGCGCAAGCTCCCCATTGCGCTGAGCTAAGTCATATTCGCCAAAGAGTTCTTCCTGGCGGAGCCTCATAGCCTGTAGGATATGCGCTTCCTCGGGCGTCAGAGTTAAAGCCCCAATTATCAATTCGGTCACGTCGATCTCTCCCCAGTTCGCACGGATGCCTGCTCTTTTGGCGGCGAATGTCCGAACCTGATGGCTTGTTTGCGTTGCGCTGGCGTGAGCGCACACCAGAAGAAATGAACCTTGTCGGTGGTCATTTCCTGTAGATCTGCCGCGTGCTGTTTCCTGCGCAGCGTGACGTTGAAAAAAGATGGAGAATGATCGATGCGGTTGCGACGGGGCCTCCAGAACACGACAAATGCCTGTCTCGGCGTAAGTTTTTTGTTCTTTCGATAGTATGTTAGCGCGTTTTCCAGAATGCTGGATCGCTCAGCGCGGGCGAGCTTTTCAAGCGCTTTGATGCAGGAGTTTAACCGCATCTGCTGCGTCAGTTTATCGAGCCATTTCTCGGCTTCCTTGGGAGTCAGCCGCCGGCTTCCCTCATAAACTGCAACATCGAATTGTAAGATACAGTGCGATCCGACGTGCAGAGCGTGCCCGGTGAATCTGTTGCTGATCTCGAAGTGATATCGCAAGCCGTCCTGGCCGCACAGTTCACAGGTTTCGCAGGGCTCTTCGTGATCTTCAGTACTTCCGGTGAAATACCATTCCTCGAACGCCTTCGGCAGCGTGCCTCCCACCGAAAGCGGCAGGATGCTGTCTCGAACGCGCTGGGAATAAGACTGCATGGCTCGGAGGCGCTCTCCCGTGCTCAAAATTCTAATGTATCTCGAACTTATGGCGGCTTTGCCGGAGATGGTATTGGGCTCGGCGCAAGACCTCCGGAGGGACTCGAAGGTGAGGGGGATGCATCGCATAGGGTATGCACGCCGGCGGCGACGAGAGCTATGATCAACACCGCATATACAACGAGCAGTACGCCGCGGGTTTCCCGATAGTTCTTCATCGCTTGGTCGATTGGCGTTTCCGCAATTTCTTCCCTCTCGCGAACCGAGATGTAGCTGTAAAGGCTTCGCATCCAGCTCCGCCGAGAAGAAGTCTGGCTTCGGAAGAACGCGCTATTGATCCGCCACTGTAGCGCGAACGACAGACCGACGAATATCGCGGCAGCGAAATAGAACAGGGAAGAGATGAGAGGACCCGCCGTCTTGGTCGCGTCACCCAGAATCTTCAGTATGAAGGGCGCTGCCGAGACCGCTAAATCGCGCCAGAGCGTTGCTGCAAGGTCTTGCGCGCGTTGCGCGACCTTTTGAGTTTCGTCAATAACGGCTTTGCGGAGATCAGCCAGCGCCTTTAGGGTCTCGCGGCTCGATGATTGGACGTGAGCTTCGTAGGCGGCTTTGGCCGCTTCAAGCGCCTGGTCCAATGTCGTGACGAGATCTTGCTGAGGGCGGCTCGCCCGAGCCAACTCGCCGGAAAAAAGCAAATGGCGCGCCTCGATATCCGTCCCCGACAGAAAAACCCAGGTGGCGGCTTCGGTCAGTCGGGAGCGGGCACCGGGCAACGCGGGATCATCGGCCTTAATGCGGTAGATCGGAGGCGTCGCCGCCGCCTGCAACCAGACTTGGCCATCCTCGAGCCAGGCTCGGGAAACGAGACCGCCTAACAATCGGCGGGCAGCAACGACTTCCCACGCTTGATATGTCGGTGATGGAACGGCTGGTGGGGTTATAAGCATCCAGGGATTGAGATCGGTGACGACCTCACGATCCGGAACAAAATCGCGGACATAGCGAGTCGGATCGACGGGGCCAGCCGAGGATTCTGGAGACGGTACCGGTTGCGCCAAATCCCATGAAGCGACCTCCAATCCTCGTGCGCGAAAAGCGTGAATGGAATTGAAGTCGACGATTGCAAGACGCGGCAGCACGGTCCGCTGCGCCAAATAGTGCGGAATACCGGATTGGAATATGAAAAAGGCGCAGCCATCGGTGGCTGGCTTTCCAAGCGTGATTACGACCTCGCGCGTTGCATCGAAGACGTCACCCGTGACGAGATCGCCACCGAGAGCCGGATGATAGACTTGCAATGACGAAAACGGCGGTGGGATGTCGTCAGCGAAGCCGAGCCAAGCCATCTGCGCATCTGCGGACGGCAGCCGCCCTCGCAACACAAGGGCGTCAACACGTTCGTCCGCCGAGGCGCCGCTCGCGACTAGTTCACGAACGCGCTCGACCAGATGTGTTGAGCTCGAAGTCATCGAGTGTGATCTTGTCCTTGATAATGATCTCGCCCTTGTCGGGGTTCACCGAGACGACTGACGGGGTCAAGCCGACAGGGAAGGTCAGTTTGACTCCGCTTGCCGTCTCGACGCGGCGGTTTCTGGGTGCCTGAATAGCGTTCTTTTGGAGGACGAACGATTCTCCCGCCATTCCTTCGCGGCTTAGCCTTGCCTTGAAATCTGTCACGACCGGACTGTCGTCAGGCAGTGGTCCGAAAATGCTCTTCAGCCAGTTTTCAGCGTTCTCACCGTCGACGGAACCGCCAGATTGGCTGGCATCGTAGAGGCGTTGCGCCAAATTCTTCATCGTATCTGGCGGAAGGACGTCCTTATGCTTCTGCGCGATGTTGCGCGTGACCTCGACGATGGCTTTCGTTAGCTCTTCTTCCGTTCGCTGGCGTCGTACCAGTAGGAATTGTTCGAAATAGGCCGCAGGACGCTGCGGATTCTGACGATCAACAACGCAGATTTCGTCACCGTCCCTGTGCAGCTTGATAAGCGCGGCCTTCTGCAAGGCATTGCGGTTCTGGACAAAGGTTCGCTCGAGTTCGCCGAACGTTGGCTTCGGCTTTCCTGAGCGCCCGCGGCTGACATCGTAGTCGTAGCTGAGAACCTTTTCGTCTTCGAATTTCAAAAGCGCGAACAGCCGGCCGCTCGAACAGGAAAGCGAGAAGATCAGGAAGGCGCCGACAGCCGTGCTGCCTCCGTGAGCTTTATTGAATGCCGTTGCGAGCTTCTCGCTTTCTTCCTGGAAAGTTGCCTTATCCCGGTTGATCCGAGCGAGCTGTGCCCGCACCGGCGCGTCCGCGAGGAATTCGTACCGGTTTCCGCTGTTGACCGATCGGACGCGGCCCAGAAAAAAGGGCGCATGTTGCCCGGCATCGAAAGCCGTCAATAGCTGAAAGTGTTCCTCTCCCGGCCCAACGATATGGAAGACGCTCTGATCAATGCGCAGGCTTTCGAGTTCCTGTTCAGTAAGGAAGGCCATAAATCTACCCTAGAACAAATGGAGAACATTGGCAAATGGCGCGGCTTTTGGTTCCAATTATGCCGCATCCCGTTAAAAATCTTACATTTTTGTTAGGAATTCCACTTGGAATTGTGCCTGGAGTCTAGGGTATTGGGCAGTTAAAAGGGGCTATCCCTCGACTGCCTGCCATTCGGGTGGGTCTTTCCAGCGCAAGGAGCATGGCGATCGTAGCTGTCACTGGCCCTGGTCTTCGTCGCGGTGGATGAATGAGACGTGAACGCGGCCTAGCTATTGGCCGTGAAGCTGCTGATGCTCTTTCAGCGCGAGCGCGCGTTGGCGGTCGATGTAGTCGGCCAGATCCTGAAGATGGACGCCCTTGGCGCATTTCTGGCTGCGCTCCATGCGAACCACCGGGATCGCGATCTCTCCTGCCGACACCTTTCTCACGAGCTTTTCCGGCGTGAGGTGTCGGAAATAATCCCGGCAGACCAGCTCCACCGGGATGACGGCTTGTCCGTCATATTGCGCCATGAGCAGGAACGCCGTGTTCATGTCCGTACCTCCGCGATGTGTCATTCGATCAAGAAGAGAGTTCTTCCGATCGCGTTTGACGTCAATTGCGCCAGCGCTGTGGCAAGTCTCATTGCAAGACATTGGACCGCATCGGATCAAACTGCGGACGAGACCATCAAACGCCATACGAAAGTGAAGATCGCGAACTTTTTGTTTCGATGGTCGCTTATTTGTCGCCGATGAGTTTGATCATGCTTTAGCAGCACGGGTCTGTCTGTTACCGCGCGGCGTTCGAACCGAAATCTCGACGCCTCCTTTCTTCGGCCACAGCATCGATCGGAAACCATTCGCCGGGTCGCGGATATAATTCGTATAGTCGCGATACTCCTTGGCGAATTGGCGGACGTTGTCGCACATCACGATTGCGCCTGGACGCAGCCGTGGTGCGACCAGCTTGAGCGCCGGAAGCGCGACCGGAATCCAGGTATCGATCAGCAGGAAGTCGATGTCGTCCGGAAGGTCGACCAGCGTCGCGAGCGCGTCACCCTCGCGGATGTCGACGAAGCCGTCGAGGCCCGCCTCTTCGATATTGGCCCGCGCGATGGCGACCTTGGTGGGCTCGATCTCCGTCCCGATCACGGTCCTCGTGCCGGCGCCAAGAGCGGCGTTGTCGCGCAGCGCCGCGGCCAAGTAGATGGTGGAGACGCCGAACGAAGTTCCAACCTCTACGGCGCGCCGGGCGTCGAGCGCGCGGCAAAAGGTGTAGGCGAGGCGTCCTTTATCCGCGTCCAGCGCGACCATCTTGTCGCGAAGGAATGCGGCTTCCCGCGGCGCGGAGCCATCAATTCCGGTCCGGCCTGTGAACACCGACGCAGCCATCCGGGGGAGGTAGCGCAACAAGAGCGAGCGCACCTGGCGGGCGTCTTGGGCGTGGAGCTTGCGCAGGACGTTTTCGGTTCTGGGATCATCTAGCGGGCTGATCATCGGACGCTCCTGCCGGAATTCTGCGACCGCTCTCCGTGCCAATTCACGAATGGCTTTTTTGGCCCCAGCGCGGTCGGTCGCGGCGCGCTGTGCGGCTCATGCAGAAACGTCGGCTCTGTCGCATCGATGCCACAGCCGCCAGAAACGCGCGATAATTCAAAGCGATGGATGTCGGATTGCGACCAACCTGTTTTTCTGGTTGATCTCCTTATATCCATTCTAAATCATTGAGTTTGCGAGAGAAATTACGAACGGCTAAGAAGCCGATGTCGGCTGATCTGTCAATCGTGCGTCCTTACCTCGATTTTCCCGCACCGTTCAGCTCGTCCGGCCCAGGATGGCGGCCGTCAGGCTGCGCCTTCCGCGGTGGTGGCGGTCAGAAAGTCCCGAGTGCCGTTGATGAGCGTTCAAACGATCGATTGGGCGGGTCTGTACGCCTCCGAGCACGGGAGGCTGAAGAAGCTCGTCCGGCGTCTCGTCGGTAACAAGGCCACGGCAGAGGACCTCGTCCATCAGGCGTTCCTCAAGCTGATCGCCACTGCCGAGTGTGGCGATCTCGCCAATTGCCCGGCTTATCTCACCTGCACTGCACGCAATCTGGCGCTCAACCATCTGCGAAACACATCACGGCGGGCCGAAATCGATCTTCCGGAGGCGGAATTCAACGCGATTGCCGATTCTCGTCCGTCCCCGGAAATGACGGCGATCTTGCGCTGCGAGCTACGGCGTGTCCTCCAGGCCGTGGCCGGCCTTCCACCGCGGCGCCGAGAGGCTTTCGTCCTCAACAAGTTCGAGGGCTTGAGCTACGACCAGATCGCTGCCCGCCAGGGCGTCTCGCGCAATACCGTTATTACCCAGATCGTGGCGGCACTCGCTGACCTCGACCGCCGTCTCGATCAAAAATAATTCTTCCCAGGCGATCATTCCCTGCTCGTTCCCAGGTGTCATAGATAATAGAGGTTGCGCTTCGCGCGAGCGCGCTGGGGCGAAAGCGGATAGGCGCCCAGGGAGAACATGCGGGAAGGTCCGACAGATCCGACGGTCCTGGAGGCGCTGGAATGGTTCGTCCGGATGCGGGACGACAAGGTCAGCGATCACGACCGACGTGCGTTTCAGGACTGGCTCGATCAGGACGAATCCCACGCGATAGCGTGGGCGCATGCCGAGGCTCTCTGGAAGCGCTTCGATATCGTTCGGCCCGAGATCGACAAGCTGCGACGTTCACAAAACCCGCTCAGCCGGCGCAATGTCATTGTCGGTGCCGGCATTGCCATCATGGCCGGCGGAAGTCTCTACACCTACAGCCGTCGCGATCTGTTCGCCGATTACACCACCGATCTTGGCGAACGGCGGACGGTTCCGCTCGCCGACGGCAGCTCGGTCGAACTCGGCAGTTACTCGGCAATGTCGGTGAACTTCACCGATGCGCGGCGGCAAATCCGGCTTTATCGCGGGGAGGGGTTCTTCGACGTTGCCGCGGATACACGAAGACCGTTCACGGTTGAAGCCGCGGGAGGAGCCACGCGGGCGCTTGGAACCAAATTCGATGTCAAGAACGTCGACAACGCGGTGACGGTCGCAGTCAGCGAGCACGCCGTGATGGTCAGTTCCGGCGCATCTCCGGCCGTCCGGGTCGAACAAGGCTTTCAGCTCAGCTATGACAGAAACGGCCCCGGAGGCGTGACAGAGGCAGACCTCGGGACGATCGAAGCGTGGCGTCGGGACCGGATCGTGTTCCAGGACGTTCCGCTCCGTCGTGTTCTCGCAGAGCTTGAACGGTATCGCCGTGGCCGCATTCTGCTGATGAGCAACAGTATCGGCAATATTCCTGTCACGGCGGTTTTTAACACCAAGCAGCCGGAAGAAGCGCTCCAAACGATTGCCGACACGCTCCCGATCCGGGTGCTGCACGCCACGAACTATGTCGTTGTCGTCTATCCAGTTTGGTAACGCTCTAAATTCCGAAAATATTTTCTGCCGCGATCATTAGCTCGCTCACCTCGGGTGTCAGACCCTATGAGGGCATCATCGCAACGCCCTTCAGCGATCCCGCCGCTTGCGGGACATGGTGGGTGGGGCAATGCGGGATACTTCGGTCGGCGAGTACGTTTCTTGGTCCAGAGTAGCAGGGAAAAGGAGGCCCTGCAGGCGCGCGTTGATGCGCGCGCTTATGGTGACGACGGCGCTTTGCGCTGTTTTCGCGTTGCCGTGCGCTGCGATTGCGCAATCGCAAACGGTCGCGTCCAGAACGGCCATCGCGTTCAATATCCGACCGCAACCCTTGTCGCAGGCACTTGTGGAATTTTCGCGCGTGACCGGCGTACAGCTCTTCTTCAATGCCGACCTGGTACGCGGCCTAAATTCGCCAGGGGCTCGAGGATCGCTCACACCCTCGGAGGCGTTGAGCCGTTTGCTGGCCGGAAGCGGATTGATCTACCAATTCACCAACCCAACGACCGTCACGATCGCAAAGTCCGGCAGCACATCTGGTGGCCGCGTGGTTGGCGACATCCCGGCTGGCGCAATTCCGCTCGACCAGATCAACGTGCAGGGCAACCACAGCCGTGATCCGGGCGCGACGGAATTCACTAACTCTTACACCAGTGACATCGCATCGGTTGGTTCCAAAATTCCGATGTCGATCCGTGAAACACCGCAGTCGGTGAGCGTCATCACGCAGCAACGCATCCGCGATCAGAATATGACAACGATGGATGATGCGCTCCGTAATGCACCTGGCATTACTCTTACTAATGCAAATTCCGGATACAATTTCGATTCTCGTGGATTTCCCTTAACCACCATCACCGTGGATGGAGTGCTTGAGAACTTAGCGTCTACTCAGGGCTCACTTGATCTCGCTCCATATGATCGGGTTGAGGTCCTGCGTGGTCCTGCTGGACTCTTTACCGGCGCGGGGAATCCTGGAGGCAATGTCAATCTTGCACGCAAACGAGCGCTCGACATCTTCCAGGTCAAGACCGACGCCACAATGGGTTCATGGAATAGTTATCGGGGCGAATTAGATGTAACAGGACCCCTTAATGACGCCAAGACGGTGCGTGGCCGCTTCGTTACGGCCGGTCTAGATCGAGATTGGTTCATTGATCCATTTCATGACCGTAAGGGTCTATTTTATGGAACGCTGGAATTCGATCTTACTCCAGCGACGACACTCTCTGTCGGAGCCATTTATCAGAAGCAGATATCTTCATACTGGACCGGATTGCCGTCTTACCCCAATGGGCAGCTACTTGATGTTCCTCGTTCGACGTCTCGCGATGCTGATTGGAGTAGGGTCGATTCAGAAAAGACGAAGCTGTTCGCTGAATTGGAGCATCGTTTTGAAAACGGTGGTTCAGCGAAAATTTCCACTCGCTATTCCGATTCAACGGCGAACTACAGATATGCGTACGGTGGAAGTAGCACAAATCTTCTTGCTGGACCGGTCACGCCGATCTTGACAGACTTTACAGGGAAGGACGTTTCCGTCGATGGATATGTCAGCACGCCATTTGAATTTCTCGGCCAGAAACAGAATTTTTTGTTAGGTGCCAACTACAACTACTATAGATCGGGAACGATCAACGGAAGCGCTCCGACGGTCGGTCAGCAGAATATATTCAATCCGATTCACAATTTTCCATATCCAAGTGACGATCAATATCGCCTCGTAGTAAATCAGGTCGCGTCGTCCGAAAATTATGGATTGTACGGGCAAGCGCGACTAAAGGCGGTTGATTGGGCAACTGTAATAATCGGTGGCCGACTAAGTGGCTACAATGCAAATACATTCAACTATCTCACGCAAAAGACCGCCACCCAATATGGTGTCAATGATGTCTTCACACCATACGCGGCGTTGGTCGTCGACCTAAATCAATATATTTCCGCGTACGGAAGCTATACGAGCATTTTTCAACCGCAAAGCAACACGACATTCACTGGTAACCTTCTTCCTCCGATCGAAGGTAATCAATATGAAATAGGCATAACGGGAAGCTTCTTCGATAAGAGGCTAAATACGCGCGTTGCTGCATTTCGCACACTACGTGAGAATAGCGCCCTATCGGATCCTGATCATCCTGGGTTTTCCATCGCTGATGGTTTGGTGCGGAGTCAGGGTGTCGAGGTTGAGGCTAGCGGTCGCATCGCCTCGGGGTGGGATGTCTCGGCAAGCTATGCTTACACGGAAACATTATATTTGAGGGCCGCAGCTACGCTCGAAGGGCTCCCTTTCACCACCGTTAAACCGAAAAATCTCGTCAAGCTGTGGACGAAATATGCGTTTGAAGAGGGTTCGTTGGCAGGACTTAGTCTGGGTGGCGGGATTCGTTGGCAGAGCGAAATGTACGTGTTGAGCGGCAGCACCCAAGTTACACAGCCCGCATACTCGGTTGTTGATCTACAGGTCGGATATAAAGTGACAAGAAATATCGACGCAAGCTTCTCAATAACAAATCTGTTCGACGCTAACTATTACCAGACAATTGCAAATGCGAATAGCTCCCAATTTTTTGGTGAACCACGGGCTTATTGGTTGAAGGTTAGCAGTAAATGGTAGAGGTCGTAATGAATCTTCGCTCATCGTCGTCGTCACTCGGTAACGAAGGCGTGGCTTCAGATTTGCTCTCCTTGCTTGAAGCTCGCCAATCGATTGGGGCGAATAGACTCTGTGAGCCAGGTCCGGATGCAAGTGAACTGCGTCGCTTATTGACAATCGCTTCGCGTGTGCCTGATCACAAAGCGGTAGTTCCTTGGCGTTTTATCGTGATTCAAGGTGAGAGTCGGCATTTGTGCGGTACCCGTCTTGCGGAGGCGTACTCACCTTGGCTCCGTCAACAACACGCACAATGGTGTGCCGATAATCCAGACCGCGTTGAGACTATGATTGCGAACGTCAGGACGGCGCTGTCGAAGGCTCCGGTCGTCGTTATTGTCGTGAATCGATCGAACGACGGCGAACGACGACCACCAAAATGGGAGCAGGACCTCACAGTCGGTGCGGTCTGCATGAACTTGATTGTTGCGGCCACCGCGTTCGGCTTCGGATCGATCTGGCTAACAGGTTGGCTTGCCGTGAACAAAAGCGCTCATGCAGTGCTCGGTGTCGCACAGGGCGAAGCAGTTGCCGGTATCATCCATATAGGTACGCCAACGCAGCGGCCTTCTGTCGATCGCAAACGTCCAGACCTTGCCGAGATCGTCGCGTATTGGGGCGCGGGTTCGTGAGAGCGAGCCGCGACATTGATGGTTCTGGTGACGTCCAAACGGAGTCGCGGCGACATTCCAAACTTCGTCACTCGCCGCGCGGGGATACGTCGGTGCAATCTGGGCGACAGCGCTCGCTCGCGGAAAACGTCAAAGCGGCTTGGACGATCGGCTTCGCTTATTTCCAATCGGACGAGCGCTGGACGGCATACTTACTGCTTGGAGGCGTCATCGCCTTCGATCTTGTCGCGGTCGCTTTGTCGGTCGTTACCAGCTATTGGAACGCTGCGTTCTACAACGCGCTTGGTGACAAGAACTGGAGTGCCTTTTTATTTCAACTTCTGATCTACAACGGAATTGCGACTTTTTCTATCCTGCGCTCGATTGGCGATATCACTGTTACCAAGTGGTTCATCATCCACTGGCGCCGTTGGCTGACCAGTCGCTATCTTGAGTCTTGGCTTGAAGCTGGCGTGCAGTACCGGCTACGTATTGAGGAAGGTACGCCCGACAACCCCGACCAACGAATCGCAGAGGACGTTCGGCTCTTCATCGACTACTCGATGTCGATCGGGCTTGGCGCACTGACCACGCTTGTCTCGCTGGCTTCCTTCACCATCATCCTGTGGAACCTGTCTGCCTCTGCGCCGATCAACCTTATGGGCGTAGCAGTCATGCTGCCGGGCTACTTGGTCGGCGCGGCATTTCTATATGCCGGTATCGGTACTTGGTTGACGCACCGGGTCGGTCGGCCGCTGATTGGCCTCAACGCTACGCAACAGAAAGCCGAGGCGGATTTCCGTTTTGGATTGGCGCGGCTGCGCGAGAATGTCGAGGAAGTGGCACTATCAAGAGGCGAGCCGGCCGAATTGGCGGGACTCAACAGACGTTTCAGCTTTCTGGTCGACAATTGGTACGCGCTGTTGTCACGCCAGCGCTGGATGACGCTGTTTCAGTCAACTTACAATCAGATCGCCTATGTGTTCCCATATTTGCTCGCTTCGCCGCTCTATTTCTCGGGAATGATGCCGCTCGGCGGCATGACGCAGACCGTCGCGGCTTTCGGCACGGTGCGCAATAACTTGTCCTTCTTCGTCCGCTACTATTCCAATCTCGCCTATTGGGGATCCGTCATCGAACGCTTGTCCGGCTTCGAAATGGCTCTTGCGGCAATCCACAAGACCGACAGTCCGCGCATAACTTATAAGTCACACATCGGTGCCCCCCTCTTCGTCGTTGATGATCTTGTGGTGCGGCTACCGTCCGGCGCGCCGGTCGTCAGCGTGCCGCGCTTCACACTCAGTGCTGGCGAGAGGGTCCTGCTGACCGGCCCTTCCGGCGCAGGCAAGACGAGCTTGCTCCGCGCGCTTATCGGCGTCTGGCCATTCGGCGAAGGAGCCGTGAGCGTTCGGAGTGGCATTCGTGTGGTGGCGGTTCCGCAGCGCGGCTACTTCCCGCTGGGGAGCTTACGCGATGCGCTGACGTATCCGGAGATAGCCCGCAAGGTCTCTGACGATACGCTACGCGAAGCTCTTACAGCCGTCGGTCTCCCCGCACTCGTCGATAACCTCGATGACGACATTGATGGAGCCATTAGGTTCTCTGGCGGGCAGCGCCAACTCATGGCTTTCGCTCGATCGCTTCTCCAAAAACCGGACATTCTGCTGCTCGACGAGTCAACATCCGCGCTCGACCAGGCTACCGAAGCCACGGTGTACAAGCTGCTAGGCGAGAGGTTGCCTGATACGGCGGTTGTAACGGTCGGACATCGCACATCCCTCGCAAGTCACCACGATTATGGGGTTCGGCTCGTCGCACAGCAGTTCGAAGCTGGCTCTCTTCTTATCGACGAAGGGGGTCAATTTATATCGGCGGATCGCAAGGCTGCAAACGGATGAGAGTACATCTTCAAATGTCATCTAGTACAACTCGATCGTGGCGTGAACGAAATATCATTTTTTCGAGTTCCGTTCTGAGCGCACTGACGTTCATCGCGTCTTATTTTATCGCTTGTGTTGTTGCCGCAGCGCAGAGTCCATCAGATGTATCCACGTCGCCGAACCCGTTGGCGTCGGTTCCGCCCGCATCGAACTCCATGACGTTACCCATTCTTCCCTCCGAACTATCGCCGTGGAGCATGTACCTCCAGGCCGATATCGTCGTGAAAGCGGTAATGGTGGGGCTGGCCTTCGCCTCGCTGGTGACTTGGACAGTGTGGTTCGGGAAAGCCATCGAACTTGCGGCGGCACGTCGACGCGCCAGAACGTCAGTTGACCTCTTGCAAAGAGCCGACAATTTGGAGGAGGCAGCCGAGGCCGTTGCCGCGAAATCGAAAGGGAGAGAGACAACGGTTGGTCTCCTTGTCGAAGTAGCGACGCGTGAACTCGGTCGATCGGGTCAACTTGGCTCGGACGGCATCAAGGAGCGGGTGGCCATCGCCCTATCGCGGGTTGAGGCCCGCGCCGGTCGTAGCATGGCTCGCGGGACCGGCTTGCTGGCGACGATCGGCGCGACCGCGCCGTTCGTCGGCCTGTTCGGCACGGTGTGGGGCATCATGAATTCGTTCATCGGGATTTCGAAGTCCCATACGACGAACCTTGCTGTGGTCGCGCCGGGCATCGCCGAAGCGCTCCTGGCGACGGCTATTGGCCTCGTTGCCGCCATCCCCGCGGTCATCATTTATAATGTCTTCGCCCGCGCCATTTCCGGCTATCGCGCGCTGCTCTCGGACGCGTCGGGCGAAATCCTTCAACATCTCTCGCGCGATCTCGATCGACGTGACGATGGTGACTCTATGGCCGATGCCACTACCGCAACCATAAAGGATGACGCGGCGACTCCGCGGGGCGCGTCAGTGGCCCGAGTGCAAGCAGCAGGGTAGGCGCGCATGGCTATCACTCTCAAAGAGCCTCATGATGGTGATCTCAGCGAGCTGAGCGATATCAACGTCACGCCGTTCATCGACGTGATGTTGGTGCTCCTCATTATCTTTATGGTTGCCGCGCCGCTCTCGACAGTCGATGTCGCGGTGGAGTTGCCGGTGTCGAATGCAGAACCACAGCCACGACCCGACAAGCCGGTGTTCTTGACCGTCAAGCCCGATCTCACGTTGGCGCTTGGTAACGGCACCGTGCCGCGTGAGGCGTTGCAGGCGACACTCGACCAGCAGACAGACAACGACCGCGAGCAGCGCATCTTCGTGCGCGCGGACGGCGCCGTCGCCTATCGCGAGCTGATGAACGTGATGAACCTCCTGCGCAGTGCTGGTT
>Ga0164243_10005902_pt1 | contig 18616 bp, 14 predicted proteins | sample OricompcompostOP_FD_108781 | JGI IMG/M metagenome (GOLD analysis project Ga0164243, IMG submission 108781) | Organic Plus compost microbial communities from Emeryville, California, USA - Original compost - Organic plus compost (OP) | ecosystem: Engineered > Solid waste > Mixed feedstock >... | reverse complement strand
GATCGTCCGCGACTGGCTCGCGGGGAAGCACGACCAGGCGACGGCGACGTGGGAACACTGGCTGCCGATGATTCACTACGAGAACCGGCAGTGCAATCTCCGCGCGACCAAGGTCCTGATGAAAGCGGGGGGCATCATCGCCTCCGATCGATCGCGTGCCCCGTTCGGCCAGCTTCCACCCGACCTCGCGAACGGGATCATCGCCCATGCCCGTCGCCGCGATGCGCTGGTGCTGCGCTGGGCCCGCTGACTGCCCCATGCGATGATGCGCCAGGCTGTCCGAGCCGCCCGAGACCCGGTGCGCACCCGGTGTCATACATGCTGGAGCTTGCCCGATGACCGAATCCCACGACCGGCCGCCATTCATCGAACCCGAGGCCGGCCCCAACCTGCTCGTCGACCTTCCCTGCAAGACGGGAGAGGGACCCATCTGGGACGACCGGCGCGGTGTCCTCTTCTGGGTTGACATCCCGCCGGGACGTCTCTACCGCTACGACCCGAAAACCGGCACCAACGACCTGGTGTTCGAGCATACCCACGAGGTCGGCGGCGCCACGCTGCAGGAGGATGGCTCGCTCCTGCTCTTCTGCTCGTTCGGCACGATCCTGAGCCTCGACCCCGACACCGGGGAGGCCTCCACCGTGGTCGAGCGGATCGAGGGCGAGGCTGACAGCCGCTTCAATGACGTCGAGGCAGCGCCGGACGGCAGTGTGCTCTGCGGCACGATGCCAACAGCGACGCACCTCGCGAGACTCTACCGGCTCTTCCCTGACGGCACGCTGGACCTGGTCTTCGACGACATCGGCCTGTCGAACGGGATCGGCTTCAGCCCAGATCGCCGCACGATGTACCACTCCGACACGAACGCTCGCCGTATCTACGCGCTCGACTACGACCCGGAGACCGGCGCCATCACGAACCGCCGTGTCCTGATCGGCGATCCCGCCGGTGAGGGGTTCCCCGACGGCATGACCGTCGACGCCGAGGGCACGATCTGGTCGGCCCGTTGGGATGGCCGGGCGCTCTATGCCTACACACCGGAGGGAGAGGCGATCGGCCGGGTGAAGTTCCCGGTGCGGAAGGTCTCCAGCATCGCCTTCGGAGGCCCGGACTGCGCCACAGCCTTCGTGACGACGGCCGCCGCGAACGGCCGGGATGAGCACGAAGGGCTGCTCGCCGGTTCGCTTTTCTCGGTGGACCTCGGTGTGAAAGGCGTCCCTCCTTTCCGGTCAAAGGTCGGTTTGGCGACGACGTAGGTCCCGTCACGCGGCCACAGCCCAGCACCCCGGCAGGAAATCATCCTGCCGGGGTGCTGTCGCAATGGCTATGGATGAATCGGTCTATCCGCCGCTAGCGCTCGTCATCCTTCGGCAAGAGGCCCTGTGACTCCAGCAAGGCCCGCTCCTGACCGGTCAGAGGACGCTGACGGCGCGGCTGCGATTGTCCCTGCGTCGGACGGCGTTGGGCCGGGGCCTGCTGGCGGACCGGCGGTTGCTGCTCGCGGAGCGGTTCCTCGTCGTACTCCCAGGTTTCTGCAAACGCCTCGACATCCGGTTCGACAGGCGACTGGCGCTGTGGCTGCCGCTGCACGGCCGCCCGATAGGGCTGCCCGCCCTGGCTGCGGGATGGCGCCTGGCGCTCCGACGGCTGGCGAGCGCCACGCTGGGCCGCCCGTTCCGGGGCGGACTGCTGGCGACGCCCGCGAGGCTCGGGTTCGAAGAACGGCTCCTCCGCCGATTCTCCGAACTCATCGATGTCCCAATACTCCTCTTCCTCGACCGGCGCCGACGCTCGGTGGCGCGTCCCCCCACGTGCCGGTGTGGAGCTTCCGCGTCGGGTGAGCGCCGAGGCCCAGCCGCCTGCACTATTGCCCCCGCGGCCACCGCGAGCGGACACAGCGCGCTGCTCGGCGAAAACCTCCGGCTCCGCATCGGCCGGCAGCACGGCATCGGTGTAGCCAAGCGCCTTGAAGACCTGGTAGAGAATGATGGCGCCGAAGGTCCCCAGCGCGATCCCAGCGAACTCGAAGTCCCCGAACTGGAGTGTGTAATCGGCCGCACCGACGATCAGCGAGACCGAGGCGATGAAGAGGTTCGTGCTCTTCGAGAAGTCGACCCGGTTTTCGACCCAGATCCGTACACCGGTCGCCGCGATCAGCCCGAAGAGCACGGTCGAGACGCCGCCCAGAACCCCAAGCGGAATCGAGTGGATCAGCGCTCCGAACTTCGGCACGAAGCCCAGCACGATCGCTGTGCATGCGGCCACCACGAACATCGCCGTCGAGAAGACCTTCGTCACTGCCATCACGCCGATATTCTCGGCGTAGGTCGTAACCCCGGTGCCTCCGCCGAACCCGGCGACCATCGTCGCCGCACCGTCGCCGATGAATCCACGCCCGAGGAGCGGCATCAAGTTGCGGCCCGACATCTCGGAAACGGCCTTGATGTGCCCGGTGTTCTCCGCGACCAGCACGATCGCCACCGGAGCGATCAGGGAGATCGCATGCCAGTTGAAGCTCGGCGCCGTGAACCCCGGCCAGCCGATCCAGGCGGCATCGCGCACAGGCTGGAAGTCGACGCCCGAGATGTGAACCGGCCCGAATGAGCGGCCAGCCTCGCTCGTCCCGCCGAGCAGCAACGCGACGAAGTAGCCGAACACGGTTCCCAGCAGGATCGGCAGGCGGCCGATCAGCCCCTTGCCGGCGATCGCGATGGCCATCACCGCCAGAATCGTGATGATCGCCAGCGGCATGCTGGACTCCGCCATGTCCTTGGCGGCGCCGGCGAGATTGAGCCCGATGATCGCGACCACGGCGCCGGTGACCAGCGGCGGCATCAGTGCGTCGATCCAGGACGACCCGCTGTACTCAACGAGGACGCCGATCAGGAGGTAGATCAGCCCGGCGACAACGATGCCGCCGAGCGCCTGCTTCAGCGTACCGCCGCCCGACGTGATCGCGAGCACCGGCGCGATGAACGCGAAGCTCGACCCGAGATAGCTGGGCACCTTCCCCAGGGTGAATGCAAAGAAGATCAGCGTCCCGATCCCCGAGAAGAGGATCGCCAGATTCGGATCGAATCCCATGATCAACGGGGCGACGACCGTCGAGCCGAACATCGCCAGCACGTGCTGCATGCCCAGCGTGATCGTGGTGCCCCACGGAAGGCGCTCGTCGGGCATGATGATGCCCGATCGCTTCTCCCGCCACGAAAACAGGTCCATCACCTGATCGAGGATCACTTGCTGAACCTGTGGCGCGTTTCTGCGCATCGTCGTTCTACTCCCCCGCGTTCCAGCCCCGTCTCCAGCGGTCCTCCGGACCTCGCTGCCACCCTTCCTGAGAGGAATGCGAAATGATTCGCCTCATTGTGCGGCCCACGCCACATCCGCGCAACGAGTGCCTTTTTGACACGGAAACGCCGGACGCGATATCTGCCGCGTCCGGCATTCCGAACCCGATAGCCCGTTGCCCTGGACTGCGGTCCCGCTCCAGGAGCCACCGGTGTCGTCCGCGCATCGATCAGGAGCTGGCGACCACGCCCGAACGCGGCTCTAGGCAGCGCCCGGCAGCCCGAAGGCCCTCCGGATCGTGGCGATGCCGTCGGGTATACCCTCGCTCGGATGCGCCTTGCCCTCGAACTCGATCGAGACATAGCCGTTGTAGCCGGTCTCCGCCAGCATGCCTGCCAGCCGCTCGTAATCGATGTCGGCCGTCACCAGCAGGCCGCCGCCCTTGTAGACCTTGGCATGCAGCACGGCGAGATCGGGAAAGAACCGCGCCATCTCCGCGTACTGGTCGGGCCGATGCACGAAATTTCCGGTATCCAGCACGTATTTCAGCCACGGCGAATCGACGCCATCGTGGATACGGGCCGTTCCTTCCGCCGTGCCGGTGAGCCCCCAATGGTTCTCCAGCACCAGCGTGACGCCCTTCGCCCCCGCGTAATACGCTCCGGCCTTCAGCGCCTGGATCACCCACTCATAGCTCTGATCGAGCGTATAGCCCTCGGCAGGTGGCTCACCACCATCGTTTGCCAGCAGGTCGGCAAACGAGTCCGCCGTGTTCCAACGGCCCCCGAGCGCACGCACGAACGGCGCACCGAGCGCGGCGGCGATGTCGATCGCCTCGATCAGCTTGTCGAACTCCGCGGTTCGCGCCTCCTCCGTCACCTGGACGGGATTGTGCGATGCGGCCACCGTGACCGCGGTGATGCCCCGCATCCCGAGATACTGCCGCAGCTCATGGAGCGCGCGCGGCGATGTCTTTTCCGACATCCGCAGGTGCTCGATCAGGAACTCGATGCCGTCGGCACCGTACTCGACGCACTTGTCGATCATCTGCTCCACAGTCAGTGGACCGTTCCCTTCGGGTCCGCCGCCGAACCGATGAAAGGAATATGAGGAGATCGCTATCTTGATGGTCACACGGCGCTCCGATTTGTTATGTCTATTCGATATCTGGCCCGGATGGCCAACATGCCGCATCACTCAATCACGCCAGCAGCGCGGATGTCAATCGGCCAGCGGGAGACTCACCCGTTACGGTCGTGGGGCGACGAATGGCCGGGGATAGGGTATCTTGACAGGAAGGCAACCAGCCGGCACCCATCGACGCACCTCCCGCCCTCGCTCCCGCCGCGTCGCCGGATCTCCGCCACGACCTTCGCCGCCAGCAAGGGAACTGCCGCCTCATGGACGACCGCGTACTGAGCCAGCGAGATATCGTCGAACGCCAGATCATGCCCGAGATCGAGATGCCCGCCCCGACACCGGCGCCGGGCGACCTCTCGTTCGCGGAGCTTCTGCAACGTCTCCGCCGTGAACGGGGCTGGACCAAAGCCGACCTCGCCAAGCGGGCGCATTTCGATCCCAGCTCGATCACCCGCTTCGAGCAGGGCGCGCGGACACCGGAGCGCGACACCGTGATCCAGATCGCGAACGCGATGGCCCTCCCGGTCTCGGACCGCGACCGCCTGCTCGCCTCGGCCGGCTTCCGCTCCGAACTCTGGGACGATCCCTTGCTCGTGGAACTCGCCCAGATCCTGGGAGACACGCGCATGTCCGCCGCCGCAAAGAACGAGGTGCGGACCGTCCTGCGCATGGCGATTGCCTATTGCAAGCTCCAACGGCTCGACACCTACTGATCGAAGGCGTGCAGGTCCGGCCATGCGGGCCGGGATCGCCGGCGCACCGACACGAATCACGTCCAGGACATCGTCCATGACCCTCTCACCGCTTCGTGCGCGGCCCCGTCGTCTGGCGCTCGTGATGGCATCGCTGTTCGTGCTCGTCCCACTCGTGGCGACGCCATTCGGGCAACGAACTGATGCCACCGCACAAGCGAGCGAAGCCAGCACGCTCCCGGTTGTCTCCCTCGATGCGCTCGACCCGGCGCAGTGGTCGCTCTCGTCCCTTCGCCTTGCCCCGGGTCAACCACTGAGCATCACGAACCGCGGGGTCGCGCCGCACACGTTTACCGTCGCGGAGTGGGGCATCTCGGTCGATCTGCCGAGCCTGGAAACCGTCACGGTTACGGTTCCGGCCGATGCGAAGCCCGGGGAGTCGTTCACCTTCTTCTGCTCGGTGGGAAATCACCGCCAACAGGGTCAGCAGGGCACGATCACGATCGTTTCCCCGGAGGAAGCCATCGCCGCCGCGACGCCGGTGAGCGACGCCGCTCCCACCACGATCACGATGCGCGACGATTACACCTTCACGCCGTCGTCGTTGAGCGTCGACGCGGGGTCGTTCCTCCAGCTCGTCAATACTGGCGTGCTGGAGCACCATTTCGTCGTCGATGCGTGGACGATGAATGTGACGGTTGCCCCCGGCCAGACGACGATCGTGCGGGTGCCGGACGACGCAGCGCCCGGCACCGCTGTCGAGTTCTATTGCTCCGTCCCCGGACATCGCGACAAAGGGATGCAAGGGACCCTGACCATCGAAGCGGGGCCGCCGGGCGACGCCGGCGCCCCCAACGAACGACCGGACAGCTCCGTGAGCGACAGCGACCTGCTGAGCCTGGTCCCCCCCGCGTCCATGCTGGGCAAAGGCTGGCGGTTGCTGCGCGACGGCGATGCACTCGCGCTCTCGCCAACGCTGGGCTCGATCGACGTGCGCATCTTCCCCGGCAACGGGCGCAGCGCCATCTATCTGGGGCCGGACGGATCGCGCGTCGCGATCATCCTGCTGCCTCTCGCGGTTGCAAGCGTGCCGACGAACCAGGTCGAATCGGCGATGTTCGACGTCCAGGCTGCCTTCATGACCGGCTGGTCCATCGACACCTCACCGCGCGCGGCCTATGCCACCGCGCCGAATCCCCCGGGGTGCGACATCGTCAGCCGCACCAGTGGCGTCACCGATCTCTACACCCTGCCGGCCGGTTCGACGAGCTGCCAGATGCGCGGGCCCGGGATTGCGATCTTCGTCGCGGTGGAAGGCACCGTCGAGGGGCTGACCGGCGTCGCCGCGTCGGACGAGTTGGTACGGCGCATCATCGCCGGGGCCGCCTGACCGCCAGGCTACGGAAACGCGACGACCCCCAGCCCTTCGATCCCGATCGCTGGCGGATCAAGATGGACGCTCGTCACGTTCAGCCCCGCGAACGGCGTGATGCCGAACCACTTCCGCAGCTGCTCTTGCGGCCGGTTGTAGCCCTTGATCAGGGGCGTCACCCAGGCAACGACCTCCACCGACTCGGACACCATCCTCCGTTCATCGGTCTCCGCGCGGTAGCGTTCCATGAACGACCCGATGGCCGCCTTGCCGACGATCAGCGCGCTCTCGCTCACCGCCTGGCTCATCGTCGCCTTGTCGATGATGTCGTCGGCCCCAGCTACCCGAAGGGTAAGCGAGAGCGCCTCCGCGCCCGCCTGGGCCCGAAGCTGCGCTCGCAGGATGGTGTCGACAATATCCTGGGCCGAGGCCAGATCGGCGCTGATCAGCACGTCGCTGTCGCCGGTGTACGAGGGGATCACGAACGCGCCGGGCGCATAGCCGCCCTCCGGCGCCCGCCCGTCGTGCCGCTGCTTCTTCAGCAGGACCGCTGGAACGCCGGACACGATCGAGTACATGGCTCCCACCGGATAGCCAGACATCCCCGGCACCATCAGCAGGTCCACCTGGCGCTCCCGCAAGTGGTCAGCCACCTCGCGGACATGCGCGCCGATGTAGTCCGGGCGGGTGGCCGTCTTCAGGAGGCCGCCATATTCGATCCCCGCGCCGCCACCCCCGAACATCGCCGATCGCCCGAGCCGGATCAGCCCCCGGGCAAGGGCGCGTCCACCCTCACTCAGACCCGAGGCCGCCAGCGCCTCGTCCAGCGCGGATGCCGGGATCACGGTGCCAAGGTCGAGCGTCGCCGGTGGGGGCAACGCCTCCTTCGGACGTTCGTAGCGGGGGGGAGAATCGGACATGCCATGGGGTCCAATCATGCGAACGATATGCTCCGGGCTCTCTGTTGATACGGTGCTACGGGGGCCGTCAGCGCTCTTCACGCACGTAGGGCTTGCCGAGCGCCGCTGGCGATCCCAGCCGTTGCGCACGTGACTGCTGGGTGGCGAAGACCAGGACAACGATCGTGAAGAGATAGGGAAGCATGTTCAGGAAGAAGGACGAGACCGGCACGTTCACGCCCTGCAGACGGAACTGCGCCGCCTCGACCGCCCCGAAGAGCAGCGCTCCGGCGGCAACCCGCGCCGGATTCCACATGCCAAAGATGACCAACGCCACCGCGATCCAGCCGCGCCCGGCGGTCATGTTCTCCGACCAGCCGGGGTTCGTCGCGAGGGAGATCACCGCGCCGCCGATCCCGGCAAATGCCCCGCCAATGACGACGTAGATGTAACGCATGCGCGCCACATCGATCCCCATCGCATCCGCGGTGGCCGGGTTCTCCCCGATCGCGCGCAACTTGAGCCCCGGCCGCGTGCGGTAGACGTACCACCAGAGCAGCGGCACGGTCACGTAGCCAAGGTACACCAACGCATCCTGGCGGAAGAAGATCGTCCCGATCCGGGGAATGTCGCTGAGCACCGGAATGGCGATCTTCGTGAAGGACTTCGGCGGCGCCTTCCCGACGTACGATGCGCCGAGGTAGGCCGAGAGCCCCTGACCGAACAGCGTCAATGCCAGACCACTGACAACCTGGTTCGCCTGCAACGTGACGGTGAGCACCGCATGGATCAACGCCATCAGTCCCCCGGCGACAATCGCGCCGAAGACCCCGATCCAGGCACTCCCGGTCCAGGTGCAGACCATGAATCCGGCCAGCGCACCCATCAGCATCATGCCCTCGACACCGAGGTTGAGCACGCCGGATCGCTCGGCCAGCGTCTCGCCCAGTGCCGCGTAGAGCAACGCCGCGCCCGAGGCGACAGCCGCCGCCAGCACCGATGTGAGGAACCCGAGCGTGAGCACCTCGCTCATGACGCCGCCTCCCCGCTTGCCGGCGCCGGGGCGATCGCCCGAACCCGCGTGACCCGATAGCGCGTGAAGAAATCGCCCGCCAGCAGGCAGAAGAGGATCACGCCCTGGAGCATCGGTGCGATGGCCGAGGGAAGCCCGAGCGTGATCTGAAGCTGATCACCGCCGACCAGCAATCCAGCCAGCAGGAATGAGACGACGACGATACCTGCCGGGTTCAGCCGCCCGAGCCACGCCACGATGATCGCCGTGTAGCCGTATCCGGGAGACAGGCCACGCTGCAGCGAATGGTTGATCCCCGCCACCTCCGCCATGCCCGCCAGGCCCGCGAGCGCGCCGCTGAAGGCCAGCACGAGCACGATGTTCCGGGCAGTCCGCATCCCGGCGTACTGGGCCACCCGCTCGCTCGCGCCGGTCACACCGATCTCATAGCCCCAGCGTGTGCGCCGGAACACCACGGACAGGACGATCGCCGCGACAAGGCCGAAGATGAGCCCGAGATGGACGCGCGTCGTCCCCCAGGTCGGCAGATAGGTTGCCTCGGAAAAGGATTCCGTGCCGGGAAACCCGAACGCCATCGGATCGCGCCAGGGTCCGTGGACCAGGTACTCGGCAACGAGGATGGCAACGTAGTTCATCATCAGCGTGGTGATCGTCTCGTTGACGCCGAGATAGCCGCGCAGCGCGCCAGGAATCGCTCCCCACAGCGCCCCCCCGACCATCCCGGCGACCATCATCGCCGGAATCACCACCCACGGACCAGCATCCGGAAGCCAGAAGATCGCCACGCCGCTCGCGAAGATCGCGCCAAAGTAGAACTGTCCCTCCGCTCCGATATTCCAGAGTTGCATCCGGAAGGCGATCGAGACGCCGAGCCCGGTAAGGAGCAGCGGGATCGTCTTCACCAACGTCTCGGAGAGGTTGTATTCGCCGGAAAACGCGCCGGTAAACATCGCCCGGTAGACCTCGAAGGGATTCTCTCCGGCGATGATCATGATGATTCCACCGAGCACCAGCCCGAGCAGCACGCTCGCGACCGTGACGATTGCCTGTGCAAGGATGGTCGGCCGGTGGACTCGCTCCAGCGTCCAACGGCGGATTGGCTCCGTCGAGGGCAGCGTTGGCCCCGGTGTCCTAGCCATTCGCGTTCGCTCCCCCGGCCAAAGCCCCCTGCGCCACCGACTCGACGCGGTCGAGCGGCGTGCCGGCCATCATCTCGCCGATCACCTCGATATCTGCCCCATGCGCACGCACGGCACCCATTACCTCACCGCCAGCCAGAACGAGAATGCGATCGCACAGGGCCAGCAGCTCCTCCAGATCCTCCGAGACGAGCAACGTCGCCGCGCCGCGCTCCCGTTGGGCACGGAGGACATCGTGGATGACCTCCGCCGCCCCGACATCGACCCCTCGCGTCGGGTGCACGGCGACAATCGCGCGGGGTTCGCCCGCCAGCTCGCGCGCGATCAGCAGCTTCTGCTGGTTCCCGCCGGAGAGATCGCGCACCGCCGTCGAGCGGCTCGGCGTCTTCACATCGAACCGCTCGATCAACCCATCGGTGAAACGGTCGACTGCCGATGCGACCAGGAACGACCCTCTGGCAATCGGCTTCCTCTCGTAGGCGCGGAGGATCGCGTTCTGATCGACCTCCATCGTCGGAGCGAGGCCCGTCCCGAGCCGGTCCTCCGGAACGTGCGCCACCCCAGCCGCCGCCACCTCGCGCGGATGCCAGTTCGTGATGTCCCGCTCGCCCAATCGCACGCGGCCATGCGTGGGACGGCGCATCCCGGCGATCACCTCACCGAGCTCGCGCTGTCCGTTCCCGGCAACCCCAGCGATGCCGAGCGTCTCACCGGCGCGAATCTCGAACGACACCTCACGCAGCGCCGGCACCCCCTTGTCGCCATTCGCGGACAGATGGTCCACCGACAGCACAACCGGCCCGGCCGGGTGCGGCGGCGCCTCACCCTCGTCGAGAAGCGTCCCTGCCAGCTCGCGTCCCACCATCATGCGCGCAAGGTCACGCCGCGTCGTACCCGCGCTCGGTACGGTGCCAATCAGCTCGCCGCGCCGGAGCACGGAGATGCGGTCTGCGACGGCAAGGACCTCGTCCAGTTTGTGGGAGATGAAGATGATGCAGAAGCCCTCGGCGGCCATCCCGCGCAAGGTGCGGATGAGCTGCTCCGATTCGCCTGGGGTCAGCACGGCAGTCGGCTCGTCCAACACGAGAATGCGCGCCCCCTGATGCAACGAGCGGACGATCTCCACCCGTTGCCGCTCGCCCACCGAGAGCTGCCAGATTCGCGCGTTCGGATCGACATCCAGCCCGTAAGCGGCGCTCAACCGACGCAGATCGGCATCGACCGCCGCCGCATCGAGCCGCAAGCCGGACGAAGGGTCGCCAAGCATCACGTTCTCGGTGACCGTGAACGACTCCACGAGCATGAAGTGCTGGTAGACCATCCCCACGCCCGCCGCTCGCGCATCGCCCGGCGACCGGAAGTCGACCGGCCGGCCATCGATCCGCACGATGCCGCTATCGGGACGGTAGAGTCCCGCAAGGATGCTCATCAGCGTCGACTTGCCGGCACCGTTCTCCCCGACCAGCGCGTGGACCTCGCCCCAGGCCGCCGAAAACGTGACGTCGCGATTGGCGGTGACCGGCCCGAATCGCTTGGTCACGCCGTAGAGCCCGATCGCCTCGTCGCCTGCCGGGGAACGCTCCGGCAGCGCTCCTGTCATCCTCGCCTCTCCTCACTCGTGCAAACGGCTTCGCATGAAACGCGGGACGGTCGCAGGACCATGTGTCCCGCGACCGTCCGCGCCGGGTTCAACGCCGGACCCGACCCGGTTCGTCATCCAGGCGGGGCTAGCTCGGGAGCTCGCCCTCGACGCCCTCGACGAACCAGGTCATGGCGAGAAGCTCCTCGCCCGTCATCGCCGTACCCTCGGCTACCTTCTCTTCGCCCTTCTGGTCCTTCAGTGGACCGGTGAAGATCGTGAAGATGGTCTGATCGCCCGCCTCGAACGACTGCTCCTCGGCCACCGCATTGTCCTTCTCGGTCGCCGGGACGAAATCGGCAATCGGGGAGAGATCGACCAGCCCATCCTGCCAGCCTCCCCAGTAGGCGTTGGACTGCCAGGTGCCGTCCATGATCCCCTTCACCGCGCTGGCGTAGTAGACGCCCCAGTGCCAGATCGGGCAGGTGATGACGGCCTTCGGCGCCAGCGGCGCCATATCGGCGTTATAGCCGACGCCATACTTGCCGGCTGCCTCGGCGGCCTGCTGTGGTCCGGCAGTGTCCTGGTGCTGGGCGATGACCTCCGCGCCACCGTCGAGCAGCGCCTCGGCGGCCTGCCGCTCCTTCTGCGGGTCGTACCAGGTGTTCGTCCACACGACCTGAACAGTCGCCTCCGGATTGATCTTGCGCACACCCAGCGTGAAGGCATTGATGCCGCGAATCACCTCGGGGATCGGGAAGGCCGCGACATAGCCCAGCTTGCCGGATGGGGCCATGGCGGCGGCCAACTGGCCGGAGACGTAGCGCGGCTCCTCGATCTTGCCGAAGGCGGTGCTCAGGTTCTCCGCCGTCTTGTAGCCCGAGATATGGATGAACTGGGTGTCCGGGAACTGCTTGGCCACATTCACCGTCGCGTCCATGAACCCGAACGAAGTGGCCACGATCAGGTTGTAGCCCTTCTGGGCGTAGTCCCGGATCACGCGCTCCGCGTCGGCTCCGGTCTCCGGCACGCTCTCCGAGTAGGACGTCTCGATACCGGGGAAGACCTGCTCGAGATACTTCCTCCCCTCATCGTGGGCATAGGACCAGCCGAGATCCCCCACCGGGCCGACATAGAGGAAGGCCACCTTGAAGCCCTCGCCCGAGGCGATCGGGCTTGCCCCCGGCGTCGCGTCCTGCGCGAAGGCGTTTCCCCCAAGCATACCGGCGGCGACCGCAGCGGCCGCTGCCGACATCGTGAACGCACGACGGCCGATCCGGCGATCCATCACCTGGACGACATTGCCGGACACCGTCTCCTCAACCGAAAACACCATGCCGCGTCCTTCTCCCGTTTCCTGCCGCCGATTGCGGCACCATGACGTCGATCCGATCGTCCGACTTCCTGTAGGTGGGGTCCCCGCCTCACTCCGCGATGCGTTCGAAGACGATATCCTGCGCCCCCTCCCAAACGACGCGGCGGCCAAGCTCCTTCAACTGGTCGCGGCCATCGACGATCGTGAGGAAGTGATTTCCGGCGAGCTGACCCATCGTGCTCGCGAAACAGGTCCGGCCATAGGGCACGAGGATCTCTGTCTCGCTATATCCCCCTGGGTAGAACAGGATCTCGCCCGGCGCCGGATAGCTGGTGGCATTCTCGAATCCGACGCCCAGCTGGTAGTCTCCCAGTGGCACCCACGCCGATTCGCCGCTCCAGCGAGCCTGGATCAGGCGCTGGCGAAAGGGCAGCACAGCCTCGAACGCCGCGGCCGTCTTCGGCGCGCCATCCTCAAACCGGGCTGTGAACACAAGGTCCCCCACCACCATCCGCAGCATCGTCTTCTGTTCCTCGCATCGGGATGTGCGCCGCACTGCCGTGAGTGGGCCGCCGCGTGCTTCTCACGCCCGCGCAGCCCCCAGCGAGCGCACCGTCGCGCGCATTGTCGCACATCGGCCCGTCTGCGCGAGAGGCCGTGGCCTGGGATGTCGCCCGGAGGCCCAGAGAGCTCGCACATCGGTGGAGGATGCGAACGCAATTCCGACTCCGCGCGTCGAAATGAGAATGATTCGCAGATAGGGTTCCATTTACGGGCCGTCGATGATAGAATGAGCTCATTGTTGAGAATGATTCTCATTACCGATGGAACTGATCGGGAATCTCATCAGCGCGACGGGCCATCGACACGACGGGAGCGACCATGATCCAGCCAGTGCGCAGCGACGCCACCACCGCCCGCCAGTACGCCGCCGATTGCCTCGCCTGGCGTATCGACGTGCCGAGCGCCGCGTCATTCCTCACCGGCCGGACGCTCTCCGCAGCCATCGAATCCGCGTGCAGCGCATGCGCGCTCGACCTCGGCCGCGCCGAGAACGTCGCGACCCTCCCCGGCCTCGGCATCACCGCCCGCTTCGACGGGACGTTCGTGGCGGCCGGGAATGAAGCCCTCTTCGCCTCCCTCGATATCCGCCTCAGTCCCGCAACGCGACAGACGCTCGCGCAGATTCGTCTGCGCGGCAACGACGCCATCCTCATCGGCGGATGGAAGGGCGTGCGCCAGGTCGTCGAAGTCACCAACCCCGCACATGCCTCCAACACACCTTCACATGCCGCATAGGAGATCCGGCCCCGGTATCCAACCTGTGACTGTGTCCGGCGTTTGCCTCTTCCCGGCCCGCTGAGGAATGTCCATGGCCGCTATCGTCTCGTCGCCCGCCTCCTCCGAGCCCGAAGCAACCCCAGCGCTCGCCGCCTGGTTCGAGCGCTGGGGGCTTGCCATCGCAGCGGCCGGCTGCTGGGTCTTCGCGGCCGCCGGCCTCCTCGCCGACTTGCTCCTGAACGCCCCGCAACCGGTCGTCATCGCCCTCTTCGCCGCATCCTACCTCGCCGGGGGCACGATGGCGGCACGGGTTGCGATCGCGGACCTGCTGCGCGGCCATGTGAACGTCGACCTGCTGATGGTCGTGGCGGCAATCGGGGCCGCCACGATCGGTGGCTGGGCCGAAGGCGCCCTGCTGCTCGCCCTCTTCTCCACCTCGACCGCCCTGGAACACCACGCGCTGGAGCGAACGCGCAACGCCGTCCGCGCCCTGATGGAGCTCGCCCCGGACACCGCCACCCTGCTCGACGCCGTGGGCGGCCAGCGCACCGTCCGGGTCGAGGACCTCGCCCTCGGGGACCGCATCCTGATCCGGCCCGGCGATCGCGTGCCTACCGACGCAAGGGTGGTGGTGGGGCACTCATCGCTCGATCAGTCGGCGCTCACGGGCGAATCGATCCCGGTAACGAAGAAGCCGGGGGATGCCATCTTCGCGGCCACCATCAACGGGCAGGGCGCACTGGAGGCGGAGGTCACCGCCGTCTCCACACAGAGCACCCTCGCGAAGATCGTCCAGATGGTCGAAGCGGCGCAGGCCGAGAAGAGCGATGCCGAGCGATTCTCCGACCGCTTCGAGGGACGGTATGCGGTCGGGGTCATGGTGACGGCGGCACTCGTCGGCATCGTCCCCATTCTGTTCGGCGCGGAGGCCGGCCCGTCGATCTACCGCGCCATGACCCTGCTGGTGGTGGCCTCACCGTGCGCGTTGGTGATCTCCACTCCGGCAGCCACGCTTTCCGCCCTGGCAAATGCCGCCCGCAACGGTGTGCTCGTGAAGGGTGGCTCCCACCTCGAACGGCTGGGGCAGATCGAGATCGTCGCGTTCGACAAGACCGGAACGCTCACCGTCGGCGAACCATCCCTCACCGATGTGGTCCCGTTGGCGGAGGGGATGACGGACGACCACCTGATCAGCCTGGTCGCCAGCGCCGAGCAGCTCTCAGAGCATCCACTCGCTCATGCCCTGATCGTCGGCGCCGAGGAGCGTGGTATCGCCCTCCAGCCCGCCCGCGACCTCGTATCCACCACCGGCGCAGGTATCCGCGCCACGATCGGCGGGAGCGTTATCGGCGTCGGCAATGAGCTGCTCGTCAATGCCATGGGATTCGATCTCACCCCCGAGATGCGTACACGCATGGACGCGCTTCGTGCGCAGGGCAAGACCGTGATGGTGGCTGCCAGCGATCACGGGGTCCTCGGCATGGTCGCGGTGGCAGACACCATCCGCCCGGAGGCCCACACCATCGTGAAGCGGCTGAAGGCGATGGGAATCGCCCATACCGTGATGCTGACCGGCGACAGCGGGACGGTAGCCCGCGCCATCGCCGCCGAAGTCGGCGTCGACGAAGTGAAAGCCGACCTCCTGCCTGGTCACAAGCTCGACGCGATCCGCGAGCTCCAGCAGCGGGGCTCCGTCGCGATGGTTGGGGACGGCGTGAACGATGCCCCGGCCCTTGCCACTGCCGACCTCGGGATTGCAATGGGCGGTGGCGGCACCGACGTGGCGCTGGAGACCGCCGATATCGTCCTGATGCGTGACGATCTGGGTCGTGTGCCCTTCGCCATCGCGCTGAGCCGCCGCATGCGCCGCACGATCCGTATCAACCTCGCCTTCGCCCTCGGAGTGATCGTCGTCCTGGTCCTATCGACACTCACCGTCGGCATTCCGCTGCCGCTCGGCGTGCTCGGGCATGAGGGCAGCACGATTATCGTCGTGCTTCTCAGCCTGCGCCTGCTGGTGAACGGTGCGGACGCCACTGCCGAGCGCCGCTGGGCGCAACGGGAGATGAGCGGCGCCCCGCCCGACGGCACGCGCCTCCCGGAACCGGCCTGATCGAAACATCACTGAACGCGGACATCCCCGGCGCACATGCGCCGGGGATGTCCGCGTTCAGTGATGTTACTCGCCGGAGGCGCCCTCCCAGGTCACGGCGGGCGATGTCGGCACGACCGCTGGTGCTGGACGCGCCACTCGCGTTCGCCGTGCGATCGGCGGCAAATCGCCCTCGATCTTCGGATCGGGGATCCAGGCCAGCCAGCGTGGGAACCACCACGCCCGCTTGCCCATCAGCTTCATCAGCGCCGGCACGAGGATCGTGCGGATGATCGTCGCATCGACCAGCACCGCCACGCCGAGCCCGAACCCCATCTGCTGGATCTCGACCAGCCGGCCCATCGCGAACGAGGCGAAGACCGCGACCATGATCAGCGCCGCGCCGGTGATGATCCGCCCGGTGGAGCGGACTCCGAAGACAATCGCCTCCGTACTGTCGCCCGTCTCGTCCCACCGCTCGCGGATCCGGCTGAGCAGGAAGACGTGGTAGTCCATGCTCAGACCGAAGAGGATGCAGAAGACCACCACCGGCAGCCAGTTCGTAATGACATCCACCTGCTCGAACCCGAAGAGGCTCGCGCCCCACCCGTGCTGGAAGACCGCCACCACGAGGCCATAGGCCGCGCCGACCGAGAGCAGGTTCAGCAGAATCGACATCGCCGGGACCAGCACCGAGCGGAATGCGACCATCAGCAGCAGGAAGCTCAGCCCCAGCACGAAGGCGAAGACCAGCGGCAGGCGGCTGGTGAGCGCATCGTCGAAATCGGCGATGAACGCCGTCTCGCCGCCGACATGGACCGTCGATGCCGCATCACCGAATACCGCCGGAATCACGTCGCTCCGCAGGTCGCCGATCAGCCCCTCCGCCTCCTTGGAAGAAGGATCGACCTTCAGGACAGCCTGCACGAGCGTGAGCTTGCCATCCGGGGCAACCGTAACCGCGGGCTCGGCCAGTCGATCGTCCGCCTCCAGGGCGGCGACCAGACGCTCGACATTGGTCGTCACTGCGTCCGACGAGGCATCCCCTTCGATCACGATGTCAACCGGCGACTGCATCCCTGCCGCGAAATCCCGCGCGAGAATCTCGTAGCCACGGGTAAACGACGTCTCGGGCAGCGATGCCGTCGATTGCTGGCCGATGGTCATCGTGAAGACCGGCAACGCCGCTGCCATCAGCAGACCGCCCGCGACGATCGCCGAGACACCAGGATGGTGCATCACCCCGCCCACAATCCGGCCCCAGAGGCCCGGGCCGTGCGGCTTCGTTGCCAGCGTGGGCTCACCCGACTCGTCCTGACGCTTCAGCGCGCGCATCAGGCCGAAACGCGGTGCGTTGATCCAGTCGCCAATCAGCCGGAGCAGCGCCGGAAGCAGGGTGATTGCTGCCGTGACCGCAAAGACCACCGTGACGATCGCGCCGATCGCCATGCCCTGGAAGAGCTTAACCGGCATCAGCATCAGCCCGCCGAGCGCCAGGATGACCGTGAGCCCGGAGAAGATGAGGGCCTTGCCAGCCGTCCCGCCGGCCCGTTCGATGGCGTCGACCTTGAGCGCCCCCTTGCGCCGCTCCTCACGGTAGCGCTCCATGAAGAAGAGCGCGTAGTCGATCCCGACCGCCAGGCCGATCATCGTCGCCAGGATCATTGTCTGGGACTGGACCACCATCACGTTGGCGAGGATCGCCACCACCGCAGTGGTCCCGACGATCGCAACCACACCCAGCAACAGCGGCAGGAAGCCCGCGACCAGCCCCCCGAACACGATGACCAGCACGACCCCGGCGGCGGGCAAGCCGATGGAGATGTCCTTGCCCGTGTCCTCCTCCGCGATCTTGCCGAATGTCCCGCTGCCGCTCAGGTCCCCGACTGCGTGGACCTCTACCTGGGACGTCGCCGCACCCTCGGCATCGCGGATGAACGACTCCTCCCGGCCGGCGTAGGCATCCACGTCCCTGGCGAAGGTGACCGGCAGGATCAACGCATGCCGGTCGGCCGAGACGAGGGCCTGGGCCTCCGGCGCGCCATTCATCGTGTAGTAGTTTGCCGTCTCCGCGATGTCCGCCCCCCACGAAGCCTGCAGCGTCGACAGCGTTCCCTCGACGACGTGGCGGAACGCGGGATCGTCGACGTTGAGTTCGGCGGAGTGGAACACGAGCGTATCGGATGCCCGGTCGTCGCGCCCGAGGTGGTCGTTCATCAGGGTATCGGCGACCTGCGACTCCGGGTTGTTCGTGAAGCCGAAGTCCTTGGCGTTCTGGTTCCCGCCAAACAGGCCCGACCCCACGATCAGGATGGCGAGCAGCGCGACCCAGGCCGCCATGGTCCGCCACGGATGCCGGGCACTGGCGCGAGCCAGCGAGCGTGGTGAGATCATCATCGGATGTCCTCCTTCCCTGCGGAGCCGTTGCCGGTTACCGGCAGGGCAACCGTAAGCAGGGTGCCGCGGTCGGCCGGGCTGCTAATCGAGAAATGCCCGCCGGTGGCGCCGACGCGCTCCTGGAGCCGGGCAAGCGCGTGGCCAGGCACGACGACTGCCCCGCCCACCCCATCGTCGAAGACCGAGACGAAGATCCAGCGATCCTCCACCTTCACGCTCAGATTGGTCTCGGTGGCCGCCGCATGCTGCGCCACATTCGTCAATGCCTGCTCGAGGATGTCGGTAATGAGCTCCGTCGTGGCCGCGTCGAGCGGCATCTCCGGGTGGCGGTTCGCCGCCAGCCCCACCGCGACCTCCGCCCAGGTGGACTCGAGGGTGCGAACCGG
>Ga0164243_10005900_pt1 | contig 18620 bp, 20 predicted proteins | sample OricompcompostOP_FD_108781 | JGI IMG/M metagenome (GOLD analysis project Ga0164243, IMG submission 108781) | Organic Plus compost microbial communities from Emeryville, California, USA - Original compost - Organic plus compost (OP) | ecosystem: Engineered > Solid waste > Mixed feedstock >... | reverse complement strand
TTTGGAGGCAACGCCTCGATTGGGTGCCAGTTCCGCCCATATGGTTTGTCGCAGCGGCGCCGGCAAAGGTTTTCTGTTATCTTCACGACAGGATGATGCATCGCCGCCAGACGCTCGCCCTGCTCGCCGCCGCTTTCGTGCCGCCGGCGTTCGGCGCTTCGCGCGCGGCGGAAGCGCCGGGGATGAGCCGCGCTACCGCTTATGCCTTCGCGTTCACAATGCCTTCCGGGGAGTCGCTACGGCTCGTCGGCCATGCCGGCAAACCGATCCTGATCGTGAACACCGCGTCCCTCTGCGGCTATGCGCGTCAGTTCGGGGGATTGGAAGCGCTGTGGACGCACTATCGTGATCGCGGGCTTGTGATCATCGGCGTACCGTCGAACGATTTCGGTGCGCAGGAGCCGGGCGGCGCCGCCGAGATCGCCGCGGCGGCACAGGAGCACGGCGTCACTTTTCCGCTGACCACCAAGGTCGCGGTGAAAGGACCGGATGCGCACCCGTTCTATCGCTGGGCGGCGGGGGAACGGCCCGGCGCTGCGCCGCGGTGGAATTTCCACAAATATCTGGTCGGTCGCGACGGCCGATTGGCGGCGGCGTTTCCCTCCGCGACGGAGCCCGACGATCCGCAGCTGGTGGCGGCCATCGAACGGGAATTGGCGGACTGACTAGGCCTGCTGCCGCCACGGGTCATAGGTGCCGAAGGTCCAAAGATTGCCCTCCAGGTCCCGGCAGGTGTAGTCGCGGCCGCCATAGTCCTGCGTCTTGAGCGGCATCACGATCTCCGCTCCCGCCTCCTTCGCGCGGGCGCAATGGGCATCCGCGTCGGGCACCACAACATAGAGGCCCATCGAGGGGCCGCCGCTCTCGCTGGCCAACCGCGTCAGACGTCCATATTCGGTATCGGCCGCGGATCCGAGCATCACCATGCTGTTGCCGAGGCGCAGCTCGGCATGGGCGATGGTGTCGTCGGGCCCGGGCACGACGAGGTGCTCGGAGAAGCCAAAGGCGCGGCAGAGGAAGTCGATCGCAGCCTGGGCATCGCGATAGCGTAACGCGGGGATGATCGTGGCAGCTTGAGCAGGCATCGTTCCTCCCTTTCGTGCGCGGCGACGGTGAGCATCATGGCCGAGGTCGGCCTGAACACAACTCACCACCTTCCGCCTTTCACGCGCTGGAATCGCGGCCGACCGTCGCAGGCACCCGCGATTGCGCTAGGATCATTGCCGGATCTCACGTGATTCGCGGCCTGGGGAGGGATGCGATGCGGGTGACGGTGTTCGCCGTGCTCTCGGTGTGCGCGATGGTGGCAGCCGGGAGTGCGCAGGCGCAAAGCGGTCCAACGGCCGCGGCCATGCCCTCCACACCGCCGCCAACACCACAAGCGGCCAGTTGCGCCGGCAATCCGCAAGCGCTGGGCACCGCACGCACGGTTGAGATCGACACGACCGGCGGCCCAGGCTTCGGCTTCGAGCACTTCAAGATGCACGACTTCCTGCGGCCGGGCGAAGTCGTGCTGACGTTCGACGACGGACCGTGGCCCGGCACCACGCCGGCGGTGCTGGAGGCGCTCGCTGCTCATTGCGTGAAGGCGACCTTCTTCCCGATCGGGAAGCACGCGATGTGGCATCCCGACATCCTGAAGCAGGTTGCGGCGCAGGGGCATTCGGTCGGCTCGCATACCTGGTCGCACGCCAATCTGGCGAAAAAGACCGCCGACGAGGCCAAGACCGAGATCGAAATGGGGCTGGCCGCGGTGCAATTCGCGCTCAACGGGTCGGCGGCGCCGTTCTTCCGCTTCCCGGCCTTGCGACACCCGCCGGAGACCGTCGCCTATCTCGGCGAACGCAACATCGGCATCTTCTCGACCGACCTCGACTCGTTCGATTTCCGCACCCGCAAGCCGGAAAAGATGATCGAGACGGTGATGTCGAAGCTGAAGAAAAGCGGCAAAGGCATCGTTTTGATGCATGATTTCCAGAAGTCGACCGCCGCCGCGCTGCCGCAGCTGCTGGCCCGACTCAAGGCCGACGGCTATCGGGTCGTGCACCTGACGGCAAAGGACCGGGCGAAATCGCTGCCCGAATATGACGCCTTGGTCCTGAAAGAGCAGAAGCTGCCCACGGCCAGTGCGCGGCCGACCTCCAGCGTGGTGCGCACGATCGCAGGCGAATGATGCCGGGGCTGGGCCGGCTCATTCGGTCAGTCCGGCGGGCGCTGCAGCGGCATCCGCGACAGGCGCGAGCGGGCCTTGTCGCGGCGACGCCGCACCGCGAACCCTTCAGGTCCGCGCAGCCACCACACCGCCAGCAACACCACGACGGCCGCGAAGATCGCCACCGTCACCGTTTCGACCACGTACCAGGTGCCGCTTGCCATCGGACTGCCTCCTGCCGCGACATGGTCTTTGACAACGCATGAGGCCGCCGCGCGTTGCCTAGCGGGTGTCGGCGCCGGTTCCGGCCTCGGCCCCACCCCGGAGAGGAGCCGCCATGCCAAGCCTTTTTGACACGGTCGCCCGCATCGCCTTCGGCTTCGCCGCCCTTGTGCTGATCGTTTTGGCGATTCTGACCATGGCCTATGGCGTCGGTGCGGCGGCCGGGGCTCTGCTGCGCTGGGACGACGTGGGCGGGGCGGTGCTGAACGCGGTCGGCTACGTGGTGATCTCGATCGCGGTGTTCGAGGTAGCCAAGTACATCATCGAAGAGGAACTGGTGCGAGAGCGGGAGATGCGGATCGCCTCGGAGGCGCGACGCAGCCTGACCAAGTTCATCTCGACCATCGCCATCGCCGTGTTCCTCGAAGGCCTCGTGATCGTATTCCGGGTCAGCCACGAGCAGCTGAGCGATCTCGTCTATCCAAGCCTGCTGCTTGTCACCGGCGTCGTCATGGTGCTGGGCCTCGGCCTGTTCCAGCGGCTCAGCGCCGACGTGGAGCGACGGGTCGACAGCGACGACCGTCGCAACGAACGCATGGAGGAGGAGCGGCAGGCCGATCCCGAGGCCTCATCGCCCGGCCGGACCTAGCGCGGCATTGCCAGCGCGCGTCGTGCGTCCCACATTGGCGCGGGCGTACCCCAATGCCCGCAGGATATCGCACATGCCATTTCGCTTTTCCCGCCCGCGCCCCGCCGATCTCTGGAAGGACAGCCCGGCCGCGGCCCTCGATTACGAGATCGCGCAGGAAAAGGCGGCGACGCTGGGCCGGCTCGGCCGCCAACTCGAGGAGGCGCTCGCAGCGCTGCGCGCCTTCGACGCGGAACCGCCCGCAGGCGACCGAAGGGCCGCGCGCGGCGTCCTGGTCGCCGAGGCCGGCATGGTTCTGTGGCAGTTCATCGTGCAGCGGGAAGCGCTTGGGATGCGCGATGTGCGACAGGTGCTGCGCGCCTACCAGGTGCCGGGAGAGGTCTATCTGCGTATGGGCGCCTTTCCTGCGCAATCAAGCGCGCCCGAGGGCAAGTAGCGCTTAGACCGCACAGCGACCTGAAAGGGCCGACCTCAGTGCCGCGGCGTGTCGATGCGGTGGCCGGAATCATCCTCGTGGTAGAGATCGCGGGTGGCGTCGTCGCGCATTTCCTTGACGACGGCGCTGCGTGACCGCCGCCGCCACATCATGACTCCATACGCAATGGCGATGCCGAGAATGACGACGGCGATGACGTCGATCGCAAACCACTGCCATTCGCCCGTATTGTCCATCGTCGCTGACCCTCGTTGTCAAATGTCTGGGTCAACGCCGCAACGGGCGCCTGGTTCGATCGCCACCGGCGCAGCGGCAGCGATCGATCAAGAGCGGCAAGGCTTCACGCCGCCTGTGCGGCGCGCAGGTTGAAGCCGAACAGCAACCACCAGAAGCCGTGCACCAGCAAGTCGACGGCAAGACAAAGGCCGAGGACCCACAGCGCCGCCCCGGGGAAGCTCATCAGGATGACGATGCCGGCCGCGATCCCGATCAGGCCGGAGGCGACAAGCAACCAGCCGAAGACATGCCAATGGCGCCATGCGAGCGTCAGGCGGAAGATGCCGGAGGCGAGCAGGAAGGCGGCGAACAGCAGCGTGAGCGCGAACGACGTCACCACCGGGTTCATCGCCAGCACGACCCCCGCGGCGATGTAGAGGAGCCCGATCAACAGGTCGAGCAGGAAGCCACCCCAGCCTTTCGCCGAGAAGGCGTGAAACACCTGGAAGATGCCGCCGACGGCGAGGGCCGCAGCGAAGAAGATCGCGCTGACGATCGTCGCAAGAACGAGATTGCCGAGCACGAAAAGGCCCATCAGGACGAACGCCACCCCGACGAGGGCGACCACCCACCACTTTCCGGTTTCAAGGCCGCCGACGGTGGGCTGTGACGACGGGAATTTTTCCGCAGTGGTCATCGGAACCTCCCTGAAAGCCCTCTGCAGTATAGCAGGTTCTCCGGTGGGTGGCGCGGCAGTCAGGGACGGGAGTCGACGGCGAAGCGGCCCGGCCCGGCGGCGGCGAGCATGAGCAGCGCGCCGAGGGCGGCGAGATTCTTCAGTGCCTGGATCTGCTGCGCATTGCGCGCGGCGCCGTCGAGATCCCAGAAGTTATGAAAATAGTAGGTGGCGACCGCGGTGAAGATCGCGAGCAACAGCGCGCACCAGCGGGTCTTCAATCCGAGCACGATCAAGATACCGGCGATCAGTTCGAGCAGGCCGGAACCGACTGCGAAGATCTGCGCGTAGGGCAGCCCCTTGCCGGCGATCACCTGCGCCGTGCCGGCGATGTTGGTGAGCTTGCCGAAGCCGGACAGGATGAACAGCGGCGCTACCGCCACACGGCCCAACGCATAGACCAGATCCCACATACGCCCTCTCTCCCCAATTCCACGGCAGCGCCGGCGCGCGGCTCAGAGCAAAACGCCACCGGGAAAACCCCGGTGGCGTCGACCAATCCACGGGCGCCTCAGCAGTAGCGACGCCGCACGCGGGCCCAGTCGCCGTTCGGATAGCGGTAGTAGCAGTTGCCGCGGTACCAATAGTAGCCACCGCGCCGCCGCTCGGCCTCAGCGCCGATCATGGCGCCGGCCGCGCCACCGATAATGGCCCCGGCGGCCGCCCCGCCTGCCCGCCCGGTGGCGGCCCCGCCGATAATGCCGCCGATGGCGCCGCCAACGATGGCGCCGCCGATCGCGCCGTCCTGCGCCTGCGCATCGGCAACGGGAATGACAACGGCCAGTGCCAGCATAGCGCCGGCTGTCATGGTGCGAATCACGAGCCCTCTCCTCGTCCAAAGCCCCTTCCGGCGCTTGTGGTAAGGGAGGGATCCGGCTTTGGCAATCGACGCGCGGAGCGGTCCGCCGCTAGTCGAAGAAGCTCTTCACAGTCTCCCAGATGCTGCGGCGGCCGCTCGCGGCCGTGCCGGCCTGCATCGGCGCAGCACCGGGGGCAGGCGCGGCAGCTTCCGTGGCTTCGCCGGGGACGTGGGACTTTTCAACGACTTCGGGCGTGATCTCGCGGAAAAGATTCAACTTCGCGAGGGTCGCCGGACCGGCCAGCCCGTCGGCTTCGAGGCCGCTTTGCTCCTGGAAGTCGCGCACCGCTTTTTCGGTTGCCGGACCGAACCGGCCGTCGGCGGTGACGCCGAGGGCGGCCTGCAGCTTCTTGACGCTCTCGCCCGACGTGCCGGTCTTCAGCAGCATCAGTTCGAACAGCTGCATCTGCACGAAGGTATCGGGACCCGCGACGCCGTCGGCGGCGAGACCGTTCTTCTGCTGATAAGCCTTGAGCGCCTCCTCCGTTTTGGCGCCGAACCGCCCATCCACCTCGATCCCGAGCTTGCGTTGCAGCAACTTCACCGGCTCGCCCGCGAGCCCGCGCTTCAAGATCGCCATCGCGCCTCTCCCTCGCTCAGCCTGCCGCTCTCAGCGGCGACGCCGCAGCGTGGCCATGATCGGCGACGGAATTGTGATGGGCGGCGGACGGCCCGCTATGGCCAACCGCGCCCAAGAGTACGAGCGGAGGACGAACCGCGCCGTTGCTGCTGCGTTGAACCGCAGAACGTGGAGGTTCCGATGCCCATGACCCGCCGCCGCCTGCTCGCCGCTTCCGCACTGACCGTGGCCGGCGCCGCGGTGCCGCGCTTTGCCGCGGCCCAGGCGCCCGAGGGGCCGTTCAAGCTTGATCCCCTGCCCTATGCCAACAACGCGCTCGAACCGCATGTCGACGCGCGGACGATGGAACTGCACCACGACCGGCACCATGCCAGCTATGTCGCCAACCTGAACACGGCCCTGAAGGATCACGGCAACGCGGCCGCGTTGCCGCTGCACGAGATCCTCGCCAAGCTGCCGGAAATGCCGGACAACGTCCGCACGGCGATCCGCAACAATGGCGGCGGCCACGCCAATCACACGATGTTCTGGCAGGTCATGGCGTCGCCCGGCAGCCCGCCGGACGGCGAACTCGCCGAGGCGATCCAGCGCGATTTTGGTGGCATTGAAACCTTGCAAAGCCGGTTCAACGAAGCCGGCGGGCGCCTGTTCGGCTCCGGCTGGGTGTTCGTCACCGTCGATCGCCAGGGCAAGCTCGCGCTCGAGACCAAGCCCAATCAGGACACGCCGCTGATGGACGCCAAGCGCGTCCTGTTCGGCAACGACGTGTGGGAGCACGCCTATTACCTCACCTATCAGAACCGCCGCGCCGACTACCTGAAGGCATGGTGGAACGTGGTGAACTGGCCGAAAGTGGCGGAGCGCTATGCCGCCGCCAAGGCGGGCTCGCTCACGATCTGATCGGCGTCACACGTGGCGCGCCGTGAACGATCGCGGCGCGCAGCAGCAGGTACAGCACGAGCGCATTGAGCAGGTGCCAGAGGAAGTGTGTGCCGAGCGGCGTGGTCGCGCAGACCGCTTGGTCGATGGCGCGGCAGGCGATCGAAAGGGTGAAGACCAGCGCAGCCGCGAGGATGGGACGCCCCGCCGGGTGACGGCGTCGCGTAAGCCAAGCGCCGATCCCGACCATCGCCGCCCAGGCCGGGAGATAGCCGCCGGACCCGTTGAGAAAGCCTCGTGGCAGCTGCGCCGGGAACCAGCTGGACAAGATGAAGAAGGCGATGGTCGCGGCAAGGGCCCGCGGCCACGCCAGCCCGACGAACCGGTGCAGCGCGAACCAAAAATAGCCGTAGATGAACAGCGCGATGGGAACAACGTCGAGGAGCGACGCACCGCGCGTGGCGAGGGTGTGAAACGCGAACGAGCCAAGACCAACGAGAACCGTCACCACGATCAGCACGAGGACGGCGCCGTCGCGGGCGGCGGAACGGCGCCAGAGGACAAACGCGGCCGCGGCAGCCAGGAGAAAGGCAAGATTGGTAAGCGCATTGACCGGCTCGGCCCAGAAGGCCGGATCGCGCCGCTCACAATAGAGATCGACCGGGATGGACCACATTCCGCCTCCGCCCGCGCCTGCCGGACAGGATCACGCCGCCGCGTTGGGCGGCGGCACGATATGTCATTCCGAATACGGTTTGACGAGGCGGATCATGCGGTCACGTGCCGGCGGCGCCCTCCCCGCGCTGCCAAACTGTGAGCGTGACGCCGGCCGCCGGATCGATCAGCCGCAGCGGGCCGGCATGGAGACCGCTGGCCCGCAACACATCCTCGGGCGTCGCACCAGCGGCGACGGCGGCGAAGGCCGGGCGGCCGCCTGGCAGCCGGCAGCGCGTTGCGCGAGAGAGATGAAAGGCGTCGTAGCCGATGCCCAGAAAGACGTCGAACACTTCGGTGCCGCCGGTGACCGCCACCACGCCCTGCCGAATGCCGAGGGTGAGCCGCGCCATTTCGAACGGGGCGCCCGCAGGATTCCACAAAAGCGCTCGCGGATCGGCCGGGTCAGGAGCCAGAGCCGCAACCGAACGAGTCAGAACCAGGCGACGGCGGCCGGCATTGGCGTGGCGATGATGAGCGAGACGGCCCAGCACAATGACGGCAGCGCGGTCGAGCGCGGCCTGGAAATAGCGCCAGTCCGCCTCGTTGCGCAGCGCCGGCGGCATCGCCCCATCGGCGTCGGCAATCATGCCGTCGGCCGAGACGATGGCAAACCCCTCGATGCGGTAGCCGCGATGATTCATGCACCGCTTGTGACGCGGCCGCCGCCACGTTGCAAGGCGAAAGGCTCAGGCAGCGACGTTCGTAGCGCGGGTGGGACGCAGGTGGCCGTCGACGCTCATCGCAGCGGGGCCGGGCGACGAAGCCGCGGCCGAACCGGGATCGATGGCTTCGAGCAGGCGCAGGAAGGAGGATCCGGGCAGCGGCGGGGCGAAGACGTAGCCCTGAGCGTGGTGGATGCCGCGCTCGCGCAGATACGCCACCTGTTCGAAGTTCTCGACCCCTTCGGCAACGATGCCCATCCGCATGTTGCGGGCGAGTTCCACCAGCGTTTCGATGATCGTCGTGGAATAGCGCTCGGTGCCGATGGCGTCGACGAACATCTTGTCGATCTTGATGACGTCCACGCCGAGTTTGAGCATGTAGGACAGGCCGCCATGGCCGGTGCCGACGTCGTCAATCGCGACCCGCACGCCGAGCTCCTGCAGTGCCGCAATGACGCGCCGGGCGCTGGTCAGGTTGCCGAGCGGCTGGCGCTCGGTCACCTCGACGACGATCTGCGACATGCGGATCGGCGAGTCACCGAAAATGTCGGCGATATCCTTGACCACCGCCTCGTCGGCGAAATGCAGCGCCGTCAGGTTGAAGCCGATCTCGAAATTCGGCCGTTTCGCCATGGCCTCGCCCAGCTCGGCGCGCACGCGCTGCATGATGCTGCGCGTCATCGGCACGATCAGCCCGGTCGATTCCGCGAGCGGGATGAACGAGCCCGGCTGCACCAGCGAGCCGTCCGGCTTCTGCCAGCGCACCAGCACCTCGGCGCCGACGAGACGGCCGTTGGTGATGTCGACGATCGGCTGGTAGTACGGCACGAACTGGCGCAGCTCCAGCCCGGCCCGGAGTTGCGCGAACGGGTCCGAGCGCGCGCGCCACGGCGCGATGACGACCAGCGCGAAGATCAGCAGCCCGAAAGCCCCGCTGCCGACGGCCCCGATGGTCAGAAGGTCGCCGTGTTCGGCCATGAATTCCGCGCGCGAAGTGGAGGCGATCACCGTCACGGGATAGCGTGCCGACGTGATGCGGGCGATGAATCGGTCGTCGGGGGCGGTTGTGTGCTCAAGCTGTTCCTCGGGCGGCGTGAGCACGGCGCGGGTGGCGCTGAGCAGCGTGCCGTCGGCGAGCTGCACGTGGACGTCGCGCTTGTCCTTGTCGTCCTCACGGGTGACGTCGGGCAGGAACATGTCGGCGGGAACGAACGCGGCAAGGCTCAGCGGGTCGTTCGGCCGCTGCCAACGTACGCGCAAGGCGCGGTCGGCACGGTCCGCCATCCGCACCACCGCGATGACGACGTATGGGTTCTGGGTCGTCAGCTCGCGGGAGACGAGCCAAGACTGTCCTGCGAGGCCGAGATGATCGCAGCTGGTGCTGCCGTTCTGGCCGATCACGGACAGTTCCTTGATCGGCGTCGTCATCATCACCGCGCGCCGCAGCGTCTGCAGATTGATGTCGACGCAGGAGGTGACCTCCGTGCTCCAGAGATAAGAGAGCGTGTTGATCGCCTGGTCGATACGCCAGTCGGCGCGCGCCACGGCCGTGCGTGCAGTCTGCTCGACCCGGTCGTTGCCGAGTCGGTCCAAATAGGCGCGCAGCCCAAAATGCACGACCAGCGCCGGCAGGGCCGCCAAGGCGAGACCGACCACGATGGCGACCAGCGTCCTGCGTGGAAACATTACCACCGCAAACCCCATGCGGATACCGGCGGACGGTAGTCGGACTGCCGTTAAGGCCGCCTTTATCGGCGGGGGCAACGCTGCGGCATTTCGCGCGGGCGAATGACCAGGTGAATTCGTGGTTAGCGCGGAGTAAACAGCGCCGCAGTCAGCTTGTCGGGGAGACTCAATTGGACGCGCTTTTCATCGGACAGACCTACATCGACGTGACGTTCCTCATCGACACGATTCCGACCGGCGACGAAAAGGTGGTCGCGCGCGACTACGCGGTCAGCTTCGGCGGCAACGCGGTGTCGGCGGCATTCTGCTGCGCCAAGCTGGGCGTGGTGCCGGACCTGCTGACGTCGCTGGCGGACGACTGGCTGTCGCGGATGTTCCTCGACATGGCGGCGAAATACGGGATCCCGGTGCACGGCCGCAAGGTCAAGGAGTCGTCGATCTCATTCGTGATGCCGAACAACGGCATGCGCGCGATCATCCGCTGCCGCGACGACCATTACCTGCACCCGGTCCCGCCGCTGGATCTGACCGGCTGCCGGGCGCTGCATCTCGACGGACACCAGGCCGACGCGGCGATTCAATACGCGAAGGCATGCCGGGAGGCTGGCATCATGACGTCTCTCGATGGCGGCGGTCTGCGTTCCAACACGGCCGAACTCCTGGAGTTCATCGACGTGGCGATCTGCTCGGCACGGTTCGCGGAACAGCTCGGCCTGTCGCCGCAGGGACTTTGCGAGTACCTGAAGGGCAAGGGCTGCAAGATCGGCGGCGTCACGCTCGGGGACGAGGGCCTGATCTGGTACGACGAGTCCGGCACGCTGCGGCGCCTGCCCGCATTGGCCGTTCCCCCCGCGGAGGTGGTCGACAGCAACGGCGCCGGCGACATCTTCCACGGCGCTTACGTCTACTCGTACCTGTCGGCACCGAAGATGCCGTGGGAGGAGCATTTCCGCTTCGCCCGCGCCGCCTCGGCGCACTCGATCCGGCATCTCGGCATCGAGGCGTCGCTGCCGACGCGGGCGGACATCGCCGCCGTGAACCGCGCCTATCGCGAAGCCGCCTAGCTTCAGGTCAGCGCGGGAACAGCGCCTGCTGCGGGTCCTGCCGCTCCTGCGCCTCGACCACCGCGAGCGCGGTCATGTTGATGACGCCGCGCGCGGTGACGGACGGGGTGAGGATGTGCGCCGGCTGCGCCGCACCGATCAGAATGGGGCCGACCGGCAGCGCATCCGCGAGCACCTTGATCAGCTGATACGCGATGTTGGCGGCATCGAGATTGGGCATGATCAGGATGTTGGCCTCGCCCTGCAGCCGCGCGTGCGGCAGGACGCGGTCGCGGATCGCCGGCGAGAGCGCGGAATCGCCGTGCATCTCGCCGTCGACCGCCAGTTCCGGATGGGTCGCGGCGAGGCGTTCGACGGCGCAGCGCACCTTGCGGGCGGAATCGCTGTCATGGCTGCCGAAGTCCGAATGGGACAGCAGCGCAATCTGCGGCTCCAGACCGAAACGGCGGACATGGGCGGCGGCGTGCACCGCGATCTCCGCCAGTTCCTCAGCCGATGGGTCGGTGCGGACGTGGGTGTCGGCGAGGAAGTAAGCGCCCTTGGCGGTGATGACGAGCGACAGCGCCGCGAAGTCGCGCATGCCCGGCGCGAAGCCGATGATCGCCCGAATGTGCCGCAGATGCGACAGGAAGCGGCCTTCGACGCCGCAGATCATCGCGTCGGCTTCGCCGCGGCGGACGGCGAGCGCGGCGATCACGGTGGCGTTGGTGCGCACCAGCGTGCGCGCGGCGTCCGGCGTCACGCCCTTGCGGCCGGCAGCCTCGAGATAGGTCTGCACGTAGGCCCGGTAGCGCGGATCGTCCTCGGGATTGACCAGTTCGAAGTCACGCCCGGGCCGGATCGACAGGCCGTGCCGCGCGAGCCGCGCCTCGACGACGGCGGGGCGGCCGACCAGGATCGGCCGCGCCAGCCCCTCCTCGACCACGACCTGCGTGGCGCGCAGGATGCGCTCGTCCTCGCCCTCGGCATAAACGACGCGCTTGGGCGCCGCCTTCGCCTGCGTGAAGACGGGCTTCATGATGAAGCCGGAGCGGAACACGAAGCGGTTCAGCCGTTCGAGGTATTGATCGAAGTCGGCGATCGGGCGCGTGGCGACGCCGGAGGCCATCGCCGCCTTGGCGACGGCAGGCGCGATGCGCAGGATCAGCCGCGGATCGAACGGATTGGGAATGAGCGAGCCGGTGCCGAAAGTCGGCGCCTCACCGCCCATGGCGCGCGCGGCGACTTCCGAAGGCGCCTCGCGGGCGAGCGCGGCGATCGCCTCGACGGCCGCCTGCTTCATCTCCTCGTTGATGGTGGTGGCGCCGACATCGAGCGCGCCGCGGAAGATGAAGGGGAAGCAGAGAACGTTGTTGACCTGGTTCGGATAGTCCGAGCGCCCTGTGCAGATCATTGCGTCCGGACGGGCGGCAAGCGCCTCTTCCGGCATGATTTCGGGGGTGGGATTGGCCAGCGCCATGATCAGCGGCTGCGAGGCCATGCGCTTGACCATGTCGGGCTTGAGCACGCCGCCGGCGGACACGCCGAGAAACACGTCTGCGCCGTCGATGATCTCGCCGAGGGTGCGCTTGTCGGTCTTCTGTGCAAAGACCGCCTTCCAGCGGTCCATCAGCTTCTCACGCCCTTCGTAGACCACGCCCTCGATGTCCGAGACCCAGATGTTCTCGCGCCGGGCGCCCATCGCCACCAGCAGGTTGAGGCAGGCGAGCGCGGCGGCGCCGGCGCCGGAAACGACGATCTTGACCTTGTCGAGATCCTTGTTGGCGAGCGCCAGGGCGTTGCGCACCGCCGCGGCGACGATAATGGCCGTGCCGTGCTGGTCGTCGTGGAAGACCGGAATGCGCATGCGCGCCTTGAGCGCAGCCTCGACCTCGAAGCATTCAGGCGCCTTGATGTCCTCGAGATTGATGCCGCCGAAGGTCGGCTCGAGGGCGGCGACGACGTCGACGATGCGATCGACCTCATGAGCGTCGATCTCGATGTCGAACACGTCGATCCCGGCGAACTTCTTGAACAGGACGGCCTTGCCCTCCATTACCGGCTTGGAGGCGAGCGGGCCGATATTGCCGAGGCCGAGCACGGCGGTGCCGTTGGAGACGACGGCGACGAGATTCTGACGCGTGGTTAGCTCGGCGGCCTCCCCGGGGTCCGCGGCGATGGCCTGGCAGGCGGCGGCCACGCCCGGAGAATAAGCCAGCGCCAGGTCGCGCTGGCTGCCCAGCGGCTTGGTCGGCTGAATCTCGAGTTTTCCGGGCTTCGGCTTGCGGTGATAGACGAGTGCGCCTGATTTCAGATCGTCGGAGAGCGTGGACATCGGATGGCCTGCGGGAACGCCGGATCGGCCCCGCTTGTTAGCCCGAAACCGTTACCGATTGAACCCATGCCGGCACATGGCAGGGGTCCGGCGGCCCGCGATTTTGGCCGCCGGTGCGGTGAAAGGCGCCCGAAACGCTCAGGGCTGCGGCAAATTGAGCCGGATGTGCAGTTCGCGCAGCTGCTTCGGGGTGACCTCGGACGGGGCGCCCATCAGCAGGTCCTCCGCCTTCTGGTTCATCGGGAAGAGAACCACCTCGCGCAGGTTCTCCTCGCCGCAGAGCAGCATGACGATGCGATCGACGCCGGGGGCGATGCCGCCGTGCGGCGGGGCGCCGTAGGTCAGCGCCCGCAGCATGCCGCCGAACTTCGCCTCGAGGACCTCCTCGCCGTAGCCGGCGATGGCGAAGGCCTTGCGCATGACGTCGGGGCGGTGGTTCCGGATCGCGCCCGAGGACAATTCCACCCCATTGCAGACGATGTCGTACTGGAACGCCTTGATGCCGAGGATCGTCTCGCTGTCGGCCGGGTCGAGCGCGAGGAAGGCGTCGAGCGGGAAGTTCGGCATCGAGAACGGGTTGTGGGAGAAGTCGATGCGCTTCTCGTCCTCGTTCCACTCGTACATCGGGAAATCGACGATCCAGCAGAAATCGAAGCGGTCCTTCTGCGTCAGGCCGAGTTCGTCGCCGATGCGCAGCCGCGCGGCACCGGCGAGCTTGGCGGCGCCCGCCGGCTTGTCGGCCGCGAAGAAGACGGCATCGCCCGGCCGGGCGCCGGTCTTCTCGCGGATGCGGGCCTGGATTTCCGGCGGGACGAATTTCGCGATCGGCCCCTTGCCGCCGTCAGCCTCGAAGACGATGTAGCCCAGCCCGGCGGCGCCCATGTCGCCACGCGCCCAGTCGTTGAGCTTGTCGAAGAAGGAGCGCGGCTGCGCGCCGGCGCCGGGCGCGGGAATGGCGCGGACTACCCCGCCCGCCTTGATGACGTTCTTGAAGGCATTGAACGTCACGCTGTCGTCGGCGAATTCGTCCGTCACGTCGGCAATGACGATCGGATTGCGCAGGTCCGGCTTGTCGGAGCCGTATTTCAGCATCGCCTCGGCATAGGGGATCATGGGGAATTTCGGCGTGACCGGACGGCCGCCGCCGAATTCCTCGAAGACGCCGCGCAGGACCGGCTCGACCGCCGCGAACACGTCCTCCTGCGTGACGAAGCTCATCTCGATATCGAGCTGGTAGAACTCGCCCGGCGAGCGGTCGGCGCGGGCGTCCTCGTCACGGAAACAGGGCGCGATCTGGAAATAGCGATCGAAGCCCGAGATCATGATCAGCTGCTTGAACTGCTGCGGCGCCTGCGGCAGCGCGTAGAACTTGCCGGGATGCAGCCGCGAGGGGACCAGGAAGTCCCGCGCGCCCTCGGGGGAGGACGCGGTCAGGATCGGCGTCTGAAACTCGAAGAAGCCCTGCTCCTTCATGCGCCGGCGCAGAGAATCGATGATCGCGCCGCGGGTCATGATGTTGCGGTGCAGCCGTTCGCGGCGCAGGTCGAGGAAGCGATATTTGAGCCGGGTTTCCTCCGGATATTCCTGGTCGCCGAAGACCGGCATCGGCAGTTCCGCCGCCGGGCCCAGCACCTCGACCGCCTCGGCATAGATCTCGACCGCCCCGGTGGGCAACTCGGGGTTCTCGGTCCCCGCCGGGCGACGCCGGACCTTGCCATCGAAGCGGACCACCCATTCGGACCGCAGCTTCTCGACCTCCCGGAACGCCGGACTGTCCGGGTCTGCCACCACCTGGGTGACGCCGTAATGGTCGCGCAGGTCGACGAACAGCACCCCGCCGTGGTCCCGGATACGGTGGCACCAGCCCGAAACACGCACGGTTTGCCCGATCTCGGTCTCGCGGAGCGCGCCGCAAGTATGGGTGCGGTAGCGGTGCATGGTCGGCCTTTCGGAATCGCTGATGGAGGGCCGGCGGGCGGCCCCCGGCGCGGGCGGAAGGTGCATGCGCCCCCCGCTTTGTCAAGGATCGGCGGGCGTGCCGCCGGGTGGCGGGGCACCTGCCCGGCCCGCCCGGCACGGCCGGGCCTATTGCCAGCCCGGTACCCCCCGCATGTCCGGCAGGCGGTGGGCGATGCCTTTGTGGCAGTCGATGCAGGTCTTTTCCCCGGTAAAGAGGAACCGCTGGTGGGCCTCCACGGCCCGGGGCGCCTGCTTGGTGATGTCCATGGAATCGGCGCTGTGACAGTTGCGGCATTCGAGCGAGTCGTTCGCCTTCAGCCGGGCCCATTCGTGCATGGCCAATTCCAGGCGGTGGTCGAGAAACTTTTCGCGGGTGCTGATGGTGCCGAACAGATGACCCCAGACCTCCTTCGAGGCCTGCATCTTGCGGGCGATCTTGTCGGTCCAGTTGTGCGGCACGTGACAATCCGGGCAGGTGGCGCGGACGCCCGAGCGGTTGGTGAAGTGCACCGTCGTCTTCAGTTCCTCGAACACGTTGGTTCGCATTTCGTGGCATGAGGTGCAGAACTTCTCGGTGTTGGTCGCCTCCAGAACCGTGTTGAAGCCGCCCCAGAAGATAATGCCGGCCACGAATCCGCTCAGCACGAGCACGCCGAGGCTGAAGACGGTGCTCGGCTTGCGCAGGACGTCCCATAGCTCGAGAGCGAAGCGGTAGGCGCGGCCGACGAAGGATCGGCGTTCCGGCTTGGCGTCGGTGCTCATCGCCGCGCGCCTCCCGGCGCATCGCGCGCGAGCAGGCTGTCGATATCGACGAAGTCGTTGGAGACGGGTGCCTTGGCCTCGTGCTGCGGAACGTGGCAGGCGGTGCAGAAATAGCGGCGCGGCGAGATCGTGGCGAGGAACTGGCCGTCGCGATCCATGAAATGGGTGATGGAGATCATCGGCGCCTGCGATTCACCCGTGCGCGAACGGGCATGGCACGACAGGCACTTGTTGCCGTTGAGATCGACCTGGTAGCCCTCGATCGAATGAGGGATCACCGGCGGCTGTTCCGGATAGTTGCGGACCTCCCGCTCCGAGGTGTTGCGCTGCGGGGTCATCGGCGGCGCCGGCGCGATCGCGTCGAGCGGCGTCGGCCCGCGCAGCGGCAGCGACACGGTCGCCTGGTCCTGCGCCCACAGACCCGTCGAGCCGATGGCGATCAGGATCGCGAAAGCGGGCAGCAGCAAGCGGGCGCGGCGGCTCATTGCGGGCCTCCCGCCCGCGCGATGCGCACGGCGCATTTCTTGAAATCGGTCTGCAGGGAGATCGGATCGGTCGCGTCGAGGGTGACGCGATTGATCAGCTGGCCTTCGTCGAACCAGGGGACGAACACGACGCCGCGCGGCATGCGGTTGCGGCCGCGGGTTTCCACCCGGGTGCGGATGAAGCCGCGGCGGGATTCGACCTTGATCTCGTCGCCGCGGCGCAATTTGAGCTGCGCGGCATCGTCAGGATGCATGAAGCAGACCGCCTCAGGGAAGGCGCGGTAGAGCTCCGGCACGCGCCGGGTCATCGAGCCGGAATGCCAATGCTCGAGCACGCGACCGGTGACGAGCCAGAAGGGATAGGTGTCGTCGGGGGATTCCGCCGCCGGCTCGTAGGGCAGCGCGAAGATGCGCGCCTTGCCGTCGGGATTGCCGTAGAACTCGACCCCCTTGCCGGCCTTCACATAGGGATCGAGCCCCTCGCGGAAGCGCCAGCGCGTTTCCTTGCCGTCGACCACCGGCCAGCGCAGACCGCGCTCCTGGTGATAGCGGTCGAACGGCGCCAGGTCGTGGCCGTGGCCGCGGCCGAACTCGGCATATTCCTCGAACAGCCCCTTCTGCACGTAGAACCCGAAATGGTGCGCCTCGTCGTTGGCATAGTTCGGATCGAGGTCGGACAGCGGAAAGCGGTTCACGTGGCCGTTGGCGAACAGCACGTCGTAGAGGGACTTGCCGCGATGCTCCGGGCTCTTGGCAAGCAGTTCCGCCGGCCACACCTCGTCGGTGGTGAAGCGCTTGGAGAATTCCATCAGCTGCCAAAGGTCGGAGCGGGACTCGCCCGGCGCCTTGACGAGCTGGTGCCAGAAATGGGTGCGGCGCTCGGCGTTGCCGTAAGCGCCCTCCTTCTCCACCCACATGGCCGTGGGCAGGATCAGATCGGCGGCCAGCGCGGTCACCGTCGGATAGGCGTCGGAGACGACGATGAAGTTCTCCGGGTTGCGGTAGCCGGGCCAGGTCTCCTCGTTCGTATTCGGCGCCGCCTGCAGGTTGTTGTTCACCTGGACCCAATAAGCATTGAGCTTGCCGTCACGCAGCATCCTGTTCTGCAGGATGGCGTGATAGCCGGGCATCGGATTGATGGTGCCTTCGGGCAGCCGCCATATTCGCTCGGCCGCGTCGCGATGATCCTTGTTGTTGACGACCATGTCGGCCGGCAGACGGTGGGAGAAGGTCCCGACTTCGCGCGCGGTGCCGCAGGCCGACGGCTGGCCGGTGAGCGAGAACGGGCTGTTGCCGGGTTCCGAGATCTTTCCGGTCAGCAAATGAAGGTTGTAGACGAGGTGGTTGCACCAGACGCCACGCGTGTGCTGGTTGAACCCCATGGTCCAGAGGCTCATCACCTTCGTCTTCGGGTCGGCGTAGATCTCGGCGAGCGCCTCCAGCCGGTTCACCGGCACGCCCGAAAGCTGCGAGACTTTCTCGAACGTGTATTCGGATACGAACTTGGCGTAGTCGTCGAAGCTGATCTCGGTGGATTCGCCGGCCTTGGCCCTGCCGGCGGCGCGCTGTTCCAGCGCGTGCTCGGGGCGCAGGCCATAGCCGATATCGACGGTGCCGCGCCGGAACGTCGTGTGCTTGTCGACGAAGTCCTTGTTCACCCGCCCGGTCCTGATGATGTGGTTCGCGATCGCGTTCATGATCGCGAGATCGGTCTGCGGCGTGAAGGTGAGCGTCAGATCGGCGAGCTCGTACGAGCGATGCTCGAAGGTCGAGAGCACCGCGACGCGGACATGCGGCGCGCTGAGGCGGCGGTCGGTGACCCGGGTCCAAAGGATCGGATGCATCTCCGCCATGTTCGAGCCCCAGAGGACGAACGCATCGGCGGCTTCGATGTCGTCGTAGCAGCCCATCGGCTCGTCGATACCGAAGGTGCGGACGAAACCGACCGCCGCGGACGCCATGCAATGGCGCGCGTTGGGATCGATGTTGTTGGAGCGGAAGCCGGCCTTGAACAGCTTGTTGGCGGCGTAGCCTTCCCAGATCGTCCACTGGCCGGAGCCGAACATGCCGACGCCGTCGGGGCCGCGCTTCTTCAGCGCGGCCTTGAACTTCTCCGCCATTACATTGAAGGCCTCGTCCCAGCTGACCGGGGTGAACTCACCGTTCTTGTCGAAGCGCCCGTCGCGCTTGCGCAGCAGCGGCGTGGTGAGCCGGTCGTGGCCGTACATGATCTTGGAGAGGA
>Ga0164243_10005899_pt1 | contig 18624 bp, 14 predicted proteins | sample OricompcompostOP_FD_108781 | JGI IMG/M metagenome (GOLD analysis project Ga0164243, IMG submission 108781) | Organic Plus compost microbial communities from Emeryville, California, USA - Original compost - Organic plus compost (OP) | ecosystem: Engineered > Solid waste > Mixed feedstock >... | reverse complement strand
TCGGTGCCCGGCTCCAGCGTGCCGATGCGGCCCTCGACCGACAGTGCCTCGGCATTGCCGCGCGTGATCTGCCAGAAGGAGGCAAGGGGGTTAAGCTTCTCGCCATGGGAGGCGATGACCTTGTAGCCCTCGTCCATGGTGCGCAGCATGGAGTAGTTCGTGCCGCCGCCGACATCGGTGGCCGTTGCAATGCGCAGCGGCCGGGCGCGCCGGCGGTAGCGGAAATAGTCGAACATACCGGAGCCCAGGAACAGGTTCGAAGTGGGGCAGAAGACCGCCACGGAGCCCGAATCGGAGAGAGCGTCGGCTTCGCGATCTGAAAGATGGATGCAGTGGCCGAAAAGGCTTTTCGGCCCCAACAGGCCGTATTTTTCGTAGATGCCGGTGTAATCGGTGCAATCCGGATAGAGCTCGCAGGAGAAGGCGATTTCGGCGTGGTTTTCCGAAAGATGGGTCTGGATGTGAAGATCGGGGTGTTCGGCAGCGAGCGTCCGGGCCATCTCCATCTGCCCGGGGCTCGAGGTGATGGCAAAGCGCGGCGTGATCGCGTAATGGAGCCGGCCCTTGCCGTGCCATTTGGCGATCAGGGCCCTGGTGTCGTCGTAGCCCGACTGCGGCGTGTCGGTGAGCGCGTCAGGGGCGTTGCGGTCCATCATCACCTTGCCGGCAATGATGCACATGCCGCGGCGGTGGGCCTCGGCGAACAGGGCCTCGGCCGATTGGGGATGCACTGTGCAGTAGACGGCGGAAGTGGTGGTGCCGTGGCGCACCATCTCGTCCAGGAAGCAGGAGGCGATGCGCGCGGCATGCGCGGCATCGGCAAATTCCGACTCGGCGGGGAAGGTGTAGTTGTTGAGCCAGTCGAGCAACTCGGCCCCGTAGCTCGCGATCACCTGCATCTGCGGGAAATGCGCGTGGGCGTCGACGAAACCCGGCAGGAGGAGGTGCGGGCGGTGATCGACGATCTTCGCGCCGGAAGCAAGCGGCGCGACCTTCCCGTGAGGGCCCGAGGCGCGGATGGTGCCGTCCTCGACAAGAACCGCGCCGTCTTCCTCATAGGCGTAGGAGGAATGGTCGTCGGCGGCCTGAGGCTCCCCCAGGAAGGTGAGAAGCCGCGCGCGGATCAGGGTCTTGGTCATCGCACTTCCTTTCAGGCGGGCTTCAGCGCGCCTCCTCGAACCAGGCGGCAATAAGGCGCCGCTCCTCCTCCGTCATGCCCGAGACGTTGCCGGGAGGCATGGCGTGGCTGCGGCCTGCCTGCAGGTAGATTTCGCGGGCATGCGCGGCGATGTCGGCATCCGTGTCGAGCCTGACATTTTTGGGCGCGGCATGGATGCCCTCGTAGCCCGGCTCGGCCGCATGGCACATGGAACAGCGGCCCATCACCGTATCGCGCACGGCCGGAAAATGCGCGGAGGCGACGAAACGCTCCTCGGCGGCGGAAAGCTGGCGCTCGCCGGTGAGCACGGCCGGTGCCGTCGAAAGCCACATGATGATGACGAACAGGATGGCGGACGCCGCCCAGGTCCAGTGCGGGTTGCCCTTGCGCGCATGGCGCGTGTTGAAATAGTGCCGGAAGAGCACGCCGATGATGAAGATGAGCGCGGCGATGATCCAGTTGAACCTGGTGCCGAAGGCCAGCGGATAGTGGTTAGACAGCATCAGGAAGATCACCGGCAGGGTGAGATAGTTGTTGTGCAGGGAACGCTGCTTGGCCTGTGCGCCAAGCTTCGGATCGGGCTTCCGCCCCGCCTTCAGATCCGCCACGACGATCTTCTGGTTGGGAATGATGATCAGGAAGACGTTGGCTGTCATGATGGTGGCGGTGAAGGCGCCGAGATGCAGGAAGGCGGCGCGGCCGGTGAAGAGCTGAGTGTAGCCCCAGCCCATCGCCACCAGAATGACGTAGAGCACGAGCATGAGGCCGGTGTCGCTTTTGCCCAGCGGCGATTTGCACAGCGCGTCGTAGAGGAGCCAGCCGAGGCCGATCGAGGCAAGCGAAATCAGGATGCCGACGGGGGCGGAGACGTCGAGCACGTTGCGGTCGATGAGAAAGAGGTCCGCACCGGCATAATAAACGATGGCAAGCAGCGCGAAGCCTGACAGCCAGGTGGAATAGGATTCCCATTTGAACCAGGTGAGGTGCTCGGGGAGGCTGGCCGGGGCGACGATATATTTCTGGATATGATAGAAGCCGCCGCCGTGGACCTGCCATTCCTCGCCATGGACGCCTTCGGGAAGACCGGGGCGCTTCACGAGGCCGAGATCCAGAGCGATGAAATAGAAGGACGAGCCGATCCAGGCGATCGCCGTCACCACATGCAGCCAGCGCACGGCGAAGGAAAGCCAGTCCCACATTATGGCGAAATCGTTCATGCCAGTTCCCCGCTTCCGGCTTGAAGCCTGTCGTGCCTCAGGCCGGCGTCGTCCGCCCGGATCGACCCTTTGCCGACGTCATTCCTTGCGGCCATGGTAATACGGCTTCCGTTCTAAAGGAAAAGGGAAGGCGGGTACGGAGACTTTCAAATTTTTCTGGAAAATAGCGCTCCGCCTGCTTTGATAGGGTGCATGGCCTATCTCGATAATATTGCTGTTTTCGTGCGTGTGGTGGAACTGGGCAGCCTTTCGGCGGCGGGGCGGGACATGCGCATCTCGCCGGCGGTCGCCTCCAGCCGCATCAAGGAGCTGGAAAAGCATCTGGGCGTCAGGCTGCTCAACCGCACGACACGGCAGTTGGCGCCGACCGAGCATGGCCGCGTCTTCTATGACGGGGCGAAGAAGGTGCTGGAAGCGGTGGAGGAGGCGGAGGGCGCGGTGGCGGCCCTTTCCGGCAAGCCGCGCGGCACAATCCGCGTCACCGCGCCGCTCGGGCTCGGCAAGAGGCTGATCGCCAGCGGCATTCCCGAGTTCCACGAGCGCTATCCGCAGATTTCGGTGCGGCTCAGGCTGTCCGACCATGAGGTCGACATCATGCGCGAGGGCATCGACGTTGCTTTCAAGCTGGGGCTCCTGGAAAGCTCCAGTCTGCGCATGCGCGGCATCATGGATTGCGAGCGCGTGCTTGCCGCCGCACCCGCCTATCTCGCCCGACGCGGCGAACCGGAGCGGCCCGAACAGCTCGTGGAAGACGGGCATGATTGCCTGATGCTGCGCTTTCCGGGAACACGGGAATATTTCTGGACGCTCCGGACTGCAGAGGGGCCGAAGAAATTCGAGGTGCGCGGGCCGTTCGACACGGACGATGGCGATGTGATCACCGGCTGGGCACTCGAAGGCCACGGCATCATCAACAAGCCGCGCTTCGAGATCGAGCCTTTCCTGCGCGACGGGAGGCTGAAGGTCATCCTGCCCGATACGCCGCCGGTGCCGGTGAAGCTCGCGGCCATCTACCCACACAGAAAGCTGCAGGACCCCAAGGTGCGCCTGCTGGTCGATTTCATGGCCGAGCGCTGCCAGCGCATGATCGGGGAGATACTCAAGAGGAGGTGAAGTTGACGTTTGTACATACAAACACTATCTTGGGGGGGAGAAAAATTGAAAGTCACGGGCTTCGATTGGGACGCAGGGAACTGGCCGAAGTGCGGCAAACATGGCGTCAGCAAGGAGGATATCGAGGCGCTTTTTCAAGGCGTTGTCACGGTCGTTCCCGCGCCTGAGAGAATGCGCAACGAGACGCGCTATATAGCTATTGGCAGAACGCGAAGTGGACGAGACGTGCTTGTTGTCTTCACGTTTCGGCGGCGGCATGGGAGTGAGCTTCTGGTGAGGCCCATCAGTGCCCGGTACATGCACAAGAAAGAAAGGCGTCACTTTGAAAAAGAAATTGCCCGTTCTCAAAACCGATGAGGAAGCTGAGGAGTTCGTCGCTAAGGCCGACCTCACTGAATACGACCTCAGCGAAATGAAACCAGTCCGGTTCGAGTTTGAGAAGAAGGAAGCGCGTGTGAACATGCGGCTGCCCTCTTCGCTGCTGGACGCAGTGAAAACGAGGGCGAAAGAGCGGGGCATTCCCTATCAGCGTCTCATAAGAGAGGCTCTGGAAAAAGCCGTTTCCTAGTCAGGTGCGAGTCCCTGGCTGGCGGCGACCGCCCGCATCACTTCCGCTGCTGTCAGTGCCGCAATGACGGCGGGGCGCTTGTCGCGGAGATCGGCGCCGCCGATGGGTGTCACGAGCCGGGCGAGGCGGGCCTCTTCGCCACCATTCTTGAAATACCAGCTTTTGAAGGTGGCTTTCTTCGTCTTGGAGCCAATCATGCCGACATAGGCGGCATCGTCCCGCGCCAGGGCTTCGCCAACAATCAGGAAATCGAGCGCGTGGTCGTGGGTGAGCACCACGAAGGCCGAACCCGCGGGGGCCGAGCGAACGACTTCCTCGGGAACGGCCGTGAGCCGCGTTTCGACCCCTTCAGGCATGTTCTCAAGCGCTTCAGTGCGGGTTTCCACCACGACGGTCCGCACCGGAAGGAGCGCAAGCGCCGCGGCGAGCGCGTGGCCGACATGCCCGCCACCGAAAAGATAGACATGCGGGCGTGCGGCATCCTCGGCCTCGGCGCGCCGCAACAGCGCGGCACGCTCCTTTTCGCCGGCGATACGGATATCCAGCGCGACGCGCCCGCCGCAGCACTGGCCGATCTCCGGGCCCAGAGGGATATTCAAAGCGCCTGTTGCAATGTTCTCGGCGATCAGCTCGCGCGCCTTGGCGATCGCCAGGAATTCGAGCTGCCCGCCACCGATCGTGCCGAAGGTCTTTTCCGGCGAGACGAGCATCCACGCGCCGGCTTCGCGCGGCGTGGAGCCCTTGGCCTCGGCGACGGAGATGAGAGCCGCGGCCGGGGCGGCTTCGAAGAAGGCGGCAAGGCGTTTGGCGAGGACGGTCATGGAAGTGACCATTGAAGGGCGATGCGGCCGAACCGCCGCTCGTGAATGATATCTCGTTGCGCGCGCTTTCGCCCGCTGCGGCTACTGCGCAACCCCCTCTCCGTCTCGGGCTTCGCCCGATCCACCTCTCCCCCGCAAGCGGGCAGGGCGATTGCATATGGCTGCTGCCATCCGTTCACCCCCTCTCCGTCTCGGCTTCGCCTCGACACCTCTCCCCCACTGCGTAGGGGAGAGGAAAAGACTCCGCGTTCGGCCGCCGCGTTTCCTCTCCCCCGCGAGGCGGGGGAGAGGTGCCGACCCCGAGCTTGTCGAGGGGGAGGCGGAGAGGGGGAATCCGCCACATGCGATAGCCTTGCGCAAGCGGGGGAGAGGAATCGCGGCGGTGAGGCCCGGCGACCCTTCCTCTCCCCCACGGGAGTGGGGGAGAGGTGCCGAGCGGAGCGAGGCGGTGAGGGGGGCATGGCTTGAATATGACGTAGCGCAGGCATTCCCGAAAGATAGTCGCGCAAGGCCATCCGATCTACTTCGCTGCTTCCGCCTTCAACCGTTCCACGGCAAGAAGCACACGCTCGGGCGTAGCGGGCGCGTCGAGGCGCGGGCAAATCCTGTGGCCGGCAACGCTGGCCACGGCATCGGAAAGCGCGTTGAGCACGGAGATCGCCAGCATGAAGGGCGGCTCGCCCACGGCTTTGGAGCGGTGGACGGTCGGCTCGGCATTTTCCGCCCAGTCCGCGAGCTTCACATTGAAGATTTTCGGCCGGTCGGAGGCGAGCGGAATCTTGTAGGTCGAGGGAGCGTGGGTCCTGAGCATGCCCTTTTGGTCCCAGACAAGCTCCTCGGTGGTGAGCCACCCCATGCCCTGCACAAAGCCGCCCTCGATCTGGCCGAGGTCGATGGCGGGATTCAAGGAGCGGCCGGTCTCATGCAGGATGTCGACCCGCTCGACCACATATTCGCCCGTCAGCGTATCGATCGAGACTTCCGTGCAGGCCGCCCCATAGGCGAAATAATAGAAGGGATGGCCGCGGCCCTTTTCGCGGTCCCAGTGGATTTTCGGCGTCTTGTAGAAGCCCGCCGCCGAAAGCTGGACGCGATCCAGATAAGCCTGCTTCACGAGATCGGTGAAGGGGATCTCCTGATTGCCCACGCGCACCCGGTTCGGCAGGAAGACCACCTGCTCCTTCGGCACCTCGTAGTGGCGCGCGGCAAAGTCGATCAGGCGGTTCTTGATCTGCCGGGCGGCGTTTTGTGCTGCCATGCCGTTCAGGTCCGAGCCGGAGGAAGCGGCGGTGGCGGACGTGTTGGGCACCTTGCCGGTGGTGGTGGCGGTGATCTTCACCCGATCGATGTCGATCTGGAATTCTTCCGCCACTACCTGGGCCACCTTCACATAGAGCCCCTGGCCCATTTCGGTGCCGCCGTGGTTCAGGTGCACCGAGCCGTCCGTATAGACATGCACCAGCGCGCCTGCCTGGTTGAAATGGGTGGCGGTAAAGGAGATGCCGAACTTGACCGGCGTCAGCGCGATGCCGCGCTTGACGATATCGCTTACGGCGTTGAACTCCGCGATGGCGCGGCGACGGCCGGCATAATCCGCGCTTTGCTCCAGCTCCGCGACGATGCGGTGGACGATGTTGTCTTCCACCTTCTGGTAATAGGGCGTGACGTTGCGCTCGGCTTCGCCGTAGAAATTCTTCTTGCGGATTTCGAGCGGGTCCTTGCCAAGAGCGAAGGCCACTTCCTCGATGATGCGCTCGGCCCCGACCATCCCCTGCGGGCCGCCGAAGCCCCGGAAAGCAGTGTTCGACACCGTGTTGGTGTAGAGCGGCGCGGAGACCGCCCGCACGGCGGGGTAGAAATAGGCATTGTCGCAGTGGAACAGTGCCCGGTCCGTCACCGCGCCCGACAGATCGGCCGAGAAGCCGCAGCGCGCGGCGTATTTCAGGTCGACACCGAGGATGTTTCCGTCCTCGTCGAAACCCACCTCGTAATCGATCAGGAAATCATGGCGCTTGCCGGTGGCGATCATGTCGTCGTCGCGGTCGGGGCGGAGTTTTACGGGCCGGCCGGTGCGCTTCGCCGCAAGGGCTGCGACGGCGGCGAAAAGGTTCGACTGCGTTTCCTTGCCGCCAAAGCCGCCGCCCATGCGGCGTATCTCGACGGTGACGGCATGTGAGGGGACGCCCAGCACATGCGCCACCATGTGCTGCACCTCGCTTGGATGCTGGGTGGAGGAATGGACGGTGACATCCATGTCTTCGCCCGGCACGGCGAGCGCGATCTGGCCTTCGAGGTAGAAATGGTCCTGCCCGCCGACCCGCATCCGCCCCCTGATGCGGCGCGGCGCGGCGCTCAACGCCTTTGCCACCTCGCCGCGCTCAAGCTTCAGCGGCTTGGTAACAAGCCGGGGGCTTGCCGGATCCGCATCGGCGGCATCGATCAGCGCCGGCTGTTCGTCATATTCGATCTTCGCCAGGCGGCAGGCGCGGCGGGCGGCCTCGCGCGTCTCTGCAACAACCGCGAAGATCGGCTGACCGAAGAACTGCACCTTGCTTTCCGGAAAGACCGGCTCGTCGTTGAGGCCGGTCGGGCTGATGTCGTTCTGCCCGGGAATGTCCTTCGCCGTCAGCACGGCGATGACGCCCGGTGCGGCTTCGACCGCGGAAAGGTCTATCCTGCGGATGGTGCCATGGGCGACGGTCGAAAGCCCCAGATAGGCGTGCAGCGTGCCCGCGGGCTCCGGCATGTCGTCGATATAGACCGCTTCGCCGGTGACATGCTTGTGCGCGGAATCGTGGCGAAGCGGAGTCCTGACACCGCCGGTGATTTTCATGGAGGTGAGGTCGAGGGGAGTGTGTTCGTTCATACCGCCTCCTCGTATCTCCTGACCGTCACCGGCTGCTTCGCTCCGGCGGTCTCCAGGAAAAAGCGGCGCAACAGGTTCCTGGCCGCGAGCATGCGGTATTCGGCGGAAGCGCGCATGTCGGTGATCGGCGCGAAATCGCGCTCATAAGCGGGCAGGGCCTGCTCGATCGTCTCCATGGTCCATGGCCTGCCGGCGAGCGCGGCTTCCACGGCGAGCGCGCGCTTCGGCGTAGCGGCCATGCCGCCATAGGCGATGCGCGCCGAGGCGACTGTGCCGTCCGCCGCGAGCTTCAGCGCGAAGGCGCCGAGCACGGCCGTAATGTCCTCGTCGCGCCGCTTGGAAACCTTCCAGACGGCAAAGCGCGTGTCCGGGCCGGGCAGCGGCACGTGCACCGCCTCCACGAACTCGCCAGGCTGCCGGTCCTGCTTGCCATAGGCAATGAAGAAATCTTCAAGCGGGATGGTGCGCCGGCTGTTGCCCTTGCGCAAGGTCAGCGCGGCGCCCAGCGCGATCAGCGGCGGCGGCGTGTCGCCGATGGGCGATCCGTTGGCGATGTTGCCGCCGATGGTGCCCATATTGCGAACCTGCTCGCCACCGATGCGGTCGATCAGGTGCCCAAATGCGGGGACGCGGGCGGCAAGCAGCGAGTAGACGTCCGAATAGCTGACGCCAGCGCCGATGGTGAGTGTGCCGTCCTTCTCGGAAATGGTCCGCAGCTCGTTCAACCCGCCGATGAAGACGACCGGGCCAATCTCGCGCATGAATTTGGTCACCCAAAGTCCGACATCCGTGCTGCCTGCGACGATGGTGGCATTGGGCTCAGCTTCGAGCACGTCCGCAAGATCGTCCACGCTTGCCGGTATGACCAGGCGTTCGCGGCCCTCGCCGATCTCCACCCGCGCACCGTCCTTCATCGCTTTCAGTGCGGATATGACGGCTTCGCGTTCGGTGGCGAGCGGATCGGCGGCAATGTCGCCGTAGGAAGAGATGGCACGGGCGGCGCGGACGATCGGCTCATAACCGGTGCAGCGGCAGAGATTGCCCTGCAGCGCCTTCTCGATGGCCCGATCGGAGGGGGCGGGATCGCGCATCCAGAGTGCATAGAGCGCCATGACAAAGCCCGGCGTGCAGAAGCCGCATTGCGAGCCATGGAAATCCACCAGCGCCTGCTGCACGGGGTGGAGGCTGCCATCCGGACGCTTCAGGTGCTCGACGGTAACGACGTGACAGCCGTCGAGCGAGGCCAAGAAGCGGATGCAGGCGTTGACGCCCTCATAGACGAGGCTGTCGCCGGAAAGCCGGCCGACGAGCACCGTGCAGGCGCCGCAGTCTCCTTCCGCGCACCCTTCCTTCGTGCCGGTCAGACGGCGGTCGAGGCGCAGATAGTCGAGCAGCGTCCGGTCGGGTCGCACATCGGAAAGGGTGACCCTGGTGCCGTTCAGGAGGAAGCGGACTTCGTTGCGAATGGCGGGCATCAGCTTCCCCGGTAGGTCGAATAGCCGTAGGGCGAGACCAGAAGCGGCACATGGTAGTGCGCATGCTCGGCCATGCCGAAGCGGATGGGCACCACGTCGAGGAAGGCAGGGGAGGGAAGCGCGGCACCCTTCGTGCGCAGATAGGCGCCGACCTGGAAGACAAGCTCGTATTCGCCGGGGGCGAAGGCCTTCCCTTCCAGAAGCGGCGCGTCGCAGCGGCCGTCCGCATTGGTGCGCACGGTCTTGACGTGCGTGCGGTGGTCGCCGCCCAGCCGGTAGAGCGCGATCTCCATGCCGGCGGCCGGACGGCCGGCCGCTGTGTCCAGAACATGGGTCGTCAGCCGGCCCTCGCCCGGATTGCCCATGCGATCTCCCCTTCGTATCGTTGCTGACGCGATTGTGCGGCAAATCCGATACGCGCATAAGGGGGGAGCATCGGAAAGGCTGCATAAAGACTTTCAAATTTTTCATTGGAATGCTCGTCCATTGCTTCGATTATCCTCGAAAAAGAGCGAATGGAGTTTCAGGAGAGACGTGGAACAGTGAAGCGCTATGTCCGCAACATGCGCGGCTATGGGCAGAACCCGCCGGACGCGAAATGGCCGGGCGGCGCCTATGTCGCCGTTCAGTTCGTCATCAATTACGAGGAAGGCGGCGAGAACTGCATTCTTCATGGAGACGAGGCTTCGGAGGTGTTTCTGTCGGAGGTGGTCGGTGCCGCGCCCTGGCCGGCCATGCGGCACTGGAACATGGAGTCGATCTACGAATACGGCGCGCGCGCCGGCTTCTGGCGGCTCCACCGCATGTTCACCGAAGCCGGCGTGCCCGTCACCGTCTATGGCGTAGCCAGCGCGCTTGCCCGCTCCCCCGAGCAGGTGGCGGCCATGAAGGAGGCGGGCTGGGAGATCGCAAGCCATGGCCTGCGCTGGATCGACTATCGCGCCCATTCGGAAGAGGACGAGCGAAGGGATTTGCGGGAGGCGGTGCGGCTGCACACGGAAGTGGTGGGCGAGCCGCCAAGGGGCCTTTATCTTGGGCGCACCTCGGCCAATAGCGTGAAGCTTGCCATCGAGTATGGCAGGTTCGACTGGATTTCCGATACCTATGATGACGACCTGCCCTACTGGATCGACCATGACGGGCATGGGAACGCGACGCGGCCGCAGCTCGTCATCCCCTACACGCTCGACGCCAACGACATGCGTTTTGCCACGGCGCAGGGCTTCAATTCAGGCGACCAGTTCTTTTCCTATCTGAAAGATGCGTTCGATACGCTCTATGAAGAGGGCAGGCGTGGGCGGCCGGCCATGATGAGTGTGGGCCTGCATTGCCGGCTGATCGGCAGGCCAGGGCGGGCCGCTTCGCTCAGGCGCTTCATCGACTATGTGAAGGGGCATGAGAAGGTGTGGCTGCCGCGGCGCATCGACATTGCCCGCCACTGGATGGAGCATCATCCCTATGAGGCGCCGGCCTTGAGGCCGAGCCGGATGGAAAAGGCCGCGTTCGTGGAGCGGTTCGGCACGATCTTCGAGCATTCGCCGTGGATCGCGGAACGAGCGCATGAACTGGAGCTTGGCCCCGTCCATGACAGCGCTGCGGGCCTGCACAACGCCCTGGTGCGGATATTCCGTTCGGCGAGCGAAGAGGAGCGGCTGGGTGTGCTCAAGGCGCATCCCGATCTTGCGGGAAAGCTCGCCGCTGCCCGGCGTCTGACGCCGGAGTCCGCCAAGGAGCAGGCTTCGGCGGGGCTCGATGCTCTTACGGACGAGGAGCGGGCGCGCTTTACCGATCTTAACACGCGTTACATGCAGAAATTCGGTTTTCCCTTCATCATCGCCGTCAAGGACAACACGAAGGAGAGCATTCTGCGCGCTTTCGAAACACGTATCGAGAACAGCCGGGAGGAGGAGTTCGCCACAGCCTGCGGGCAGGTGGAGCGCATCGCCTACTTGAGGCTCAAGGACATTCTGCCGTCATGACCGGAACCTACTACGCGCCCACGGGCGGGCATCCGCCGCAGACGGACCTCCTGACCGGCCGCGCGGTCTTTACCGAGGCCTATGCGGTGATCCCCAAGGGCGTGATGCGCGACATCGTGACGAGCGCGCTGCCCTTCTGGGAAAAGACACGCGCCTGGATCATCGCCCGCCCGCTTTCGGGATTTGCGGAGACCTTCTCGCAATACATCATGGAGGTGCAGCCGGGCGGCGGCAGCGAAAAGCCGGAGCCGGACCCGGAAGCGGAGGCGGTGCTCTTCGTGGTCGAGGGCGCGCTGACGGTGGAACTCGATGGCAAAGCGCATCGGATGGAGCCGGGCGGCTATGCCTTCCTGCCGCCGGCGAGCCAATGGACGGCGCGAAATGAGGGCTCAGCGCCTGCACGCTTCCACTGGATCCGCAAGGCCTATGAGGGGGTGGACGGCGTTCCCCTGCCGGAAGCCTTCTTCGTCAACGAGAAGGACATTTCGCCCTCGCCCATGCCGGGCACGGAAGGGAAATGGGCGACGACGCGCTTCGTCGACCCGGAGGATGTGCGGCACGACATGCATGTGACGATCGTCACCTTCGAACCCGGCGCCGTCATTCCCTTTGCGGAAACGCATGTGATGGAGCACGGCCTTTACGTGCTGGAAGGCAAGGCGGTCTACCGGCTCAACCGGGACTGGGTGGAGGTCGAGGCCGGCGATTTCATGTGGCTCAGGGCCTTCTGCCCGCAGGCCTGCTATGCGGGCGGCCCGGGGCGGTTCCGCTATCTGCTCTATAAGGACGTGAACCGGCATGCGGCGCTCAAGCCGCTGTGGCGGAGAGCGGACAAATGAGGAAGATCATCGCCGAACCTTTGACCAAGGATGCGTTTGCACCCTTCGGCGACGTGCTTGAGGCGGAGGAGGGGACCAGCTTTCCGATCAACAACGGCAAGACGCAGCGCTTTCACGACCTGGCGAAGGTGGAGATCGCGGGAGAAAACGCGCGGGTGCTCGTCAGCATCGCGCGCGGGCAGCCTTACGAGTTGCCCCTTACGTTGAAGATGGTGGAGCGCCATCCGCTGGGAAGCCAGGCTTTCATGCCTCTTACGCCGAAGCCCTTTCTCTCCATCGTCTGCCCTGACGAGGATGGCAGGCCGGGAATGCCGCGCGCCTTCATCACCAGGCCGGGGCAGGGCGTGAACTATGCCCGCAACACCTGGCACGGCGTGCTGACGCCGCTTGGGGAGGAACAGGATTTCCTGATTGTCGATCGCGGTGGAGAAGGCGAAAACCTGGAGGAGTTCTTCTTCTCTGAAGCTTACGAGGTTTACCTGCCGGAGCATCAATGAAGTTTGACACCGCGGGGTGTCGGCTGGTTGAGACTTCGCAGTCTTCCCCTCCGTTCCTGCTGATGGCAACGGCTTCGCAGCGCGCAGTTTACCTGCGCGCTCCGAATTGAGCCGTCCTCATCGGTCCTGGAGTTCTATTGATTGATCTCGGGTTCGATGAGCCTTGCGAGATTTCGCAGCGACTCCTGCCAGCCAAGATAGCAGGCCTCGGCCGGGATGAGATCCGGCACGCCTGCCTGGACGATATCCACTTCGGTGCCGACGGAAACTTTCTTCAACGACACGGTCACCTGTATTTCGCCGGCGAGGTTGGGATCATCGAACCGGTCAGTGTAACGCACGCTCTCGCCCGGGACGAGTTCGACATATTCGCCGCCAAAAGAGTGGCTGTTGCCCGTCGTGAAATTTCGGAAGGACATTCTAAAGGTGCCGCCGACCTTCGGCTCCAGATGATGCACTGTGCAGGTAAAGCCGTTGGGCGGAAGCCATTTCGCGAGCGCGTCCGCCTCCACGAACGCGCGATAGACCTTCTCAGGGCTGGTTGCCAGAACGCGGTGCAGGCGTATGGTGCTGGGCATAATCGCTTATCCTTCTGCGTTGACAGAATGGACGGCTCCTGTGAATTGCCGATCCATACGCCAAGGACGAAGCAGGTTCCGCCGTCCCGACACGGGGCCTGAGATTTCTTGGGCCGCCGCGAAAGACAGCCCTGTAATGGACGGCTGCTTGCTTGATCCCATCGAGAGGGTGCGGCCGGCTTGCCGTGGATCTATCCGAAAAGCCGGCTGACGTCTTCGACCCGCTCGATGTCAAAAATGTCGGACACCGCGTCCGCCAGCTTCTGGTCCGCGACCAACCGCGAAACCTTGTGTTGCAAATCCTTGTCCGTGAACGGCGTCTCCGGGCAACCGAGGAATCCGTCCGACTCCGCCACAAACGCCCGCCCGTCCCGCAGGGTGACGCGGAGGACCGTTCCCCAACCCTTCGGCCGACCGCCGCTAAGCCCGATGCGATCGGCCAGGTGCAGGATGTCCTTGTCGGTCAGGGCGCTTGGGGAGAACGATGCCGGGTCTTCCGGGTCACGATAGGCTGCAAGCGCGACGGAAAACGGCACCGAATATTGCGCCAGCATCACGTCGCCTGGCTTACGCTCGGCATGGTGCGAAATCACCTTGTCTGAAACAGATAGTTCCAGGCGCTCGATCGCCGCACCGTCAAAGGAATGTGACCGCATCAGCTCACGCAGAAGCTGAATGGGCGCTTGCGCGGTGACATGGCAGGAGTAGCGTTTCAGGCACAGCTTCTCGATTTCATATCGTGTGCCGAGGCCGTCAAGGAGGAGTGAGGGTTCGCTTTTGTCACAGAAGACGTCGAGGACACCGAACTGCCCTTCCAGCACCTGTCCGGGCCCCTGGTAGCCCCGGCTCGCCAGAAGCGCGGCTAGAACCCCGGCCTCCGCCGCTCGACCCAGATGCAGGCGCTTGACCATCCCGCCCTCGCCGCTGCGGGCGAAGTTGAGGATTCCCGCGGCCATGGAGCCTGCGATGCCGTAAGCGTTCGTCAATGTGTTGGCGTCGAGCCCCAGGAGGCGACCTGCCGCTGTCGCCGCGCCGAAGGGACCCGTAATTCCGGGTGCGTGAAAGCCGATGCCTTCAGGCGAGTGAAGCGTGGCGCTGCCGATCCGGAACATGACCTCGCAACCCGCGACCACTGCCGTCAGCAGGTCCTTGCCGCTGCAACCAACGGATTGCGCAACCGCAAGTGCCGGCAAGGCCACGGTGGCGCCGGGGTGGACGCCTGCTCCGGGCTTGCGGAGGCAATCGAGTTCGAAGGCGTGGGCGAAGGCGCCAAGGCACAGCGAAGCCGGGACAGGGGGCAGTCCGCGGGGCAATGCGCCGGGAAGCCGGCATGGGCCGCTCGTGGAAGAGGCGGAAGCTGTCTCAAGGATCGCGCGCGACCAGGGAAGGCCGCTGCCGTGCACTGCGCAGGCGACCGCATCGATCAGGCAATGCCTGGCAAGACGCAGAACATGCTGCGGCAGTTCCTCATAGATGAGAGCCGTTGCATAAGCGGCAAGGGTCCGGGCGGCAGGCTCGCTGGTCATTTGTCGCCTCCGGAAGGGGCATATTTCCGGCGCACCTGATCCTCAGGCAGGAAGCGGCGCTCGATCTCGAGATAGGGCTCATAGCCCATCAACGACTTGATCGTATCCATGTCGGCAACCATGTCCGGCCGTTCGATCATCGTCTCTGCCTCGATCGCCTCACGCATGACCTGGAGCGCCTGCTGCATGCCCTTGATGGCGGCCGCTGGCAGCAATCGCGACAGGCTTACCCACCGCACGCCCAGTTCCTTGAGCGATTGGATCGACATCAGCGGCGTCGTCGTCCGGGTGCGGATACCGAAGCCCATATTGATGCGCACGGGAATCCGCAGGGCGGACACGATGCGCTCGATGTCTTCCCTGCCGCGCACCGCATCGGGAAAGATGACATCGGCTCCGGCATCCTGATAGGCGCGTGCCCGCGCCACGGCCCCTTCTATGCCTTCGACGGCGATGGCATCGGTTCGAGCTATGATCAGGAAATCCGGGTTGGAACGCGCATCGACCGCAGCCCGGATCTTTCCGACCATCTCCTCGACCGGAATGACCTCCTTGCCCGCGACGTGTCCGCAGCGCTTGGGTGATACCTGGTCCTCGATACTCACGGCGGATACGCCGGCGCGCTCGAAGGCGCGCACGACATAATGTACGGTTGCAGCATTGCCGTAGCCGGTCTCGGCATCAGCGGAAATCGGAAGGGAGGTGGCATCGACGATTGCCCGGCACGCCTCCACATTGTCCCGCATGGAGAACAGTCCCACATCGGGAAGTCCGAGCCTGGAATTGACGAGGCCCGCGCCGGTTGTGGACAGTAGGGAAAACCCGGCCTGCTCGGCGAGCCGGGCGCTATAGCCGTCATATACGCCGGGGGAGACCAGAATGGGATGCTTGTCGAGAAGCTTGCGGATGGAACGTTGCACGATCGGTCCCGTCAGTTGCGTATGGATTGCAGAAATTGGTCTGGGGCCAGTTCCTGGCCGACATTCGCCGCCCGCGCGCGTTCGTAGAGCAGGCCTGCCACTGCGGCGAACTGCACTCCGTGAATGTTGCCACGCTCGGAAAAGGTGATCTGCCGATCGTCGGTCCTTCCCCGCGACGGATCGGCCAACAACTCGGAAAATTCAACGCGTCTGCCGGATGGAATGTTCGCGTACCTTGCAGTACCGCCATGCGCGGCCTTGCCGCCCCCTTCCGCGAAGGTCATGCATTCGGCTTCCAACCGCAACTCGGGAGCCTCCGCCGGCGCCGGTGCCAAGCCGAACCGGAGGGCGACGTCCACCCGATCGCTGGCTTCATCATCCAGCGTCCCACCGATGCAGGTGACATGCAGGCCGGGCTTCAGGAAACGGCCGAAGATCACCGGACCTATCGCACTGGCACAGGAGGAAACAATATCGGCGTCGTTGTAGATCTTCTCTGGCGCATCGACCGCCGTGATCTCCAGACCATACAATTCCGCCATTTCGCGGGCGAAAGCTTCCCGGTTGCCCGGGTTGGGGCTGAATACCTGCACGCGCTCAAGCGGGCGCACCGAAGCCAGGGCCGCTACGTGGGCCCGCGCCATGCCGCCCGATCCAAGGAGACCCAGCACCCTGCAGTCCCGGCGCGCCATGTAGCGCACGCCAAGGGCGGAGTCGGCGCCGACGCGCATCTTCTGCAAGAGACCATCATGCAATATGGCGAGGAGCGCGCCGGTCTCTGCCTCGAAGAGCAGGATGAGCCCGAGATATTTCCCAGGCTCGGTGCAGTACTTGTCCTTTCGCGCCACCCCTCCGACAACGCGCCGCATCACCACATCCGACTTCACCCGCAGTGCCGCATACCTTCCGGACATTCCGACGGCGAGGCCGAGCTGGTAGTTCATGTCCGGGCCTAACGGGGCGGACTGGACGTCGATGCGTGGAGCACAGATGCCGGATGAGGCTGCATAGTCCCGGTACGCCTGATCGAGGCGATCGACGAATTCCGCAGGCGAGATCAGGCTCGCCAGATCGTCATTGGTCAGAAGCAATGTCATTCGCTGTCACCCGAATGGCTCGGGCCAGTCGACATACTCCTGCAAGTAGCCGGAGGCGAACTGAGCCTGAAACACGTGATTGATGCTCCAGAGGAAACCGACAAGCGCCAAGGCAGATATGGCGCTGAAAAGGTAGGATTTGCCGCCCAGCCGGCGCAGGAAGAAGAACACGTAAAGCGGTGCGGCGAAGATGAAGCCAATGAACCACGATATTACCGGCAGGATCACCAAAAGTCCGGCAATGAATGTCGTGGAGCGAGTGTCCGAACCGCTGGCGATAGCTTCAGCGTCGGCGTCGAAGAGAAGTCCGGGCGCTTCGCTTCGCCTCATCATGCGAACGATCGTGATGGTTAGGAGCGTTGCTGCGACGGCTGCAACGGAAAGCGGGAAGACGCTTGCCAGGAATTTCAAGCGGAACGCGTCGACCGCCACCGCGATGACGAACATCAACAGCACCCCTGCGAAGGCAACCTGCGGCCAGATCCGCTCGCGCGAGGCAGCGGTGGCTTCGCCGGAGTCCCCGGTCTGACGGCCTCTGGAGCGGATCGCGTAGCCGATCGAAACGATCGCGAGCAGGAGGATGCCGATGGCGATGGGGCGTAGAAAGATGTCCAACCCGTAGATCTGCACGGTGCGGTAGAGCGACGCCTCGAGCCGCTGCGAGAGCACGAGCCCTATGAGCAGTGCCGCACGCGACCAGCCGAACCGCTTCATATAAATGCCGACCACTCCGACGACCATCAGCGCGATAATGTCGCCCCAGTCCAGCTTGGCCTGATAGGCGGACATGAAGACCATGACGATGATGAAGGGGGCGATCAGCTCGAAGCGGATGGCCGTCAGCGTGGCGATAGGACGGGCGAGCGCCATGCTGATGACGGTGGCCAGCACGTTGGCAATGGCAAGTGACCATATGATGAGATAGATGAGGTCGGGCTGGTTGGTCACCATGTTCCGACCCGGTGTGAGGCCGATCACCACCAGGCCGCCGAGAAACAGGGCCATCGTGCCCGATCCCGGTATACCGAAGAAGAGGGCGGGAATCAGATCGGCTCCATCCTTGGCGTTGTTCGCCGATTCCGGGCCGATCACTCCGCGTACGTCGCCCTTGCCGAACTGGCTGCGATCCTTGGAAGACTGCACGGTATGGGCGTAGGAAATCCATCCGACGACGCCCCCACCCAGGCCGGGCAGGATGCCCGTCAGCGCGCCGAGTGCGGAACAACGCACCACGAGGCCGAAATTCCTGATCACGTCGCGGATGCCCGCGATCCAGCCATGTCCCATAAGCTCGTTTTGTGCGATCGAGCCCTGCTGGCGCATGACGTCGACGATCTCGGGCAGGGCGAAGGCGCCGAGCGCGACGATGATCAGCGGCACGCCGTCGGACAGGTAGATCGTGTCGAAGGTGAAGCGGTACTCGGCGGTTGCTTGCGAGGATCCGATCGTGCCGATGAGAAGGCCGAGGCTGCAGGCCGCCAGGCCCTTGACCATATTCGAGCCGGTCAGCATGCCGACGAGCGTAAGCGCCAGGATGACCAGCATAAGCTGCTCGCCGAAGCCGACGGCCAGCAGGATCGGCCGAGCGGCCACAAAGGCGAAGGTGAGCACGACGGCACCGATGAGCCCGCCGATGAGAGACGCCGCGCAGGCTGCGCTCAACGCGCGTGCGCCTTCTCCCCGCTTGGTCATGGGGAAGCCGTCCAGCACGGTCGCGGCAGTGCCGGCTCCGCCGGGCACGCCGATCAGCACCGAACTGAAGGTGTCGGCTGTCGCGGTGACGGCTGTCAGCCCCACCATCATTGCCAGTGCGTGCCCCGGATCCATTCCGAAGATGAATGGCAACACCATAGCCAGCCCCGCGAGGCCGCCGATGCCGGGCAGGATGCCGACAATCATGCCGAGGCCGACGCCGAGAAGCAGGAAAAGGATGTGCGGGCCCGTCAGCAACTGGGCGAGAGCCGGCCCT
>Ga0164243_10005898_pt1 | contig 18627 bp, 17 predicted proteins | sample OricompcompostOP_FD_108781 | JGI IMG/M metagenome (GOLD analysis project Ga0164243, IMG submission 108781) | Organic Plus compost microbial communities from Emeryville, California, USA - Original compost - Organic plus compost (OP) | ecosystem: Engineered > Solid waste > Mixed feedstock >... | reverse complement strand
CAGGTCGAGGGCACCTACGGCATCGCCGTGCTGCACACCGACTTCCCCGACCGCATCGTGGTGGCCCGCAACGGCTCGCCCGTCGTGCTGGGCATCGGCGAGAACGAGATGTTCGTCGCCTCGGACGTGGCCGCGCTGGTCTCCCACACCCGCCAGGTCGTCACCCTGGACGACGGCGAGATGGCCACCATCAAGGCCGGTGACTACCGCACCTACACCACCGAGGGCTCCCACACCGCCTCCTCGCCCGAGACGGTCGAGTACGCCGCCGAGTCCTACGACCTGGGCGGCCACGACACCTACATGCACAAGGAGATCTCCGAGCAGGCGGACGCGGTGGACCGCGTGCTGGCCGGGCGCATCGACGACCGGTTCGCCACCGTGCACCTGGGCGGTCTCAACCTCGACCCGCGCGAGGCCCGCGCGGTGCGCCGGGTGAAGATCCTCGGCTGCGGGACCTCCTACCACGCGGGTCTCATCGGCGCCCAGATGATCGAGGAGCTGGCCCGCATCCCTGCCGACGCCGAGCCGGCCAGCGAGTTCCGGTACCGCAACGCCGTCGTCGACCCGGACACGCTCTACATCGCCGTCTCCCAGTCCGGTGAGACCTACGATGCGCTCGCCGCCGTCCAGGAGCTCAAGCGCAAGGGCGCCCGCGTCCTGGGCGTCATCAACGTGGTCGGCTCGGCCATCGCCCGTGAGGCCGACGGCGGCGTCTACGTGCACGCCGGGCCCGAGGTGTGCGTGGTCTCCACCAAGTGCTTCACCAACACCGTGGTCGCCTTCGCGCTGCTCGCCCTCCACCTGGGCCGCACCCGCGACCTGTCGGTCAAGGACGGCAAGCGGATCATCGACGGTCTGCGCCGGCTGCCGGACCAGATCACCGAGATCCTCAAGATGGAACCGGAGATCGAGAAGCTGGCCCGCAGCTACGCGGACGCCCGCTCGATGCTCTTCATCGGCCGGGTGCGCGGCTACCCGGTCGCGCTGGAGGCGTCCCTCAAGCTGAAGGAGGTCTCCTACATCCACGCCGAGGCGTACCCCGCCTCCGAGCTCAAGCACGGGCCGCTGGCGCTGATCGAGCCCGCGATGCCGACGGTCGCGATCGTGCCGGAGGACGACCTGCTGGAGAAGAACCGGGCGGCGATGGAGGAGATCAAGGCCCGCAGCGGCCGTATCCTCGCCGTCGCCCACCAGGAGCAGGAGAAGGCCGACCACACCATCGTCGTGCCGAAGAACGAGGACGAGCTGGACCCGATCCTCATGGGCATCCCGCTCCAGCTGCTGGCCTACCACACGGCGCTGGCGCTGGGCCGGGACATCGACAAGCCCCGCAACCTGGCGAAGTCCGTCACCGTGGAGTGACGACCGGCCGGGCCGCCCGCGTCGGGCGCGGCCACGGGAGAGGCCGGGGGGACGGAAATGGGCGGAATCCCGCGCGGGCCACCAACCGCGCGGGATTCCGCCTCCCCTGTGCCGGCGTCGCCCATTACGCCGGCGGTGGGCCGCCGAACGGGACCGTCACCTCCCGCCGACGGCGCGCTCATGAGCACGGACACCGGGTGTCGTGTTGTCTGTATGCCCGTCACAAGCTCACAACCCACCTCTACGGGCGGGTAGATTTGTCGATCCCGGAGTGAATACGCCGTGGAGCAACGGACGTTGGCACGCAACCCGCACCACCGTACGGGCCATGCACGGAAGTTCGACAATCGGGCGGCCCCAGAGCCCGAACGCCCTGCGGGAACAGGGGAACTGGCGTCCGCCCACCCAGCCGCTCAACGACCGGAGAGCACCCCTCGGCCGGCCGGCAGCCATGCACCGGAGAGCCCCCGCGGCCGGAAGGCGCCCCCGGCCGTGGAGCGCCCCTGCGCAAGGGGGCTGCCTCGTCTCGGGGCGTCTCAGGGCGCCTCAGGGCACGACGACGACCGGGCGCTGCGCCCGCCGGGCCAGGCGGCCGGCCACCGAGCCGAAGAGGCGCCCCACCAGACCGTGCGTGGAGCCGACCACGATGGCGTCGGCCGCGTACTCGCTGCCGACCTCCTCCAGTTCGTGGCAGATGTCGCCGCCCCGCTCGACCAGGATCCACGGGACCTCGGAGAGGTGGTCGGCACAGGCGAGTTCGAGGCCGAGGACCTCGGTCCGGTGGTCGGGTACGTCCACGAAGACAGGCGGTTCGCAGCCCGCCCACACGGTGGTCGGCAAGCGGTTGGCGACGTGGACGATGATCAGGCCGGAGCCGGTGCGGTGGGCCATGCCGATGGCGTAGGCCAGCGCACGCTCACTGGAGAGCGAGCCGTCGAAACCGACGACGACGCCGTGCTGGAAGGCGGGATCGCAGGAGTGGCGTGAGGCGTCCGCCGCTTCGGGGACCGCCGTCGAGTCGGCGATCTGCCTGCGGTCTACTGGGTCAGGGATCTCGTGTCCTGCCATGAGTTGTCTCGGCGAAGTGAGTCCTCTGTACAGAGGGACGACGGACGGCTTGCGCTCTCTCGATCTGCTCGGGGCCGGTGCGGCCTGTTCGACGAAGACTGCTCGACGAAGACTTGGAATCGTCTTCCCATGTCCCTTACCCACAGGGTACGGCCGCACTCCCCTCTTGCCCAGGTAAAGAAGGACGGCCGCCGGAGACGGTTGACCCCGGAGCATGCCTCAGCCCGGGCCGCAGCGCAATGCCGCGTTACGCCCCTTACGCGCCTCCTTGACGCGGCCGAAGCCGTTCATGGCCGGAAGAAGCGCCGGACCGTACGCTTCCGCGCGCCGTGCGCACCCCGTGTACCGCCCTGGTCACCGGCTGTGGGGCCCGGGCACACACAGTTGCGGTCGCACAGGGGGTCGACGAACGGCGGTCCGTGCGCGGGCTGACGCGATCGTTGCGTTGGCGCGAGACGAACCCTGGGGGCGCACACCGGCACACAAGGAGTCACAAAAGATCACGCGCCGTCCCGCGCTCCGCGCACCCGCTGGTGACCAGGCGCAGCATGCGCCTCTCCCACCCCTTCGCGCCCCCGATGTGCGCCCCTACGCGTGACCGGATCGCACATCCGCACCCCTAGTTTTCAGCCAACTTGGGAGGACGGCCCAACCCCCCGAGGGGGTTTCCCCAACCCCCCTGCCACCAGGGACGAAAGGAGCGCCGCGCGGGTGTGCACCCTACGTTGACGGGGCAGAGAGGGCATGCGTACTTCCCTGCGGAGCAGTTGAGTGAAACGCTTCGTGATCGAATGCTTCACGCCAAGTTGCCATGTCGACATAGCGCCGGATGCCGAACTTGCACCGCCCACCTCGTCCGACGCAGTAGATTCGATCTTGGCTTTCGCTGCGGGGGAGAGCGGGGGAGATCTGCATGGACCGAGAGGAACACAACGATTGAGGGGGGCTTAGTTCCAATGAGCCAGGACTCCACGAACGGCCCAGTTGAGACCCGCAAGCTGGCCGCGCGCCGCCGGCGCGAGATCGTGGCGGTGTTGCTCTTCAGCGGTGGTCCCATCTTCGAGAGTTCCATCCCGCTCTCCGTCTTCGGCATCGACCGCCAGGACGCCGGAGTTCCGCGCTACCGACTCCTGGTCTGCGCGGGCGAGGACGGGCCGCTGCGCACCACCGGCGGGCTCCAGTTGAGCGCGCCGTTCGGGCTGGAGGCGATCTCCCGCGCCGGAACGGTCGTCGTCCCGGCCTGGCGCTCCATCACCCAACCACCGCCCCAGGCGGCCCTGGACGCGCTGCGCCGCGCGCACGAGGAGGGGGCCCGGATCATCGGGCTGTGCACCGGCGCCTTCGTCCTGGCCGCGGCCGGACTGCTGGACGGCCGTCCGGCCACCACCCACTGGATGTACGCGCCGACGCTCGCCAAGCGGTACCCGGCCGTCCACGTCGATCCGCGCGAACTCTTCGTGGACGACGGGGACATCCTCACCTCGGCCGGCACCGCGGCGGGCATAGACCTGTGCCTGCACGTGGTGCGCACCGACCACGGGGCGGAGGCGGCCGGGGCACTGGCCCGGCGGCTGGTCATCCCGCCCCGCCGGGGCAGCGGCCAGGAGACCGGAGGCCACCCGCGCCACCTGGACCGCTCCTTACCAGAGGAGATCGGCGCCGACCCGCTCGCCGAGGTCGTCGCCTGGGCGCTGGAACACCTCCACGAGCAGTTCGACGTGGAGACGCTCGCCGCGCGCGCGTACATGAGCCGCCGCACGTTCGACCGGCGTTTCCGGTCCCTCACCGGGAGCGCCCCGTTGCAGTGGCTGATCACGCAGCGCGTGCTCCAGGCGCAGCGTCTGCTGGAGACGTCGGACTACTCGGTGGACGAGGTGGCGGGCCGCTGCGGCTTCCGCTCGCCCGTCGCGCTGCGCGGCCACTTCCGCCGCCAGCTCGGCGCCTCCCCGGCCGCCTACCGCGCCGCCTACCGGGCGCGGCGGCTGGACGGGGAGCAGGGCGGCGAGGGCGGCCCGGGTGCGCCGGGTCCCGGTGGGGAGGGCGAGGGTACTCCGCGCCTGCCGAACCAGGGCCCGCACGGGCAGCACCACCAGCCCGGGCACCACGGCCAGCACGGGCAGCCCCCGCCGCACGGGCAGCCCGGCCACCACGGTCAGCACGGCCAGCACTCGCACCAGCACCAGCACCACCCGTACCCCTCCCCGCAGGGGCATCCGTCCCCGCAGGGGCAGCCGGGCCAGCCGCACGCCGGCCCGCCGGGGTACGGGCCGGGCCACGATCCGCAGGCCGAGCCGGGGGCACCCGGCGGGGTCGGGGTGCCGTACCCGGCCCGGCCGGGGGTGCGCGAGTACCGGGCCACCCGGGAGACCCGCTCCGAGCAGGGGAAACCCGAGACGGACGGGTATGCGCCGCGGGTGCCGGGGCAGCGCGGCCGGGGGGCGGGCTGAGGCATGCGGGTCACGTAGTGTGAGGCGCATGAACGATCGCATGGTGTGGATCGACTGCGAGATGACCGGCCTCTCGCTGTCCGATGACGCGCTCATCGAGGTGGCCGCGCTGGTGACCGACTCGGAGCTGAACGTACTCGGCGACGGCGTGGACATCGTGATCCGCCCGCCCGCCTCCGCCCTGGAGGCCATGCCGGAGGTGGTGCGTGAAATGCACACCACCTCCGGCCTGCTGGCGGAGCTGGACGCCGGCACCACGCTGGCCGACGCGGAGGCCCGGGTGCTGGCGTACATCCGCGAGTGGGTCCCCGAGGCCGGCAAGGCGCCGCTGTGCGGCAACTCCGTGAGCACCGACCGCGGCTTCCTCGCGCGGGACATGCCGGCGCTGGAGGGCCACCTGCACTACCGCATCGTGGACGTCTCCTCGGTCAAGGAGCTGGCCCGCCGCTGGTACCCGCGCGCCTACTACAACAGCCCGGACAAGAACGGGAACCACCGGGCGCTGGCCGACATCCGGGAGTCCATCGCCGAGCTGCGCTACTACCGCGAGGCGGTGTTCGTGCCCCAGCCCGGGCCCGACTCGGAGACGGCGAAGACGATCGCGGCCCGGCACGTGCTGCCCCCGGCGGGCTGAGTCCGGCGTCCGTACGCGGGGGGCCGCGGGCGGGCACCCGGAAACCTGTGCGCGAGCACGGCCGGAAACCCTGTACACTCGTAGCGGCCGGTCAGGGAAGGATCTTCTCCCCGCACCGGACATGGTGGTCGTAGCTCAGTTGGTAGAGCACCTGGTTGTGGTCCAGGATGTCGCGGGTTCGAATCCCGTCGATCACCCTCCACGACGAAGGCCCGTGGCGGTGAACACACCGCCACGGGCCTTCGTCGTTCCTCCCCTCCTCCCCCGGCCGCCTTCCTCCGCGTTCCCTCCGCACAAAACACCGTGTTCCCGGCCCCCGGTGCGGGAGGCGGGAACACAGTGCTGACGGGCGGGCAGGGTCGCGCCCTGCCGGTGCGAACCGCTCGGCTCAGTCGTCGTTCTGCATCGGGCCGAAGACGAAGATGACGGAGTGGTTGATGATCCGGTCGTCGTCGGAGACGGAGATCTTCTTCCACTCCTTCGAGATCGACTCGTGCACCCAGTTGTAGTGGTGCCCCTTCGGCCAGGCGGCGGCGGAACCCGCGCCGGCCCCGGCCAGGCCCAGGACGGCGAAGCCGACGGCGACGGAACGCGCGAGCGTACGCATACGCATGTGAACCTCCAAGGGTTGGTTGGACGGAGCAACACGATGGCCGACAAAGACCCGCTTTTCGGTACAACACGTAAACGCCGTCAGGAATGGAACCCGGACGGCTCAGCCTTCCGAGATTCGAACTAATATTCGGCTTGTGAGTGAGTGGCGCGACCGTGCGGGGCCCTGGGCCCGGGCCCGCATGCCGGACGGACAGGAGCTGGACGTCGTCGTCACCGGCCGCTCCCGCACCCCGGACGGGCACTGGTGGTACGAGTGCGAGGCGATCCTGCCCAGCCGCTACCAGCACCCCGACGGACGCACCGAACCCGGCAGCGCCCCGACCGCCATCAGCGTCGCCGCCGAACACATCACCCCGCTTCCCGGCGAGGACTACGCGGCGGTACCGACGGCCGGCGCGGTGGCGGGCCGCCAGTGGGTGGCCGTACGGGTGCGCGGCGCCGGGACGGAGGGGCCGTGGTGGTGCGTGCACCGCCGCGACTGCTGGCAGGCCCGGGACGGCTGGCTCACCCGTCGGGTCACCGCGCGGGAGGCGCTGCGGCTGCTCGCGGACACCGACGAGACCCGGGTGTGCGACGTGTGCCGCCCGGACCGGGCACTCGGCCGGGCCGCAGGCTGACACCCCGGCCCGGACGGGAGCGCGGCTCACCCCAGGCGCACCCCGTGCCGGGCGAGGTAGCGGACGGGGTCGATGTCGCTGCCGTAGCCGCGCCGGGCCCGCACCTCGAAGTGGAGGTGGGGGCCGGTGGTGCGGCCCGAGTTGCCGGAGCGGCCGATCCAGGTGCCCGCGCCCACCCGCTCCCCCACCGTCACGGAGCTTTGCGACAGATGCGCGAAGAGGGTGTACTTGCGGTCCCGCATCCGGATCGTCACCGCCCTGCCGTAGGCGCCGGACCACCCCGCGTAGACCACCGTCCCCGGGCCGACGGACCGCACCGGCGTGCCCATGGGGACGGCCAGGTCGATGCCGGTGTGATGGCCCGCCGCCCAGTTCCCCTTGATGCCGTACGGCTGCGAGATCCGCACGTTCCGCAGGGCGACCGGCCGCACCCAGCCCGCCCTCGCCACGGCGGACACGGACGCCGGCCGCGCCGGTACCCCGGCGACCCCATGGCCCTCCGCGGCTGCCGTCGCGGCCCGCTGCCCGGGGTGCCCGCCCGGCGCCGGGTGTGTGCCGGGCGCTTCCCGGCCGGCGGTGACCAGCAGGGCGACGGCCACGGGGAGGAGCACGGCGGCGGTCAGGGCGCCGCGCGGCCGGCCGTACCGGGTGCCGGATATCGGGCGGGCGCCGGGTTCCATCCGGGTGCGGGCACGCGCACCCGTCGATGTGCTGTCGTCTGCTGGGTCACCGGTCGTCGGAGGGGCCATACCCGTGATGCAACGGTCACCGGCGTACCGCCCGCATCCGGAGCGCACCCCACGGGGTGAACCCCCTCCCCCGTCAGAAGGAGACGCGCTCCACCGGCTCGACGGGACGGGCGGGACAGTGTCGGCGCGACGGGGCGCGACGGCAGTGGGGGGTTGTGGGGGCCGTCGCGCCCCGCCGGCCGGGCTCCGGGGCCGGCGCGCCGCTGGGTGGTCGCGCCGCTGGTGGCTCAGCCGGTGAACGCCTCGGTGAACGCGTGCGGGTCCTGCCGGATGCTCGAACAGGCCGGGTCCGCCTGCTCCTTGGGGCCGCCCGGGCACGGTTTGTCGCGGGTGGCCGACCACATGGAGAGCCGGCCCAGTCCGTGTTCGTCGGCGAACGCCTTGACCTGCCGGGCGTCGGCGGGCTCGAACACCTCGCCCCCAACGTCGTTGACGCCGATCATCGGCGTGACGGCCAGCGCCTTCCACGCCGCCGCGTCACCGAGACCGAGCGCCGTGGCGACCTGCCGGTGGGCCGCGGTGGCAGCGCGGGTGGCGTACTCCCCCATGTCGCCTTGGTAGGAGGGCCCGTAATCCATGGCCATGACGTTGACGGTGGAGATCCGCACCCCGTCGGCCCGGGCGTTCTCCAGCAGCTTCACACCGGGCTCCGTCAGCCCCTCGGGCAGCACCGGGAGGGTGTAGGAGACGTCCAGGTCCGGGTGGCTGCGCTGAAGGGCGGCGACGGCCTTCGCCCGCCGCTCGCCGGCCGCCGTGTCGGGGAGCGCGGCCCCCTCGATGTCCAGGTCGATCTTCTTGAGACCGAAGGTGTCCACGACCTTCCCGTAGGCGGCGGCGAGGGCGTCGGACGAGTCGCAGGCCAGGGCCAGTTCGGTACCGCTCGCACCGCCGAAGGAGACACGGACGTCGCCGCCCTCGTCCCGCAGCCGGGGGATCTGCCGGGCCACCGGGTTGTCCGTCAGCTCCTGCGTGCCTCCCCACCGGGGCTCGCACGCGCCGCCCGCGCTGGTGACGAAGCCCAGCTGGTACTCCTCGACGCCGGTCTCGCGCGCGTTGTCCAGCAGGTCGAAGGAGGGCCGGAGGGACGTGTCGACGTACGGGGCGAACGGGGTCCCGGCGGGCCGGCGGGCCGCCGCGGCCGGTTCCTCGCCCGCCGTCGCGTCGTCCGCCAACAGGAAGGCGCCGCCCGCCACGACGGCCGCCGCCGCGGTGCCCGTGAGCAGCCTGGCCCCGCGGCCGGTACGGCGGCGACGGTCCGCTGTCTGCGTCGTCCTGTTCATCGGCTGACTGCCTCGTCCGGTGGGGAACGGGAACGGGCAGCACGCTACCGACGGTGAATCCGGCGAATGCCGCGTTGCGGACTTACCGCCGAGCTCTTAGGGCTCCCTTAAGGCGGCCGAAAGGGCCACCTCAGACGGCGCCCCCGGTTCCCCCCGCGACGCCGGCCCCGCGCGGCGTCCCCGGGATTGCTCCGGTTGCCGCACAACCGGCGTCACCCCATCGGGTTGCGGGCGGGTGCCGGTCGGAAAGTCACAAGGAACGGGCCGCACCGCTGTGCGTGCATGGTGCGCAAGTTGTCTGTCTCCTGAAAGAAGAGCACCATGCTTCGTTCCGTGACCACGGCCGCCTTCGCCGCCGCCCTCGTCCTGGGCGGCGCCTCCGCCGCTTCCGCCGACGCCGGCGCCCAGGGCGGCGCCGCCAACTCGCCGGGGATCATCAGCGGCAACGTCATCCAGGTCCCGATCAACATCCCGGTCAACGCCTGCGGCAACTCGATCAACGTCATCGGCGCGCTGAACCCCGCCTTCGGCAACACCTGCGTCAACAAGTAACCGCCGACGCGAAGCGCCGCGCCACGCCGTCGGGTTCGGTCCCCACCGGGGCCGGACCCGGCGGCTTTTCCGTGCCCGTGTCCCGGCTCCGTTCCGGACCCGGCCGCTTTTCCGTACCCGGGCCCCCGCTCGATTCCGTGCGGTGCTGGACGGGCCTGCCGGCCGCCCCGCCCAGGCGGCACGCGGGGTCAGCCGCGCCGCGCGCGGGCCAGCAGGCGGCGGCTCAGCCGGTGGCGGGTCACCCGGCGCCGGCCGGGCTTCCCCGTGGTGCCGGGGCGCAGCGCCAGCCAGACGCGGACCTCGGTGCCGCCCAGCACGGAGCGGCCGATCCGTACGTCGCCGCCGGTGGACTCCGCGACCCGGCGCACGATGTCCAGCCCCAGCCCGGTGGAGCCGGGGCCGCCGTCCCCGTGGCCGCGGCGCAGCGCCGCCTCGGGGTCGGCGATGCCGGGCCCGGCGTCGGAGACCAGGACGATGACGGCCTCGCTGCCGGGCCCGCCGCTGTGCAGATCGACGGCGAAGGCGGTGCCCTCCGGGGTGTGGCGGAAGACGTTGCCGAGCATCGCGTCGACGGCTGCGGCCAGTTCGGTGCGAGCCACCGGTACCCGCACCGGCCGCTCGACGCCGGCCACCCGCGCCTCGCGGCCCTCGTCCTCGGCGAGGGCCGACCAGAAGGCCATCCGTTCCCTGATCACCTCGGCCGCGTCGGAGGCGGCCGGGGGCGCGGCACCGGACGTGCGGGCCTTCTGCTCGCGTGCCGTGCGGATGATGGTGTCCACCTCGTCCTCCAGCTGGGCGACGGCGGCCCGCGTCTGCTCGGCGGCGTCGCCCTCGCCGAGCGAGGCGGCGTTGAGCCGCAGGACGGTGAGCGGGGTGCGCAGCCGGTGGGAGAGGTCGGCCGCCATCTCCCGTTCGTTGGCGAGCAGTCCGACGACCTGGTCGGCCATGGCGTTGAACGCGGTCGCCGCCGAGCGCAGTTCCGTGGGCCCCTCCTCGGGGACGCGTACGTCGAGCCGGCCCTCGCCCAGATCGTGCGCGGCGCCGGCGAGGCGTTCGGCGGGCCGCACCATGCGGGTGCCGAGCCGGTCGGCGACGGCGACCGAGCCGACGATCAGGGCGAGGCCGACCCCGGCGAGGATCATCCAGGAGGTGGCGACACCGTGGGTGACGTTCGCGTCGGGGACGAAGACCTCCACGACGGCCGTGCCGCCGGCCACCGCGGTGGGCCGCAGCAGCGCATAGCCGCCGGGCACCTCGACGGTGGTGGCCCGGCCGTGCCGGCGCGCCGCCGCCAGCCGCTCGCGGGGGGCCCTGCTCTCACCGACCCGCAGCGGGCCGCGCCCCGCCGCCCGCGCGCTCCCGTCGCCGCGCGAGGTGCCGGACGGTTCCCCGCCGTCGGTGCCGCCCGCCGCGGCGGGGGCCGCCGGTACGTGGACGGCGATGCGTCCCTCGGCGCCGGCCTGGGTGATGGCGACGGCGCGCTGGAGTTCGCGGCGGTCGCGGGTGATGGCCAGTGCGGGCCCGATGGCGGACGCCTGTCGTTCGGCGTCGGCGAACGCCCTGTCGCGCGCGGTCTCCCGCACCACGAGGGCCAGCGGAACGGCGAAGGCCACCACCACCATCGCCGTCACGGCGAGGCAGACCTTCACCAGTGCCCATCTCACGCAGGGCCGCCCTCGGCCGGCGGCGGCTCCAGTTTGACGCCGACGCCGCGCAGGGTGTGCAGATAGCGCGGGTTGGCGGCCGTCTCCCCCAACTTGCGGCGCAGCCAGGACAGATGGACGTCGATGGTCTGGTCGTCGCCGTAACTGAGCTGCCACACCTGCGACAGCAGCTCCTTGCGGGCGACGACGACGCCGGGGCGGCGGGCCAGGAACGCCAGCAGGTCGAACTCGCGGCGCGTCAGCTCCAGCACGGTGCCGTCCAGTTCGGCCACCCGGCGCAGCGGGTCGATGGCGAGTCCGCCCACCCGGATCACACCGTCGCCGGCCTCCTCCGCGCCGTTGCCGCCGGCGCGGGTGCGGCGCAGCACGGCCGCCATCCGCGCCTGGAGGTGCGGGACCGAGAAGGGTTTGACCAGGTAGTCGTCGGCGCCCGCGTTCAACAGCCGGACGATCTCGGCCTCGTCGTCCCGGGCGGTGGCGATGATGACCGGCACGTCGGTGAGGCCGCGCAGCATCTTGAGCGCCTCGGCGCCGTCGAGGTCGGGCAGCCCCAGATCGAGGATGACGACGTCGAAGCCGACCTGCGCGACCTCGCGCAGGGCCTCCAGTGCCGTCCCCACGCTGCGGACGGTGTGGGCGGCTTCGGTGAGGTGCCGGATGAGGGCGGAGCGTACGAACTGGTCGTCCTCGACCACGAGCACACGTGCCATGGGCGGAACCGTACGACATCCCGGCGGGCTCTAGGGTGACGGGGATGCAGCGCCCCAGACGACTGACCACCCCGCGCGGAACGCACGCCGTCGCGTGGACGCTGGCCACCGGTGCCGCCACCACGCTCTCCTGGTTCGGCGTGCACTCGGTCCTGGACGACACCTCCTACGATCCGCCGCGCTCGCTGCCGGTCTCCCGTCCGCCCGCCGCGGCACCGGCCCCGCCCCAGGCGTCCTCCACCCGCCGCGCCTCGCCGTCCCCCCGCACCACGAGACCTGCGCCCTCCCGTACGGCGGCCCGTCCGCCCGAGCGGTCGCCGGAACGGAGCACCCGGCCCGCCCCGCCGCCGCGCCGCCCCGCCTCGGGGCAGCCGGCCGGACAGGTGCGGGGCGCGACCGTGCCGGGCGGCCGGGCGGTCTTCGAGATCGGCGCCCGTTCCGCGACGCTGGTCTCGGCCACCCCCGAGACGGGCTGGGAGATGAAGGTCTGGCACGCACAGGGGTACATCCGGGTCACCTTCAGCAACGGCGCGGCCTCCTCGTCGGTCTTCTGCCGCTGGGACGACACCGCACCGCGCATCGAGACGTTCGACGGCTGAACCGCACGGCACGGACCGCGAGGGCGTTCCCGTCGGACGGCGAGGGTCCGCTTCCCGACGCCGTGCGCCCGCCCCCGGACCGTTCCCGGACCGCCGGGGCCGCCGCCGCACGCGGTCCCGTCAGCCGAACGTTCCCGGGGGCGGCTCGGGCGACGCCCGCGCCGTCACATCGGTGACCGGTTTCGCCCCACCGGTGAACGCCTCCAGCGACCGGCCCGCCTCCACCTTGCCGGGGTGCGGGTCGCCCGCCGTCCGCCGGGTCAGATCGGCGACCGGCAGCGTGCGGTCGGCCGCCAGCAGCACGCTGTTGCCGAACCTGCGCCCGCGCAGCACGGCCGGGTCGGACAGCAGGCAGCGCTCCTGGAAGACGGCGGCGGCCGTGGCCACCTGGGACCGCAGATGGGTGAGCGGCCCGCCGTCCGCGACGTTCACCGCGTACCAGCCGGCGGGACGCAGCACGCGGCGCACCTCGGCCAGGAACTCGACGCTGGTCAGATGGGCCGGGGTGCGGGCTCCGCTGAAGACGTCGGCGATGACGATGTCCGCCCACTGGGCGGGCATCCGGGCCAGTCCGGCGCGCGCGTCGCCGCCGCGCACCCGGATCCGCCACTCCTTGTGCAACGGCAGGTGGGCGCGGACCAGTTGGGTCAGCGCGGTGTCCGCCTCGACGACCTGCTGGGTGGAGCGCGGGCGGGTCGCGGCCACGTAGCGGGCCATGGTCAGGGCGCCGCCGCCGAGGTGGACGGCGTGCACGGGCCGGCCGGGCGGTGCCAGCAGATCCACCGCGTGGCCGAGCCGCCGCTGGTACTCGAATTCCAGATGGGTGGGGTCGTCCAGGTCCACGTGCGATTGCGGGGCGTCCCCGAGCAGCAGGGCCCACGCTTCGGACCGGTCCGGGTCCGGCACCAATGAGGCGATTCCGCCGCCGACTTCCGCGACGACTGCTTCCCGTCCCCGCCGCCTGTTGCCCCGCGTCATGTCTCCAGTATCCGCCGGGCCGTCCCCGGATTTTTTCCGGGGGTCGCTATTCCGGCGCGGCGGTGGCGATCAATTCCCGGTTCCGGACCGGTGCGGCATCACCCACTCGGGTGATTCCCCCCGCTCTCGCCGCACGTCAGAAGAAACGATTCACCTGTTACAGGGGACGGATCCGGCACTCCCGCACCGGCACCATAAATACGATATTGATAACGCGGAATTCTTGCTTCCCCCATTCGCCGGCTCGATCCTCTTTCATGTCACCCGGAAATCGGGTGAACGGCCACGTGGGCCGCGCCGACAACAGAAACGGGAAAAGAATGAAGCTGCGGAATTCCCTGACAGGGCTCGGCATGAGCGCGGTACTCGCCCTCGGAATCGGCGGAGCGGTGGCCCCGGCTGCCCACGCGGCGGTCGGCGCCACCGGCGCCGCGACCGTCCAGGCGCCCGCGGACCACGCCGACTACACGAGCAAGGACCCGCGCACCGGCCGGGTCGACAAGGGCCGCGCCGAGTCCGCCGGCCGCGCCGGCCAGGGGGCACCGCCGGCCCGCGCCACGCTCAGCTGCCACAGCCCGCAGCTCTCCGGCCGGGTCTTCGCGGTCACCTGCTCCGGCCAGGCCTACCGGGTCTTCGTGGACTGCTCGAACCGGGTGCGGTACGTGACCCCGGTCCTCTCGGGGACCAGGCGGGTCGCCGTCGTCTGCCCGGCCGGCACCACCGCGATCGGGGGCGGCGCCTTCGGCCGCTGACCGCACCACCGCAGAGGGCCCCGCGACGGGCCGCCCTTACGACAACACGGAGCCGCCGGCCGGGTCAGACCCGGCTGGCGGCTTCGATCGTGCGGGCGGCCTCGCCGAGGGCGGCCCGCAGTTCGGCCGGCTCGGTGGCGTGGGCGTACGCCCCCTCGGGCGGCACCAGCCAGCCCGTGCCCGCCACGGGCGGCTCGCCGGGGGCGCTGCGCGTCCCCTGGCCGTGGGTCTGGGTGCAGGCACTGCCGGGCAGGTCCCAGCGCTCCGCCGTGCCCGGCGGCACCAGGAACCCGAGGGTGTCGCCGGAGCGGTCGTGCAGCACGGGACCCACGCCGTCCCGCAGCCGGAGGATGTCCGCCGCCTCCAGTCCGTGTCGTGCGGGCACGGTCACCAGGTCGCAGGAGCCCGGCCCGCACGGCCCCGGGCCGGACGCCGGTGCGGCGGGAGCGCCGTCGGTGCCGCCGCCTACGCCACTGTCCAACAACTCAGACCCCTCCTCGCGGTCGCTGTACTCGGTCCAACGGCTGTCATCGTCAACGGCTACGGCGGCGAACCGGCGCATTGGATGGCACTTCATGGCAGAAGCGGGGTGAGATATCCCGTTTGTAGCCAAACTCTGGGTACCGGGCCCGTCACAGCCGGTACGTTTCCGCCATGGCGTCGTCACCCTCAACGTCACCCCGGCCGCAGCACACACCCAACACCGCGTTCAGGGCACTGAGAGGGCATCTGTCCCCCGGGGAGTTCGCGGCGAACGTGCGCCGCTCGGCGCGTGAGATCGGCGAGCAGGTCTCGTGCGACGCGCGGTATATCGGCCGCGTCGAGGCGGGCGAGATCAGATGCCCCAACTATGCCTACGAGCGGGTGTTCCTGCACATGTTCCCCGGCTATTCGCTGACGGACATGGGCTTCGCACCCCGGGAAACCGTACGCGGTCGCGCGGCGCGCACTCGGGGGGCGCGAATGGAAAACGATGCGCCCCCACCCACCACAAAACGCCGGGGAAAAACCCCGCTCACACCACTCCCCCCACTCACCGACCACCCTGACAGCCCCGGTCTCATCGCATTCCCCGACTGTCACGAGTACGACGAGGAGAGCGACGTGCTACGTCGCGCTTTCATGACGGGCGGGCCCGCCGCCCTCGCCGCCGCCTCCGTCGGCGGCGCCACCCCCACCGCCCGGGCAGCCGGCCGCCCCGCACCCGCCACCGGACGGCTGCGCGCCGGGAGTTCCGACGCCGACGCCGTCGAACAGGCCGTGCGGCACATCAGACTGCTCGACGACCGGCACGGCGGCGCCCTGCTCTACCACCGCGCCGCCGCCTCCCTGCGCGCCGCCTACGAACTGCTCGACGCCGGCACCAGCCGGCAGACCGTCGCCGACCGGCTGCACGCCGGCGCCGGCGAACTGGCCATCTCCGTCGGCTGGCTGGCCCACGACTCCGGCCGCTACGACGACGCGCGCTCCCACTACGCCGAAGCACTGGCCACCGCCCGTGTCGCCGCCGACCCGGCCCTGGAGGCGCACGCCTTCTGCAACACCTCCTTCCTCGCCCGGGACGCCGGCCGCCCCCGTGAAGCCGTCCGCGCCGCACAGGCCGGCCAGCTCGCCGCCCGGCACCTCGGCTCCCCGCACCTGATGTCACTGCTGGCGCTGCGCGAGGCGGGTGGCTGGGCGGGCCTCGGCGACCGTACGGGCTGCAAACAGGCGCTCGCACGGGCCCACCGGCTCTTCGCCCGGGGCAGCACCGCGCAGGACCCGGAATGGATGAGCTTCTTCGGCGAGGCCGAACTGGAGGGCCTCGAAGCACAGTGCTGGTCGGCGCTGCGCGACTGGAAGCGCGCAGCGCACCACGCCGAGCGCGCCGTACAGCTGCAAAAGCCGCACTTCACCCGGAACCAGGCGCTGTTCACCGCGGAGCTGGCCGGTGACCTGGCCGCACAGGGCGAGGCCGCCGGGGCCGCCGAGGCAGCGGCGCGGGCACTGGACTTCCTCGGCCCCGTACGGTCCGGCCGGATCAACACCATGCTCCGCACGGCCGCCGGACGGCTGCGGCCCTTCCGCAGGGAACCCGCCGTCGCCTCGTTCCTCTCCCGCCAGGCGGCCACGGCCTGACCCGGGGTGCCCGCCCCTGCGGACCGGGTCAGTCCAGGTGACCGGTGTCGTTCCAGCGTTCGATCGCGGGGGCGCCGTACGCCCAGCCGAGGACGGAGAGGGAGGCGGGCTCCAGCTTCAGACGGGCGGCGAAGGACGGGTCGTACCCCAGCCAGCGGGCGCCCAGGACGCGCAGGATGTGACCGTGCGCGAAGACCAGGACGTCGCTGTCGGCCCCGCGGGCCCACTCGACCACCTCGTCGGCCCGCGCACCCACCTCGGCGAGGCTCTCGCCGCCGGTGACCCCGTCCCGCCAGATGAACCAGTCGTCCCCGGCCCGCTCCCGGATCTGCTCGGGCGTGAGGCCCTCGTAGTCGCCGTAGTCCCACTCCATGAGCGCGTCCCACGACTTGGCGTCCGGGAAGCCCGCCAGCTCGCAGGTCTCCCGCGCCCGGGACAGCGGGCTGGTGCGCACCTGGACCCCGGGCAGCCCGTTCCAGGGGGCGCGGTGCAGCCGCTCACCCAGCAGTTTCGCCATGCGGCGGCCCTCGTCCAGCAGCGGGAGATCCGTCCTGCCGGTGTGCTGCCCAGTCATCGACCACTCGGTCTGACCGTGCCGGACGAGGAGGATGCGCGCTGCCATGAGGACCTCTCGGACGTGACGTCTTGGTGCTCCGGTGTGTCCGGAAACCGCTCCTTCCATCTTCGCGCAGCCGCACGCGGAACCACCTGGCGGGGCGTGCCGGACCGGCGGCGGGCGCCTCCCGGCGCGACGGAGCGGTACCGGCACGGGTGCGTTGTCAGCGGAGGATGCGAGACTTCGGCGGGTACCGCACCCTGCCCCGAGGCCACAGCCGATGACACGCTCCTCGCCACCGAAGCAGTCCCCGCCGGCCCCCCGGCACGTCACGCCGCAGCGGCTCGCCGAGCTGCGCGGCGGACCCGAGGTGCCGCAGCGGCCCCTCGACGCCCGCGCGCTGGCCGCGCTCGCCGCCAACCCCGGCTGCCGGCGCCGTGCGCTGCTGGACGGTGCCGGGGTGGACAAACAGGCGGTGGCGACAGCGCTGGGCGCCCCGGCGCCGTTCGGCCAGTCGCAGTTCGCCCTCGTGCGCGGCAACGCGTTCGAGACGCGGGTGAAGGCGGACGGCGGTGAGGTGGTGCTCGCACTGCTGTGCGCCCAGGTGGGCGAGGCACCTCCGGAGCCCGGCGAGGTGACCGTCCCCGACGTGACCGCCGACGGCCCGGCCGGGCGCGCCGAGCGCACCCGGCAGGCACTGGCCGGGGCGGACGGCGGCTGGATGCTGCTGGACCACCCCCTGCTGGCCCTGGAGGTGGCCGGCTCCACCGCCTACCTGGAACCGGACCTTCTCGCCGTCCACCCGGACGGCTCGGTCAGCATCATCGAGATCAAGTCGTTCCCGATCCTGGACGGTACGGCCGACCCGGTGAAGGCCGGGGCGGCGGCACGGCAGGCGGCGGTCTACGCGCTGGCGCTGGAGGACATCCGCACGGTGCGGGAGAACGCCCTGCTGGTGTGCCCGAAGGACTTCTCGAACCAGCCGACCGCCGGACTGCTGCCGCTGCGCAAGCAGGTGGCCGCCACCCGCCGCCAGCTGCACCGGCTCACCCGCCTCGACGAGATCGCCGCCGGACTGCCCGAGGGCGCGCACTTCGCACCCGGGCAGGACCCCGGCGCCCTGCTGACCGCCGTGGAGGCGCTGCCCGCCGCGTACGCGCCGGAGTGCCTGTCCACGTGCGAGCTGGCCTTCCACTGCCGGGCGCGGGCCCGGCAGACGGGCGCGGTGGTCGCGCTGGGCCGCTCGGTGCGGGGCGAGCTGGGCGGCCTGGAGACGGTGCACGACGTGCTGTCGGCCGCCTCCGGCGACCCGGAGGCCCCGGCCGCGGCCGACCCGGCGGCGGAAATGCTGCGCCGCGCGGCGTCCCTGCGCGCGGAGGCCCTCGCGGCAGCCGGCGGGGAGGCCGCCGCCACGGGGATCCCGGCCCGGGCCGGGACGTGGGCGAGCGGAGCGGGCCCGTCCGGGGCGGAGGTGTCGGCGGGTGGGGCGGCCCCGGCCGGCGCGGAGGCTCCAGCAGGTGCGGAGGACCCGACCCCGGTCGCTTCCGCTCCCGAAGACCTGGCACAGGCCGCTCCCGCTCCGGACCACCTGGCACAGGCCGCTCCCGCTCCAGGTGACCCGGCTCAGGCTGCTCACGCCGGAGACCCGGCGGAAACCGACGCCGCGCACCCGGCGCGGCCCGCCCCCGCCAGGGCGGAAGCCGACGCCGAGGCGGAAGCCGACGCCGGGGCGGTGGGCCCGTCCGGGGGCGGCTGTGTACCGCGCCCCGCCGCGCGCGGTACGGCGGCGCCCGGCGGAACGGGGGTGCGCTGATGTCGCTGCTGGACGCGCTGGCCCGGATGGAGGCCGTGGCGTGCGGGCGGGCCCGGCCCGTCGCGACCGTACGCCACCGGCACCTGGCCGAACGGCCGATGGTGCTGGTG
>Ga0164243_10005897_pt1 | contig 18629 bp, 13 predicted proteins | sample OricompcompostOP_FD_108781 | JGI IMG/M metagenome (GOLD analysis project Ga0164243, IMG submission 108781) | Organic Plus compost microbial communities from Emeryville, California, USA - Original compost - Organic plus compost (OP) | ecosystem: Engineered > Solid waste > Mixed feedstock >... | reverse complement strand
CCGCCGAGCGCTTCGCGGACCGCATCGCGATCCCACCAGTCGATGAGATCCAACACGGCACCGCCCTGTCCGTCGGCTTCCGGTGAGCCGAAGATGGGGTCGTAGTTCTCGCGCTCGTAGTTGAAGTAGCCCACGTTGGCCTCGAGGTAGGTCGACGGATTGAGGAAGTAGGTCGCCTGTACACTGGCCAGCTGCGACATATCGTCGCGCCGCTGCACGCGTTCCTCATTAAAGATGTTGAAGATCGGCTCGAAATTGTCGCGCCGGTTCTGCTGGAGGTGTGCATAGCTGAGACGCACCCGCAGCGGGCTGAAATCGAAGCTCAGCGTACCGTTGACTTTGAGCTGCTCACGCGGCTGATTGACGCCGGGCAACTTCCCGTCTTCCCAGGCGAGCGGAGCGAATGCCGTATCCGGTGCAGAAGGGTCGGAACGATCGATGGGTTGTCCGAGGTCGGCCCCATACCAGAACATCGGATTCCAGTTATCCATCCGCTGGTAGTTCACCGCGCCAAAGAACCGGTGCTTGTTCCAGATCAGCGGACCGCCGAGGGTAGCGGTGAGATCGTTGTAGCCGTACGAATACGTTTGCCCCAGCACACCGGCCGGCGCATCGCTCTCGAACTGAACCATGCCACTCAGCTGGGAGCCACCCGTACGCAGCACCTGCTGCACGATACCGGCGTTCGCACCGCCATACTCGGCACTGTAGCCACCTGCGAGAATCTGGATCTCTTCCAGGGCTTCCGGAATGACCGGGATAACGTTATCGCCACCGACAAGGCTTCGCGAGCTGATGCCCTCCAGGAGAAACTCCGTTTCATCAGGGCGGCCGCCGCGGATGTATACCTCATTGTTGAGGACGGTAACACCAGGCTGCAGGCCGACGATGTCCTGCGCGTTACGAGTCGGAAGCGACGTAAGCTCTTCTCGGCCCATGCGGCGGACAGCGTTCGTAGCCGTTACGTTAACGAGCGGCCGCTCTGCCGTAACCTCTACGATGTCCAGTTCGACCGTTGCGGGACGCAGCCGGAAATTGACCGGGTTCGTGATGCCCGCGATGATCTCTACGCCTTCACGCCGTTCGGTCGCATACCCGGTATAGCTAGCGATGACCGTATATGTACCGGGCGGCACTTCAAAGATCTCGAACTCGCCGTCGATATCCGACGCCGCGCCGAACGACGTTCCTTCCAGGATGACGCTAGCGCCCGGAAGTGATTCGCCCGTCTCTGCGTCTACGACGGTGCCGGCGATCTTGGCCGTTGACTGTGCCAGGACCAAGGTCGGCGCCGCTAGCAGCAAGAGCACAAGCAGACCCCATTTGCGTAGCATAGGTTACCTCCTCTGGTGGTGTAGTGTATGGCTATTTAATGAAGGGGCCGGCCGGTACCTGTAAGCCTCCCCGAGAGGAGCATCAGAGGGATGGAGCGCCGTGCCGCGCAAGCTCAGTCATGGCCCGGGTCTGGCAACCGCACGCAACACGCGGAATTCAGCAACCTCGTATGTAAAGGCAAATCTCCGTGTGTGAGGCAGAAAGGCTGTAGCACTCTATCCGTCTGGCGCACTCCTCCGTATTAGTATCGATCACAAATCCGTGTACAAAAGCGCGAGGCGACCGGTACCCAGATCTCCCGCTTCTGTTGGCTTTGAGCGAAGAGGGGACAACTTCGCGGCAACACGCATGCAGGGGGCCTCTTGAGAATGAAAATCGCGAGCCGAATGCCTTACGCTGCAAACGCGCCCACACGCATACGTCTGATCAGGGACATCTCCTGGAGCATCGAACTCCTTATAAAATCCCAAGACATACCGCACGACAATGGAGGTGCGATTTCTTGAGCCAGACGGTACGGCGGTCCGGAAGTACGTCCCTCGCCGGTCAGCCAGAGGTCCCGAACAAACGATCGGCTGTACAGTAGGTCATGAATGAGGATGTGTGGCTGATGGTAGTATAGGAAAACAGGGGCAGCGGAGGGACCGATCAATTGCAATGCGCCTGAATGCAGGCATCATCGCCTGAGAGCATCCGCAACAGGTCGTGTTTAGCAACAACCTGCCAGGGAACTCTCACATGGGACATATGTGGGGGCGGCCTTTCCGGCTGCAACGACGAATATAATGTCGTCTCCTCCGTTCGCAAAACCTCGCTGCCAGAAGGTTGTTATGACAGGCCAAACGGTTGAAACTACATCCTGAGCGGTTATGGGCTTACGCCTAATTATTTTCATTATGAAAGCGCTTCCGGCCCGGTAAATGATTTTCTCTAGAAAAGGAATGCGCATCCACCAAACGCCAGGATGAGCGACCATGTATGCGCTCCTCAACTGACGATCTGCCGCTAGCATTAACACACCACACTCTCGGCGCACACAGATGATTATGTTGCCACCATTATCCCGTCCGTTTTCTCATCGGGGGACAGAATACCGAACGCCCAGTGGCATATCCATCGTGGTAGGCTGAGCGGAGTGTAGAGACCGCATGTATACCGCTCCGTACCCACGTGTCATTCTGAGCGGAGCCGAAGAATCCCACTAAAACAGCACCGCTGTACCGGTATGTGGAATTTCTTCGACAGTCGGCTCCGCCTCATGTCCTCGACTACGCTCGGGATGACAAATAGTGGGCATAGCGGATGTCCCGAAAACGCCTGAGTTACCCATCCCATGAGGCTGGACATTCCACCAGACCGACCGGCACCGCATGAACAAACGGATGCACATGTGAACACCTACGCAATCGAGCAATATCTTGCGCTCGCTTAGCACGGCTATACCTGACGGCTGTAGAACCTCCGGCTACCCCGTATCCGGGCGTCAACGTACCATAAACGTTGCAGCAAAACCGAACGCAGAACCCGACGGCACGAACCGGAACGCGTACATCGTGGTAGAGAGAGGCGCCAGACCAGGTACTGGCCTACTCCTACTCTAACCTATTCTTTTGCAATACATGACGACGACGCGCCCTGAGTCCGTAGAACCGGCTGCTTTTCAGGCCCTCATAACGGCCTTTGGAGCGGACCGACTCCGCCGAAACGAGATTCTCGCTCCTTATACCACATTCAAAATCGGTGGCCCCGCCGACCTTTTCTTCGAGGCTCAGACAGCAGACGAACTTGCTACGGCCGTCCGCATCGCCCGCGAATACGAGATTCCCTTCTTCCTTCTTGGCATGGGGGCGAATATTCTCATCGGAGATGGCGGCTTTCGGGGCCTGGTCATACATAACGGAGCCAGACAGATCCGCGTCGACCAGAAGGCCGGACGGATCTGGACCGAAAGCGGCGTGATCATCTACCCGGATCTCATCCAACTGGCCGTGGAGCACGGTCTTTCGGGCCTGGAGCACTACGTGGGCATCCCGTCTACCGTCGGCGGCGCGCTCTGGCAGAACCTGCACTTCCTCTCCCCTCCTCCCGAGCGCGAGCGCACGATGTTCATCGAGGAAGTCGTCTATGAAGCCGAGATCCTGACGCAGGAGAATGAGCGGCGTACCGTCGGCGTGGAGTACTTCAACTTCGGATACGACTACTCCATCCTCCACGACCGGGCCGACGTAGTGCTTACGGCCACGTTCCAGTTGGAACCCGGGGACAAGGTGCGCATGCGGTACATCATGGAAGAGAACCTCGCCTGGCGCCGCGAGCGTCATCCTCCGCTCGATACCGAACCCAGCGCCGGGTCTATCTTCAAAAAGATCGAAGGGATTGGAGCAGGTCGGCTCATCGACCAGTGCGGCCTCAAGGGCCTGCGTATCGGCGGAGCCGAAATCACGAAACGCCACGCCAACATCATGATCAACCGGGGCGGCGCTACGGCCTCAGATGTTCGCGCACTCATCGCCTACGTCCAGAAGACCGTGCAGAAGGAGACCGGCTACTATCTGCAGCCGGAAATTTCTTTCATCGGAGAGTTCCTCCCCCTGACGGAGATCGAGCCCATCCGCGCCGAGGATCAGATCGAGCAAAAAGCGTAGTCCCGACCTGGAGCAGCGCGATGTCATGCCTCGCGCTGCTCCGGCTCATTCCCTCCGGCCCAGACGTTCCTCCCGTAGCGCAAGCATCTTTTCCGCAAACGCACGGGCATCGGCTTCGAGGACGTTACCGGCCTCCAGACCGGTTTGCCATGCTGCCGGGAAGGCAGCCCAGCCATGCAACGCGCCAAGTAACGAGCCGACCATGGACCCGGTCGTATCGGCATCTCCCCCGGCATTGATGGTAGAAAGGAGCGTCCCCTCAAGCAGACCGGGATTACGAGCAAACATCGCTACTGCAAAAGGCCAGGATTCATCCGCATAGATACCGGCGCCGTTGCACAAATCCAGCAAGTCGAGGGGGAAATCGGCGAGATGTTCGCCCAGTACCGTCAACCTGGCTGAAAGTGGGCCGCCGGACACTTCCATCATCTCCTCCGCCCATTGTACGACCGACAGCAACTCATTCCAGAACGCTCCGACATCGAACGTGTCAACAGTGTGACCCAGGGTATACGAGACGGCGAATGCCTGTCCAAAACCGGCAGCCACGGCCATCGGGTGAAGATGTGTGATTCGGAGGAGCGACGTGATGAAATCCCAGGCCTCCCGCTGCGTCGCTCCTGTCACCGCCCACCACACGCCCAGCGGAGCAGCACGCAAGGCAGCCCCATTCGTAGGCTCCGATGCTTCACCGGAATCCCGCCACGACACGCCACGGGCCAATCGTTCCACGGCTGCCCGGGTCATACCTCCCCACCGGCGCGCTTCCGGCAGCAACTCCACATAGCCATTTGCCAGCCGGGCCTGAGTCTCCCTCAAGCCGGAAGCATTCATCAACGCCGCCACGACGGCAAAGGTGAGTTGCGTATCGTCCGTCCACTGCCCCGCATGCAGATCGCGGCGCTGCTCATCGTCCGTATACCCCTTGATGCCTCTGTAGAACGTACGGACGTTCTGGTGACTCAGCCCTTCAACAGGCATCCCCAGCGCATCTCCAACCGCTCCGCCCAGCAACGTCCCGATAATCTTATCTAAAGTCATGTATCTATTTATGCGTTTATCCGTCTACTACTCCGGCGCGCACGCCGTCTCCACGTTGTACGAGGCCAGCAAATTACCTCCCGATTCATTAAGCCGCACTACACGTGTACGTCGCGTCACATACAGCGGGCAGGAATGCCTGCGTATCCCCCAGCACCACACATAAACTTGAACGTGCATTCCATGAGGTACGCCACCCTTCTGCTCCTCACAGCGGTGTTCCTTCTCAGTGGCTGCTATCACGCGACCGTCGTGACAGGTTTACAGCCTTCGGCAGAAGTCATCGAAAAGAATTTTGCCCCATCATGGATTTACGGTCTGGTACCCCCTCCCACGGTTGAGACCATGCAGCAATGCGAGAATGGGGTAGCGAAAGTGGAAACCGAGTTGAGTTTCGTAAACCAGCTCGTAGGAGCCCTGACCTTAGGCATTTATACACCAATGACCATCAAGGTAACATGCGCGGCCGGCAATACGTCGGATGCACAGATCCTTCTCGAAGAGGGCCAGGACGTGGTACGTGCTTTCAGCGAGGCTGCAGACCTGGCAGCGAAGAGCGGGGCACCAGTCTATGTAGCGTTCGAATAGACCACCCTGAACGACGCAAGCGAGGCCCGCTGCCGCCCGGCATGCGGGCCTTTCTTCGTTTTCTCTTCCCCGACGACCGATACCCACGCACCATTGTCCCTTTCGTACCTTTGCGTGGTCTACTTTCATTGATCTCTAATCGGCATGAACTGGCTATACGGCGCCTGGGCTGTTTTCGAGAAGGATCTTCGGCTCGAGTTGCGCAGTCGGTACGCCATCAACATGCTTGTCATGTTCGTGCTCTCCACGTTGATGCTTGTCCTGTTTGCTGTCGGACAAGAACAGGTCAGCGAGCGAGTACAGTCGGCGCTACTCTGGGTGATCGTCACGTTCTCGGCGGCCATCGGGCTGGGCCGGGCATTCATCGGGGAAGAAGAACGCGGCACCGTGCTCCTGCTTCAACTCAACACACATGGCAGCATGGTGTATGCCGGCAAGCTAGTGTTCAACTTCTTGCTCATCCTACTGCTGAACTTGATCGCACTGGGAGCCTTCATCCTACTCTTCCGAATGGACGTGTTGATGCCCGGGTTACTCCTTGCCATACTCGCGCTGGGCGCCCTGGGACTCTCCGGCACGACTACATTCCTCTCTGCCATTATCGCTCGAACCGCGAACCAGGGCCCCCTTCTGCCCGTACTCGTCTTCCCCGTACTCATTCCTCTGCTGCTTTCGGTGGTGAGTGGAACGCGTACCGCCATCCTGGGCGGAGGATGGGCTGCGGCAGCAAATGAGTTGATGACACTCATCGGCTTTGCGGGAGTCACCATCACCGCCGCGTTTCTCCTGTTCGATTATGTATGGAACGATTGATCGCCGAGGATGTCATCGTAGGGGTACAAACCTGCAGAAACGGTACGCTACTCTGCCTGGCCGATCCTCTTTGTACCACGACTCATCAAAGCTTCACGCCCTGGCAGGCCGGATATATCGCCGGGGGTACGTGATTTGCGTTAATATGTAGATATGCAGCTACTTGTACCTAATCTGAAGCGATACCAGGTCATCCGGACGGTCGTACTGGTCTGGATGACGGCAGTGGTGTTCGGGGCATTCCTGCTGAGCATTCCCCGCATCAACATCCTGGAGCATACGGCGCGCAACCTCTACTTCCACGTGCCGATGTGGTTCACGCTCATGGCCGCAGCCGTGGTTTCTGCATACCACTCTGTGCGATACCTGGGCTCGTCGGATATCGCCCGTGACATCCGGGCGGCAGAGGCGGCCTGTGTAGGCGTGCTCTTTGGCATCCTGGGGCTCATTACAGGCATCGTCTGGGCGCGATTTACCTGGTACGAAGGCACCAACATCTGGTGGAACTTCGATCCCAAGCAGTCCATGGCGGCCGTGCAACTGCTCATTTACGGCGGCTATTTCGTCCTCCGTTCTACTATCGAAGATCCGCAGAAACGGGCGCGCATGGGCGCGGTATACAACCTGTTCGCGTTCGTTACACTTCCGTTTCTCCTGTACGTACTTCCGCGTCAGATGGACAGCCTCCACCCCGGGGCGGAAGGAAACCCGGCTTTCAGCGAGATCACACACCCGATCATGCGACTGGTGTTTTACCCCGCCGTCATCGGGTTCATCGGGCTGTTCTGGGTATTGTACACACAGCGCGTCCGCGTCGCGTTTCTCAGACAGCGCACCCAGGGTGACATAGAGCTCTGAGGGGCAACTGTATTTCTGAACTGATGATTTCCGTGATTCAAGACACTTTGCAGACACAACCCGGCGCGAGCACGCGGTATGATAGTATCTGGGCGCACACCGGCATCCCTTCGCAACAGCCGGAAGGTCTGGAGCGCATCATGCTGGCCGAAGACAAGCTCTATGTCGTTCTGGCTGTCGTGCTCATCATCTGGTTCGGCATCGTATACTTCATCCTCCGCACAGATCGAAAACTGTCGAAGGTGGAACGATCTATCGAGAGCGGCATACCTTCGGAAACAGCCAGACATACCTGACGGCATTGCCTCTGTCGCACAGCCCCAACGTAACCCTAGACCATGAAACCGAAGACGATCATTGGCCTCGTTCTGATTGTGGGCTTTTCAGCCCTGCTCCTGCTCAACTTCGGCGAGCAAGTAGGTGGATACATGGACTTTGCCCAGGCCGAAAAGACTGGAGCCAGAGCACACGTGGTAGGTACCTGGGCGAAAGACTACGAAGTCAGCTACGACCGCGATCGGAACGTATTCAGCTTCCACATGGCAGATGAGAAAGGGGAGGTGCGGCTGGTCCACTACCCCAACCCCAAGCCAGCCAACTTCGAAGACGCGGAGAAACTTGTCGTAGAGGGGTATGTGAAGGGAGACGTGTTCCAGGCCGAGCACATCCTGGTGAAGTGCCCCTCCAAATACAATGACGCCCGCGGTATCGAGCAGGCCAGCGCGTCCATGTAGGGCCCGCCGGCATGAGGCCTCGGCCTCATTACACGTGCCATTCTGATTTCAGGGGAGCATCGTCGCCGATGCTCCCCTTCTTTTTAGAGGTAGATCAGCGAAGCGAACACGAAGTAGACGGTCAGCCCGATGATGTCGTTGAGCGTTGTAACGAACGGCCCCATCGAACTGGCCGGATCAATCCCCATATGTTTCAGAGCAAAGGGAACGAGGGCACCGTTCGTAGTGGCGAGTACGAAAACCGTTACCATCGTGAGCCCCACCGTGATTGCCAGACGGCCCGGATTGCCGAAACTGCCGGGCCCCACCTGATCCAGGAGCAGAATGAAGCCGCACAGCAGGGCAGCCGTTACGAGGCCGTTCAGCAGCGCAACGAACATCTCTCTACCGACCCGCTTCCATAGATCTCCCATCCAGAGATCACCGGAACTGATGCCCTGGACAGCGATGGCCGCACTCTGAACGGCGGCATTGCCTCCCATCGCCGTGACGATGGGGATGAAGGAAGCCAGGGCGACCGCCTGCTCCAGCGTACCCTCGAAGACCTTGATGACCGTTCCGGAAACGGTCGCGCCGAGCAATCCCACCAGAAGCCACGGCAACCTCCCCCGGCTTATCTGAAAGGCACTCGCGGAGGGGCCCTCAGCCGCCGACACACCGCTAATGAGCCGGATATCTTCCTCTGCCTCCTCACGGATGACATCGATCACATCATCGATGGTAATGCGACCGACCAGACGATCGCCTGCATCCACGACTGGAAGCGAAATGAGGTCATAGCGCTCCATGATACGCGCGACCTCCTCCTGGTCGACATCGGTCCGCACCGAGATCACATCAGGATCCATGATCGTCCTGATGCGGGCATCCGAGGGCGAAAGCAGCAGACGTTGCAGCGATACGACCCCTTTGAGCCGGTCTTGCTCGTCGGCGACGAAAAGCGCGAATACTTCCTCGACCGTTTCCGCGTTGCGACGGACTTCCTCAGTAGCCTCAGCGACGGTCATGTCTGGATGCACGGCCACGTACTCCGTCCCCATGATGCCACCGGCCGTATCCTCCCGGTAGCCGAGAAGCTCCTGCACGTCCTCCGCATCTTCCAGCTCGGGAAGTACCTGCCGGGCGACTTCTGCCGGGAGATCTGCCAGCACGTCGGCAGCATCATCCGTATCCAGCTCATCGATGATGGCCGTAATCCGTTCCGGCCTGACCTCCTCCAGGAGCGCGGCACGGTAGCCGCTGTCGAGTTCGGCGAGCACCTCACTCGCCCGCTCGGTCGAAAGCCAGTGGAAGAGTCGTCTGGCCTCATCGAAGGGAAGGTGGCGAAGCAAGCGCGCCACGTCCGGCGCATACAGGTCGGCCATTACGTTCAGCACCATCCCGCGCTGGTCCGAATCCAGCAGCGCCGTGATGTCATCTACGAGCTGCTCATCGACTTCCAGTAATCCCGCGAGACGCTCCTGTCCTTCCGTCATGCTTACGATTTCGGCCATACGTTGGCTGCCAGCTAGCGTGCTGCAAGAATGCCCGGGACGCACCCGTGGTGGAGGATGCTGAAGGCCAGGTGCACGGTGGTAGCAGTGACTACCTGTAACGGACTGCCACCCGGCTCTCTTTCAGCAGCCGGCCGTTTCTGGTCAGAGATAGGCCAACGTGTACGTCACAACGCGCGTTAAGATAGTTCTTCCCGCTCGTGCCGCCCAAGATGCGCAGCGAGTGTGATGAAATCTTGTGGCGATAATTCTTCGGCCCGGCTCTGCGCCCATCCGTTCGGGAGCTCAATGCCCCGGTCCTTCGTCCAACGGCTCAGCGTATTTCGTAGTGTCTTGCGCCGCTGGCTGAATGCTTCGCGTACGACGAGTCGCAAATACGACGGATCAACGACCTGATCGACGTTCGCATCCGTGAACGTGAGACGGACAACAGCGCTCGTCACTTCCGGTTTCGGATAAAACACGTTCGGCGAGACCCGGAAGAGAAGTTCCGGCTGCGTGTAGAGTTGCACCGCGACGCTCAGGATGCCGTACTCTTTCGTTTTCGGCTGCGCTACGAGCCGTTCCGCCACCTCGAGCTGCATCATCAAAACTGCCTCACGAATGTGCGGCCGGGCATCCAGCAGGGCAAACAGGATCTGCGAGGTGATGTAGTAAGGCAGGTTGCCGATCACATGAAGCGGCCCCCCTTTCTCTTCAACGAGCGCCGCCCAATCAACCTCCAGCACGTCCTGACGCCGCACGTCGAGATCCGGGTGTTTCTCCCGAAGGAAATCCACGGCTCGCTGATCCAGTTCGATGGCTGTAAACGCCGGGTATCGTTTGACCAGTTCATCCGTGAGCGCCCCGATTCCCGGCCCGATTTCTACGACATGATCTTCCGGCGAAGCGTGCAAGGCGGAAACGATCTTACGAATCGTGTTCGGGTCCTTCAGGAAGTTCTGGCCGAGGCTCTTTTTGGGTGAGATGCTGCCTTGCATGCCGGGGAAAAAGGGAAAGCCTCTGCAAGCGTATACAGCGGCTTCAGTCATTTACGGAATGATACAACAGAACCGGGCCAGCCTGTACAAGATGCGCACCCGCTCCATTCATGTAACGTGGCCTGGTGGTATGTCAATCGTGATAGGATGAGAGGAGTATAGAGGCCGTGGTATACCTCTTCTCACCGCATGTGTCATTCTGAGCGGAGCGTAGCGGAATCGAAGAATCCCACAAAACAGCACCGCTGTGCTCGTGTATGGGATTTCTTCGACAGTCGGCTCCGCCTCGTGTCCTCGGCTGCGCTCGGGATGACAGGTGGTGAGCATAACCGATGAACCGAATACGACCGATCTGCTCATCCCATGAGGCCGGACATTCCAATAGAGTATCACGTTCTACCGTACCCGCTTGCGACGGTTGCGGACGTAATCCTCGAAGATGAACTCGCCGAGGTTATCCAGGCTGGCGTAGTATGCCCGGCCCTGATTGGCTTCGGTCAACTCGTGAACGAAGTTCTGCAGATAGGGATCGCGTGCGATCATGAAGGTGGTGACGGTGATTCGCTCGCGGCGGCAGATGACGGCCTCGTCCAGCACCTTGTTGACGATCCGGCGATCCAGGCCGAATGCGTTCCGATACATCCGCCCATTCTCGATATGACAGCTTGGCTTGCCGTCAGTGATCATGAAGATCTGCTTGTTCTGGTTCTTCCGGCGGCGGAGGATGTCCCGCGCACGCTGAAGACCAGCCCGTGTATTCGTGTAGTAAGGGCCGACTTCGAGGTAGGGTAGATCCTTGATCGAGACCTCCCAGGCATCATTCCCGAAGGCCACGATATCCAGGGTATCCTTCGGGTAGCGGGTCATGATCAGCTCCGATAGCGCCATCGCCGTGCGGCGTGCAGGAGTGATCCGGTCTTCCCCGTACAGCACCATCGAATGCGAGAGGTCGATCATGAGGACGGTCGCCACGTTCGTCGTGTGGTCCGTCTCGTATACGGCGAAGTCGTCCTCCTGCAGGCTCCACTCATCGATGCCGCCCCGGCGGAAAGAATTCGACAACGTTCCGGTCACATCGAGGAGGTTGACATCATCGCCAAATTGCCAGTTGCGGGTTTCCGGCAAGCGTTCATCCCCCATACCGGCGTGCGGCGTCTTGTGCCGCCCGCGCCTGCTCTTGCGAAGCTGGCCGAAGATCTCTTCGAGCGAGCGCTGCCGAAGCGTGCGCTCCGTCCTGGCCGTGATCCGAACCGTGCCTTCGTTGTCTTCCTGGAGATACCCCTGACTCTTCAGTTCTTCGATGAAATCACCGATGCCCATACTCTCATCGGTGAGCCCATAGCGCTTGTCAAGCTGTGTGAGCCAGTTCAGCGCCTCGGCCGCATCTCCAGCCGTGTGTTGGAGCAGTTGCTGAAACAGGTCGAGGAGCTTTTCGAATGTGGACTGCGCCTGGCCGTGGCGCTGCTCGTCCCATTTCGTATAGCGAAAGAACATGGCAGTGTGGGCGTGGTAGTTGGTTACCAGATCGAACGATGGGACGGCCTGATTGTTTTCCAGCTCAGAGACTCAAAAATGTCAGCCCTGTCCGTACCTGAACGGTGTTTTCAGGTACTCCTTCGCCCGTTCGTGTGCCTCACCGATATTCTTCATCTTAAGTACACTCCGATACATAGCGACCGCCTCATCTCGCCGCCCTAACGCATCGTAGATCATGCCCTGTCGCACACGGCCCCAGACTTTCCAGTACACGTCCTCCTTTCTACCGGCAAGGAGCCGGTCCAGTTGCTTCAAGTTATGCAAGGCTTCCTCATACTGGCCGTATGCGAACTTGGCGCGAGCGATGTAATAGAAGGCCTGCTCGGCAGACGCGTTATTGTAACCCGGCATGCCGTACTTCTTGAGCACCTCCTGAAAAATCGCCTCCGACCTGGCCCACTGCCCCCAGCGCGCGTAAATACGCCCTTCGAAGGTATGGAAGAAGGGGTTATCCGGGTACTTCTGCCGGAGCCAGGTAACGTACTCGATGCTCTTCTCCCGGTCGTGCTCGTACATGTAGAAGATCTGAAGCAGAAAGTAGACGGCCTCCGTCTGGATATACGTACCGTTCTGAGCCGTCCGATTCAACTCCAGCAGGCCACGTTCCCGGTTGCCGTTCGGGAAAAATGCCATGAAGGGACGGGCAATCGGGTAGTTTTCTCGGATAACGTCCGAGTAGTAGTCATAAATGCCGGCAGCGAAGATGAAGTCGTCGTTGTCGGGGTCCAGTTTGGCAAGATCGAACACATAGCTCATGGCTCGCCTACCGTCCAGTGCAGCTTTGAGCCATTGCCTGCGGTTGGCATGCAGGCGTCCCTCGAATGCATATGCGGCGCTCTTGAAGAACATCGCATCCGGATTCCGCTTGTCTCGCTTGAGAATCCGGTCGCTACGCCGGACGACCTCTTCCATCTGCTTCACGAACTGCCGGTCATACGACTCATCAGAAAGATCCAGCAAGATGTGCCACCATGTGTTGAGCGCTTTCAGAAAGGGACCGACTGGATGCTCGGGGTAGCGGCGGTCAATCTGCTCGAAGATGTAGTTTGCCTCCTCGAACTTCATATTGTAGAGGAAATCCAGTCCTCGCTTGCCATGGTTCTGGACGAACGGGTCGTCCAGAACCGAAACCGCTTGCGAAGCGGGTATCGCGGGCGTACGCGCCTGTGCAAGAGCCGGGGCATGAACCAGGCCGGACAGGAGGAGGGCAACTACAAACGGAACGCGTAGCGCTTTGCTAGCGGGCATGTTCTCAGGAGGGGCAGGTCGTATATACTGCAAATACAGTCTTCTAAACAATAAAGATGCCCGCGTGTTCTGCCGAAATGCAAAAAGGCATCGTCCTCGACGGAACGATGCCCGAAAAAGCAACGACCTCCCGGAGCTTCCGAGAGGTCGTGCATATCCATCCACTATTTAGAACACCCGCCGCGTACCTGTATAGACCAGGCTCACCAGCATGATCTTGGCGAGATCCACCGGGATGAAGCGGAGCCAGCCCTTATCGATGGACTCGAACCAGGTGGCGTGTCCGGCGGCGAAATGGAACCACGTAACCCCGATGGTGAAGAGGATCACCGAACCAATCGCCAGAGAAAGCGTGCTGCCTACGAGAGAGTTCCACCGCTTCGAGAACAATCCAACAGCTGCCGCCGTAATCGGCCAGGCCAGCAGATACCCACCCGTTACCGCACCGAACAGGTACGCCGGACCGAATCCGTCGCCGGCAAATACCGGTGCAACCATCCCCAGCGCCAGATAGAGGAGTTGCGCCAGCATGCCATTCCGCCACCCGAGATACAGCCCGCTCCCGTAGACGAACAGTGTCTGCAGTGAGAACGGCACTTCCCACAGGTAGATGCGAACCTGCGCGCCGAGCGCCGTAAGCAGCGCAAAGGCGAGGATGCCAAGCACCTGAACGGTTGCCGAAGCGCGCTCCTGCCGAAGCGAATCGACGGAAGTAACGTGCGGGGAAGAAAGTTTAAGGGTTGAGATCATATCCTCTTCGCGTTCTTGTCATGGTAGCCGAAAACCAGTGCCTTGCACGCCCAAGATAGAGCACACCGGGCAACGATGTCCACGCCCGGCAAGCAAAAGCCGTATGTTTGATAGAGCACAATTCCTCCTCACCACGTCACCGCCACGTTTTCACGCTTACGCGGCTTGCGCACCGACCTGCTCCGGCTCATAGTTCAGGCGGGAGCCCAGCCAGCGTTCCATCTCTGTAACGGACATGCCCTTGCGGCGGGCATAGTCTTCCACCTGATCGCGCCCGACTTCACCGACGTTGAAGTATTCGGAACCAGGATGCGCGAAATAGAGGCCGCATACGGAGGCCGTCGGGTACATGGCGAGGTGTTCCGTCAAGCGAATCCCGGTGTTTTGCTCCACGGCCATGAGATCCCACAAAATGGTCTTCTCCGTATGATCCGGGTTTGCGGGATAGCCGGGGGCCGGGCGAATGCCCTGATACTGCTCCCGGATGAGTTCCTCGCCCGAAAGCTGCTCGTCCGGAGCGTATCCCCAGAACTCTTTTCGGATGCGCTCGTGGAGAAGCTCCGCAAACGCCTCTGCCAACCGGTCCGCAAGCGCCTGCACCATGATTGCGTTGTAGTCGTCATGGTCGCGTTTGAACGCCATCACGAGCTCTTCTTGCCCGATGCCTGCCGTAACGGCGAAAGCGCCCATATAGTCCTTCCGGCCGCTCTGCTTTGGAGCCACGAAGTCGGAGAGCGCACGGTTCGGGTGTCCCGGCGTCTTCTGCGCCTGCTGACGTAGCATGTGCAGCACGGCCTGCGTCTCGCGGCGACTGTCGTCGGCGTAGAGTTCGATGTCATCGCCGATGCTATTGGCTGGAAAGAGCCCATACACGCCGTTGGCCCGGAGCAACTTCTCCGAGATGATCCGATCGAGCAGAGCATTCGCGTCGTCGAAAAGCCGCTTTGCCTCGGAGCCGACGTTCGGGTGTTCAAAAATGCGGGGGTACTTGCCTTTCAGTTCCCATGCGATGAAGAACGGAGACCAGTCGATGTACTTGCGAATTTCCTCCAGCGGATAGTCTGCCAGAACGTGCACGCCGAGCCGGTTCGGTGTAACGATCGGAATCGAGTTCCAATCGCACGTAAACGCATTCGCACGTGCCTGTTCTATCGTGAGGTACTCCGTGCGAGTCGTGCGGCGGGCATGATCCTCACGAACCTTCGCATACTCGTCCGCGACCTCTCTGGCGAACTCTTCGCGCGTGTCATCGGAAATGAGATTGCTGACGACCGTAACACTTCGCGAGGCATCCAGTACGTGGATGACCGGATGTGAATAGTTCGGCTCAATCTTCACTGCCGTGTGGATGCGGGATGTCGTCGCTCCACCAATGAGCAGCGGCAGTTTGAGCCCCTGGCGCTCCATCTCTTTGGCAACATGGACCATCTCGTCCAGTGACGGTGTGATGAGACCGCTCAGTCCAACGATATCCACATTGTGTTTGCGGGCCTCATCCAGGATCTTGTCCGCCGGAACCATCACGCCGAGGTCGATGACCTCGTAGTTGTTGCAGGCAAGCACGACACCGACGATGTTCTTGCCGATGTCGTGTACGTCACCTTTCACGGTTGCCAGGAGCACCTTAGCCTGGGCACGCGTGTCCTCGTTTGCCGTTTTCTCCTGCTCGATGAACGGGATGAGGTAGGCGACGGCCTTCTTCATGACACGGGCGCTCTTGACCACCTGCGGCAAGAACATCTTACCCGCGCCGAAGAGATCACCTACGACGCCCATGCCCGCCATGAGCGGCCCCTCGATGATGCTGAGGCCATTCGGATATTTCTGGCGCGCTTCCTCGACATCCTGCTCGATATAGTCGGAAATGCCTTTGACGAGCGCGTGCTTGATCCGTTCTTCTACCGGCTCATTACGCCATGCCTGTTCGGCCGTCCCCGCGTCTCCGCTCTGCGACTGCCGTGCGATCTGCTCTGCGAAGTCTACCAGGCGCTCCGTGGCATCCGGTCGCCGGTTGAAGAGTACGTCCTCTATCCGCTCCAGCAAGTCTTTCGGGACTTCCTCATAGATTTCGAGCTGGCCGGCATTCACGATGCCCATGTCCATCCCCGCCCGGACGGCGTGGTACAGAAATGCAGCGTGAATGGCTTCCCGCACGCGGTCATTGCCTCGGAACGAGAAGGAGATATTGCTGACCCCACCGGATACCTTCGCGAGCGGCAGGTTCTCCTTGATCCAGCGCGTGGCCTCGATGAAGTCGAGGCCGTACCGGTTATGCTCCTCAATACCGGTGGCAATCGCGAAGATGTTTGGATCGAAGATGATATCCTGAGGAGGAAAGCCGATCTCCTCCGTCAGAATGCGATAGGCACGAGCGCAGATCGTTTTCCTCCGTTCCACCGTGTCGGCCTGGCCCTGCTCGTCGAAGGCCATTACGATGACGGCGGCACCGTACTGGCGGCATTTTCTCGCCTGCTCGCGGAATTTCTCTTCGCCTTCCTTGAGCGATATCGAGTTGACGACCGCTTTTCCCTGCACACATTTCAGACCGGCCTCGATCACCTCCCATTTCGACGAGTCGATGACGACAGGCACACGAGCGATGTCCGGCTCGGCTGCAACAAGGTTGAGGAACGTGACCATGGCCGCTTCGGAATCGAGCATGCCTTCGTCCATGTTCACATCGATCATCTGAGCGCCGTTCTCGACCTGCTGACGCGCGACGGACAGGGCTTCCTCGTAGTTACCCTCCTTGATCAGCCGGGCAAACTTCTTCGAGCCCGTCACATTCGTCCGCTCGCCGATGTTGACGAAGTTCGTCTCGGGGCGCAAAATGAGCGGCTCCAGACCACTCAGGCGTAGGTAGGGCTCTACCTGGGGTATCCGGCGAGGCTCGATGTCCGCTACTGCTTCAGCTATGGCTCGAATGTGATCTGGCGTGCTCCCGCAGCAGCCACCGACGAAGTTCAGGAAGCCGCTTCGAGCGTACTCGGCGGCTACGCTCGCCATGATCTGCGGGGTCTCGTCATATCCGCCGAACTCATTCGGGAGACCGGCATTCGGATAGAGACTCGTATGAACCGTCGCGACGCGCGAAAGCTCTTCGATAAACGGACGCATCTGCTCGGAGCCGAGGGCGCAGTTCAACCCGACGCTCAAGAGATGCGGCATATGCGAGATGGAGATCCAGAACGCCTCCGTCGTCTGCCCGGAGAGCGTGCGGCCACTCATATCCACGATGGTGCCGGAAACCATGACCGGCAGGACCTTCCCTGTCTTGCGGAACTGTTCCTGAATGGCGTAGAGCGCTGCCTTGCAATTGAGCGTATCGAAAACGGTCTCTACGAGGAGAATATCTGCGCCCCCGTCGATGAGGCCGGCAATCTGGTCCGCATAAGCAGCGACCACCTGATCGAAGGTAACTGCCCGAAAACCAGGATCCGTGACGTCAGGTGACAGGGAAAGCGACTTGTTCAACGGCCCGATGGAACCCGCTACGAAACGCGGCTTCTCGGGTGTACGGCGGGTGTACTCGTCGGCGGCCTGCCTGGCCAGCTGTGCAGCGGCAACGTTCAACTCGTACGCCAGCGACTCCATGTGGTAGTCGGCTTGCGCAATAGACGTTGCCGTGAACGTATTCGTCTCAACGATATCTGCACCGGCATCCAGGTACGCCCGGTGAATATCCCGAATGATATCCGGCTGCGTGAGCGAAAGGATATCGGTGTTCCCTTTCAGGTCACAAGGGTGATCTTTGAAACGCTTACCACGAAACGCCTGCTCGTCCAGTTGATATCGCTGGATCATGGTGCCCATCGCACCATCGATCACCAGAATGCGATCCCTCAGGAGCCGAGAAAGCACGTCCATCGTAGCGTTCATGTTACCTCACCACAGGCCAGAGATGACAAAAATCATTTGCCGCGCTAGTGCGCGGGGATGCCCGCTCATACCGACGCAGCGCGCATGAGCCAGAGTCCCCCAAACAAAACTACGATAGTTCGCAAGGGAAAACTGCGACTTTTGAACGCGGGTGAACGTGCCTGCCCTTTTTAGAGATCTCCCGAGGCTACTTCGTTAGAAATTCCAGCACCAGCTCTGCAAATGCCTGTGGGGCATCGGCATGAACCCAGTGCCCGGCATGAGGAATGGTTATGATCTCCGCCTCGGGGAAGAGCCACTTGATGCCGGGAATATCCTCGTCGCGAATGTAATTGGAGCGCTCCCCACGAATGAAGAGCGTAGGCCCTTCGAAAGGGTTTTCGGCTTCAATCGGCTCACTCAGCCTGTCATAGTTACGGTAGAGGCCCTCCAGGTTCATCTGCCAGACATACTTACCGCGCTCGCGATCATGGGACAGGTTTTTCATGAGAAACTGTCGCACTTCCGGCGCGGTGATCTTCCGTGCTATAGCATCCTCGATATCCCGGCGGCTTCCGTACTGACTGGTATCAATAGAACGGAGTGCATCGAAGATATCGTTATGCGTAGGGGGGTAGGCTCGCGGAGCCATATCGGCTACGACGAGACGATCTACGCGATCGGGATACGTCAACGCGAAAAGCATCGCCGTTTTTCCGCCCATCGAGTGCCCCAGTACGTGGGCGGATG
>Ga0164243_10005896_pt1 | contig 18630 bp, 17 predicted proteins | sample OricompcompostOP_FD_108781 | JGI IMG/M metagenome (GOLD analysis project Ga0164243, IMG submission 108781) | Organic Plus compost microbial communities from Emeryville, California, USA - Original compost - Organic plus compost (OP) | ecosystem: Engineered > Solid waste > Mixed feedstock >... | reverse complement strand
ACATAAGGCGGGATCGGATCGGGATCGCCCTGATCGCTCATGGCCGTGCTTCGCTTGCCGGAATCTCTACCGGGCGCACGACACCGCTCGACTGACGGGTCATAGGCTCGATCACTTGCGGCGGCGGCGGGACGACCGCATCGCCCGGCCCTGCCGCCGCGCCCGGAGGCACTGCGCCCATATAATCGCGCACCAGTTCGTCGATGCCCGGTTCCGCATCGGGATTGCGCCGCATCTGCATGTCCCGGACATAGCCATAGCGTTGCTGCGTCAGGCGCTGGGCGTCTTCCTTGCTCCGCAATATCGTCGGGCGGATGAAGACCATGAGGTTGGTCTTGGTCCGGCTGCGGCTGCGCGACTTGAACAACTCGCCCAGCCCCGGAATGTCGGACAGCAGCGGAATCCGCTCAATGGTCTTGCGCTCATTGTCGTCCAGCAGACCGCCCAGCGCCAATATCTCGCCATCGTCCACGGTGACGGTGGTTTCAATCTCGCGCTTGTTGATGATGAGGTCGCTGCTGTTGTTGCTGACCGGTCCGGCGACGCTCGACACCTCCTGTTTCAGGAACAGCTTGATCGCGCCGCCCGCGTTGATCTGGGGCTTCACTTCCAGCTTGATGCCAACATCCTGCCGCTGGACGGTGCGGAACTGATTGTCGAAATTCTGGCTCAACGCCTTGCCTGTGGTCACGGGCACCTGCTGGCCGACGAGGATCGACGCCTTCTGATTGTCCATCGTCATGACAGATGGCGTGGACAGGATGTTGCTGTCCGTATCCGACTTCACGGCGTTGATGATCGCGCCGAAGATGCCGTGATTGCCGAGTTGCGTCGCAATCCCGCCAAAACCGCCGGTCGCGTTCATCAGGCTGTCCACGGCCGCCTGCTGGAGCGTATTGGACAGATCGCCATTTTCGCGTGTCGTGGTCGTGGTGCGCGTTCCGTCCGGCGCCACGACGGTGGTGGTCGTCTCGCCCAGCCTGTCAGCGCCCACCGCCCCCGCCAATGTCAGGATATTGGGCGAAGCGTTGGAATAGTTGGTCGCGGCAAAGCCCGTCTTCGTGCTGCCGATCAGGAACTGCACGCCCAGCTTCTTCGCCGCCGCGTCGCTGATCTCGACGATGATGGCTTCCACCAGCACCTGTTCGCGGCGGGTGTCGATCTGGCGGATGGTTTCGCCCAACATGCGCTGGACGTCGCTGTTCGCCGCGACGATGATGGCGTTAGCCCCTTCATAGCGGGTGACGATCGAGGGGCCGCGCGTCGAAATGCCTGTGTTGCCGGTGCTCGCGGAAGATATTGCCGGAGCCGACGGCGCGGCCCCCACTGGCGACGCCCCATTTGCCGCAGGCGCGGATGCGGTGACTGGCTCATTCGTCGATTGGCCGACAAGCTGCTGAAGCACCGGCAAGAGCTTTTCCGCATCGGCATGTTCCAGCCAATAGACGCGGATTTCCGTGCCGCTCGCCGCCTGCCGGTCCAGATCGCGCGCCATCTGCACGAGCCGGGCGACGGTTCCCGCATCCCCCCGTATGGCCACCGAATTGCTGCTGTCGATCGGAACCACAGTCGCGGCGGACGGAGTCCCGCCTTCACCGCCGCCTCCCGCCATCAATGCCTGAAGCGAGGTGGCGATTTCCCGCGCCCCGGCGTTTTTCAACATCACCGTCTGCGTCGCCGCCGTGTCGCGATCTATCCGCGCAATCACCTGCCGGATGCGCGCGATATTATCGGCATAATCCGCCACGACCACGCTGTTCCCTCCGCGATTGGCCGTGACTGAGCCGTCCCTGCTGACCAGCGGCCTGAGCGTTTCCAGAGCGCTGGCCGCGTCGATGGAACGCAGGCGGAAGACTTCCGTCACGAACTGGTTGCGATTGGCCGCCCGTCCGACCGCGCCTGGCTGCCCCGCCGCGCCATCGGCGGGCTGGATGCGATAGGCACCGCCCGGCGCTGGCACGGCGACCAGGCCGTTCGCGCGCAGGGTGGACAGGAATATCTCGAAATATTCCGAACGTGACAGCGGCCGGTCGGTGACGACCGACACCTTCCCCTGGACTCGATTGTCGATGATGAACGTGCGCCCCGTCACGCGGGCCGCGTCCTGAATGAAGGCCCGGATGTCGGCGTCACGGACGTTCAGCGTCTGCTGTGCATGAACGGGCGCACCGATGGGAACGGCCAGAACGAGCGCGACGGCGGCGGATAAAAGGAAATGTCTTGTCATTGGCCTTGCAGCATGAGGTTGACGGCCGCGGTGGAGGCGCCGCGTTCAACGGTAAGGGAAATGCGCGCGCCGGGCGCGATCTTGGCCCGCAGCGATGGCAGGTCGCTTGCAGAGGCGATGGATTGCCCGTCGACCTGCGTGATAATGTCGCCGGCCTGGAAGCCCGCATTTTCAAAGCCCGGCCCTTTGGCGGTCAGGATCAGGCCGGTGATGCGCCCATTCTCCATCCTGGGCGTGATACCAACATCCTGTTTGATGCTTTCTGCCGTGGGATTGCCTCGTCCCCGCACCGGACCCATGTCCGTCTGGGAAGCCGCCGCTTCTTCCTGCGGGGCTTGCGGCGTGGATTGGGACTGGTCGATAAACAGCTGCTCTTCCGCCCCGCCGCGATCCAGGACCACATGGTCGAATGCGACGGCCTTGAGCACGACGCCGGAAGCGATTTCATCACCGACCGCAAAACTGTTCTGCGCGCCGTCCGGCCCGGCGATGATGGCCGATCCCAAACCCGTTCCTTCGTTCAGCCGCACGCCGTACAAGGTAAGAGCAAGGGACGTCACGACACCGGCGCTTTCCTGCTGCGCCGCAGCAGGGAAAAACGGGTCGAAATTCGCAAAAAGAACCTGACGCGCGGAGGACGATGGAAATTGGGGTTGCGGACCGAGCCACAGGCCGAAGCTTCCCATCGGCATGACAAGCGCCCAGACCAATCGCGCCGCCTGAATGGCGAGCAGCGCCACGACCATCTGTTCGATGATCGCCACGCCGTCGACAGGACGCAGCCGCCCCGTCCGTCTTCGCGCAGCTTCGCCGATCGGCCAATGCATGATACTGTCCCCTTTCGCCACCGCCGTCTGCTATGCAACGGCGATTACGCAATGATGACAGTTACATGTCCAATTCATGACAGGCGCAACGGCGAAGCTGCCAGCCTTGCATTTATAGCGCCGAGCGATAGCTAGAACCGATCAGGAGAGCTTTTCCCTCAGTTCGGATTCGTCATGTCGGACCGTCAAAACCCCTTGTCTTGCGATGGAGATCCCTCGTGGATCGCCCGCCATCCCGGCGTCCAGCGCGTGCCGAATCGCGACCTGGCCCTGTTCATCGTCCGCAATTTCCTGACGCCGGAAGAATGTAGCGGACTCGTGGAATTGATCGATTCCAAGCGTCGCCCGTCAACGATCGCCGACGCCAATGGCGATCATTATTTTCGCACCAGCGAAACCTGCGAGATCGACGCCGCCGAACCGCTTGTCGCGGCAGTCGACGCCCGGCTCGCGGACTTTGCCGGGATCGATCCCGCCCATGGAGAGCCGATGCAGGGGCAACGATATGCGGTTGGACAGGAGTTCAAGGCACATACCGACTATTTCGATCCCAAGGGCACGGATTTCGAGAAATATTGCGGAATAGCGGGCAATCGCACCTGGACATTGATGGTCTACCTCAACCAACCCGCGGCGGGAGGGGCAACCCGTTTCCTCAGGATCGGAAAGACGATTCAGCCCGAAATCGGCAAGCTGCTTGCCTGGAACAACCGGCTTGGTCCGGGTGTCTACAACCCGTCAAGCCTTCACCACGGCATGAAGGTGCGAGCGGGCGTGAAGCATATCATCACGAAATGGTATCGCGAACGCCCTTGGGTTTCGGCATGATCGGTTGTCGAAAGCCCCGGAAGATCAGTCTTCCGGGGCTTTGCATTTCATAAGGCGAGTGTTTCAGCGGGACGCGAACTGACGCCCTTTCGCGGCTGCCCAACGGAGCGGAGCAGCGTTGGGAGCGCCCTCACGCACGAAGCATTGGCCTTTGCCCAGGCGGATGGAGCGGCACAGCGCCACGGCATCGGCGCGGCTGGCAAATCCCTTGATCGCCAGCCGATGGAAGACGGTGCCGTTGATCGTTGCCTGGCTCGCCATCACCGGAAACGCTGCCAGCATCCCATTCGAACGCGACATGCTCATCCATTTTTCGCGTGCGACCGCCGCGCTGTCATAGGCGCCCAGTTGCACCACCCAGTTGCTCGCTCCGTTATCAACGGGCCGGATCAATGCCACCTTCTGCATGACCGGAAACGCTGTCTTGCGCGACGCCGTTTGCGCCGGAATATTGCGCGGCATCGAATCACGATGCGACACTCCTGGCGTGGAGGAAACGGCGATGCGAACGGGAATTGCATCCGCAGCACCGATCGGCGCGGAATCAGCCGTTTCGATCAGTTCCTCCGCGACATGCCGAGGAACGTCCATTTCATAGGAAGCCATTTGCACAGGAGCATCGGCGACAGGAGCCGCCTCCGGCGCGAGCGCCAGGGCTACCGGCTGTCCCGCATCGTCGCCGGCCATGCTCACGCCGATCAGGGACGCCACGCGCAGGGGCGCGAGTTCAGGAGCCGCAACGGCCGCCCATTGCGTAATCCGCTGATTGGCGGCTTGGGGATCGAGATCCATTCCAACGACCAATCGCGCATCCTTCCAGCGCCCGGCCAGAGCATAGGCATATGCAAGATTCTGGCGGGTGCGTGCGGTAGCCGAAGGATCGTGAATGGCCTCGGAAAGAATACGCACCCCCTCCGGCGCGTTACCCGCCATCGCCATCGCCAAACCGTAGTCAGCCGCCGGAACCTTGTCGGCATTGGCCGCGAGCAACGCCTGCGCGGCATCGTTCCTGCCAAGTGCGATCCGCACAAGAACCAGATTGACGACGGTCCGGCTGTCCCGATTCCCCAGCGTCATCGCGTCGGAAAGCGCCGTTTCCGCGGAGGCGAAACGCCCGCCCGCAACATAGGCCAGCCCCAGCAATTGCCGATAGGCTGCATTGTCAGGCTTCAGCCGGACGGCTTCCTCGGCAGCGCGGATGGCGCGATCGGCCTCGCGCCGCGCTATCGCCTTTTCAGCCGCCAAAGCCTGCTTACCGGCATCGTCCTTCTGTTTCACCGTTGCCATGGAAGGACGGAATGCTGCTCCGGTGCAGCCCACCATCGTAACGGCCACGATCAGGGAAGACGCCGCCGCCTTGCCGAATGCAGAACGCTTCATAATCATCCCCACCCTTATTTGACACCGCGCATCGGCGGCACCTGCTGCGCCAACCGATCGATTTCCGGTATGCCGCTCAGATATTTATCGACAGCGTCCGTGACGATCTGCTGCGCCGATCGTCCCTCCACTGCGCAGGCGAGCCGCAAGCGCAGATGCCGCTCGGCATCCAGCCGCAGCGTGAACGCTGCCTTGCGGGAGGCCCCCGCATTCCGCCTTCCCGTCAGAAGCGCATCCGCCACGCGTTCAGCCAGTTCGTTTCTTTCCGCGATAACCGCTGGAACAGGCGTTTCCTGGGGAACGATATTCGCCATGGGCGTGAGGCCGGCGAGCGGCGATGGCTCCAGCGGACGCGGCAAGGGAGCCACGGGCATATCGCCACCCATGTCGTTCCAACCCAGATCATCCTGCGCGAGCGCCGCCGACCCGGAAAGCTCCAGGCCAAGCATCGGCCTGCGCATGGCGGGCTGCGCCGCGCCTTTGCGGGCGAGAAGACCGGAGGTCAGGGAGGCGATCGGCTTTGCTTCGGGCATGACGTTTCCCCCTTATTGTCCCACGAGCCGGCGGCCGAATCCGCCCCCTGTCGGGCGCGCGCTTCCCGTGGTGCCGACGCTGCCATGCGGAACCGAAAAGACGGTGCGCCGGAAATTCTTTTCAAGGCGATCCGAAATATAGCTCCACAACTGGACGATTTCGCCGGCGGAACGGCTTTTCGCGTCCACTTCCATCACGGTGCGGCCGTCGATCATCGAAGCGGCGAAGTCCGTGCGATGATGCACCGTGACCGGCGCGACGGTGCCATGCTGGGAAAGGGCGATCGCTGCTTCCGAAGTGATCCGCGCCTTGGGCGTCGCGGCGTTGACGACGAAGAGCAAAGGCTTGCCAGCCCGTTCGCACAGGTCGACCGTAGCGCCGACGGCCCGCAGATCGTGGGGACTGGGCCGCGTCGGGACCACGATCAGTTCCGCCACCGAAATCACGCTCTGGATAGCCATGGTGATGGCCGGCGGCGTATCCAGGACCGCCAGCTTGAAACCTTGCTGCCGCAGGATTTGAAGGTCCGCGGCGAGACGCGCCACGGTCGTCTGGGCAAAGGCCGGCAATTCCGCCTCACGCTCGTTCCACCAGTCGGCGAGTGAACCCTGCGGGTCGATGTCGATCAGGACGACGGGACCATGCCCCGCCCGCTGCGCCTGCACGGCAAGATGCCCGGAAAGCGTCGTCTTTCCCGATCCGCCCTTCTGCGATGCCAGTGCCAAGATGCGCACGCGCTTCCCCCCAAGGAAATCCAGTTCCGGTCGGGAATGCCATGGCCGCACCTAAAATTTGGTTAACCCATAATCCCTTCGCAAAATGGAGAATGACGCATCGGGCCCGATCCACGGTGCTAATAGCCTTTTAACCAATATACGCGATAAAAGGACGCGAATGCCGTCGATCCGGGAGCAGCCTTTTCATGAACACTATCCACGGAGCGCTTATCGCAATCGCGACGTTAAGCCTGAGCCAGCCCCTCCTTGCCGATGTGAAACTCGGCGTGGATGCCTGGCAGCAGGGCGATTATGCAAAGGCAATCGCGGAATGGCGGCCGCTTGCGGAGGCAGGCGATCCCGATGCTCAGTTCAATATGGGGCAAGCCTATAAGCTGGGGCGCGGCGTGTCGCCGGACCTCACCGCAGCCATCCAATGGTATCGGAAAGCAGCGGCGCAGGGCCATATGCGCGCCGAAGACAATCTCGGCCTCTGCCTGTTCCAGCAGGGCGACCGCGCCGCGGCCATGCCTTATCTGGAACGCGCGGCCGCCAGAGGCGATTCGCGCGCGCAATATATCTTCGGGACGGCGCTGTTTAACGGCGATCTCGTGGAAAAGGACTGGGTGCGTGCCTATGCCCTGATGACCCGCGCCTCCGCCGCGGGATTATCGCAGGCAAACACCAGTTTGCAGCAGATGAACAAATATATCTCCAGCGACCAGCGCGAACAGGCAAAAACCCTCGCGGCGCAAATGGAGCGTGACAAGGGCGTCCAGTTGGCGTCAGCCCCGGCGCGGACGGAAAGCGCCGGACCGGCCGGGCGCCCGGCGTCCTCCCCGATCCGCACTGCCCGGATTCCTCCAACGCATACGCCCGAGCGTGCGGAAGCACCCAAGGTCAAAACTTCGCCCCCTCCGCAGCCGGCGCCCACTCCGACCGCCGCCCCCGCCCGAGTTCCCGTCGGCGCCTGGCGTGTCCAACTTGGCGCTTTCAGCGCAGACACCCGCGCGCGCGCGATGTGGACGCAGCTCACCGGCAAGGTTCGCGGTCTTTCCTCCTATCAATCCTATTTCGTGAAGGCTGACGGCATCACCCGCCTGCAAGCTGGCCCCTTGGGCAGTTCGGCGGACGCCATGCGGCTTTGCGCGCAGATAAGATCGGCCGGCGCGGACTGCCTGCCGAAGAAAAATTAATGCAAGGAATGGGGATGGCCGTGTCGGGCATCATTCCCGCTACGCCTGAAGAGATAAACGCTCTCGATTTGAGCCACGCCTCATAATCTGAGATACTGTGGCGATTTCCAAGGAGCGTTGCATGATTTCGGGGAATGACGGAACGATATATGCGCTGGTAATCGCTACCCTGGGAGAAGAGGGCGGAAAAAGGGCATTGGATGCCTTGGCCATCGACGACGCCCTCATGCATGAGCGGGGCCGCAACGTCTCTCGCTCAGCCTTCGCCATGGCGATGAATGTCGTGCTTTTCCATGATCTGCTTGAACGGGTTCCGAGCGGCGCGGCTTATGTTCGCGATACGCTGGCGCAGGGCCGCCGCGTCACATTCGACCACGGAGCGCTGCGCACCATATGTTTCGGGCAAGGGCCGACCGGCGATCTGCCCGCCGGAGAAACCGCCTTTAAGCGGATTTTCCTCCCGCTTGGCTATGAGATGGCCGCCATCTATCCCCTTGACAGGCTGAAGATGACGGGCCGCGCCTATCGCCACATCGACGCGCCGGAGACCATTCCTCAATTCTTCCTGTCGGAACTGCATGTCGATCGTTTCGACGCGGAATTCGCCGAGGCGGCGCAGCGTGTTTTCGGCACTTCCCACGATCCGCTGGACAGCGGCGCCAGAATCCTGCTGGACGATTATGCAGCGGGCCGCCCGGTGGATCTGGAAAGAGCGGCGCAGGTCCTACCGGTCATCGCCGCCGCCTTCGACCGGCAGCATGAACCCGCCGCCTTTGAAGATTATGCGTTGCTGCGATCCCGTTCGAACGAAGCCGCATGGATCGCGACGGAAGGCAATGCCTTCAACCATGCCACGGATCGCGTGCCGGACGTGGCGGCGCTGGCCGATCGGCTGAAATCGGAAGGTCGCCCCATGAAGGAAAAACTTGAAATCTCCGCCAGCGGCCGGGTGCGCCAGACCGCTTTTCGCGCGGACGGCGTCGAAAGACCCTTCGCCGACGGCATATCCCGCATCGTGCCCGGCTCCTTTTATGAATTCATCAGCCGGGATGTCGATCCGGCCACCGGGATGCTCGATCTTGCTTTCGATACTGGCAATGCTACCGGCATCTTCGCCATGACGAGCGCCGTCTGATGACCGGTATTTTTCGATCCGGGAAATGATGCGGAAATGGGATCGATGATTGCCAAGCGAAAGGGCTTAGGGCAACGCGTCGCCATCAATTGTCGGGAGGCGTAGTTGAACAGTCCTGTTGCTTCATCCTGGGTGTTGACGCTCGTCTGCGAAGATCGCGTCGGAATCGTCGCGGCGGTAAGCCGGTTTCTGGCGGATCGCGGCGGCTTCATCACGGACAGTCAGCAATATGCCGATCGGGAATCGGGACGCTTCTTCATGCGCGTCGCCTTTGAAGCGACCGACAGCCGCATGGATGGCGGCACGGAATGGCTGCGAACGGAATTCACGCCAACAGGCGATCGGTTCGCCATGGATTGGCGCCTTACCGATATTGGTGAACGCCCGCGTATCCTGATCGCCGTATCCAAGGGATCTCATTGTCTGGCGGACCTTTTGCACCGCTGGCAAACGGGTACATTGGCGGTCGATATCATGGGCGTCGTTTCCAACCATCCCGACATGCGCCGCATCACGGAATGGCATGGCATTCCTTATCACGAATTGCCTCCCAATGGCGACAAGGCCGCTCAGGAAGCCGCTCTGCTCGATATTTTCGATCGAACCCGTTCCGACTATCTGGTTCTGGCGCGCTATATGCAGGTGCTGTCGGAAGAACTGGCCGGAAAGCTGATCGGACGCTGCATCAACATCCACCACAGCTTCCTGCCGGGCTTCAAGGGCGCGCGCCCTTATCATCGCGCGCATGAGCGGGGCGTCAAACTGATCGGCGCGACCGCGCATTTCGTGACGGCGGATCTGGATGAGGGACCGATCATCGAACAGGCGGTCGAACGTATCGATCACCGCGCGACGGCAGAAGACATGGTGCGCATAGGACGCGATATAGAAACGCAGGTCCTGGCTAGGGCCGTCCGCTGGATCGCCGATCGCCGGGTGCTGCTCAACGGCTGCAAAACCGTCATATTCCGCTGAAGAAAGCGAGCCGTTTTCAAGCGGATAAGGCCAGCTCTTCCCAACAGGAAAATCCGGCGGGAAACGGGAAGCAGATCAGAAGATCGACGAGTAGAGGAACCAACCCATAATAAGCAGGCTTGTGACCACGCACACACGATCACCAAAAACATCCATTCGCGACATTTCGACATCCTTCCGCCAGGCGTTCTTGTTTCCGACGCCTTAACCGTAGGATACAGCAGTTTTCCTCATGGGGGAACAGCAAAGATCGGATGAAGCGGAGGAAATGGCCGACGGGACGCGGTCGTGCGCTATGAAGCCGCGCCCCGCCCGCTCGAACACAGCGTCAGCGGAGGCCGCGATGCCGGAGAAAGGATTGCGTGGCTTCCTCCGGCCCCCGATAGGCTTCCTGGAACTCGGCGCTCCAATATTTCAAATCGTCAAGATCGATGCGCGCGCCGGAAACCGCGCATAAAACGAACTGTCCCGGACGCACCACATCGAAATGCGGCGTGTCATAACGCAGTACCGCAAGCCCTTGAATATCCGCCATCAGTCGCCCGTGAGAATCCGGTCCACCAACTGCTTCACCGTCGGAACAAAGCCGTTGGAATAGAAGGGATCTTTCCGGAAATTATAGGCGCCATGACCGGCGAACAGCAAATTTTCGTCCAACGACCCGCCATGCACGGCTTCCTGCAACGACTTTTGTATGCAGAAGCTGCGCGGATCGGCAAGGCGTCCGGTCGAATTGGTTTCGCTGTCCATCCAGCTGGAAAAAGCACACTGGCTGAGGCAACCCATGCAGTCCGTCTGATCCTTGCGGATGACGCCGCGCTCTTCCTCCGTCACGAACACCAGCGTATTGTCCGGCGTCTTGAGGGCGGACGAAAAGCCTTGCCCCACCCATTCGCGCGCGCGCAGAAGGTCGTTACGCGTCACCCAGAAATTCTTGCCCTTCACCCCGGCGTCAAGCTGATGCGTGTGATCGCCCGCCTGTTCGGTGCTGAAGGGTATCTGCCGTTCCGACCGCGCTTCCAGATTGCGGAGGAAGGGATTGCGGATAGCGGAACTATAGAAGCCCGTGGGCGAAAAACGATGCAGCAGCACGTCGCCGGACTCCAACTGCATCAGCCTTTCCTTCCACGGCTGCGGAATGGGGCTTTCCTGCGTCAGGAGCGGACGGGTGCCGAACTGGAACGCGATGGCGCCCAGCTCCGGATTGTCGATCCAGTCGTTCCAGTCGCGCAGATACCAGACGCCGCCCGCCATTACGATGGGAACATCGTCGGAAATGCCGCCTTCACGCATGGTTTCGCGCAGCGCCTTCACGCGGGGATAGGGATCTTGCGGTTCGCGCGGGTCTTCGGCGTTGGACAGGCCGTTATGACCGCCCGCCAGCCACGGATCTTCATAGACCACCGCGGCCAGCCATTCGGACGCCTTGGAATAAGCGCGCTTCCACAGGGCGCGGAAGGCGCGGGCGGAACTGACGATCGGCAGATAGTTGACGCCATAGGACGCCGCGATCTCGCTCAGCTTATATGGCATCCCCGCGCCGCAGGTGACTCCCGCGACCATGCCCTTCGTCTTTTCAAGCACGCCGTGCAGCACGCGCTGGGCGCCGCCCATTTCCCACAGGACGTTGATGTTGATCGCGCCCTTGCCGCCCGCGATCTCGAAGGCGCGCTTCACCTGCTCGACCGCGCCGTCGATGGCGTAGGCGATCAGTTCCTCATGCCGGTCGCGGCGCGTGCGGCCATGATAGATTTGCGGGATGACATTGCCCAGCGGATCGTAGCTGTCGGCGTTCACCGCGGACACGGTGCCGATTCCCCCCGCCGCGGCCCATGCGCCGGAACTGGCGTGGTTGGAAACCGCCACGCCTTTTCCGCCTTCCACCAGCGGCCAGACTTCGCGACCACCATAGACGATGGGTTTCAAACCCTTGAACAAAGACATCTCCCGAATAAAAGCCGGTGGCTCCCCCAGCCACGTAAAGGCCGACCCATAGCAGATTATCGGCCAAATAACGAATTTTCGCGCGGCCCCTAGCGCAAAATGTCCGGCTGGGCCAGCGCCTTCCCGTAAAGCGTGGCATAGGCGCCGACCATTCGCGCCTCGTCGAAATCGCGGGCTGCGCGTTCGCGGTTCGCCTTGCCCAGCCGGACACGCAATCCGGCATCGGCCGCGAGCGCGCCCAGGGCGGCTGCGAGCTGCCGTTCATCGGGCACGACGAAGCGACGATTTCCGGGCGCGACCATGTTCGCGACATCGCCCACGTCCATCGCGGCGACGGGGACGCCCGCCGCCATCGCTTCCACCAGCGAGATCGGGAACTGCTCGCTGTCGGAGGACAATGCGAAGATATCGAACAGGCCGACGAAGCGCCATGGGTCGGTCATGAACCCGGCAAGGCAGATGTCGTCGAGGCCATGGACGGCCGCTTCGGCAAGGATGGCGTCGCGCTCAGGGCCTTCGCCGACAACGACGAGTTGCAAACGGTCGCGATGGGACGCGACGGCGCGGACAAGGCGCGGGATGTTCTTGATCGGACGCAGGCCCGCCAACGTGCCGACCAGCAGCTTACCCGGTGAACGACGCAGCGCGGGGATGGCATCGGGTGCCGGTGTGTCGGCGTAACGGGCGATGTCGATCCCGTTGCGGATGAGGTGGACCTTGCCCGCCGGTTGCCGCCAGATGTGGCGGGCGACGGTTTCAAGCCGTATCGAAGGCACGACGAGCGCGTTTGCGCGCCGGAGGGCGACGCGGCGATAGAGGTTGCGCTGGATCTTCAATCCGCTGGCTTCATCGGCATTGAAACCATCCTCATGATGAACCAGCGGCGGCAGGCCCATGGCGCGGCCATACAGGCGATGGGCCATCACCGCGTCCATCGCCCCCCAATTATAGGTCAGGATCAGATCGAAGCCCTCGAGGAATCGGGCAATTGCGCGGAAGCGGCGCAAACCGGGACGGCCCGTGAGCGGAGGGGGAGGCGGGAAGTCGACCTTGATCGCCGGATCTATGGCGTCGCGGGCGTCCATGGCGTCGGGAGCCGCGCTGACGATCGCGTGATGGGCGCGCTCGCCCCAGAGATTCATAAGCCGGACAGCGCGCGCTTCCTTGCCGCCCAGCGAGAAGCTGCCGTGCACGTGGAGCAGCCGGGGCGGCCGCGATGACGTGTCAGCCATGGAGGACGCGGCTGAGCAGGCGGTCTATCGCCGCCACCGATTCGGGCTCGTCCAGCGCGGGGGCGTGGCCGACATTGGGCACGACGGTCAGTTCCGCGCCCTCCCCTATTTCCGCGATCATGCGGCGCGCGGTGGCGTCGCTGAGGAGATCGGAACGCTCTCCCCGCAATATCTGTGTCGGGATGCCGCGAAAGGCGGCCATGACGGGCCACATATCGGGAGCGGCTTCCTCTCCGCCGGTCAGGCGCAAAGGCTCGGCCACGCGCATGTCATAGTCCAGCACCACGCGGCCCGCCGAATTCAGGCGATAGAGCCGCTTGGCCATGGCGATCCATTGCTGCAGGTCGTAGGCCGGATAAATGTCGCGATTGCTTTCCTCCAGCGCGCGGGCGGCATGGACCCAGCTTGGATGCGATTGCCCCACGCCGACATAGGTGCGGATGCGGGCAAGCCCGGCGGTCTCCAGCGTCGGCCCCACATCGTTGAGCAGCGCCCCGGCCAGCCATTCGCGATGAGTCGCGGCGACCAGCATGGCGATGATCCCGCCCAGCGACGTGCCGATGGCGACGAACCGGGTGACGGCAAGGTCCGCGAGCAGCCGCCCTATGTCCTGCAAATAGATGAGCGGCACATAGGTCATCGGGTCTTTCGCATAGGCGCTTTCGGCCCGTCCGCGCATGTCGGGGCAGATCAGCCGCCAGTCGCCCGCGAGGCGCTCCGCCAAAGGCTCGAAATCGCGGGCGTTGCGGGTGAGGCCCGGCAGGCAGAGCAAGGGCGGACGCCCTTCCCCGCCCCCGGCATAGTCGCGATAATGGAGCCGCAGGCCGTCGGGGGACCACCAAAATCCGTCGGTATAGCCGCTCAACCTTGATCCCTCCGCCAACTATCCCCCATATCGCCTTATGATCACGCGCCTGCAACCCGCCAAATACAGCCCCGCCAACGAAATCGCCGCGCTGATGCCCGACATCGGCGATGTGGTCGAAGCGGCCGGCTTTCCGCAAGCCATCCTGCGGTTCCGCAATGATCGCTGGGCGGATGCGGTGGGGCTTGGGACACTGAGCGATGCGGAATGGATCGGACATTTCGGCCGTTTCCGTCCTTTGTCGGAATCGATGCCCGATCCATTGGCCTTGCGGTATCATGGGCATCAGTTCCGCAGCTATAATCCGCAGATCGGGGATGGCCGGGGATTCCTGTTCGCGCAACTCAGGGATGGGGCGGGACGGCTGCTGGATCTGGGCACCAAGGGATCGGGGCAGACGCCTTACAGCCGTTTCGGCGACGGGCGGCTGACGCTGAAAGGCGGGATGCGGGAGATTTTGGCGACGGAGATGCTAGAGGCGCTGGGCGTCAACACATCCAAGACTTTTTCCCTGATCGAGACAGGCGAGGCGTTGCAGCGCAATGACGAGCCTTCCCCCACGCGTTCCGCCGTGATGGTGCGATTGAGCCATTCGCATATCCGTATCGGGACGTTCCAGCGGGCAGCCTATTTCGACGACAAGGCGTTGCTGGAGAAGTTGACGGATTATGCGTTGACCCGGCTTTATGGCGAAACGCCGAGGGGTCATCCGCCGGTGCAGTTGATGGGCCGGGTGATGGAGCGGTTGGCCGATCTGGCGGCGAGCTATATGGTCGCGGGCTTCGTCCACGGGGTGCTGAACAGCGACAATATCAACGTGACGGGGGAGAGCTTTGACTACGGACCATGGCGATTCACGCCGAAATGGGACCGCTTATTCACCGCCGCCTATTTCGACGAGAGCGGGCTTTATGCCTTCGGGCGGCAGGCCGAGGCGATCCATTGGGATGCGGCGCAATTGGCGGTTTCGCTACGGCCTCTGGTGGAAGCGGAGCCACTGATCGAGCAGATGGAGCGATTTCCGGCGCTTTTTGAAGAAGCATTGGCGCGCCGCTTTTGCTGGCGGCTGGGGGTTAAAACCGGCGGCGATGCGTTGGCTCTGGTCCAGGCGGCGGTGCGGGGAATGGTGGAAACGGGAACGGAGATCGACCGTTTCTTCCACGACTGGCGCGGCGGGAGGGCGCGGGCGGCGGAACGCTATGCCGATGAAAGCTGGGCGCCGTTTCGCGAGGCGGTCGCCGGATTCGAAGCCAGCGGGAACGGGAGCCATCCCTATTGGACGGACGAATCCCCCTGCTCCATGCATATCGAGGAAGTCGAAACGATCTGGAACGCCATCGACCGAGACGACGACTGGCAGCCGCTTTACGACAAGGTGGCGGCGATCCGGCGGACGGGGCAGGCCCATGGGGATGTGCCGGAGGTGCCTTGATATTGCCGAGCCTGAGAATAGAAAACGGTCATTTTCCGGCATCTCTCCAATTCGTTGTCGCAGCGAAAGCTGCGCTCTCCCTTAGGCCGGGACGCGCCTACGAAGAAGAGAGATGCTGGCATGATGAATAGGCACGTCCGCTATCCTCCCATGGCCGTCATTCAACGCCGGTCGGCATAACCGCCTTTCCTCTCCGGCCATTTTCGGCCATATCCGCACAGCATGAGTTCCGCTTTAACTTCGTTCGAACCCGCCACCGGCGCGCTGTTATGGGAGGGCGTGGCCGGCAATGTAGATGAGGAAGTGGCCCGCGCCGCCACGGCATGGCCGCAATGGGCCGCGCAGCCCATCGCTTACCGGATCGAAACGCTGCGCCGCTTCGTCAACGTCGTGCGCACGCATGAAGGGAAGCTCGCCGACCTGATCGCCCGCGAAACCGGAAAGCCGCTGTGGGACGCGCAGACGGAAGTCGCCGCCGTGATGGGCAAGGTCGATATTTCCATATCCGCTTATGCCGAACGCACCGGGCAGAAAAGGCTCGATGCCGCCATGGGCGCGCGCCAGTCCGTCCGGCACAAGCCGCATGGCGTGATGGCGGTGCTGGGGCCGTATAATTTCCCGGCGCATCTGCCCAACGGGCATATCGTACCTGCCTTGTTGGCGGGCAATGCGGTGGTGTTCAAGCCTTCGGAAAAGACGCCTGCCGTCGGCGAATATCTGGTGAAGCTCTATCATGAGGCCGGCATCCCGCAGGATGTCGTGCGCCTGGTGCTGGGCAATGCGGCGGAGGGCAAGGCGCTGGCCGCGCATCCCGATGTGGGGGGCATCCTCTTCACCGGATCGGCTCAGAGCGGGATCGCGATCAACCGGCAGTTCGCGTCCGATCCGGGCAAGATATTGGCGCTGGAGATGGGCGGGAACAATCCGATCATCACCTGGGACACGCCGGACATCAACGCCGCCGCGACTTTGGTGGTGCAGTCGGCCTTCCTTTCAAGCGGACAGCGCTGCACGGCGGCAAGCCGCCTGATCGTCAGAGACAGCATCGCCGGCGCGGTGATCGCGGAGGTGAAGAAGATCGCCGACCGGCTGATCGTTGATCATCCTCATGCCGACCCAGCGCCCTATATGGGGCCGGTGATCGACAATGATGCGGCGGATGGGCTGACGGAAAGCTTCCTTTATCTGATGAGCAACGGGGGCAGGCCGATCAAGCATATGGTGCGGCCGATCCAGGGCCTGCCCTTCCTGACGCCCGCGATCATCGACGTGACGGCGATGGCGGAGCGGCCCGATATCGAGTTGTTCGGCCCGCTGCTGCAAGTCGTGCGCGTGCCCGATTTCGACGCCGCCATCGCGGAGGCGAACAATACGCGCTATGGCCTGTCCGCCGCGCTGATCGGAGGATCGCCGGAACAATATGAGCAGTTCTGGACGCAGGTCCGCGCCGGGATCGTCAACTGGAACCGGCCGACCAATGGCGCTTCGTCCGCGGCGCCCTTTGGCGGCGTGGGGATTTCGGGCAACCACCGGCCCAGCGCCTATTATGCGGCGGACTATTGCGCCTATCCGGTGGTGTCCTCGGAAATCGAGCAGCCGCGCGCGTCCATCGGCGTGGGGTTGAAGCCCATCGACACCAGCGCGATGGGCGACTGAAAAGCCTGACTTTCAGGGCGGGCCAACTTTTCCTACGCCCCGGTAAAAGCATTATGGGATTGCAGTTCCCCTGCGGCTTCGCCATCTGCCCAGCATGGCCGAACATGCACCTGCCACCGTCTATCTCGTCGGCGCGGGTCCGGGCGATCCGGAACTGCTGACGCTGCGCGCCGCCCGGTTGATCGGCGCGGCGCGGGTAATCGTGCATGACGGACTGGTTTCGCACGAGATACTGGCGATGGCCGCGCCGGGGGCGGAGATGATCTCCGTCGCCAAGCAGCGCAGCCGCCACTCCATGCCGCAAGAAGAGATCAACGCGCTGCTGGTGCGGCTGGCGAAGGCCGGCCGGCCGGTCGTGCGGCTGAAGGGCGGCGATCCGTTCATCTTCGGGCGCGGCGGCGAGGAAGTGGATGCCTGCCGCAAGGCCGGGGTGCCGGTGGAGGTCGTGCCGGGCATCAGCGCCGCCATCGGCTGCGCGGCGCAGGCGCAACTCCCCCTCACCCACCGTGCGGCATCGAGCGCGGTCAGCTTCGTCGCGGGCCAGTGCAAGGGACTGACGGAGCAGGACTGGTCGGGCCTCGCGGGCAAGGGGCGCACGCTCGTCATCTATATGGGCGTGGCGACGGCGGCGGACATTGCCGACAAGCTGATGGCCGACGGCGTCGCGCCGGGGATTCCGGTCGCAGTGCTGGAAAACGGCACCCGCGCCGATATGCGGGTGCTCCGCACGCTGCTCGCGGATCTTGGCGACATGGTGGCGCGCGAACGCGTAAAAAGCCCGGCCCTGATTGTGGTCGGCGAAGTGACGGCCTATGCGCTGGCGCAGGATGTGCTGGCCGAATGGGCCTCACGGACAGGCAATGGGGCGGAGATGATTTCGTGAAGATTTTAACCGGCAATGACCTTGGCACCGGGGACGTGATCTGGTGGGCGGGCGACGGCTGGTCGCGGCAGGTAGGCGATTCGGTCGATGTCGGCGAAAGGGGCGACGAACTCGCCCGCGCCGAGGAGGCCGCGCTGCGCGTCGTGGGCGCCTATGTGATCGACGCCACCGTGACGGACGAAGGCATCCGCCCCGCGCATATCAAGGACCGCATCCGCGCGCTGGGACCGACGGTGCGCCCCGACCTGACGCTGAAACCGCATGACGCCGACGCCGGCAACTGGGTGATCTGAACCATGTATCGTTACGACAGCTATGACCAGTCCATCGTCGATGCCCGCGTCGACGAATTTCGCGATCAGGTGCAGCGCCGCCTGGCCGGGCACCTGACCGAGGACCAGTTCAAGCCGCTTCGCCTGATGAACGGCCTCTATCTCCAGCTTCACGCCTATATGCTGCGCGTCGCCATCCCCTATGGCACTTTGTCGAGCAGGCAGATGCGTAAGCTCGGCGAAATCGCGCGCAAATATGATCGCGGCTACGGCCATTTCACCACGCGGACGAACATCCAGTATAACTGGATCAAGCTGGCCGACGCGCCCGACATCCTCGCCGAACTGGCGAAGGTGGAGATGCATGCCATCCAGACCAGCGGCAATTGCATCCGCAACATTTCTTCGGATCAATATGCGGGCGTTGCCGCCGACGAGGTGGCGGACCCCCGCCCCTGGGCCGAATTGCTGCGGCAATGGTCGACCTTCCACCCCGAGTTCACTTACCTGCCGCGCAAGTTCAAGATT
>Ga0164243_10005894_pt1 | contig 18630 bp, 16 predicted proteins | sample OricompcompostOP_FD_108781 | JGI IMG/M metagenome (GOLD analysis project Ga0164243, IMG submission 108781) | Organic Plus compost microbial communities from Emeryville, California, USA - Original compost - Organic plus compost (OP) | ecosystem: Engineered > Solid waste > Mixed feedstock >... | reverse complement strand
TCCCAGAAAACCTATGCTGAGGCCATACGCGAGAATTTCGGCTTCCGCTTTTATCTTGTCATTCTCTGTAGCGAGATTATCGCCAGTACCCTGCTGCTCTCCGCCGAAATTGGAGGCGTTGCCATCGCGCTCTCGCTACTGACCGGGATCTCCTGGCACTGGCTCTACCCGCTCTCGGCTCTGCTTATCTGGCTGATTGGCTGGCGAGCCTCCTTCAGCTTTATCGAAAACGCTCCTTCGCTGCTTGGACTCACTATGCTCTCGTTTATCGCGGGTATTATTCATCTGGGCGGACCTCCGCCGGAGCTGTTCCCGACGCTGTGGCGTCCACACATCCCGGAGGGAGATTTCGCCGAATATCTCTATCTGGCCGCGGCCTCTTTTGGCGCGACTATCAGCCCTTATCTGCTCTATTTTTACTCTTCGGGAGCACGGGAAGAGCGTTGGACCAGGCACTCCTTGACGCTAAACCGTGTTACAGCGATCATCGGTATGAGTTTTGGCTGTACCGGGACACTGGCCTTAATTATACTGGGAGCGATGACCCTCAAGCCCCTGCATCTCAGTTCGGGTACAATGGGCGAACTCGGATTGACGATCGCGAAAGCCTTTGGGCCCTGGGGCGCTATCCTGTACGCAGCAACGCTCTTCGCTACCTGCCTGAGCGCTGCCCTTGAGGTCAACCTTGCGGTTTCCTATAACATCGCCCAGGGATTTGGCTGGGAATGGGGCGAAAACAAAAAGCCAGTCAAGGTGGCGCGCTTCAAACTGGCACTGATGAGTATTCTGCTGACCGCGTTCATCATCGGCAGTGTCGGGATTGATCCCCAACAACTGGCGCTGATCGGCTCGACTGTCATCGCGCTCCTGTTGCCCATTTCACTCAGTCCTTTCTTAATCCTGATGAATAACCGAGAATACCTGAAGAATTACACAAACGGGCTGGCCTTAAATATCGTGATTATCATTATTCTGGCGGTTGCATGGGTCATCGCGGTCAGTTCGCTCCCGCTGATTATTCTCAGTGGAGGTGGCTAAATGGATCAGCCAATGCAAAGCGAATATGGCGAATACTGGGACAACCTCTTGAAGCAGGAAAGAAAGCTTGCGATCCGCGATATTATCGACTCACAATTAGTGACAGAGGATGGCCTGCGTATCGGACGCGTTGCCAGCATTGAATGTCTGCTCGGAGATGATACCTCTCTTGTGCTGCTTCACCTGCTGGTCGGGCCGGAGGCGCTGGCAAGTCGCATCAGTCCGCGCCTGCGAAAGTGGCTGCATTTCTTCCTGCACGGTCGGTTTGAATATAAGATACCACTCAGCGAGGTCAAGAGTTTTGGCCCAACCCTGCTATTGCGTGGTCCAGCCTCCCACTATGGCCCGGGCCGCTCAGAACAATGGATTGCACGCACTCTTTTTCGCTGGATTCCAGGAAGTGGCTATGAGAGTTCTGAGAATTGAAGAGGTGCTTGATAAGAGGATCGTTTCGACCGAAGGTAAACTGATCGGCCATGTGTTGGATATTCAAGTGTCGAAGCAAGCAGGTAAATCAACCGAACCAACGTATACAATTACGGCGCTGCTCTGCGGCCGGTACGGCCTTCTCCATCGGTTACACGTAGCGCTGCCCTTTGCACGTCTTTTAAAAGTACGGCCCGATACGCAAATAGTGCTCTGGGAGCACGTACTGCGCGTCGAGAAAAAGGCGATCATCGTCCGTAGTTTACCTGACAAGCAAAGCTACTCTGTTCCAGCAGCCCCTGAAGACGAGTGACCATTTCTGCTATGATACTTTATGACTATCTGAGAAACGAGAGGTATGCTTTTTTTCTATGAATACTGGTACGACTCGTCTCCTGTTCGTCCGGCATGGACAGACCAGAACCAGCCGCGATGGTTATTGTTGTGGCCGCACCGAAGTTCCACTCACCGAGTATGGAGTACAGCAGGCTGCCGCTCTGGCAGAACGGCTTCGCGATGAGCCTATCCACGCGCTTTATTCCAGCCCTCAGCAACGAGCCATTCAGACCGCGACTCCATTGGCCCGGGTAACCGGTTTACCGCTACAACAGCGGGAGGAGCTACGCGAAATGGATTTCGGTTCCTGGGAGGACTTGCCCCGCAGCGAGCTGGCACGACGTGATCCCGACTTGCTTGCCGCCTGGGACCGCGGTTCCTGGCGCGCCTGGCCTCCTGATGGCGAAACACCACAGGCAGTGCTGGCACGGCTTGTTCCCTGCCTGGATGAAATAGTGAAGGCACATACGGGCCAGACGGTGTTGATTGTATCGCATAAAACGGTGCTTCGTTTGCTGATCGGGCATATGTTAGAGCTGAATCTGCGCAGTAGTCGCCGCCTGGAGATGGAGCCGACGGGCCTTTCAGAAGTACACCTACAGGGCGATCAGGCGACACTGGTACGCTACAACGATACTACGCATATACAACACCTGCGCGTCTGAGAAGACAGGCAGCCAGAAAACGAGGCGACCTTTCAAGCTACAGCTCAGGCATTCTCTCGACAAGGGATTGTTCGGGCAGGCGCGTCGGTCGCTTCCGCTGGCTGCTGACGATGATCTCCTTGATAAGCTTGCTCTGTTCCTCCTGGCTCAAATGCGAGGAGAGCACCAGACCAATCAGGTTCCCTCGGCGCTCCTCGTCCTCATCTTCGTCCACCATCTTGCTGATTCGATAAGCATAGCTATCAAGCCGCTCGTTGGCATACTTTTTCTGCGAGAAGACAAGATAGGTGATCACGCCATTGATCATGCTGCTGACCGCGGCGGCAAGCGTTTCTACCAGCGAGGAGGTTGTGCTTCCCCGCCAGATAACGAAGTTCACAATCAGCACACCTAAAGCGATAGTGGTAAATGTGGCAATAACCGCAGCGACAATGCTCACATAAAACCACAAACGGGCTTCTATATAGCAGCGCTCATATGCGATCTGTAAGGGCTTCAAGTCTTCTGCCAGGGAGAGATGTTCAACCTGCAACGTCTGTTGCGTTGAACGCTCTTTATCCGGCTGTAGATCTTTGCGCCGTCTCCACACCACCGGCATACTCTTTCCTCCCCTCCATAACTCCAAACAGAGAGCCATACGGAACCGTCACACAATCAATAGAACATTCATTCTATTTTAAGTATACAGCCTTCACATACTCTTTTACCACACGCTTATTCTCTCCACCGAGAGAACGCACAAGCAGGACTTCCTGGAGAAGCTCTTTTGTCGGTGAATCCAGCGGAATCGCCGCGATGTCCTTTACTGTTTTACATAACCAGTCGACCTGAAGCATGTCTTCTACAGTAAAATCAACTTGCTGGCAGAACGCTTTTGTCTGGCGAAAGATCAGCGCGACGGCAAGCAGGCTGAGAGCGTCAGCAATCAACAGCGTCAATAAGGTTGGAGTGAAATAGTGAAAAATGCCAGGGATCAAGATGAGTAAAGCCAGCAGCACGGAATTGATAATGACGCCGGACATCCCCACAGCACACCCGAGGAACCAGAGCCAGGTTTGACGATGATAGCGGTAGAATTTCTCATGCAACTGCCTGGACTTGGCTTGCGCAGCCTCAGCAATACACTCAAACGCTTCTTGCCGGGGAATGACAATCCGTTTTTCCTGGCCAGGGAGGACGGAACGTTTTGTGCGCGAACGCGATTTCGCCTGCTTCATTGACTCTACAACCACCACATCTCCCCCCTCTTCTACTGCGAACGCAGCATTTGACATCCGTAACACTTTATCTTGAGCCAGAGCCCGACGTGCGAGGATTTTGATGACTGCTTCTGGAGATTTCTGAGCGCGCAATCTCCAATACCCGGCAACCATTGCTTTTCGTTCTCCTTTCACACGCACTCCCACTAGAGTCACAACCTTTGCGCGTTGCCATAAGTGCCATTTCATCTCCTTCTATAATTTATACCATCATATTTCTCTTTCGTCAATTATCATTTGAAATAATATAGAAAAACATATATCTTTTCCATAAAAAATCTCTGCCATCTCACTCGTATAGCTTGAGAGATGGCAGAGAAATAGTGCAGAAAGCTAAGCGTGGGGCATCACAAAGATGGCAAGCACGAAGGCCAGCGAGAAAACAAGTCCAAACTGGAAGAGGAGCAAGGCCGTACGCTTAATGCCAATCATAAACGCCTTACGCTCCGTCGCCGTCAGCACTGCGCGCACATTCACCCATGCCAGCGGGAAGGTAATCAGCACCAGCAGGCTGAGAGGTGGCAGGAGCCCGACCAGCACAAAGAGCAGAATTGCCACATAGCTTCCGAAGAGTAGGGCCGCATGGTAGCGCTGCCCAAACTTCAGACCAAAGCGCACTGGCAGCGTCTTCTTATTCACTGCCTTATCATCCTGATAATCGCGCACATTATTCATGTTCAGAATCGCGGTTTCCAGAAAGCCGATAGGCACACTGGCGGCAAAGGCCTGCCATGACCATTCATGGATCTGCACAAAGTACGAGCCCCAGGTGACAAGAAAGCCCATCGCCAGATACACCATCACATCACCGAGACCGCGGCTGGCGAATTTGAACGGCTTTGCACTATAGAAGTAGGCAATCAGCATGCCACCCACACCAAACAGGATCACCACCGGACCGACCAGAAAGATCAGTACAACACCCAGTATGATCGCAATCACAAAGCAACCAATTGCGCCGCCAAGCACCTGACCCGCCGTCATCTCATTGCGAAAGATCACGGTCGAGGCGCCAAGCGATCCCGCATGGTCAAGCCCATAGAGATAGTCAAAGTATTCATTAAAAAAGTTTGTCCCTATCTGAAGGAACAGGCACGAGAAAAAGGTGGTCAGGAAAATCCAGAAATGGAACGTTCCTTGATACGCTGCAAATGTGGTTCCGACCAGCACCGGACTCACTGTCGCAGTCAACGTAAATGGGCGTGCTGTCTTGACCCATACTTTCCATGCGGGTGGTTTCCCGCTTGCTACTGTTGGCTGTATATCACTCATAAATTACACGATATTCCTGTTTCTGAGATAAAACCCCGGTACCAATTTCAGGGAATCCAGTATACTAAAAATAGTAAAACGAGAGCCGTGAAAAGTCAAAGGATTGGCTTACCACCCGATGAGCTTCGCCGGCTCCTTCCAGTCGGGAGCAAGGAGCAAAGGGATGCAGACCGAGTACAAAAATGGTCCGAGCTCTATGGCCTCGCCGTCGTCGCCATAGACATGGGAGAGAAAGCAGGACCCATTGAAGGCTTCTATTTCGCTCCTGCAACAAATGTCGTTTGCGCCCTTCAGCTCAAGACGGGTCTCCAGCGCTGCTGACCGAGGATATCCGGACGATAGGCAATGACGCCGTCACTTTTAACAAAGAAGAGAAGCTGGTCAAAGAGAAAGAGGCCGGGCTGAACGCTTTCCACTGGAGCATCATCTGCTCAATTATCGCGTTCTGAGCGGAAGACGGCAAGGCGATAGGCATCGTGAAAAACATCCTGCTTGATCCCGCGGCACTCCGGATAGCAGGTTTTGAACTGGGGGGCCGGGTTACGCGAAATGAAGAGTGGTCACTACCCGTTGTTCAGTGCTGAACACGTCATCAGTTATGGGAGAGAGCTACTGGTTGTCCCCGACTGGTAGCCCGGGAGCTCCAGAGGTAACGCAAGGCATCCATACCATGGAGCGCACCCAAAAAGGAAAGGGCGGGTATCTGTTCTCAGTATACCCGTCCTTTTCCTTGTTTTCTGAACGTTATTTCTGAAAGCGACGCAGACGCAGGGAGTTCGTCACCACCGTGACCGAAGAGAGCGCCATTGCCGCCGCCGCGAAGATCGGAGCCTGCTCGTTCAAGAAGGGAATCAGCGGTGACAGAATCATCACCGGGATCAGCACCGAGTTATAGGCGAAAGCCCAGAAGAGATTCTGCTTGATAGTGCGCATGGTCGCTTTCGAGAGCGAGAGCGCGGTTGCTACACTCTTGAGATTGCCCTTGACCAGCGTGATATCAGCAGCCTCCATCGCGATATCAGTGCCGGTTCCCATCGCGATACCGACATCAGCCTGAACCAGCGCCGGAGCGTCGTTAATGCCATCACCGGCAAAGGCGATCACCCGTCCACTTTCCTGCAAGCGCTTGACCTGATTGGCTTTATCTTCCGGCAGCACCTCGGCCAGAACACGCTCTTCAGGAATGCCGACCTGAGCTGCGATCGCTCGGGCTGTTCGCTTATTGTCGCCAGTAATCATCCAGACATCGATATTCTCTGCGTGGAGCTGTTGAATGGCGGCAGCGGAGTCCGCTTTCACCGTATCGGCCACTCCTACAACACCGACCGTCGCGCCGTCAACCGCAACCAGCATCGCCGTTTTGCCCTGCTGCTCCATGCCTTCGACCTGTGATGCGACGCTCTCATAGCTGATCTGATGCTCTTCCAGCAGGCGGCGTGTTCCGATCAGGACCGTGCGGCCCTCAACAACTGCTTTGATTCCGCGGCCGACCAGCGCCGTAAACTCTTGCGGAGCAGTCAGCGTGATTCCCCGCTCTTTCACACCCTCAACGATTGCTGCTGCCAACGGGTGCTCAGAACCCTGTTCAGCCGAAGCAGCCAGGCGCAAAATGTCCTGCTCTTTCAAGCCCATAACGGCCACAACATCGGTCAGTGACGGCTTGCCTTCCGTGATGGTTCCGGTCTTATCGAGCAGCACATTCTGAATACTCTGTGCCCGCTCCAGGCTCTCACCGCCTTTAATCAGGATGCCCTTCTCTGCCCCCTTGCCGGTACCGACGATAATCGCGGTCGGCGTTGCCAGACCAAGCGCACAGGGACAGGCCACAACCAGCACCGAAACCGCAGCCACAATCGATGAGATCACCGGATCACGCATCATCATCATTGACCCGCCGCTGAGCGAGCTCATCAGTTGCATAGTCTCTGTTTGGAAGGTTGTCAAAGCGATCAGCCAGCCAACGAAAGTGAACACCGCGATCACCAGCACTACCGGAACAAAGATGCCCGAAATGGTATCCGCGATGCGCTGAATCGGCGCTTTCGAGCCCTGCGCCTGCTCGGTCAGACGAATGATATGAGCCAGCACTGTATCAGCGCCTACCTTTGAGGCACGCATGCGCAGCAGACCGCGCTGGTTGATCGTTGCCCCAATGAGGCTATCGCCCTCCGTCTTCTCAACAGGCAGACTCTCACCGGTAATCATGGACTCATCAACAGCGGACGATCCAGTCACAACCATACCATCCACCGGAATCTTCTCACCCGGCTTCACAACCAGCAGATCGTTCACACGCACCTGTTCAACCGGGACATCGACTTCCATGCCATCACGCACCACATGAGCCACGCGCGGCTGTAAACCGGCCAGCTTCTTGATAGCCTCGCTCGTCTGCCCCCGGGCGCGCGCCTCAAGGTACTTGCCCAGAAAAATCAGCACGATAATCAGGGCCGTCGTATCATAGAAGGTCATATGGCCGACAAGCTGTGGTGCAAAGGTCGCAACCACACTCATCACATATGCTGTAGTTGAACCAAGCGACACCAGCGTATCCATATTAGCGCTGAAGTGCCGGAGATTCTTTAACGCCCCCTTGTGGAAGTCCCAACCGACAACCAGCCAGATGGGCGTTGTCAGAACCAATAACAAAATGTTTTCACCCGGGAAGCGATTCATAAAGAACATGCCCAGAATCGCTACCGGAATCGCCAGCACCACGCCCAGAATCAACAGATTGCGCTTATGGCGAATCTCACGGGCCTTGCGCTGACTATGTTCCTCTTCCTGCTTGAGCAGATCAGCCGGACTCAGGCCAGCACTCTCAACGGAAGGCTGTACGTCCTCCACTGGAGCCGCGCCATAGCCAAGCGCCTCAACCTTCTTGACCATCTGCTCTACGCCGGTTTCCTGCGCGTTATATGTCACCTGGGCCTTCTCGGTTGCCAGATTGACACTTGCATCCAGCACACCCGGGACTTTCTTTAGCCCTTTCTCAATGCGCATCGCACAAGCGGCACAGGTCATACCAGTCACATTCAACATCAGTTGTTGCTGACTCGGCGCGGCCTGTTGCTCAGGTGTGGCCTTGTAGCCAAGCGCCTCAACCTTCTTGACCATCTGCTCTACGCCGGTTTCCTGCGCGTCGTATGTCACCTGGGCCTTCTCGGTTGCCAGATTGACATTTGCATCCAGTATGCCGGGGACCTTGAGCAGCCCCTTCTCGATTCGCCGCACGCAGGCTGCACAGGTCATCCCCTCAATGTCCAGTGTTACCTTCTGCGCTCCTGCCGCTGGCTTTTGTATCTCAATGCTCATAGCAGTTTTCCTGACTTTTTGCTATTGTCTTAACCCATACCCCCTGGTAGGGGGTACAGTCCAATTATAAGTCAGGTGTCAAGCATTCGTCAAGGCTTTTTGTTTCTCTTTTTTCTCATTGCTCCCCAAAAAAGCAAAAAGGGAGGGAACCGCATCGGGCTCCCTCGTTCAGTCTCAGGCCCCATCAGATTTCCTGTGTCCCTCCGGTTGAGTAACGCGCCCGGGAGCAGGATACGGCAGCTTAAAGATCGAGTACAGGTAGTAGAGCGACGGCAGCAGGATAATTAAACCGATCAAGACCGAAATCAGCACGACCTTGATGACATTTGGCTCGTTCGCCGCCGCAGAGACCGTCAGAGCAGGCGGAACCAGATACGGATATTGCGAGAAGCCCCAGGCGCTCAACAGGAATGCCGTCGCAACAATCACCGCCAGGCGCGACAGCCGATATTGTTTCAGCCAGAGCAGCGCCGCTGTGAGCAATCCAAGCAGCATGGACACAATCACCAGCGGGATGCCATGTCCCAGCATGCCCCGCCAGAGCCCGGGCGCATAGATCGGCGAGAGCAGCAGACCAAGCAGGCCAAGCACGGCAGTAACCGCGCCCGCGATCAACGCTTTCTTACGGTAGGATTCGCAGAGAAACGCGTCCTGAGCGTCTTTCGCCTCAACTGTTAGATAGACCGCCGCCAATGCTGTGCAGAGTGCAATACCCATCAGACCAATAATGATCGCAAAGGGAGAGAGCCAGGGAGAAACATTCGCCGCGTTTGGCTTTCCGCTCGGGTCAAGCAGATGACCGCTGGCAACCGCTGCGGCACTGGCTCCCAGAAAGAACGGAGTCAGGACGCTGGCAATATTAAAAACCTTCCACCACACATTTGCGAACAGGCTACTCGTATCCGGCGCATAATAGCGAAAAATGAATGCCGCACCACGTAAGACGATACCGAGTAAGGCCAGCAACAGCGGAAAGAAAAGCGCAACACACAGGATAGCGAATCCCTTTGGAAAGAGAGTAAACAAGCCGACCACCAGAAAGATCAGCCAGACATGGTTTGCTTCCCAGACAGGCCCAAGCGCATGATTGATAAATTCATGCTGGCGCTCCGCATTCCTGCCCGTGAATATTCCCAGTACGCCAGCTCCAAAGTCGGCGCCCCCCAACACGGTATAGGTAATTAAGGCCAACCAGAGAACGATCAGGGCCAGCAATGCAACATCCATCCCAACTACACCCCCGCTTTCTCTACTGGCTGCTCCTGGCCCGGCATTCCAACCTGTGGCATTGGAGAACGAGCAACCCAGAGTAGCAACCCGATCAACGCCACAGCCAGCAGAATATAGACCAGCGAGAACACCAGAAAACTGATAGTTACCCAGGGAGCCGGTGTAGCGGCATCTGCCGTACGGAGAAAACCAACGATTGTCCAGGGTTGCCGTCCAAGCTCGGTCACCATCCAACCGGTTTCGATGGCAAGAAAAGCCAGCGGCCCGGCAATCACAACCCCCCAGAGCAACACACGGTTGAGCGGAATTCGCCGCTTGATCGCCGTGGAGATCCAGAAAACAGCCGCAACCAGCAATCCGAAGAAACCACAGCCAACCATCACATCAAACGAAAGATGCACCAGCGGGATATTCGGCCAGTCAGAGGGAGCAAACTGATCCAGGCCCTTCAAAGGCGCGTTTGGATCGCCCTTTGCCAGCACGCTTAACAGCTTTGGCAGCTCAATACCGTAGTGCACCGTCCGATTGTCAGGGTCGACCAGACCCCCGATCGTGATCGGCAGGCCATTGCCGGAGTGAAAGACCGCCTCCATCGCCGCAAACTTGGTCGGCTGTGCATCAGAAAGGAAGCGAGCATTGAAGTCACCGCTGATAATCTGCAAGGGGGTGGCGATCACAGCCATCAACATGCCGATCATCAAACCTTTGCGATGATAGTTGTCTCGTTTGCCGCGCAGAATACCCCAGGCATAGACAGCCGCCACTGCGAACCCGGTTGCTACATAACAGGCCAGCATCATGTGAATGGTTTCATAAGGCGTGCTTGGATTCAGCATGGCTTGAATGGGATCAATATCAACCGGCCTTCCATTCTTTAAAACGAAGCCCGTCGGCGTATTCATCCATGCATTCGCACTGACCACAAACCAGGCCGAGACCAGCGCACTGATCCAAACCGGAAAAGAACAGAGCCAGTGGGCACGCGGAGAAAGCCGATTCCAGCCATACAGGTAGAGACCAAGAAAGATAGCTTCCAGAAAGAAGGCAAATCCTTCCAGCATAAAAGGATATCCGATCACCCCGCCGCCAAAATCCATAAACGTTGGCCACAGAAGCCCGAGTTCAAACGAGAGAATGGTACCGGATACAGCGCCAATCGCAAACAGAATGGCGGCTCCCTTTGACCAACGGCGAGTCAGTAACATCCAGTCTCGATTCTTCGTTTTAAGCGCCAGACCCTCGGCTATGCAGAATAGAAGAGGCAGTCCGACCCCGAGAGCCGAAAAGATAATATGGAATGCCAGGGACGTTCCCATCTGGGCACGTGCAGCGAGCAGGTCTGACATACGAAATTCACCTCTACTCCTTCTAAAATTGAGGAACTGACTTCTTCTCTCCCCTCCGCACCACGGCGCCACCCGAATCACCCTTTCCTTATGCTACACGTGTCCAGAGCGAGTATTCGTTACACGCCGCATTTATGTCAACAACAACAATGCGCGCAGAATACCGGGAAGCAGATCAAAACGACATCGCGCGCAAATCGGGCCAACCGTAGGCAACCTCATGCAATGAAAAGCCGTTATCTTCCACCATCATTTCTCTAACCAGTATGCCTCCAAGCGCCTCATAGAAGCGCCGTGCCGGATTGGTGGCAAGCACCCAGATCAGCATACTCTCCATACCATGCGCGAGGAAATCTGCTACCAGCACCCTCACCAATGTGCGTCCGAGCCCCTGCCCCTGCGCTTCCTGTAACAGATAAAGGCAATATACTTCGGCGGCATAGCCGGGATCATCGCTCCGTAACGGTCCGCCGTTCGCAAAGCCCACAAGCCGCCCTTGTTTATCCTCCGCCACATAGACCAGCGCATCGGGCTGCTGCAACACATGTTCCCAGGTTCGCTGACGCCGCTCTAACGTACGCTGCGCGATATATTCGGCGGGCATCAACCCCTGATAGGTGGTCTGCCAGCTCTCAGTGTGAACGAAAGCAATGCCATGCGCGTCTTCAGTTCGCGCCGGACGAATGGTAACAACCATCTACGCACACTCCTGTCACTATGGTATAATCTGCCTTGATTTGAAAAATTCTATTCTGGTTCTATTCGCAGGAGGAGCAAACGCGGTGTCTCAAAGCCAGGCGCAAAAGATCATCAAAAGCCTGAAAGGGCTCGACAAGCAATTACAGCCAGATGAACAGCCTCTGCTTGATATTCCCGGTATCTGGGATAATGGCAAAGAGAAGCGTAGCGAGGCGGGAGACGTTGTGCTCACCAACCAGCGCGTTTTTGGCTTTTATTACCGCAGTTTCCCGCGAGAATATCTCTTCCTTGATGCTATTCCGCTTGCCTCCATCAAACGAGTAACGCTCCGTCAGAAGAGCTTTGAGCCGTTGTTCCGTGAATTAAGTATCAGCGATGGAGAACGAACTGTCTATGTGCGCTCCTCCCGTGCCAAAATTGAAGAATTGTACCGGGCACTTCGTTCCGCCATTGAAGAGCATGCCCCGACAGCCTGTGAGGCCTTTGAGCAGCCGCAAACCACAGAGGAGAGACGCGAGGCCCCAAGCTATGAGCGTCAGGAGGTCAGTGCTAAATTTGACACCTCCCCGCTGGCGATTACGCTCCTTTTCGCAGGCGGCATCTTACTTGAGGTCATCGGTGTCATTCTCTGGAGTTTTACCGGTAGTCCGCAGGCAGGCCTCTCGCTCTGTTTTGCAGGATTTATTGCCGTAATCACCGCTATTTTCGTCCAGCGACAACGTGCCCGCTAGCTCCTTGCACCACCAGGATAACACCTCCTCCTTTCCTGCAACAAACAGCCCACCCGAGTATGGCTCTGGAAGTGGGACACTTCCTCTTTTCTTCCAACCAGCGCTTCTGATTCCGCTTCGGAGTGATCTTCATGGATATAAGAAAATACCCCTCTTCCTTCTCCACAAACGCCGGGAAAGAAAAAGGCAGAGTTATTCCCATCTTCGCGCGTTAGCTAGCAACGTTGACACGTTCTTTTTCAGACAGGTACAATAGGATAACCGAAGGAAACAACGCGGTTTCCTTGTCTCCCACGTCCTACATCAACAATAGACGAGGCGCAGAAACGATGAAGATTATTGTCTGTATAAAACAGGTGCCTGACCCAAATACCACGGTCAGTAAACTGGACCCGAACACCAAACGACTCGTACGCACAGGCGTATCCCTCATTCTCGATCCTGGCGACGAGAGTACTATTTCCGCGGCAATCAAACTTCGTGACACCATTGGTAACAGCGAATTAATCGCGTTGAGCATGGGGCCCGCCTCCGCTCAGGAAGGCATGCGCCGCGCCCTGGCTATGGGCTGCGACCGCGCCATTCTGGTCACAGATGACGCGCTGGCAGGTTCTGACGCGCTGGCAACGGCTCGCGTCCTCTCCTCCGTCATCCAAAAAGAGGGGGCGGATCTGGTGTTCTGCTCGACCGAGAGTACCGATGGCTATACCGGCATGGTACCCGGTGGAATCGCGGAGTTTCTGGGCATTCCTCAGCTCACCTTTGCCCGCGAAATCAAGGTAGAAGGCACGAAAGCCGTCATCAAACGCGTGATTCCGTCCGGTTATCAAACCGTTGAATGTCAGTTGCCCGCTGTCGTCACCATCGCCAGTGGCTCGTTTGAGGCCATTTACCCGACCATGAAGGGTATTATGAGTGCAAAGCGCAAGCCATTCAGTCAGTTGAAGCTGGCGGATCTGGGTCTTGACGCGGCGCAGGTAGGTGAGCAGGGAGCCCGCGAGAAAATTCTGAGCATTGGTCAGGTCGAGGCCCGTGCGGCAGGACAGATTATCAAGGACGATGGCACTGCGGCTCAGCAGATCGCTGACTTTTTGCAGCGGTACCAGTTGCTTTAGGAACCAGCGAAAGGAGAATAACAGATGGCACACACAATCTGGGTTCTGATCGAACTCGAAAATGGAAAGCCCGCCCGCTCTTCGCTGGAAGTGCTCGGGAAAGCTGCAAAACTGGGCCGTGCAGAAGCGATCGTGCTTGGTGCAGCCGCAGCAGAGGTCGCTCCGGAACTTGGGCAGTACGGAGCTGAGAAGGTCTATGTCCACGCCGATGAAACCTATGACACATATCTGACCCTGCCCGCCGTTGAGACAGTCAGTAATCTTCTCAAGCAGCATCAGCCCGATCTACTCTTGCTGGCAACCACCTATAACCTGCGCGATATCGCTGCACGCCTGATGGTTCGCAACAATATCGGCCTGATTACCGACGCCACTGATCTGAACTTCGAGAATGATGGCCTGAAGGTCACTGTGCCCTGGGGTGGTGAGAATCTTGTCACCGCGACTCATCCCTATCAGGGAACCGGTATTGTGCTGGTCCGTCCGAAGGCCTTCGCACTGGAGCGCTACGAAGGGCGCACCGCTGAAGTTGAGACGCTCACGACCACAATCAGCACCGAAGCCCAGGCGATCAAGGTCATCGATACGGTCGAGGTTGCCAGTGAAGGACCAGCCCTCGAAGATGCCGCAGTGATTGTCAGTGGCGGTCGTGGCCTGGGTAAAGCCGAGAATTATCATCTGGTTGAAGAGCTGGCGGCAGCACTTGGAGGCGCTCCCGGAGCAACACGCGCCATTGTCGATGCTGGCTGGCTCCCCTATAGCTATCAGATCGGCCAGACGGGAAAGACCGTCAAGCCAACGCTTTATATTGCAGCGGGCATCAGCGGCGCGATTCAACATCTCTCAGGAATGAAAGGCTCAAAGTTTATCGTTGCCATAAACAAAGACGAGAATGCGCCTATCTTCTCAGTGGCAGATTTTGGCGTGGTTGGCGATGCGCTGACCATTCTGCCCCAACTGACAGAGGAAGTGAAGAAACGCAAAGCGTAGTCGCTTCTGTGACAATGCGGGTGCCTTTCCAGAGAGAAAGGTACCCTCTACAAGCACTTTTTACCCACGTCACCAACGATGCTGACGCGTTCCCCGCTTTCGGGGTGGTCGCCAGGCGTCGTGAAGAGAGTTCTTGAAAAAGAGGACTGAGCGCTTTTGTACGGGCGACCGATGCTCTCGCGAAAGCATTCCGAAAACCGCCCGTCCGAAGTCTAGACGGAGGTTCCATACCATGACGCCCCCACCGATTTCACCTACCGGGGGTTGGCTCGGCACCGCCCTGTTTCTTGTCGTACTGGTTGCAGCCCTGGGGCTCTTTGCCTGGCGAGCCGGCGAGCTGGTTATGCTGCTGGTAAAAGCGCGTCCAGAAAACCGCTTCGACCGCATCGATGACCGAATCGGCTCGATCTTTCAAGGCGTTCTCGGGCAGAGCGGTGTATTGCGCGACCCTATCCCTGGAATAGCACACTTCTTTACCTTCTGGGGCTTTATCGTGATCCAGATCGGGTTGCTGGATCTCATACTGAATGCATTCAATCTCTCGCTGCCATTCGTCGGTGAGAGTCATGTGTTCGCCTGGATTCTTGATAGCTTCCTCGTTCTGGTATTCGTGGCCCTGGTCATCTTTGCTATCCGGCGCGCAGTGTTTCATCCCAAACAACTGCAAAGCTTCCTGCATGGCCCCTGGGATGGCTATATCATTCTAGGGTTGATCTTTCTGGTTATCTTGACCCTTGCCCTGGTCGAGGGCTTCGAGTATAGCGCCACACACGGTACGGCCTGGACCCCACTCGGTGAGTTTTTCTACCCGCTGTTCCGTCTGGCCGGAGATCAGGCCAGTATCAACGCCTATCGCTTTCTCTGGTGGGTTCATGTCCTGATCGTGCTTGCCTTCCTGATCTATTTGCCGCGCTCCAAGCACCTGCACCTGCTGGCAACACCGTTTAACGTCTTCTTCCAGAGCTATAAACCGAAGGGCGCACTCCCGCCGATCGAGAATCTGGAAGAGCGAGAGGATTATGGCGTCTCGAAGGTGGAGCAATTCACCTGGAAACAGCTCCTCGATGGCTATGCCTGTACGGAGTGTGGTCGCTGTAACACGGTCTGCCCTGCCACCAATACCGGCAAGCCTCTCTACCCGAAAGAGATCATTCTAGGCGTCAAAGAGGCTCTCTTTGTCCGCAGCGGTGAGATCCTGGGCCGCGAGACGATCTACGACAAATATGGAACCGCTGCCGTGAAGGAAGATCAGACGGCAGATGAGCAGGCAGCTCATCATAAACCAATGGTTGGCGGTATCATCTCAAAAGAGGCGCTCTGGGCCTGTACGACCTGTATGGCCTGTATGGAGATCTGCCCGGTCTCGATCGAGCATGTGCCCAAAATCGTTGACATGCGCCGCAGCCTCGTGATGGAGGAAAGCGAGTTCCCGCAAGAGGTTACTTCCCTCTTTAACAATATCGAGCGCAACGGCAATCCCTGGGAGATCAGTAACGACAAACGCGCCGAGTGGGCCGCTGGCCTGGATATTCCGCTGCTCTCTGAGAATCCCGATGCCGATGTACTTTACTGGGTTGGCTGTATGGGCTCATTCGATGAGCGCAACAAGAAGGTGGCAACCTCGGTTGCAAAGGTGCTCAAAGCCGCAAAGGTCAACTTTGCTATTCTTGGCCCTGAAGAAAGCTGTACGGGCGACCCCGCACGCCGCATCGGCCACGAATATCTGTGGTATATGCAAGCGCAACAGAACGTGGAGACGCTCAATAGCTACGGCTTCAATCAGTCGCTGCCACCCGCAGACGAGCACGCAGGCCCTCCCAAACATCGCACGATTATTACCGCCTGCCCCCACTGCTTCAACACCATCAAGCATGAGTACCCGCAGGTCGGTGGTGATTACGATGTGGTCCACCATACCGTGTTCATCAATAAGCTGGTAGAAGATGGCAAGCTTGAGCTTCCTGAGGGTTTTGATAAGCGCAAGCTCACCTATCATGACCCCTGCTATGTCGGTCGCTACAATGATGTGTACGATGAGCCGCGCCGCGTGTTGACTGTACTGAACAATAATGGCATCGTTGAGATGCAGCGCAACCGCAATCGGAGCTTCTGCTGTGGCGGCGGTGGCGGGCGAGCCTGGATGGAGGAAAAGATAGGCAAGCGCATCAACCAGACCCGCGTGAACGAGGCCCTGGACACCAAAGCCGAGGTGCTGGCTGCTGCCTGTCCTTTCTGTATCACTATGTTTGAGGATGGCATCAAAGGCGTTGAGGCTGAGGAGAAGCTTCAGGTTGAGGATATCTCGGAGATTCTGGTTCAAGCAATCGACCAGAAAGAGACATCCAACAGAAGACCTGCTACCATCTAGAGCCAGATAGCCCAAAGACGAACAGAAACAATAGAAAGCCGCCGGGACGTCCCTGCTCCGGCGGCTTTCTGCTTCCCCATGTTGAGCGGCTAGTTACGAACAGAAACAAAGGATTATGCTTCTTGTCCGGTTCGTGTATCGCTTTCAGTATCCAGTATACGGGAAGCCACTTCCACTGCCCTTTGCTCAGAATTACAGCCGAATTCACGTCAGACGAACGCGCATATGGTCTTTTTTCGCCCGGATTCTATCTCCTCTTCAAAATTGTCTTATGTAAGATTTGCCGAAGGCTAGAAAAACGCTACTTCCTTGCAGACGGATTATAGGACTGAACCTGATGCTCGATTTCAGCATAGAGCTCTTCTAGCGAGATCCCGAGCTGCTGTGTGGAAATCAGCAGCTCACGCACAGCCTCGCTCAGTCGTTGCTGCCGCTCCTCCAGGGGCAGCACGGGCGGCACAGATACAACTCTCGCTCGTTTTCCCACAGAAAGCTCGATCCAGCCTTCTTCCTTGAGTTCCCGATATGCTCGCACGACTGTATTAGGAGCCAGACCCAGATCTCGGGCGAATTGACGAACAGGTGGAAGCTTCTCTCCGGCCCGCATGCTGCCCGATGCTATCACCCTTCTCAATTGCTCTTTGAGTTGCTCATAGGGTGCGACTGAACTATCATGATGAATGACGAGAAGTGGCAATGAGTCCATCATCAATTACTCCTTTTTGCTTCCATCCGTCAGCCGACCACCAAGCCCTCTACGAAAGAGATGCACAAAGAGACAACTGACAGGTAACAGAACCAGTGAGATCAACCAGGTTGCCACCCCTATCACGCTGAGCCAATCCGGCACGGTTATCCCTTCACTCTGCACCAGCAAACGCCATTGTGCTGCCAACAGGCCCGAGAGAAGCAGGAACTCCTGTCCAGTCAGAGCAGCGATCAAGCGATGCCGCAACCAGTCATCCAGACGGCGAGATTGCTGTGGATCAGGCGTCAGATTCAAACGAGCCCCACGCACAATCAAGGAGATCAGGAGCTCAACCAGCCCCACAAGAAGCAGCATCCCGGCAGGGATCAGCACCAGGCCCCAGCCGTACAATGGCACATGCCAGAACCCCCGCATTCAGCTCTGCTCCTGACTTCAAATAGGGCAGATAGAGCACTGTGAGCAAGATCGTATAGACGATCAGAGCCCCAATGAGCAGAGGGAACAGCACTGAACGGATATCGGTTACCTTTCGCCGATGCAGATCACTATAGGCAACAGCCGAGCGGCTCAATTTGCGTACGCGTATGATTCCGACAAGCACCCCGACACCATATCCACCCCCCATAAACAGGGCAAGTTCCAGATAGAGTAGTTCCGAGTATAGCATCTGTTCAGACTTCCATGCCAGCATGAGAAGAGCCAGCGCCATGCAGAGCCAGCCAGCCCAAACCATAGTGAAGAGAAAATGGCCTGCCATATCTCAGTTACCCGTCTCATAAGCACCTGCATGGAATACTGCCCTTGTGGAAGATTCCATTCCTCTAGCTCCTGTTTTAGAGAGAACTGCATCTGAGGAGTAAATCATGTACGTAATCCCATAAAGAGGCAATGATACTGCCAATCAGGAGTATACCGGCTATGAGAAAAAGATTCACAGACATACTTCTTTCTCCATTGAAGCTATCAAACCTGTTGTACAACGTAAAACCGTATCAATAGGTTAAGACGGTTGAAAGGGAAGAAGATCAAATCCTGGCAGGTTGAGGCTTGCGAAAAGCAAAACCTATCGTCACTGGCGTTTTCACATGCTGTCAGGCTATGTTAGAATATACTCCATAAGATAACTGCATG
>Ga0164243_10005893_pt1 | contig 18635 bp, 13 predicted proteins | sample OricompcompostOP_FD_108781 | JGI IMG/M metagenome (GOLD analysis project Ga0164243, IMG submission 108781) | Organic Plus compost microbial communities from Emeryville, California, USA - Original compost - Organic plus compost (OP) | ecosystem: Engineered > Solid waste > Mixed feedstock >... | reverse complement strand
TGCGGCGGCGGTGGGGAAGTGGGGGGTGAGATTGACGTTGGCTGGATAGCGGCCCATCTTGTCGGTGTAGAGCCCGAGTTGCTCGTCGGTGAGTGGCAGCACCGAGGTCGGGAACGAGCGGATCGCGGAGGAGGCCGTGCCCTCGTCGACGAGGCGCAACGTGCCGCCCTCGGCCCTGACCACGATGAACGCGCCGGGCATGCCCCCCGTGGCGCGCAGTTCGGCCGGGTTCTGGAACAGCACGAGGATGGTCCGTGGGCCGTGGGCGCCGAGCATCGACGGCAGCACGGCACTGGCCCGCGCGGCGGCACCGACGATCCCGCCGAGACGCGTCAGGCCGTCGCGGAGCTGGACCATCCCCGCCCGCACCTCGGGGCGAAGGCCATCGATATCGATAGTGCGCAGTAGTTCGAGGCATCGACGTACGGCGGTATCGGCCTGGGACAGAGCCGGCTCGGCGGACTCCAGTGCCGTGAGGTCGAGCCGGCCCTGCCGCGGCAGCAGGTTGTCGATCTTCGCCGTGCCCGCGAGTTCGACGACGGCTGGCATCGCCTGACTGCTGAGGTGGTCCAGGATCTGGGCCACGACGCGAACGGCGGCGAGGTCGGCGCCGGGTCCCGGCAGTCGTGATGCGAGGCGCCAGTCGATGCTGTCGGTCGTCGACCGGATGGTCCGTGCCTGCCGGCCCAGCTCCTCGACCGTGGCCCGGGCGCCGTCGGTGTCGCCCGCGCCGAGCTGGCGCTCCAGGTCACGCAGGAGTTGCGTGGCGTGGGTGAGGTCGGCCCGGACGGGCTGCACCCGCAGGGTCACCCAGCCGGCGGCGAAGGCGATGACGGCCACCAGCGCGACGCCGCTGACGATGGCGATGCGGATGGCGATGCGGATGTTGCGGGTGGTGCGACGACGAGGCACGGGCTGGACGCTAGCACCGCTTTGGATAGGAATGAGCCGGTATCACCGATCTGATGGCCGTGATGCGGAACTCTCTCTATGCACTCATTAGGGCTATATATCCGCTTGGAGGAAATCTGAGACGTTTCGGTCCTCCTGTGGCGAAAATCGACATAAGCTCCGGCCGCCGAGACCAAGAACCAGACCGAAACGAACGACGGGCGGAGGGGCGTATGGACTCATCACGTGAGCGGAGGTCTCCAGCCGGGGGCGCCGCCGTGGTGATCGTCGGCTGCGGCGGGCACGGACGGGAGATCTTCGAGATCATCCGTGCCATCAATGCCGCCAGCCCCGGCGGCCCGCGCTGGACGGTGACGGGGTTCGTCGACGACAAGCCGTCGGCGGTCAACCGGGAGCGGGTCGATCGTCTTGGCTCGATCTATCTCGGTCCCCTGGAGTGGCTGGCGGAGGTCGGCCCCGACACCGCGGTCGCCCTGGGTATCGGTGACCCTCGCGCGAGGCGGGCCGTGGCGGCCCGGGTCGACCGGTACGGGTTGCGTTACGCGAGCCTGGTCCATCCACAGGCCACGGTGGGCCCCGACCTGGTCGCCGGCGACGGCGCGATCCTGTTCGCCGGCGCCCGGGTGACGACGAACGTCGTTCTCGGCCGGCACGTGCATCTCAACCAGAACGCCACGGTCGGGCACGACAGCGAACTCGGCGATTTCGTGTCGGTCAATCCGCTCGCGGCCGTGTCCGGGGAGTGCCGGATCGGCGGGGGAGTCCTGATCGGCACCACCGCCGCCGTGCTGCAGGGACTCGTGGTCGGTGTCGACGCGACCGTGGGTGCGGGCGCCTGCGTGGTCCGGGACGTCGCGGCCGGCGCGGTCGTGAAGGGGGTGCCGGCGCGATGACCGTGGTGCATGTGGTCGGGGCGCGACCGAACTTCCCGAAGGCGGCGCCGGTGATCCGCGCCCTGGACAGCCGCGGGGTCGACCAACTGCTCGTGCACACCGGGCAGCACTACGACGAGCGCATGTCCGAGGTGTTCTTCCGCCAGCTGGGACTGCCGGAGCCGGACGTCAACCTTGAGGTGGGCTCGGGCACCCATGCCAGCCAGACGGCGCTGGTGCTCACCCGGCTGGCCGACCTGTTCGAGTCCGGGCGTCCGGACCTGGTGGTGGTGTACGGCGACGTGAACTCGACCGTGGCCGCCGCGCTGGCCGCCGCGCAGCTGCGGATCCCCGTGGCGCACGTCGAAGCCGGGCTGCGCAGCTTCGACCGCACCATGCCGGAGGAGACCAACCGCATCGTGACCGACCGGCTCTCGGAGCTGCTCTTCGCGACCAGCGCCGACGCCGTGCTGCACCTCGGCCGGGAGGGCGTGCCGGCCACGCAGGTGCACTTCGTCGGCAACACCATGATCGACACACTTCTCAGCAACCTCGATCGCTTCGACGTGACCCGCGTCTGCCGCGACCTCGGCCTGCCGGACCGGTACGTCGCGGCCACGCTGCACCGGCCCGGCAACGTCGACGATCCGGCCGACGCGGCCGAACTCGTCAAGGTGCTGCACGCGGTGGCCGACGAGGCGTGCGTCGTGCTGCCGCTGCATCCGCGTGGCCAGGCCCGCCTGGAGTCGGTGGGACTGTCGGGGCATCCGAACCTGCGGATCGTGCCGCCGCTGGGCTACCTGGAGTTCCTGAGCCTGGTTCGCGGAGCGCAGGTCGTGGTGACCGACTCGGGCGGCGTGCAGGAGGAGACCACCATCCTCGGCGTGCCGTGCCTGACGGTACGGCCCTCGACCGAGCGGCCCGTGACGATCACCCACGGCACGAACCAGCTCGTCACCCGGGCCGACCTGCCGGTCGCGGTCCGGGCCGCGCTCGCCGCCGGCCGCCCGGCGTGGTGGCCCACCCCGCCGCTGTGGGACGGCAACGCCGGCACCCGGGTCGCCGAAGTCATCTGCCGCTTTCTCGCTGAGGGGCCATCCGCATGAAGCAGGTCATCCAGTCCGTCGCCAACGGCGAGCTGACCATCGTCGAGGTGCCCCAGCCGGCGCCGGGCCCGGCCGAGGTGCTCGTGGCCACCCGCCGGTCGCTGGTCTCGGCCGGGACCGAGCGCGCGGTGCGGCGGCTCGCGTCGGCCAGCCTGCTCGCGAAGGCCCGGGCCCGTCCCGACCTCGTCCGCCAGGTCATCGCCAAGGCACGCACCGAAGGACTGCGCACCACCATCAACGCCGTCCACAGTAGACTCGACGAGGACATGCCGCTCGGCTACAGCGCCGTGGGGGTGGCGGTCTCGGTGGGCTCCTCGGTCGACGCCGTGCGGCCCGGCATGCGCGTCGCCACGGCCTCCGCGGGCCACGCCGAGTACCAGGTCGTGCCCGGTCTGCTGGCGGTCCCGGTGCCCGACGCCGTGGGCGACGACGCGGCCGCGTTCGGGGCCGTCGCGGGGATCGCGCTGCAGGGCCTGCGCCAGGCCGAGGTCGGCGTCGGCGGGACGGTCGCGGTCATCGGGCTCGGGCTGCTCGGGCAGCTCACGACCCGGTTGGCGCTCGCGTCCGGCCTGCGCGTGGTGGGGATCGACGTACGTGACTGGCCGGCCCGGCTCGCGGAGGCGAGCGGAGCGCTCGGCCTGGTCGAGGCCGGAGCCGATACCGAGGCGGCCGTCGCGGAGTTCACCCGCGGCCGGGGAGTCGACGCCGTCATCATCACGGCGGCGACACCGTCGTCGGAGCCCGTTGCCCGCGCGACCCGGATCCTGCGCGACCGCGGTCGGGTCGTCGTGGTGGGCGACGTCGGCCTGCAACTCGACCGACGCCCCTTCTACGAAGGCGAACTGGATCTGCGGTTCGCCCGCAGCTACGGCCCGGGGCGCTACGACCGGTCCTACGAGGAGTGGGGCGTGGACTACCCGATCGGGTACGTCCGGTGGACCGAGGCACGCAACATCGAGGCCTACCTCGACCTGGTGGCGCGCGGCCGCCTCGACGTCGCCGACCTCGTGACCCACACGTTCCCGGTCGAGTCGGCCGCGTCAGCGTACGCGCTGCTCGAGTCCAACGAACCGGCCGTCGCGGTGCAGCTCACCTACGCCGCGCCGGCCACGGTGCACCGGGAGCCCGTACGGCTGCCCCCGCGCGCCCGCCCCGGCTCGCTGCGCGCCGGCCTGGTCGGTGCCGGCACCTACGCGCGGGCGACCTTCCTGCCGGCGCTGGCCGAGGCGGGCTGGGCGGACGACCTCGTCGCGGTCACCTCCGCGTCCGGGCTGTCCGCCCGGCATCTGGCCACCCGGCACGGTCTCGGCCTCGTTATGTCCACAGTGGACGACCTGCTCGACATCGGCGACGTGAACGTGGTGTTCATCCTCACCCGGCACGACTCACACGCCGGTCTCGTGGTCCAGGCGCTCGACGCCGGCAAGCACGTGTTCGTGGAGAAACCGCTCGCGCTCACCGAGGACGAACTGGCGGCCGTCAAGGCGGCGTACGAGCGCTCGACCGGGCACCTCGTGGTGGGCTTCAACCGGCGGCACAGCGCCGCCGTGGAGCACGCGCGCCGCACGCTCGCGGCCGGGGCGGGGCCGCTGGCGATCTCGTACCGGGTCAACGCCGGAGCCCTGCCCGCGTCGCACTGGTACCACGACCGTCGCCAGGGCGGCCGCATTCTCGGCGAGGTTTGTCACTTCGTCGATCTGTGCTCCTGGCTCACCGGCACCGCGCCGAGTTCGGTGCACGCGGTGGGCGGGGCACGCGGCGAGGTCGGGCTCACCGAGGACGTCGCGATCATGCTCGGTTACCCGGACGGCTCGTCGGCCACCGTCACGTACAGCACCGGCGGGCACCGGTCCACGCCGAAGGAGCGGCTGGAGATCCTCGGCCGCGGGCACACGATCCTCATCGACGACTTCCGTCGCGTCGAGGTGGACGGCCGGGAGCTGCGCCGGGTGCGGGTCGACAAGGGACACGCCCGCCAGCTCGCCGCCTTCCGGCGCACCATCCTGGAGGGGCTCCCGCCCGAGGCCGAGTTGACCGCTTCCTACGCGACGACCGAGACGATGTTCGCCGTCATGACCGCGCTCCAGGGCGGTGACGACGCGGCACCGCCGTCCACGGACCGGCCGCGGCCGTCGACCGGGGCGGCGGCCGTGGCGCCGCAGCCCACGGCCACCGTCGAGAGCGGAGTGAGGTCATGACCGTGTTGGTCACCACCCGCCGGTACGCGTACAACCGGATGGGCGGGCGGCAGGTCCATCTGGCGGTCCATCGATCGGCGCTGCGGCGCAGGTCCGGGATGATCCGCAACGACGCCGGCATCACGCTGCACGCGAATCCGGACGACGAACGTGGCGTGCTTCTCGCCATGACCCACGGCAGGTTGGACCGCGCCGCGGTCGTGGCCTGGCGGCGACTGGCGCGAGAGCTGAAGCCCGACGTGGCGCTCGACGTCGGCGCCAACTACGGCGAGGTGGCCTTCTCGACGACGTACGAAGGGCTGCGCGAACTGCACCTGGTCGAGCCGAACCCGGCCATCCTGCCCTGGCTGCGCAAGACCGTGACCGGGGTCTCGCACTGGCCGTGCGCCATCCACCTGCACGAGGGCGCCGCGAGCAACAAGGCGGCGACGCTGTCCCTGGACGCCCCCGCGAAGTACTCGGGAACCATGAGAGTGCGCGCGGGCGGTGGGGGCGGCACGGCGGTGCGGGGGTTCCGGCTCGACGAGGAGATCGCGCTGCGCGACGGCGATCGGCTGCTGTTCAGGGTCGACGTCGAAGGATTCGAGCTACCGGTGCTGGAGGGCATGGCCGGGCTGCTCAAGGGACGGACGTTCGCCGGGCTGTGCGAGGTGCAGCTCGCCGACGACGACCTGATCGGCTATCTCGGCGCCCACTTCGACGTCAGCGTCGTCACCGGCGAGCGAGAGCACGCGGTCGACGCGGCCGGCCTGCGGCGGTGGATCGACGCCGCCCGGCGGTCCGGCTGGGCCGGCGTGCAGAAGGACGTCATCGTGCGACCCGCCACGAGAAACGAAGGCACCGTGAGAAGTGCGAGGTTGAGACCGTGCCACACGTTGTCTGGGTGACCAACATCCCCACGCCCTACCGGAATCTGCGCTATCGCCTCTTCGCCCGGCACTTTCCCGAGGTCGGCCTCAGCATCGAGGTCGCGTACATGGCCGAGAGCGAGCGCGGCCGCCACTGGCGGTTCGGCGAGGGTGAGATCGACCATCCGCACCGCGTCTTCAGCGGCGCCCACCTGACCGCCCGGGGCACCACGCTGCACGTCAACCCGAGTCTCGTCCGCTACGTCCGGCGGCGCCGGCCCGAGATCCTCGTCGTCGAGGGGTACTCCTCGCCCACCCTGGTGGCCACGGCCCTCCTCGCGCCTCGCGACTCGGTCGTGGTGCTGTCGAGCGAGAGCACGCTCAACGACGGCGGTCAGCTCTCCGGCCCGGTGGCGGCCGTCAAGCGGGCCGTCATCCGACGATGCGACGCCTACGTCGGACCGGGCGAGCGGGCGTTCGCCAATATCATCCATCTCGATCCGTCGTCCCGACGCAAGCCCTTCATCCGGCTGCCGAACATCATCGACGCGGACGTGTTTCGCGGGCGGGTCGACGCCCGGCGGGGCGCCCGGGCCGAGATCAGGCAGCGGCTGCATGTCGGCCCGGACGAACAGCTCTGGATCATTCCCGCACGCCTGGAGCTGTTCAAGGGCCTGCAACTCTTCCTCCCGCTGCTGAAGGATCTGCGCGGCGTACGGGTCGTGGTGGCCGGTGAAGGCTCGCTGCGGCACAGCCTCGAGGCGATGACCGCCGAACTCGGCCTGCCGGTCGCGTTCGCCGGCCAGCAGTCGGAGGCGGCGATGACGGACCTCTACGCGGCGGCAGATCTGTTCGTGCTGCCCAGCCTGCGCGATCCCTCGCCGCTGTCGGCGATCGAGGCGCTGGCCGCGGGCCTGCCGGTCCTGTTGAGCACGCGGGCCGGCAACGTCGACGAGGTGGTGCGCGACAACGGCTGGCGATACGACCCGGACCGGCTTGAGGCGATGGGGCCGCTGGTGCGCGACATCGCCGCCCTGCCGGCCGAGACGCTCAGCGAGCTTGGACGACGATCCCGCCTCGTCTACGACGTCGACTTCGACTCACAGGAGTGGGCGCGCCGGGTGAGCAAGGAACTGATAGCCCTCGTCGGCTGACCGGAGAGGACTCCCATGAACGCAGCAGTGCCGCCGCGACCCGGTGGGTCCCGACCACGTCGCCGGGGCGGCCGCTGATGTCGCTCGCCACCAACCCGGTCACCCCGTCGGGCGCCGAGCCCGATCCCGCCGCCGCGCCGGCGGCCCCGGCCGCCCGACCGACCCGGGGCCGCGTCCGCATCGACGCCCTGGACGGCGTACGCGCCATCGCGATCGTCTGCGTTCTCGGCTTCCACTGGGGATCGGCCGTGGGCGCCCTCCCCGGTGGTTATATCGGCGTCGATGTCTTCTTCGTCCTGAGCGGCTTTCTCATCACCCGGATCCTGTGGAAGGAAGGCGACACCCGCATCGGACGCCGCTACGTCTCGTTCATCGGCCGGCGTCTGCGGCGCCTCTATCCGGCGTTGCTGGGGCTCGTCGTGCTGGTGGCCCTCCTGGCGCTCGCCTGGCAGGTGCCCACGACGTTCGACCGCGCCATCGGCTCGGCACTGCTCGTGGTCACCCAGGCCGGGCCGGTCGCCGGCACGTCCGACACCGCGGCGGTGTTGTCGCCGTACGGCCAGGCATGGTCGCTCGCGATCGAGTGGTACTTCTACCTCGTCTGGCCCCTGGTCGCGTTGCTGCTGCGTCGGCTGGGCCTCGTCGGCCGGCGTCACCTCGCGACGGCGCTCTACGGCGCGGCGGCCGCGGTCTACGCGGGCGCGGTGCTCCTGCCGTGGGGCGAGTTCTACTTCAGCGTCCCGGCGCGGGTCGCGCAGTTGCTGCTCGGAGCCGCGCTCGCGGCCACCGCGCTCCGCACGGAGCGCCAGGCGGCGCGACCACACCGCTGGTGGCGGACGGCCGGCGCCGCCGTGGCGTTCCTCGTGCTGGCCGGCTGGACCGTGGCGGGACCCGGCAGCCGGACGGCCGCCTACGAGCTCGTGGGCTTCCCGCTGGCGAGTCTCGCGTCGCTGACGCTCGTCGCCGCCTGCGCCGTGGGGCCGAGCGGCCGGGCAGCGAGAGTCCTCGCCGCGAGACCGTTCGCGGCGCTCGGCCGGGTCAGCTACAGCCTCTATCTGTGGCATCTGCTGCCCGTGCTCGTGGTCATCGACCTGGGCATGCCCCTGGTCACCGGTGCCGTCGTCAGCGCGATCAGCACCGCCGCGCTCACCGCGCTGAGCTACCGCTTCCTGGAGGTCCCGTTCCTGGGCGGGCCCCGCGGTGCCGGTCAGCGGGTCATGATGCGGTCCAGGGTTTCGGCATAGCGGGCGTGGCTGTACCGCGCGGCGGCGGCGACGGCCCGCTCGCGCCGCGCCTGCGCCTCGTCCGCGTCAACCGTGCCGGTCACGGCCGTGATGACCTCGGCGAGCCGGTCGCGCTCGGCGACACGGTTGATGTGGATGGGTGCGTCGGGGCAGTCGCGCAGGATGTCCGGCGCGGCCGTCCGCTCGGTGGTGATGACGCCACACCCGTGGCTCAGCGCCTCGACGATCACCCGTCCGAAGCCCTCGGAGATCGACGGCAGGACGAGATAGTCGGCGTCGGCGAACATGCGCGACACGTAGCCCCGGCCGGCCCGGCCGTGCAGCGTCACGTTGCCGGGCCAGTCGGGCAGGGGCGCGGTGCCCGGCGCCCCACCCACGACGTCCAGATGCACGGGGGACCGGTCCGCCTCCAGCCGCCTCATCGCTTGGGCGAGCACGGAAATTCCCTTGTGCTCGCTCAGCGCTCCGACGAACAGCAGCCTGGGCGGGCCGGGCCGGCGGGGCCGGATCACGGGCGCCGGGGTGTCGAATCCGTACGGCACCACGACCACGTCGGCGTCGGGCCGTTCCCGCAGGACGGACGACCGGGAGAACTCGGAGGCGACGATCACCTTGTCGGCGAGGTGGACCTCCTGCCGCACCCGCTCGTCCTCCGCGGGCGCGAACCGGTCGTTGTAGCTGTCCGGCGTGAAGCCATGGGCGTCGATGTCCTCCCGGATCGCCTCCTGGATGGTCGCGGGGAGTGGTTGGGAGAGATCGAGGACGCGCTGGATGCCGAGGTCCGCCGTGGCCAGCAGGATGCGCAGAGCGGCGTAGTCGGTGAGCAGCAGATGCTCCGCGTCGGCCGGCAGCCGCCGGACGCACCCCGCCTCGAACCGATTGGTGAGGAAGCGTCGAAGCGGCAAGGACCGTCCGATCACCGGGGCACGTCGCACGAACTCATGCACGAGCCCCACGCGCCTGATCAGCTGGTCCGGCAGGCCCGGCACGGTCCGGTTCTCCAGGAGCCTTCGCGCGTGGCTGGATGCCTGGGACAGGTACTTCAGCGGCCCGGCCGGCGCGTCGCCGACCTGCAGCCGCGTCATCATCGCCAGGAGCCGCCCGCGGCGGTGCAGTGCGCGGGCGGCGGAGCCACTGTGCTGGACGCCATTGTGGATGACGATGCAGTTCCTCATCGCCGAGTGACACCTTTCGCCGTACCCAGAACCGATTCATAGAAACGCTCAGCAACTGTCATGCATCGATCGAAGTCGGCTCGCGCCAGCACCAGGGACCGGTTCAGCGAGCGGGCCCGCTCGCGCAGCTGCGGAGCGTCGACGGCCTCCAGCACCGTCCGGGCGATCGCCTCCGCGTCGGTCACGCTGACCACGCGTCCGTTCTCACCGTCGCGGATCCACTCCAGCACCGAGGCGACCGGTCCCACGATGGGAAAGCAGCCGGTCGCGAGCGCCTCCAGGAGGCTGTTCGGTGTGCCGTCGTGCGAGGTCAGGGACAGCGTGATGTCCGCGAGCCGATAGACATCCGGCATCTGCGGGTAGCTCATCACCGGGAGGAGATGGACGCGGTCGTTGCCCGGGATTCTGCGGATCTCCCGCTCGATCGCGGTCACGCCGGACATGCCGGTGCAGACGATGTGGACGTCCGCCCGCTCGGCGAGCACCAGCGCGACCGCCCGAAGGAACTCGGGTATGTGCACATATCCTCGAACCCCGCGTGGGTTCAGCACGACCGGTGCGTCGGCCGGGATGCCCAGCGTCGCGCGCAGCGGCGACGGGCCGGGAGAGAACAGGTCCGTCCGGACTCCGCCCGCTCCTGGCAACACCATCGACGGCCGGCGGTCGTCGTAGCCCCACCTCCGCGCGAGGTCCTGGTCGCGTTCGCAGTCGGTGTGCAGCGCGCTCACGGCTCGCAGCGTCGCCCGGGTGGCCCGGGCCACCGTGCGGTAGCGCTCGGCGTACAGGGTCAGGTCGTTGCCCCAGATCGACGCGATGACCGGCGTCCTCGACCAGGCGCCCGCGGTCGCGATCCCCTCGTACGGCAGGCGCATGGCGTGGACGATGTCGGGCGCGAACCGGTTCAGCTTGGCGTGCAGGGCTCGACGGTGCAGCCGGACCTCGAGCGGCCCGAGCGGGTCGAGCACCCGGCGGGCCATCGGGGCGACGCGCGCGCGTGCCGTGGTCAACCAGGACGACCGTCGTTGACCGGGCGTGCCGGAGGTGACCACGTGCTGCGCGACCGCGACGCCGCCCAGCAACTCGGTCTCGACCAGGTAGGGCGCGTCCCGGGCGGCGGGCACGGCACGGCTGGAGATGACCTGTACGTCGTGCCCCATCGAGGAGATGCCGTCGATCCACTGACGCGCGATGGGACTGCGATAGTCGGCCACGAAAGATATCCGCATCAACTGACTCCAGCGTTCTTGGGGGCGAGCCGCCGATCCTGCAGCGGCGGTAGGTACCCCGCGGGTTGGGTGTTGCGGCGCGTCGCGTACCACCAGGCGACGACGACCACGGTGACCGGCAGGTACGGGACGAAGACGAAGATCGGGATCGAGGCGAGCCCGTCCCGCAGGAACTGGATGGTCAGCGAGGCGCCGACGAGGTACGCCAGCCGTCGTGGGGTGAAGTATCCCGAGGCATAGGCACGCTGGTACATGACCATGCTCCAGCGGGCCAGCAGGAAGACGATGAGCGCGATGCCGATGAGCCGGAAGCTCAGGTACAGGTCGCCGGCGAGGGTCGTGGCCGCGCCCAGGCGGTTCAGGGGGCGGTCAGGGGTCGAGATGTCGGACAGGTGGTCGGCCAGCCCCGGCTTGCCCGGCCACAGCGCACGGGGGACCAGCACCGCGGCGGCGCCGGCGTACTGCTCCCCCCAGGTCGTGTAGTTCGCGTCGTCGGCCAGCGCGATCGTCAGGGCCAGTTCGTCCAGCATCGCCTGGTCGCTGTCGACGCCGTGGAGCGTCTCCGCGGTGGCGTCCCACGCGGTCGAGACGGCGGCCTCCAGACCGCCACCCGAGACGACCGTGTCGGCGATCGCCTTCATCGGGAAGAACAAGAGCAACGCTGCCAGCAGGGCCGCGCTCATGGCCGGGCCGGGCCACTTTCGCCCGCGCCGGTCCAGCGAGAGCTGGCAGAGCAGGATCACGGCGAGCAGGAACCGGAACCGGGCAGAACCCTGCAGAGCGACGATGACGAGGTACATGCCCATCGGAGCGATGAGAAACCAGCGAAAGCCGTATCGATAGATGAGCAGTAGCAGGATGACGCCGGGCCAGGCCAGGGCCGGACCCAAGAAGGCCTGCTCACGCACGCCCGACCCGTCGTCGAAGACCCGGGCCTGGCCCAACAGGCTGACCAGTCCGATCGGCATGACCAGCAACAGCACGATCGGCAGGAGACGGTCGAAGGACCGCAACACGGTGTCGGGGGACTGCGTCGGCGCGGCCGGTGCCGGTGCCGGTTCCGAGCGACGGGCCAGGATCCAGCCGGCGGTCGCGGCGACGAGCGCGACGTCCGCGTAGTTGACGGCTCGGGCGAGCTCGTCCGGGCCGGGCGGCGTGAACCCCATCACGCCGGACAGCAGCGGGGGCGAACCGAGGACCAGGACGATCCCACGGGCCGTCACGACCAGCACGTGGAAGGTCAGATACAGCACGGCCGGGTGTGAATGGCGCAGCCCGCCGCGCATCACCACCGCCGTCAGACACGCGACGACGACGAGGACGTCGACGATGACCGCCGCCGCGAGGCTCATGACTCCGCGCTCGTGTGTTCGAGCTGGGTGACGGACCGCGGCGCCGGCGGCTCAGGTCGAAGCCGAACGATCTCGTCGATCGTCCCGTCGGCGAGCATCACCCGCACGTCGCAGCCTTCGATCGTGCTCAATCGGTGCGCGATGATGAACATCGTGATGGTGCCGCGCAGGCGTTCCAAAGTGGCGACGATCTGCCGTTCCGTCGTCGTGTCGAGCGCGGCCGTCGCTTCGTCCAGCACGAGGACCGCGGGTCGGTGGTAGAGCGCGCGGGCGATCCCGATGCGCTGACGTTGCCCGCCGGACAGCCGCACGCCCCGCTCCCCGAGGACGTTGTCCAGTTGGTTGGGCATGGCCAGCACGGAGTCGAGCAACTGGGCCTGGGTGAGTGCCTCCATCACCGCCGCGTCGTCGATCTCGTCATCGTCCAGGCCCAGGGCGACGTTACGGCGGACGGTGTCATCGATGATCACGGTGTCCTGGGGAACGTAGCCGATCAGGCGTCGCCAGGTCGGCAGGTGCTCCGGGGTGATCCGGACCCCGTCCACGTACACGCCGCCGCTGGTGGGCTGCAGCAGGCCGATGATGATGTCGACGAGGGTGGTCTTGCCAGCGCCCGAGCTGCCCACGATCCCCACGCATTCGCCGTGCTTCACGTGGAGATTGACCGACCTGAGCGTGGGCGCGGTCGCGGTCGGGTAGTGGTAACTGATGTCGCGCAGTTCGATCGTCCCCGTGAACTCGGTCGCGGGCGCGTCACGCGGCTCGAGGACGGTGTTGGGCGGAGCCTGGTGCGCCAGCTCCTGCCGGACCGAGCCGACGCTCGATTCGCCCGACCGTACGGAGCTGAACGCCGTGAGCAGGCGCTGCACCGACGGAAGCAGACGCATCGATCCGGCGAGCATTACGCCGAGGGACGCGAACGTGCCGTCCCCGCTCTCGACGATGGCCGCGCCGGCGACGACGGCGAAGAGGATGAGGATGACGGCCTCGAGGTAGTACCGGGAGAGGTTGGGCAGGACGAAGAGCCCACGGAGGGCGAAGGTGTGCTCCATGCGCGCCTCGCTGAAACGCCGGGCCACGTTGCCCCGGCGCTCGAGCACGGCCAGCACCTTCACCGCGCTGAGTCCTTCCTGGACGATGCGCTGGTCCCGGGCCGTGTACCGCTCGTCGTCGACGCCGATGCGGTGAGCCATCCGGCGCACCACGAAGGCGTACAGCACCATCGCGACCCCGAGCGCGGTGATCGAGGTCGCGGCCAGCACCGGCTCCAGGACCAGCAACGCGCCGGCCAGGGCGAGGACCAGGGACAGCTCGGTGATCGCGAGCAGAGCCGGCATGAGCACGCGGCTCATCATCGTGCGCACGGAGTGCAGGACGGTCCGGATGAGGTCGGCCGAGTGGCGTCCCATGTGGAACTCGTACGGCTGCGCGAGGTAGTTGCGGAAGATCTGGGCGGACATCGTGGCCTCGGCCCGCGCCAGGAGTCCGGCCTGCCACCACGACAACGCCGACGCCGCCACACCGCGGGACACGAGCAGCACCATGGCGACGATGCCGACCGTGAGCACGAATCGCGAGGGCGAGTCGGTGCCGACGATCCCGCGCAGCATGCCGACCAGCGTGCCGGGGCTCACCTCCTGCAGCATGGCGGGATTCGCCAGCACCTGGACGACGCTCGCCATCGCCAGGAACCCGCAGAGTTCGATCCCGAGGATGACCAGGGTCAGCGGTATGCTCGCGAGCAGTCGCCGCCGGGTGTGTGCATCGACAAGATTCGCTGCTTGCCGGGCTGTCCGAAACACGCGCTACCCCACCATCGATTCGCTCGCCTGCCGCACCAGTTGCCTTCCGGCCGGTGCCCGCGTCACGGCGGCGCCGGCCGACCGGCGGGCGACGGCGGCGCGCAGCACGCTCTCCATCCGCTCGGCGTGGGCCGACCACGTGCAGCGCTCGACCAGCCGGCGTCCGCGTTCGACCGCCTGCTCGTACGACTCCGGGGTGGCCAGCATGGCGCGCGCCTTGGCGATGATCTCCGCGATGTCGGTGGGGTCGTGCAGGGCACTCGGGTCGCGGGTGAGAAACGAGACGCCCGCGTTGCGGGGCATCAGGGTGGGCACCCCCACCGCCATGGCCTCCAGGTAGACGTTGCCGAACGCCTCGCGCAGCGACGGCATGACGAACAGGTCGGCCTCGCCGAGTGCGCGGGCCAGGTCGGTCGGGGACAACCGGCCCGCGAAGTGGACCGCGTCGCGCAGCCCCATGTCGTCGCGCAGTTTCTCCATGGCCGGACGCAGCACGCCGTCACCGACGATGGTCCAGGTCGCCCGCGGCCAGACCTCGCGGATGCGAGGAAAGTTGCGCAGCAGCAGTTCCTGGTTCTTGTTCTCGCAGACGTGGCCGACGGTGATCAGCCGGGGGAAGTCCGGCGCCGACATGCGGGCAGCCGCGGAGACGGTCCGGCGGGTGAAGGTGTCGACGTGCACGCCGTTCTCGATGACCGTCGTCCGGTCGCGCAGGTCGCCGGGCAGGTCGAAGAGGATCGGCACGCCGACCGCCACGAGGCCGTCCATGCGGTGCAGCGCCCGGGCGATGATGCTCCGGCTGATCGGATTGCGTCGGGCGCCCGACAGCGTCAGCGGCTCCGATCCCCGGAGCATGCCCACGACCGGCAGCGGAGCGTGCCGCAGCAGTACGGGCACGAAGTTGCCCTGAGCGAGCATGACGTCGCAGTCGAGATCGGGGAACTCGGGCCGCGTCATGAGCGCGGCCAGCCCGCGAGCGCCCGTCACCCGCCACTGCGGTGTGATGCGTCGGCCGTCCGGGTCCACCTCGGCGATGCCGATGAACGGATGGCCGTGGTGGACGGTGAAGACCCGGACGTCGACCCCGCGCTCGCGCAGCGCCTCCGTCTGGGACTTGACGAACGTCCCCTGCCACGGTGCGTCGGGCGTCGGGTACCACGGCGTGAACGACCAGACCCGCAACGGATCGACTTGCATGTCAGCCCCCATGTCCTGCGCCCGAGATGACCGAAACAAAAGTATACGGAGATCACTGACCGATTTATTTCAAATGGACTGATTGTCCGTACGGCTACCGGCACCGGCGGGCGACGGCACCGGGGCCGGCGCGGCGGCACCGGACAGGCAGTCCAACAGTCGCTGGCGCATCATCGCCCGGGTCTGGTTCGCGGCGATCCAGGACCGTCCACTGTGGCCCATCCGGCGCAGCTCGGCGCCGCCGTCGCGCTGCCGCTGTTCGACGGCCCGGCGCAGACCGTCGCCGATGCCCGTGGGAGCCACGGCGTACCCCGCCCCGGCCTCGAGGACGCACTCGGCCACCACGCCGGGCACGTTGGTGAGCACGGGCAGCCCGGCCGCCAGGTAGTCGAAGACCTTGTTGGGGCTCACCGCGTGCTGGAACAGCGGCACGTCGGCCAGCACGTGCAGGCCGAGGTCGGCGGCGTGCAGCAGGTCGGGAATCTCGGTCTTGGGGACGGGATCGAGGAAGCGCACGTTGGCGAGTCCCCGGCGGCGCGCCTCGGCGACGAGCGCCTCCTTGGCCACGCCGTCGCCGACGAGCACCACGTCGAGGTCGAGGTCGCGCACCTGCTCGGCCGCGTCGAGCAGCAGGTCGAGGCCGTTCGCCGGCCCGTGCGCACCGGCGTAGACGGCCGTCGGGCGGGTGAAACCGTACCGGCTGCGCAGCTCGTCCCGGCTCGCGGTCGGCCGGAAGTCCTCCGGGTCGGCCGCGTTGGGGATGTACCAGATCTTCTCGGGCGCCGCGCCCTTCGCCTCGACCGCGGGACGCGAGCCGGTGGCCATGATGACGATCTGGTCGGCCCGCGCGTAGAGGAACCGTTCCAGCCGTACGAGCAGCCGGTAGACCCGTGACGTCTCGCGCAGTTGTCCCATGTCGACCAGAACCTGCGGCCAGAGGTCGCGGATCTCCAGGACGAGGCGGGACCGGCGCAGCGTCGCGATGACCCAGCCCGCGAGCCCGGCCAGCAGGTGCGGCGACGAGGCGTAGACCACGTCCGGGCGGGGCTGGCGCAGTCCGGCGAAGGTCGCCGTCACCGCGTAGCTGGCCCAGTTGAGAATCCGGCTGAGTCCGTTGCGGCGGTAGGGAATCACCCGTACGGGCACGAAGCCGTCGGCGCGCGGCTGCGGCCGTCCGGTGGTGAGGTTGAGCCGGCTGGCGATGATGGTCGCCGACCACCCCGGCAGTCCACCGAACAGCTCGACGTGGCGGGTGCCGCCGGGCTGGCCCCGGGGCACCGCGAAGTGGTTGAGCACCAGCACCCTCATGACCGGGCTCGCAGTTCGTGGCATTCGCCGGTGCTCTCGTCGACCGCCACCAGGGTGGCGTCGTCCGGGCCCCACCGCACGTCGAGGGCGAAACCGTCCCATGTGGACGGTGAGCCGGTGGGGGCGTCGCCCAGCCCCCACACGCCGAGCTCCGGCGTCTGCGCGGAGAGCCACACCGCCGGCTCCCAGTGGCCGTAGGTGCGGCTGTGCCAGCCGGCGAAGGGCTCCCGCTCGGCCCGCTTCGCGCTCGCCGTGTCGAGGCCGAACACGGCGATCCGTACGCCGTCGCGCACCAGCGCGTCGTCCTTGACCTCGACGTCGGGGTGCAGCGGGACGGTGAGCCGCCACGATCCCGCGACTTCCGGGGTGTCGGCCACTTCCAGGACGGCCACGTACGCGTCGCGGACGACGACGATCCGGCCGACCCGCAGCGGCGCGTACGCGTCGTGCCAGCCGAAGAGGATCGTGCGGTCGGGCAGCCGCAGCGGCGGGGCCAGGTGGCCGTGCGCGGTGCGCTGCCACCGGAACGCGCGGTGCGGCCCGAGCTGGTCCCGCCCGTCCGGTCGCTGGACGGGGTGCGCGGCCGAGGTCCGCAGTCCGTTGCGGATGTCGAGTGGACCGTTGTAGGTGCCCGTACCCGGATCGGCGACGAGCCATCGTCCACTGTGGGCGATCCACACCGAGGTCAGGTCGGCGTGACCGTGGGAGGGACCGGCGCCGACCTTGAACCAGACCCGCCACGGTCCACTCTGGACATAAGCCGTCCCGCCCGACGACCGGACCGACGACCGGGTCGTCGCCCGCGGCGGCTCTGGCTGCTCCGGCTGGCCGGCCGGCTCGAACGGCGCGTACCAGGCGAGCTCGTCGTACTCGGCGAACCAGGCGGCCGGCACCGTCTCGCCCGACAGCACGAGTCCCAGCGCCGCGGAGCCGGCGACGTCGAGCGGGTCGCCGGACGACGCGAGCACCCGCCCCTCGTCCCAGTCGCCGTACTGTGGCACCTCGCCCTCGAACACGCCGAGTTCGCGCAGGTGCGTGCTCGCCGCGTGGAGCGCGCGCCGCACGGGTGCGGGCGCGTCGCCGAGGAGGACCCGCACGGCGAGCATCTCCAGCACGAACCGGTGATAGGACAACGAGTCCTCGATCATCGAGCCGTCGGGGCGGAAGTGCCGGCGCAGTTGGCCGAGAAAGAGCCGCTCGCCCACGTTCGCCCGCCAGCGCGCGCCGCGTGCGTCGGGGAACAGACGCGCGAGCGTGACGAGGCCGAGGGCGTCGCCGAGCAGATGGTTGTTGCGCATGCTGCTGATCGCGTAGGGCAGCTCGAGCAGGAGGTGCCGGGCGCTGGCGAGCAGGTGCCGCTCCAGATCCCGGACGAGGGAGTCGGGCAGGCGCGAACCGGCGAGGTCGAGCACCTGGCTCCACGCGATCGCCCGCAGGCTCAGTTCCAGGCTCGAGTACCAGTGCACCCCCTGCTCGGGCGGCGCCTGCGCCACCCAGGAGCGCAACAGGTCGGTGAGCCCACCCAGCCAGTCGCCCTCGGGATCGAGCCGGCTCGCCCGGGCCAGCACGACGAGATCCCGGTGCCGGCCCGCCTCCCAGGTCAGTTTCACGTCCGACAACCGTCGCTGGGAGCGGATGTCGATGCTCCACCAAGGACGGTCGTGCGGCCACCGGTCGCCGGTCAGCGGGTCGGTGTCCCAGGGCTGGGTGACGCCCACGGGCACGCGCTGGCCGAAGACCCGCAGCCCGTGGTCGAGGATGAGCCGGGCGTCGCGCAGGCAGCGCCGCGCCGCCTCGGGCGTCGCCGGCTCGCGCCGGGACAGTCGCGGCGGCAGGGCCAGGGCCGGTGCCGGCGGTCGTCCGGGTCGCAGCAGCGCACCGTGCAGCCCGGTCCGCTTCGACGCCTCGTAGGCAGCCCGTACGGGTGTGCCCCAGCCGAGCGCGCGCACGTCCCGCAGGGCCTGCCGCACGCGCGCGCCGGCCAACCCTTCGTGGCCGGTGCTCATCGCGTCCCCGCCCCGGTGAAGACCGTCGCGGTCACGCTGCCCTCGGCGGTCACTCCGTCGCGGCGCAGCACGCAGCCGATCGTCTCGACCAGCACCCGCGCGTCCAGGGCCGGCCCGTACGAGTCCACATAGGACACGTCGAGCCGCAGCTTCTCCTCCCAGGACAGGCCGTTGCGGCCCCGCACCTGGGCCAGGCCGGTGATGCCGGGGCGCACCTCGTGCCGGCGGCTCTGCT
>Ga0164243_10005892_pt1 | contig 18641 bp, 16 predicted proteins | sample OricompcompostOP_FD_108781 | JGI IMG/M metagenome (GOLD analysis project Ga0164243, IMG submission 108781) | Organic Plus compost microbial communities from Emeryville, California, USA - Original compost - Organic plus compost (OP) | ecosystem: Engineered > Solid waste > Mixed feedstock >... | reverse complement strand
GAACGGCAGGTACCGCGCGAGCTGGCCGGCCACGTTGCCGACCTGCTGGCCCGTCTGGCCGCCGACCCAGCCACCCACGGTGGGCGCGACAGAGCTGATCAGGTCACCGAAGAACCCGTACGGTGCGAGCTGAGGCTGGCTCGGCGGGGCAGCGTACGGCGGAGCGATGGTCGGTGCGGTCATGAGAAAGACTCCTCCCGATGACGCCCGCGGCCGTCCCCCCTGAACGGCGGTCGGACGTCGAGACTGAAGTTAATAAGGTCGTCACGGTGCCGCAGGCGTTTGCGGATACCTGCGGCCGGTGTCGTCCGTCCGGGTCGGCCCGCGGTTTGCGATCCCCAGTCGAACCACGATTCCCTTTGCTGGCAACGATTTCTCACGAGTCTTCCCGGCGTCGATCCAGCAACATCCACAGTGGAGCCGTCATCCGGGCGGGTGGCTGACGAGGTATGCCGCAAGCCGCGCCGCGCCGCCCTCCGGGTCGTGGGTGAACGCCGCGCCGGCGTTGGGTAACGTCGCAGGCATGGCGACGGGGGAATCGGGTCCCAGCCCGATGCTCGGCTTCGGTCCGAAGCAGGCGTGGTTGGCGGTGCGCGACGGCGACCCGGAGCTGACGATGGCCGTGCTCGGCCTGCGCGACCTGGGTCCGGTGGCCTGGCGTACGGGCATCGACCTCGTGCACCTGCGCGACGACCGGGTGATCCTCACGCCGCCGCTGCCCGGCGCGGACGGCTCGTCCTGGCTGCTCGTGGTCGGCCGGTGGCTCGCGAAGTCCACTGTGGATACCGAAGGCCTGTCCGAGATCCTCGGCACCGATGTCCAGTACTTCGCGACCCATCGCGTGACGGAGTGGCATCGCTGGCAACGCTCCCGCGACGGGCGGCTGGTGCGCTCGTTCGAATACCTGGGCGAATCCGGTGAGGTGCTGGACTGGCGCGGCGATCCCGACCCGGCCGAACGCACGGTGGGGTTGCCGGCCACGTTCGAGCCCGCCAGTGGGTCCGCCGATGCCGAGGCCGGGGACGAGGCGCCGCGCAACATCCTCGTCGAGAGCGACGAGGAACTCGACGGCATGGCCGTGATCGTCGGCGAGGACGACGTGTTCTTCGTCGCCGGAGCGTGGAGCGTCGACCCCACCACCCTCGACGGGCGGCCCGCCGAGGGACCGCTGCGCGCGGCCGCCGCCCTGTGATCCGCGGGGCTACCGGACTTCGAGTGTGCCGACCATGCCGCTGCTCACGTGGTAGAGGCACGGGAAGGGATAACGGCCCGGCCGGTCCACGGTGATCCGTACGGTGCGGGTCTCGCCCGCCCCGAGCGGTCCCGTCGAGTCGTCGCCCGGGCTGACCCGCACGTCATGGGCCGTGCTCCCGGCGTTGTGGAAGGCGAACTCCACCACCCCGGGCTGAGCCTGCACGAAGGACGGCGTGAACCGCAGGTCATCACCGACCGACACGTCGACGCGCTGCACGCCGTCTGATCCGACGGTCGCCACCACCGGCGGCGCGATGCTCTCCGCCGGTGCCACGATGCCCGCGCCGCCCGGCCCGCCCTCGGGTCCCCACACCGAGCACCCGGCCAGGGCCAGGACCGTCAGCATCGCGGCCACCACCAACGGAGATCTTGGAAGCAGGTGGCTGCTCCCCCGGCGTGGCGCTTTCCAAGATCTGCGAGGGGGCATCACAGCGACTCCAGCAACGACTGACCGAGATAACCACCGGGCTCCACCCCGCCCGGCACGGCGAAGATCGCGCTGCTCTCGTGACGGAGCATGGTGTGCAGGAGATCGCCGCCGGCCAGCCGCTGCTGCACCGGGATGAAGCCACGCCGGGGATCGGCCTGCCAGGCGAGGAAGAGCAGACCCCGCTGCTGACCGTCCACATAGGAGAAACTGCGCCGGAGCATCGCCGCGCCCTCGTTCGACGAGGCAGCCGCGAGGCGGATGTGGGCTCTGGGATCGATGATCAGGTTGCCGCCGCCGTCGCGCGCGCCGAGGTCGACCGGGGTCCGTTCACCGCCGCCGGTCAACGGCGCACCGTCGGCCAGCCTCCGCCCCACGAACCGCTCCCGCTCGGCCACCGGCAGCTCGTCCCACGCGTCGAGCAGCATCCGGATGCGCCGGACCACGAGATAGGAACCGCCCTGCAGGAACCGCGGTCCGGACGGTCCGACGAAGACCTTCTCCTCGAAGTCCACATCGGACGGTTGCGGATTGTTGGTGCCGTCGACCTGGCCCATGAGGTTGCGCGGGGTCGCGCTCGGCGAACCCACACCCCGGGCGGAGTTGAAGCCCTGCTGCTGCCAGCGCAGCACCGCCACCCCGCTCGCGAGACGTCCGAGCACCCGCGCCGCGTGCGCCACCACGACCGGGTCGTCGGCCGCCACCACCACGCCGAGGTCCCCGTCGCACAGCGCGGGATCGAGCGCGTCACCGGGGAACGAGGGCAGCGGCGCCAACGCCTCCGGCCGGGCCTGCGCCGGCACCCCTGCCTTGCCGAACAGGGACGGGCCGAACCCGACGGTGACGGTCAGCGCGGCCGGGCCGAGCCCCGCGACCACCGCGTCGTCGGGACCGTTGAGCGGCCGGCCGGCCATGAGCGCCTCGGCCGCCTGAGTCCACCTGGTGAGCAGTTGACGCAGGCCGTCGTGCGTCGCCCCGGGCAGCAGGTCGAAGGCGGCCACCCAGCCGTGCGCCTGCGCACGATAGGGGTCGACGATGCCGGCCTGGTGCCTGCCGCGGAACGCGATCGTGCGCGTCCCCACGTCCCCGAGCGGCGTCTGCGGTGCCGCCTGCTCCTTCTCGGCACTCGTCACGACCGTGGCGCCGACGAGCGCACCGACCGCGCCGGCCGCCAGCAATCCGGCCACCTGACGCCGCCCGATGCCGGCTGGTTGCGCCTCGCGGCCAGGCTGCGCCGGCAGGGTCGCCGGTACGTTCGCCGCCCCCGACGACTCGGCCTGTACCGTCACCGCCCCCGACGATTCACGACTCGCCGACGACTCCCCGCCCGACGCGGGCTCGCGCACCGGCCCCACCCCGGCCGCGGCCAGGCTCGCCAGTGTCGCGCCACGCCGGCCGGCGGACGCCGCCCCGGGTTCGGTCGCGGCACCGGGCTCGCCCGTGGCCGGCGCCGTTGGTCGCGGCACGTTCCACGATCGGGCGCCCGGAGCATGACGGCGCAGCAACACCGGAAGCACCAGCACCAACCCGACGCCGAGCCCCACCTCCAGGGCCACCATCAGCCTGTCCACTGTGGAGGGGAAGACGGTCGGCGCGGAGGAGCGCCACCACACCGGCGCGTCGTCGAGGACCGTCTCGATCGCCAGCAACAGACCGAGCCCGGCGGCGAGCCAGCCGGCCCGGGTGTGCCGGCGCCACAGCAGCCACGCGGTCACCGCGGCGAAGGGCCAGACGAGGATGGCGTCGGCACCGAGCAGGGCGGAGAGCTTCACGGCCGCCGAGCCAGCGACGACGAGCATGGCCCCCAGCCCGTGCGCGAGCGACGTGGCCATCAGCGCCGCGACCACGCCGGCCAGCCACCGGTGCGGCCGGGCCAGCAGCGCCAGTGCCGCCACACCCAGCGCCACCAGGGCGAGGACCACGAACCAGGGCCACGGCGACGGACCGGGCACCCAGTCGAGGGTGCCGGTAGCGGTCAGCACCGTGTCGCCCTGGTGCAGCGTCACCGTCCAGGCGCTGATCTGATGCGGGGAGCCGGGGTCGGCCGCCACGGCCGGTGGCAGCGTGCTGAGCATCCAGTGCACCCGGTGGTCGTGCCACCGCCAGACGGGCTCGTCGGCGACCTTGCGCCAGACCGGTGGCCCCTTGCCGTCGGCGGTGGACGGCACCGTCGACGTCGAGAAGCGATCGACGTTGAGGAATGTCGCCGGCGAGTTGTCGTTGAGGTAGACGCCGTCGCGGCCGACGCGGGCATAAGGCTCGCCGCCGTACCCCTCGACGATGACCTCGGTCGCGGTGTCGTTGCGCAGCTCCAACCGGCTGCCGTTCTCGATCACGCGCAGGCTGACCCCGGCCACCGCCGGCACGAGCGCCGAGAGCGTGGTGCGAAAGTTCGTGGCGGCGACCCCGCCGACCTCATGGGCCAGCGCAGGCGCGGCGGGCAGCGCGGCGGCGAGGACGCCGATGAGCAGCCCGAGCAACGCTGTCCACCAGCGAGACCGCATCACCGAACCTCCTGCCGTCGACCTGCGCCGTGCGCCGGCCGCCCGACCCGCTCCGCGGTCCAGCGACCGCCCATGGCGGCCATATGCCGCGGTACGGACGAGGTTGGGCAAGCCGGCAAGGTCGGCCAGAGCCTACCCCCGGCGGCCTCGCGGCCATCCGGCGAGCCCGCGCGCGACGGACGCGGCGCTCAGCCGCTGCGGCGGTTGGCCCAGTTGCGCTGGGTGCTGGCCGGCCCGTGCCCGCCGGTGACCTTGCCCCGGCCGGCGAACTGAGCCTGGCTGGGGGTGCGCCCCTTGGCCCGGCGCTGCGCGCGGTTGAGGAACACCTCGCCCTCGCCCTCACCTTCGACCTCGGCGGCGGACGCCGGTGCGGCCTTCGTCGGCGTGGTCTTGGCGGGCGCGGCCGGGTTCTCGGGCTCGGCGCCGCCCGGCCGTACGGCCTGTTCCTTCGCGGTCGCGCCCGACGTCGCCGTCGTGCCGGACGTACCGGCCTTGCGCGCGGGCTTGGCGGACCTGGTCGCCATGGAATCCTCCTGAAACGGTGGCGGGGCGTGGGACAGCGAGACGGTCTCAGGAGGCCATGGCGACAACGTATCAGCCCCCGGTGGCGGCATCCACGCCATTACGCCGGGCGCGCCCAGCCCACTCGGCCGCGCCCCAGCATGCGGGCGCCACCCCGCGGATGGGGTAGGAATGATGGAACGCGACGAGCGTTGCCATGATCGTGTCGTTTGATGGAGGAGCCGACGGTGCCGGAGCCCCAGGATCTCTACCAACTCACCGAAGACGTGCCCGACCTGGGCCGCCCGGTGCTGATCCAGGCACTGACCGGTTTCGTGGACGCCGGTGCGGCCAGCCGGTTGGCACGCGAGCACCTGCTCTCCTCGCTCACCAACCGCGTCATCGCCACCTTCGACGTGGACGCGCTGCTCGACTACCGCTCCCGGCGCCCGGTGATGATCTTCGTCGAGGATCACTGGGAGAGCTACGAGGAACCGTCGCTGGCGCTGCACCTGCTCTACGACGGGGCGAACACCCCGTTCCTCCTGCTCTCCGGTCCCGAGCCCGACCTCTACTGGGAGCGGTTCACCAAAGCGATCATGATGCTCATCGACCGCTTCGGCGTCCGGCTGACGGTGGGATTCAACGCCATCCCCATGGCCGTGCCGCACACCCGGCCGACCGGCCTGACCGCGCACGGCACCCGCCGCGAACTGATCGCCGGTTACGAGCCCTGGCTGCGTCGGGTGCAGGTGCCGGCCAGCGTCGGTCACCTCATGGAGTACCGGCTGGGGCAGGCGGGCAAGGACGCGATCGGCTTCGCCGCGCACGTGCCGCACTACCTGGCGCAGAGCGAGTACCCGGCCGCCGCGGAGAAGCTGCTCACCGCGGTCTCCCGGTCGACCGGCCTGCTGCTGCCCACCGAGGACCTGCGCCGGGCGGCGGAGGCGACGCGCATCGAGGTGGACCAGCAGATCGCCCAGGCCGAGGAGGCCGCCTCGGTGGTCCGCTCGCTGGAGCAGCAGTACGACGCCTTCGTCCGTGGTCAGGAGAGCAACAACCTGCTCGCCGAGGTCAACGGCCCCCTGCCGACCGCCGAGGAGCTGGGCGCCGAGCTGGAGCGGTTCCTGGCCGAGCAGACCCGCCCCAACGACGAACCGCGTCCCTGACCGGCAAGCGTCCCTGACCGGCAAGCGTCCCTGACCGGACGAGCCAGCAGCGTCAGGCCAGCACTGCCTGGGGGCTCGTCCCGGCCAGGGACGCGTCGAGCAGTTCGATGGTGTGCAGCGTGGCGAGCGGCGGGCCCTCGTCGTCGGCCAGGGCGGCGCGCAGTTGCAGCAGGCAGCCGGGGTTGCCGGCCGCCACCACCTGCGCTCCGGTGTCGCGGAGCGCGGCGGCCTTGCGCGCGCCCAGCTGCCCGGCCTGCGCCGGCCGCAGCAGGTTGTAGACACCGGCCGAGCCGCAGCACACCTCGGCCTCGCCGGGCGGGATCGGCACCAGCCGCAACTGCGGGATGCCGCGCAGCAGACGCCGGGGCGCGTCGCGCACTCCTTGGCCGTGGGCCAGGTGGCAGGCGTCGTGATAGGCCACGGTCACCGGCAGCGGATGCCTCGGCGCGATCGGGTCGAGCGTGGCCAGGAACTCCGTGATGTCGCGCACCCGCGCCGCGAACGCCTCGGCCCGCTGCGCCCAGAGGGCATCACCCGCGAGCAGTTCGGCGTACTCCTTCATCGTCGAGCCGCACCCCGCCACGTCGGTGACCACGACGTCGACGCCCGCCTCGTCGAAGGCCGCGATGGTGGCCCGCGCGCGCTGCCGGGCCTGCGCCAGGCGCCCGTTGTGGTGGTCGAGCGCGCCACAGCATCCCTGCCCGGGCGGCACCACCACGGCGCAGCCCTCGGCCGTCAGCACCCGGATCACCGCGGCGCTGACGTGCGCGAAGAACGCGGACTGCACGCAGCCGGTGAGCAGGCCCACCACCGCCCGGGGCCGAGCGTCGCCGGCGGGCGGGTGCAGGCCCGCGACCCGGGGCCGGGGCAGCACCGGGGGCAGCAAGCGGTTCATCGCCCGTACGGTCGGTGGCAGCAGGCGCGGCGGAACCCGCCGGGCGACCGGGCCGAGCAGCCGCAACGGTCCCCGCAGGACAGCCAGCCGCCGGGGGTGCGGGAACAGCGCGAAGATGCCGGCTCGCCGCAGCCGGTCGGCGACGCCCCGGGCCGGCTCGACGCGCTCCCGCGCCACGGTCACGATCTGGTCGTACGCGACGCCCGACGGGCAGGCCGGCACGCAGGCCAGACAGCCGAGGCAGTTGTCCAGATGGCGCAGCACCGGCCCCGGGCCCGCCTCGCCCTCCAGCAACTGGCGCAGCAGGTGGATCCGGCCCCGCGGCGACTCCGCCTCCTCGCCGTCGAGCTGGTAGGTCGGGCAGGCGGGCAGGCAGAATCCACAGTGGACACAGGCGTCGGTGAGCGCCCGGAGCGGGTCCGTGCCCTCGTCAGCGGGCCGTACGGACGCCATCAGATCCCCCCGACGAAGCGACCGGCGGCGAACCTGCCGGCCGGGTCGAACTGTGCCTTGACGCGCCGCATGAGCGCCAGCCCGGCGACCGGACCCCAACGATCCACTGTGGACGTGACGGTCTCGGGCGCGCAGGTGAGCACGCAGCTCCCGCCGCTGCCGTCCAGCAGCGCGCGCACCTCCCGCACCGCCGTGGCCAGGTCCGGCACCGGTACGGTCGGTGCCACCGCCGCGTGCACCACCCCGGCGCCGGCGCTTCCCCGCACCCGTACCGCGCCGTCCAGGTGCCGACGCAGGGTCGCGATGACCGTGGGCAGCGCACTCACCGGCGAGGCGATCGTCAGCCCCACGTCGCCGGGGCCGAACGGGTAGTCACCCCAGCCCGCCGGCGCCTCGTCGACCACGGACGAGCGCGGGCCGAGCGTGCCGACCAGCGCCGCCGCCCGCGCCGCCACCCCGGCCGGCGTGCCCTCGACCAGCACCGCGAGGCTGCCCGCCCCGTCCGGGCCGAGGTCGACCTCGATCGCGGAGGGCGCCACCGACGGCGACTGCGCCGCCGTCGCCAGGGGCGCCAGGTCGACTTCGCTCGCCAGCGGCGCGACCACCCAGGCCGAGGCGGGCGGGATCGGCTGCAGCTTGAACGTCGCCTCGGTGATCACCCCGACCGTGCCGTACGCGCCGCACAGCAGGCGCCCCAGGTCGTAGCCGGCGACGTTCTTCACCACCCGCCCGCCCGCGTGGGCGACCACGCCGTCGGCCCGGACGAACTCCACACCGATCAGCAGGTCCCGCCCGGCACCGTGGCGCAGCCGCAGGGGCCCCGCCTCCCCCGTCGAGAGGACGCCGCCGACGGTGGCCTGCGGGTAGCCCGACGAGAGCGCCAGCCGCTGCCCCTGCAACCCGAGGACGGCCTGCAGGTCGCGCAGCGGCGTGCCCGCCCGGACCGTCGCCACGAGGTCGTCGGGCTCGTGCATCACCACTCCGGTCAGCCGGGTGGTGGCGAGCACGACGTCCGCCGGGACGAGCGGACCACCCCAGTGGTCCTTCGTCCCGGCCCCGCGCACCGCGACCGTACGGCCTGCCTCGGTGGCCTCGGCCAGCACGGCCGACACCGCGGCGGTGTCGGGTGGCCGGACCACGCGCTCCTCGGCGATCGTCACCATAGTGCGATGCCGTCCGGCCGCAACGACTCGGCACTCGTCCGGGGGCGGGGAGGCTCGCCGCACAGCCGGGGTGTCGGGAAGACCTTGCCCGGGTTGGCCAGGCCGGCCGGGTCGAAGGCACAGCGCAGTAGCTGCATGGTGGCCAGGTCGTCGGCGGTGAACATGCGGGGCATCTTCTCCGCCTTGTCCACGCCGACGCCGTGCTCGCCGGTGATCGAGCCGCCGTGGGCCAGGCACAGGTCGAGGATGGCGGAGGAGACCTGCTGCGCCGCCGCCAGCTCCCCCGGCACCTCCTGGTCGAAGAGCACCAGCGGGTGCAGGTTGCCGTCGCCGGCGTGGAAGACGTTCGCCACCCGGATGCCGGCGGCGGCCGCCAGCGCGTCGATCTCGGCGAGGACCTCGGCGAGCGCGGTGCGCGGGATCACCCCGTCCTGGACGATGTAGTCGCGGCTGATCCGGCCCACGGCGGCGAAGGCGGACTTGCGGCCCTTCCAGATCTCGGCCCGCTCGGCCTCGTCCACCGCGACCCGCACCTCGATGGCGCCGTGCGCGTCGCAGATCCGCCGTACGGTCGCCTCATCCTGCGCCACCTCGACCGCCGGGCCGTCCAACTCGACGATGAGCACGGCACCGGCACCGGGCGGGTACTGGCAGGCGACCGCCTGCTCGGCGGCGGTGATCGCCAGGGCGTCCATCATCTCCACCGCCGCCGGAGTCAGGCCGGCGGCGATCAGGGCGCTGGTCGCGGCGCCGGCGGCGGCCATCGAGGCGAACCCGGCCAGCAGCGTGGTGACCTGTTCGGGCCGGCGCAGCAGCCGGACCACGACCTTGGTCACGATGCCGAGCGTGCCCTCGGAGCCGACGACGAGGCCGACCAGGTCGTAGCCGGGGCTGGTGGCCGCCATGCCGGCGCCGATCCAGACCAGCTCACCGTCGGGGGTGCACACCTGCAGGCCGGTCACGTGGTGCACGGTGAAGCCGTACTTGACGCACTTGGCGCCCCCGGAGTTCTCGGCCACGTTGCCGCCGATGGAGCACACCGACTGGCTCGACGGATCGGGGGCGTAGAACCAGCCGTCGTGCTCGACGGCACGGCTGATAGCCAGGTTCACCACACCCGGCTCGACCACGGCCCGGCCGTTCGCCAGATCGAGGTCGAGGATCCGCCGCAGCCGGATGGTCACGATCAGCACCCCTTCGGCGTGCGGCAGGGCGCCGCCGGACAGCCCGGTGCCCGAGCCCCGCGCGACCCACGGCACACCCGCGTCCCGGCAGGCCACCACCACGGCCTGCACCTGCTCGGCGGTGCGGGGCAGCACCACCAGCGCCGGCACGCTGCGGTGGTGCGTCAGGCCGTCGCACTCGTAGGTGCGCCGCTCGGCCTCGTCGGTGACGACCGCGTCCGGACCCAGCGCGGTGGTGAGGTGGCGCGCCAGTTCCGCGATCCGCAGGGCAACCCCCGTGACAGCGGTCATGGCAGAATCCTGCCGTCGCGGCCAGGCAGCGGCAAGACGACGTTGTGCGGCTTGCTGTCATGGAATCCGGACGCCGAGGCGTAGCCGAACGTAAGGGGTGCAAACCGCTCGCGTAACCTACGGACCACTCGGACGGACGAGTTCGCGGCAGGACTGGTCAGATCGCCCATTCGGTGATAAACCGGCATCCGGGCACTCCATCGTCCCCCGGCAGCGGGACACCCCCGTCGGCCGGCACCTCGTACCCCGATGACCCACGTCACCGCTTCACCCGCAGCCAGCGATTGCACCAGGGAGGGCCGTGTCCGCGCGTGCGCAGATCGCGACCTACTGGGCCGTCGCGGCGGTGGTGCTGATCCTCTACCTGACGGGTGGGGTGCTTCCCCGCGACGTCGCGTGGATGCTGGCCGGCGCGGGAGCCGCCGGTGCCACGATCGCCGGGGCGCGCGTCAACCGGGCCTCTCGGCAGTGGCCGTGGCTGGCGCTCGCCGGGGCGATGGTCGTCGCCGCGCTCGCCGACGCGATCCCTGGCCCCACGCGCGCCGGGACGCTCGAACTGGTCACCGTGACGAATGTCTTCTACCTCGCCTCCTTCGTCGGCGCCGCCAGTGCCCTGCTGCGCTTCGGCCGCTCGGAGAACAATGGCGAGGCACCCGCGGGCCTGCTCGACACGCTCATGGTGACGGTCCTGTTGTTCCTGCTGGTCTGGGTGACCGCGATCCGGCCGGCCGGCCTGGACCCGGACCGACTGGGCGATCCGTCGTTGGTCGCCTATCCCATCGGGTCCGCGCTGCTCGTCGCGACCGCCGCTCGCCTGGTGCTGACCGGCCCCCGCACGCCCGCGGCCCTGCTGTTGCTCGGCGGGGCCGGGTCCCTGCTCGCGGGCGACCTGGCCAACAGCCTCGCGCGCTCGGGACAGCTCGGCACGCCTGCCTCGCTGCCCGACCTGTGCTGGTTGCTCTCCTACGCGTGCTGGGGAGCCGCGGCGCTGCATCCCTCGATGGCCGGGCTCACCGAGATCAAGCCGGCCCGCGCCCGCACGCTGTCCCTGCGCCGGTTCTGGGTGGTCACGGTCTGCGCCCTGGTCGCCCCCACGGTACTGCTCATCGAGGCGGGTCAGGGGCAGGTGCGCGACGGGCCGGTGCTGGCCCTGACCGGGGCGGTGCTCACGCTGCTGGCACTCGCACGCGTGGCGACCACCGCCAACGTGCAGAGCCGTTCACTCGCCTTCCGGGAGCAGACCGACACCCTGACCGGACTGGCCAGCCGGGCCTAGCTCATGCGCCGCCTCGCGCTGGAGCCCACGGCACCCTGGCACACGGTGGCACTGGTGAATCTCGACCAGTTTCGCCAGATCAATGACGACGCGGGACACTCCGTCGGCGACGGGATCCTGGCGGCGGTGGCCCGGCGACTGGTGAAGGTGGTGACCGGCGACGACCTCGTGGCCCGCTTCGGCGGGGACGAGTTCGCCGTGCTGGTCCGCGCCCCGAAAGACGCCACGGCGCTCGTCGACGAGTTGGTCCACGCCACCTCGATGCCCGTGGTCGTCGGCGGACGCGCCATCGCCATCAGCGCGAGCATCGGCGTCGCGGTCGACCTCGACGAGGACAGCGGCGACGACGAGGCGGCCGGCGGCGACAAGGCCCCGTCGACCGGCGCGGAACTGCTGCGGCAGGCCGGCCTGGCCCTGCAGGCGGCGAAGGCGGCCGGCCCGGGCGAGTGGTGCCGGTACGACTCCGACCGCCACGAGCTGCTCATCCAGCGCGTACGGCTGCGGGAGGCCCTCGCCCGCGCGGTGACCGACAACGCGTTCCGCCTGCGCTACCAGCCCATCGTCGAACTGCGCACCGGCGTCACCGTGGGCTTCGAGGCGCTGGTGCGGTGGGACCACCCGACCCGTGGCCTGGTCCCCCCGTCCGAGTTCATCGGGCTGGCCGAGGAGACCGGCCTGATCGAGGCGATCGGCGACCTGGTCCTGCGCAACGCCGTCGCGGAGGCCGTCGACTGGTCCAAGGCGGGCGCCCACGACGTCTACGTGAGCGTGAACGTCTCCGCCCTCCAGCTGCGCCGTCCGGGCTTCACCGAGCGGGTCGAGCAGGTGCTCACCAGCGCGAGCCTGCCCGCCAACCGGCTGATGCTCGAACTGACCGAGAGCGTGCTGACCCGCGAGACCGATCGGGTCTGGGGGGAACTCGCCGCACTGCGGGACCTGGGCGTACGGCTGGCCATCGACGACTTCGGCACCGGCTTCTCGTCGCTGAGCTACCTGGAGCAGACCCCCATCGACGTGATCAAGATGGACAAGTCCTTTGTGGACTCCCTGGTGCCGTCCGGCCGCCAGCGGACCGTGGTCGAGGGCATCCTGCAGCTGGCGCACAAGCTGGGCCTGCAGATCGTGGCGGAGGGCATCGAGACGACCGACGAGCGCGATCTGCTCGCCGAGTTGGAGTGCCCGTACGGTCAGGGCTACCTCTACTCGGCCCCCATCAGCGGGAGCGAGGCGGTCAGTTGGCTGGCCCAACCACCCCTGCCGGCACCCCGCCAGCCGGCGGACGGAGTCACGACGACCACCCACCCGGAGTAGGCATCAACGGTACGATCCGGACATGCCGGAACGGGGGGCGCGGGGCGCCGTCGAGCGACTCCGGACCGCGCTCGCACACGGCGTGACCGCCGACCGCTGCGGGTTCTTCTTCGACTTCGACGGCACGCTCGCCCCGATCCAGCTCGATCCGGCGGCGGTCGCGCCGGTGGCCGGCAGCGCGGCCCGGCTCGCCGAGCTGAGCCGCCGGGCGGGCCGGGTCGCCCTGGTCTCCGCCCGCCCGGCCAGTTTCCTGGCCAGCCAGTTCCCGGACGTACCGGACATGCTCCTGTTCGGCCTGTACGGCCTGGAGTCGGCGACCGGCGGCTCACCCGTCACCGCCCATCCCGCGGCGCGGGCACGGCGCGACACGATGGCCGAGCTGGTCGAGCGGGCACGGGCGGAGCTTCCGCCCGGCGCCTCCGTCGAGGACAAGCGACTGACCGTCGCCCTGCACTACCGGGCGGCGCCGGAGCGCGCCGACGAGGTCACCGGCTGGGCCCGGGCCGCCGCCGCCCAACACGACCTGGTGGTCCAGCAGGGGCGGATGGTCGTCGAGCTCAAGCCGCCTGGAGCACCCGACAAGGGATCGACCATCATCGGCGCCGTTGACGGCCTCGACGTCGTCTGGTACTTCGGCGACGACGTCGGAGACATTCCCGCGTTCCGATCGCTGCGGGAGCTGGCACAGCAGCGGACGGGTTTCGTCACGACCCTGGTCGCGGTGCACAACCCCGAGACCGGAGCCGACCTCGAACCGCTGGCCGACGCGGTCCTCGGTGCCCCCGCCGACATCCCTGGCCTGCTCGACCAGGTGCTCGCCGTGCTCCGGTGAGCGGAATGCCGTGCTCCGTTGAGCGGAATGCCGTGCTCCGTTGAGCGGAATCGGGACAACGCAAGAGGTACGCCCCGCCTGTTGCCCGGGCACCTGCGCCGGACCGCCCGTAGCCTGGCCCGGTGACCCGGCCCACCCGGAACCTGATGGCCGCCCTCGCGCTCGTGGCCGGTCTCGTGCTGCCCGGCTCCGCCATGGCCTGGTCCGCCACGCCGTCGGTGGCGGCGCCGGCCATGGTGACGCCGACGGATCCCACCACCGGGGCTCCCCTGTGCGCGGTCGGCGACCTGACCCCGATCACGCTGCCCTCGACCTCGCCGATGCCCGTTCGCATCCCCGGACAGGCCATGCTCGGCGGCGAGTCGCTTTCGGGGAACGGGTTGGCCGTACCGGCCGGTTCACCCGCATTGCCCACCACGCTGAGCGCCACGTCCTGGCTGGTGGCGGATCTGGAGACCGGCGAGGTGCTCGGCGCGTGCGGCGCGCATCGCTACGGCGTGCCGGCCAGTGTGCAGAAGCTGCTGCTGACCGCCACCGTGATGCCCAAGCTCCGGCCGACCGACACCACGGTGATCACCGATGGCGACCTCGACTTCGAACCGGGCAGCTCCGCGGTCGGGCTCGTCAAGGGCGGGACCTACACGGTCGAGGAACTCTTCCTGGGGCTGCTGCTCAACTCCGGCAACGACGCCGCGCAGACGCTCGCCCGCCTGGGCGGTGGCAAGCGCGGCGTGGCCGGCACCATCGCGGACATGAACGCCACGGCGAAGCGCATCGGCGCCTGGGACACGCACGCCGAGACACCGTCCGGTTTGGACGGACCGGGGCAGGTCACCAGCGCCTACGATCTGGCGCTGATCTTCCGGGAGTGCTTCCAGTACCCGGACTTCCGCCGTTACCTCGCGACACAGACCGCGCGGATGCCACCGGTGCCACCGACCTCGCCCGAGGGATTCGTCATCCAGAACGACAACCGGCTGATCTACGAGTACCCCGGCGCCCTCGGCGGCAAGACCGGGTACACCGACCTCGCCCGGCACTCGTATGTCGGCGCGGCCCAACGCGACGGCCGCACCCTGGTGGTCAGCGTGCTGGGGGCGGAGGTCATGCCCTACCGCGGCTGGCAGCAGGCCGCGTCGTTGCTGGACTGGGGATTCGCCCTGTCCCGCGGCGCCTCCGTGGGTCACCTGGTCGCGAAGGGCGAGATAGAGCGGGTCAACGCCCGCACGCCCAGCGCCCAGCCCAGCCCGATCACGGCCCTGAGCGCCGAATCCACCGGGCCCTCGATGCTGCCGGTGGTGGGTGCCAGCGCGGTCGGCGTGGCGCTGCTCGTCGGTGGCCTCGCCGTACTGATGGCCCGCCGTCGCCGCCCCCACCCCTGACGCCTCCCCTCCTCCCCCCTTGCAGCGATCTTGGGGTTTTCGGCGTGAGTTGATCTCCAATCACGCGGAAAACCCCAAGATCGGCGGGGGTTCAAGCGGGGTCAGGCGGCGCGCAGACCCTCGGCCCGGGCCAGCTCACGCAGCCGGCCCAGCGCCTGGATCTCCAGCTGGCGGATCCGCTCCCGGGAGAGGGAGAAGCGGGTCGCCACCTCGGTCAGCGAGTGCTCCCGACCGTCCTCCAGGCCGTACCGGGCCCGCATGATGCCGGCCGAGCGGTCGTCGAGGTGGTTGAGCAGACCCTCGATCCGGGTCCGCTCCAGCGCGGCGAGCACCAGGTCCTCCGGCGACGGGGCATCCGAGTCCGCCACCAGGTCGCCCAGGTTCGTGTCACCGTCGTCGCCCACGGGCGTGTCCAGCGACACCGTGTCCTGCGACCACCGCAGCAGCTCCCGGACCCGGTCGACCGGCACGTCCATGGCCGCCGCCACCTGCTCCGGCTCCGGGTCGGTGCCGAGCTCGCGGGTGAGCTGCCGCGTGACGTTACGCATCCGGTTCACGTCCTCGACGAGGTGCACGGGCAGCCGTACGGTCCGCTCCTGCTGCGCGATGGCACGGCTGATCGCCTGACGAATCCACCACGTCGCATACGTCGAGAACTTGTAGCCGCGCAGGTAGTCGAACTTCTCCACCGCCCGCACGAGGCCGGTGTTGCCCTCCTGGATCAGGTCGAGCATCGGCATCCCCGACCGCACGTAGCGGCGGGCGATCGAGACGACGAGGCGCAGGTTCGCCCGGATGAACCGGTCCTTCGCGTCCTCGCCCTCCAGCACGAGCCGGCGCAGTTCGGCCTCGGTCGCGCCCTCGGGGATGGAGGCACCCTCGATGGGGTCCTCGGTGTCGAGCAGTCGCTCGGCGAAAAGCCCAGCCTCGATGGCCCGGGCCAGATCCACCTCCTGCGCGGCATCGAGCAGAGGCGTCTTGGAGATCTCGTGCAGGTACACACCTACCAGGTCGCGCTCCTCGGCCACCTCGTCGGTGCGCAGTACCGTCTTCATCTGCTCCACGTCGCCACCCTCTCTTCTCGCCGTACGAGCCGGTCCTTCGTGGCCCCAGGCTGTATGCACTGCCCCCCGGCGGTGCCCCTGACACAACAGACGCCCTGCCGAAGTGATTCCGTTCCTGCCTGGAAAAATGGTCACGACTTCGTGATGGGCGCTACACTGCGCCGCACCGTGACGGGTGAAGCGCAACTGCACTCCACGGTGAAGCCAATCGCTGGAAATCGGCTGTGAACAGGGCTCAACGCTCAGCGCCGCCTCAGCATTCCCGCTCGTCGGCAGCGGCAAACGCCACGGGTCATGCCGTGGGCGGTCGGGATTCGCCCGGCTCCGTCACGGTGTGACCCCGGCCACCCGGAACCTGCCGCGGCTGCGGGTCGGGGCGACCCCAGGAGCGGCTGATCGCGGCCGCCACGACGGAGACCAGATAGAGCTGGCCGATCAACGCCTCCATCGCGGCGACGGCGCGGCACAGGTCGACGCCCGGGCTGACGTCGCCGTAGCCGACGGTGGTGATCGTGATGAGGCTGAAGTAGAGCAGGACCGCCGTGGGCGCGGGATCGCTCGTGCCGGCGAGGTAGTTCGGGGTCAGGGCGCCGAACAGCTCGTGCAGGCTCGCGAAGAGCAGCGCCGCCAGCAGATACCCGCAGAGCACGCCCGCGACCGTGGTCCGGTCGATGACCCGCCGGTCATAGAGCGACCAGCCCAGGCTCGCCAGCACCGCGAGGGTGAGCAGCGCGGAGGCCGAGCCGATGACGACGTGCCGTACGGGAGCCGAACTGAGCACGGCGGCCCCGATGCCGGCGGCGATGACCGTCGCGCCCACCACGATCAACGAACGACGTATCCACCGCCGGGAGCGAGGCCACCCCGCGGCGGCGAGCACCACCAGGACGCCGAGGAGCAGCAGCCGCGCCACACCGCCGGCAAGGCTCTCGCCGGCCGCCATGATGATCGCGTACTGCACGAGGATGCCGACGAGCAGCCACAAGTAGCATCGTCGCGCCGCGGCGGGCCAGAATGGCCGGGAAGCCGCCGAACTCCGCCCCGCGATGCCGGCGCGTCATCGTCGGTATGAGTTGGGCGAACGGACCCCTCACGGCGGCGGAAGAGGAACCACCATGGGTACGACGGGGCCATCCTGGCGCCGATCTCGCAGCGACCGGGTCGTCATCGTGACGGGCCGGTGGCCCGATTCCGACGTTCGGATGTGGAGTGCCTGGATGCGGTTTCTCGTCAGGACACTCATCACCGCCGCCTCGCTCTGGGTGGCGACGGCGCTGTTGGACAACATCACCGTGACGGGCTCCAGCGGCTGGGCCAACGCGCTGACCCTGCTCGCCGTGGCGGTCATCTTCGGCGTGGTCAACGCGGTCATCAAGCCGATCATCCAGGTGCTGGGGTGCCTGTTCTACGTGGTCACCCTGGGTCTGATCGCCTTCGTGGTCAACGCGCTGCTCTTCCTGCTGGTGAGTTGGCTCGCCGGGCTGCTGCACCTGCCGTTCCACGTCGAGGGCTTCTGGACGGCGCTGCTGGGCGCGATCATCGTCTCGGTGGTGAGCTGGGCCATCAGCCTGGTACTGCCCGACCGCCGGCCGCGGTCGAGCTGGAACAGCCGCAGCATCTAGCGGCTGGCGGCCGGTACCGCGGAGATCACCAGATCGGCGCGGTCCCGGGTCGCGGCGACGACGGCAGCGTTCGCCTCGTCGTTGCGATGCACCCAGTCCTGGGCCGCTGCCTCGTCCCGGCCGCCGGCCCGGGCCCGGTCCAGCAGCCTCGGCACCCGGATCTCGGCCGGCACGTCGAGGTAGACGGCCAGGTCGAACAGCGGGCGGGCCAGCGCCCAGGGCTGCTCGGGCAGCAGCAGGTAGTTGCCCTCCACGATCACCACCTCGGCGGTGGGCGGCACGGGCAGTGCCGAGGCGATGGCCTGCTCGATGCGACGGTGGAACAGCGGGGCGTAGACCAGCTCCTGACCGTCGCGCAGCCGGCGCATGAGGTGCACGAACCCGTAGCCGTCGAACGTCTCGGGGGCGCCCTTGACATGCGCCAACCCCAGCCGCGCCAGCTCCTCGTTCGCGAGGTGGAAGCCGTCCATCGGGACGGCCACGGCGCCCCGATCGGCGAAACGCCGCGCCAGGGAGGCGGCGAGGGTGGACTTCCCGGCGCCCGGCGCCCCGGCGACGCCGACCAGCACCCGACCCGAGCCGCGGGCGAGGAGCGCCTCGACCTGCGCGGCCACCTCAGCCAGCGCGGCAGACCGTCCGGCCATCAGGCGTCGTCCCAGCGGAAGAGGGCGACGGCGATCGTGCCGACCACCGCGGCGAAGCCGACCAGGATGCCCAACTGCGGGAGCACGTCCAACGGCCCCTTGCCGCGCACCATCACGTCGAGCATGCCGTCCACGAGGTGGCGCATGGGCAGCACGCGGGAGAGCGCGTCGAGCCAGGCGGGTGCCCCCTGGAGCGGAAAGAACGACCCGGACAGGAAGGCCATCGGCAGCACGATGAGGTTGGCGACCGCGCTGGCCGCCTCGGGGGTCTTGGTGAAGGAGCCCGCGATCATGCCCAGCGAGAGGAACGCCAGGGTGCCGGCGATGAGCAGCGGCACGATCATCCACCAGGAATCGGCGAGCTGGAGGCCGAAGAACGGCAGCGAGCCGACGGCGATGAAGATGGCCGCCTGCGCCAGTGCGACCAGGACGCTGACCCCGACCCGGGCGCCGAGCACGGAGCCGGTGCCGACCGGGGCCAGCAGCAACCGGCGCAGCACCTTCTTCTGGCGCCAGGTCACCAGGGTCAGTGCCGCGCCGAACATCGCGCCGCTGGCCACCGCCCAGGCGAGCAGGCCGGGGGTGAGGTACTGGATCACCTTGAGCGACTGGTCCTCGACCTGCTCGGCCGCGAAGGTGTAGCGCGGCGGCACGGGGCTGGTCGCGAGG
>Ga0164243_10005890_pt1 | contig 18644 bp, 16 predicted proteins | sample OricompcompostOP_FD_108781 | JGI IMG/M metagenome (GOLD analysis project Ga0164243, IMG submission 108781) | Organic Plus compost microbial communities from Emeryville, California, USA - Original compost - Organic plus compost (OP) | ecosystem: Engineered > Solid waste > Mixed feedstock >... | reverse complement strand
TGGTAAAAAATTGAGGGTATAAATGCCGATTCCCAACGAAATTACCACAACCACTACGGTGATAATAGACTGTGTATACCGATCGGAAACGAGCGGTCTGATTTGTTCCCGGTTGATGAAAATAATAAGTATCAGGAGCAATAATACGAGATCTTTGCCAAAAGATTGCCATGGGGTGAGCGGGATGGCATCACCAAAGCAGCCGCAGGAGGTCACCACTTCAAAAAACGCCGAATAAAACGTAAGAAAGGTGAAAAACAGAATAAGCAGCAGCAGGCCCCAGGCAACCGTTCGGCCCCAAAATCCAAGTAGCAGGAGTGCGCCCAGTAAAATTTCGAGGCCGCAGATGACGACGGCAATAGCAACGGCATAGTCATTCAGAAACGGAGTGCCGAAAACATGGAAATATTCTTCCAGTTTATAGCCGAACCCCGTGGGATCATTGGCTTTGATAAAGCCGGAGAAAATGAACAGCAGTCCGGTGACTATCCTGGAAGCTGCTAACAAGTAGTTGGTACGTGTATGCGTTTGGGACGTTTGCATCTGTGGTCTGCTTTAAAATGGCTAACGATCGGCGACTCCCAGTTTGATGAGTGCAAAAATGGCGTAGTTGAGCATATCCTGGTAGTTCGCTTTCACACCTTCGGAAACAACGGTCTGCCCTTCGTTGTTTTCAATTTGTTTTACCCGGTAGATTTTTGTCAGAATCAGGTCGGTGAGCGAGGTAAGCCGCATGTATCGCCAGGCTTCTCCATAATCGTGGTTTTTGGCAAACATCAGTTCCTTTGTTTCCGCAACTACCTGGTTATATTTTTCCACCACTTCAGCCAGCGGAAGGTTTTCATTCCGGTTGTCGGCCAGACTGAGCTGCATGATGGCGATGATGCAGTAATTTACGATACCGACATACTCGTCCTGTACGCCTTCGCCAACCTTGGATACACGTTTCTCTTCCAGGGTACGTATGCGCTGGGCTTTGATGTATAGCTGGTCGGTGATGGAAGGCAGCCGCATGATACGCCAGGCGGTTCCATAATCGGTTGTTTTCTTTTCAAATAGTTGCTGGCAATGCTTGATGATGCGGTCGTATTGTACTGATGTATCCATGTTAGGAGCAAAGGTGCTATGTTTGAATCGTAAAAGCAAGGCCTTTGTTTTTTCGCTTTCAACTATTTTTTATACGTTTGCGGTGTATATCCCAGCGTCAATATACCCAATGCCTCCCTTTGCAGTAAATATCGATCAGTTTAAAGCTGGTGACCGGAAGGTGTTTGACAGCATATATCGTTATTATTCCCGTCCATTGCAACATTTTGCGTTTTCCTACGTAAAAGATCGCAACGTGGCCGAAGAGGTGGTAAGTGATACCATGCTTAAACTATGGAATAACCGCGAGTCGATTAAAAACCCATCCCAGATCAAGGCATTCCTTTATATTGCCACGAAGAACGCCTGTATAGACAGTGTGCGTGCCAGCCGTGTATTGCCGATGGAGACGTTGCCGACGGAAGCCGATGACCTGATGGGAGAGGCGCCTGAGGTATACAACCGCATTTTGTACACCGAACTTTTACAGCAGATTGAGCTGGCTATAAATCAATTGCCGCCGAGCCAACAGGTGGTATTTCGCATGAGTTTTCTGGAGGGCAAAACCACCGAAGAGATCGCCAAGGAAACCGGAATGACGGTCCCGTCGATATTCAGCCAAAAGTCAAAGGCAATAGCTGTATTGCGGAAATTGCTGAGCGGAAATTTGCTTTTCCTGTTGTGGTTGGCGGGGCGGGGGTGAACGATGTAAAAAAAATCAATCTTTTTGGTAAGGTTTACCTGTTCATCCTCGTATCTATTACGTGGAACGCATCAGTCAACTTCTTTATAAGCATCTAAGCGGCACGCTTAGCCAGGCCGAGCATGAAGAGCTCATGGCGTGGGTAGCGGCACATCCGGATAACCTGCGGCTGTTTGAACAGGCGAACGACGGAAATCAGTTGGATACCGATTTGGAGCACTGGCTGGCAATTCCGAAAAAGACATTGGCGGATGATTTCCGGCTGCAAGCGGAGGTTGCCAAGCATGAGCGGCGACTGAAGGTAAGGCGTCTCCGCCGGTGGTTGCCTTACGCAGCAGCGGTAATGATCGCTCTTGCGGTTGGAATTTGGTTTTTAGACACGAGTGATCAGCGATCAGGTATCAGGCACCAGTCGTTGGATGGGAGACTCACGGCGGATGTCGCTCCCGGAGGCAACCGGGCTACGCTCACCCTGGCCGATGGCCAAACGATTGATTTGAGTGATGAGCAGGCAGGGATTGTGGTAGGGGATGGAGTCACATACCTCGATGGAAGTTCTGTTCTCAGTAAGGAAGTGAATACGGGAGCCAATGAGGTGCCTCACACGCTCACCACCCCAAAGGGAGGAACGTATCAGGTAAAGTTGCCAGATGGCAGCCGTGTCTGGCTCAACGCTGCATCCACATTGAAATACCCGGGTCGCTTCAATAATAAAGAGCGGGTTGTCTACCTCACGGGCGAAGCCTATTTCGACGTCGAGCCTGCGGTGAACGGGAATAGGGGGCGGTTGCCCTTTAGAGTGATTACGGACAGCCAAACCGTCGAAGTCCTGGGTACCGAATTCAATATTACGGCCTATCCCGATGATCGGGAAACCAAAACAACCCTGGTAACGGGCAGTGTGCAGGTGGCCGCAATCCCCGCTGGAGCGCCTTTATCGACCTTACTTATCCCCGGCCAGCAAGCCTCGACCCGCGGATCTACGCTTGAAGTCAACGACGTTGACGTCTTCGACTATACGGCTTGGAGAGACGGTATAATTGTACTCAATAGCGCCCGTCTGTCGGATGTCATCCGGCAAATCGAGCGGTGGTACGACGTAACGATTGAGTTTTTGGATGTTCAGACCAGCAAGACAGCCTATGTAATGATTAACAGGAATGAGAACCTGTCGAGTGTGCTGAAGGCCCTGGAAGAAACGTACCATGTTAAACTTAAATTGGAAGGAAGGAGGGTCAGCGTTATCGATTAAGAAACGACCACGCGAATTGACACGGCCATAGGCCGCAGTACCTGCTCAAAACAGATATGCCGAATTCCGATTGGCCCTCGGAACCCGGCAGGTGTCGGGCAGAAAACCAAAATTACTGATCTTGCATTTTTTTCTAACCAACAGTACAAACATAATGAATAATAACCATTGTGCCAATTACCGCCTGTGGCTTTTTTGCACACGGTCGGTCTACGGTAAGGTGCCTTTACAAGCACTCCTGATTATGAAATTAACGCTTTTGCTTACTTGCGTGCTTTCCTTCCAATCACTGGCGGAGGCACTGGCACAAAAAGTAGATATACAGGTCAAAAACCAATCACTTAAGTCCGTTATCCAGCAGCTGCAACGGCAGAGCGGATATTCGTTCGTGCTGGACGAAGTTTATTTGGCAGTGGCCAAACCGGTCACGCTGTCGTTGAAAGACACAGAAATCCTGGATGCACTGCCGCACGTGTTTGCGGATCAGCCTTTCGACTATCAGGTGGCAGGGAAGGTGGTTTTCTTTTCGCCCAAAAAAGGGATGGCCCTTACAGACAAGAAAGGTGACATCCGGCAGCAACGGACGGTTTCCGGCCGGGTGACGGATGAAGGCGGGAAACCGCTGGAGGGCGTAACGGTGACGGCAAAAGGAACTTCGGTTCGCGTCACGACGGATGTCAACGGCGAATACCGTATCGGCGTTCCTTTTCAACAGGGCGAATTGTTGTTCACGATTGTAGGTTTTGAGGCTGCTGAACGTGCGCTGGGAAACTCGGCCGTGATCGACATTTCCATGAAGGCATCGGTAAGTGATCTGGAAGAGGTTATTGTAGTGGGGTATGGTACGGTAAAGAAGAGTGACCTTACCGGTGCAGTGTCGTCTATCAAGGCCGATGAATTGGCGGTTGCGTCGGCACCATCGCTCATGCAACTGATTGCCGGAAAGGCAGCTGGTGTAACGGCGCAGCAGACCAGCGCCCAGCCGGGAGGCGGGGTGGAGATCCTGGTGCGGGGCGCGGGTTCTACCGGCGCCGGTAATACACCGCTCTATATCATTGACGGGTTCCCCGTGGGAGGTGGCTCGGTGGAGCCGGCTTCTGACAACCGGTATTCAGATTTCGGGAACAGGAATCCGCTGAATTCCATCAACGTGAACGATATTGAGTCAATCGAGGTGCTGAAAGATGCATCCTCCACGGCCATATACGGAGCCAGGGCCGCCAACGGCGTCATCCTGATCACGACTAAAAAGGGGAAACAGGGCGATGCGGTAGTGAATTACAACGGCAGCGGCGGCGTGCAGCAAATAGCCAACAAAGTGGAGATGATGAGCGGCGCCGACTTCATGCAGGAAGCCAACCGGTTTTCGCGTGAAAAGTGGCTGTTTGATAATCGGATCGCTCCGTACGGGAATATGGATCCTGCCTCGGTCACCCCGTGGCGGCCGCTGTATGAAGAAAGCCAGATCGCATCGGTCGGCGCGGGAACGGACTGGTATGACGAGATTGTGAAAAGGGGGCAGATCGGGCAGCACGACGTGTCGTTTTCAGGGGGGACGGACCGCAGTAAGTACATGGTATCGTTTAACTATTTTGACCAGACGGGTGTTGTGAAAAATTCGGATTTTTCGCGGTATTCAGGCAGGATCAACCTCGAACATAAAATCAAGGATCGGATCGTGTTCGGGCTGAACATGACGCGGAGCTATATCAAGAACACGAACACGCCGCTGGGCACGGAAGACTGGGAGAACTCCGGCTTGATCAATGCGGCCATGGTGTATGATCCGACCATCAGCATACGGGATAATGCCGGCAACTACCTGATCAGTCCGCAGATGTCGATGGTGCCGAACCCGGTGTCGCTGCTGGAGATAGATGACCATACCCAGTCTAACCGCACCCTGCTCAGCTCGTTTGTGCAGGCCGAACTCGTGGATGGCCTGGTGGCGAAGGTAAATCTGGGCTTTGACGACCAATCGGCCATGCGCAACGCCTACCTGCCCAAAACAACGCTATACGGCGCCCAGGAGGGAGGCAAGGCGAGCAAAAACCAGGTGAGCCGCTTCGATAAGCTGATGGAAACGACGCTGAATTACCAGGGTTCCCTGTTCAGGCAGAGCCGGTTTTCCCAGCAGCTGAACGCGCTGCTGGGCTATTCGTTTCAGGAGTTCAAATCAGACGGCGTGGCGGCATCCAATAGCCAGTTTTTTACCGATGCGTTCAAATATAACTCGCTGGCTACAGGCGAGGCACGCCGGCCTACGGTCAGTTCGTTTAAAGGGAAAGAGGTGATCCAGTCGTTCTTTGGCCGCGTAAACTACAACCTGGACGACCGGTACCTGCTGACCGTGACCGTACGGATGGATGGCTCGAACAAATTCGGAAAGAATAACCGGTACGGTATCTTTCCGTCAGGTGCCGTGGCATGGCGGATCAGCCAGGAGGACTTTATGCGGCCGGTTGAAGTGATATCTGACCTGAAACTGCGACTGAGCTATGGACAGACGGGCAACAGCAACATCGGCAACAACGCCTACGAATACTACAGCGCCGCGTGGCGGGAATACGTGTTTGGCGATCAGGTGAACATTGGTTCTTACAAACAGCAGCTGGCCAATCCGGACCTGAAATGGGAAACAACCACCGAGCTGAACCTCGGGATGGATTTCGGTTTTTTTAACCAACGCATCAGCGGAAGCATCGAGTATTTCTCGAAAGTGATTTCGGATCTGCTGGGCTACCGAACGCTGAAGTCCTTCATGGAAGTGAGTACCGTGGCCGCCAATATCGGAAAAACCTCCAGCACAGGTGTCGAGCTGACTCTCCACACGCGGAATACTACGGGCGCATTCAAATGGAATTCGGAGTTCAACTTTACCCGCTACGTAGACCGCTGGAAGGAACGCAACCCGGATGTGCAGCTGAGCCCCTGGCAAAAAAACAACGACTACATCCGGTCGCAATATGGTTACGTGTCAGATGGGCTGCTGGGTATCGGCGAATTGCCGCCGGCCCATATGCCGTCGTTGCTGCCGGGGCAGATCAAGGTGAAAGACATCAATGGCTATCTCCGCGATGAGACGGGAGCCGTCATTCCCGATGCCAACGGCAAGGTGCAGTATACGAACGGTCCGGACGGCATGCTGGACGAGGCCGACATCCGGTTCCTGGGAACGTTTGATCCGGGTTTCAGCATCGGCTTTGGCAATACTTTCCAATACAAGCGCTTTGACCTGAACGTGTTTTTCTACGGCATGTTCAACCGCATCGTGATTAACGAAACCCGTGGGAAGTTTTCGGTTCCGGAGATCCGGCGTATATTGAATGGGCATAACCTGACCTATGAGGTCAGGGAGCGGTGGGCGTCCGACAATCCGGACGGCCAGCTGCCTTCCGGCTTTGTGAGTGTGTACCCGCAGCCGGCCGACTACCTGTGGGAGGATGGCACATTCCTGCGATGCCGTACCATCAACCTGGGCTATACGTTGCCGGTTTTCGGCTCGGGGAAAGTGTATTCAAAAGCCAGGATCTATGCCGATATCAGCAATCCGTTTGTAATCACATCCTACAAGGGCAACGACCCGGAAACCGATTTTAAGGCCGGGTACCCCAACCAGCGTTCGTTCATTTTAGGATGTAATATCTCTTTCTAATCAGACAAACCATGAAATACACCCATAAATTAGTTTGCTTTTTTACCGTCCTGATGCTGCTCGCTTCCTGTACCAAGCTGGATGTGGAGGTATATGACCAAATATCGGACGAAAATTACCTTCTCACGCCGGACGACGTGAAGACAGCGCTAACCGGCCTGTACCACGAGTTCAGGGGGGGTGGATGGGCAGAATACAACGTGGCCTGGGGCTCGTTGCTTACCATGCAGATCGGGAATACCGACGAGTGCGAGAGCAATTGGAACTGGGATGTGCAGATGGATTACCTCTGGCGGCCTGAGACAGCAGACATGGCGTTGTTCTACCGCTCGATGGTGCCGGCGGTGACCCGGGCAACGGCCTTGCTTGAGAAGCTGAAGACCGTATCCATCAGCGCGCCGGTTAAACGCAGGAGCATGGCCGAGATCCGCTGCATGCGCGCCATGTGGGCGTATGACCTGTACGATCTTTACGGTACGGTGCCCCTGCTTACCGACCCGGAAATTGCCCTGAACCCGGCCTTGGCACAGGACTATAATCCGGAGCGGCCCGCTGTTGCGTGGTATACGCAGTTTATTGAAACAGAGCTAAAAGAGGCGCTGCCGGATCTCCCGGCGGCACCCAATCTTCCTGCGGGGGAATACGGGCGGCTTACACGGGGCATCGCCCAGATGTACCTGCTGAAACTGTACCTGCATGAAGCCGGGCAGGAAAGGCATTACCGGCATAGCGAGCCAAAGGCGATGGCCTGGTGGACCAAGGTTGATTCCATTGCGCAGCGCATCATCGACAACGGAGACTACCGGCTGCAGGATGACTACAGGTCCATCTGGAGTCCGACCAACCAGCGCAACAGCGAGGTGATCTTCGGTATCCCCAACTTCCCGGTAGGTGGCTTGGGAAATAATTTCCTCGCGCATGCCCTCCCGGCTGACTATGTGTCCAGAAATAACGTGCCGCTGACGAAATGGGCCGGCTTTCTTGTGCCATGGGCATTTTATGACAGCTACGATGAGCAGGACAAACGACGCGAGACACTGGTGCGGCATTACTGGAACGGACAGCGGATGATAGACCGCCGCACGGAATTTACGGGAAAACCCGGGGCCATCCCGATGAAGTACCAGGAGAATCCAAATACGAACGGATCCTGGGACGGAAGCGAATACGTTATTAACCGCTATGCGGAGGTACTGCTGGCAAAGGCAGAGGCAGTGAATGAGCTCTCGGGCCCCACGGCCGAGGCCAAAGAACTGCTGCACGACGTACGCAGGCGGGCCTTCGCGAACTATGACGGGAGCTCGCATAAGGCGGAAATTGACGCGATCACGAGCAAAGAAGCCTTCAGGGAGCACCTGCTGAACGAACGGGGATGGGAGTTCTGCTGGGAAGGGATGCGCCGCCCGGACCTGGTCCGCCACGGCAAGCTGATCAGCAATGCCCGCAGCCGGGGGAAACTATTTGCGGAAGATAAGCATATCCTGTATCCCATTCCGCAGTTTGTGATCTATGAAAATCCCAGCGTGGCCCAGAACGATGGTTATTAAGAGCAACGGAGTGATGAAAGAGAAACTGATTTTACTGGCAGCGTTTGTATTGCTATGCACTGCCTGCAAAAAAGGGGCGTCCATCGACAATGAGGACGGGCGACCCGATGTGGTCACCTTCCGTCCGGAGCGGGATGAAGTATCGCTGGTGCGGAACCCGCTGATGGGATGGACGCTCTACGACGACGCGAACGACTACGTGGCCAATGCAGCGGAATACTGGAACGCCCAGGACCATGCGGCAACGAACTATGCCTCCATTTTCTATATCCGGTGGCGGTGGTCTGAGCTGGAGCCTGAAGAAGGAAAGTATGCGTGGGACCACAACGAAAACTTCAAGGCGCTGGTAAAAGGGGCGCTGGACCGCGGCTTGAAGCTGGCGTTCTGCATCTACAGCGATGGCCAGGATAATATATACAATGGTACGCCGGATTTTGTGCGGGAAGCGGGTGCGGAAGGATACGGCAGCAGAAGGTTGTGGCAGCCCGAATCGGACCTATCCAACTGGACGCCATATGCGGATGATCCGGTATTCCGGGAAAAGCTGACCAACTTCGTGAAAGCCTTTGCTGCAGCGTTTGATGACCCGGACCGCGTGGATTACATCGATGGTTATACGCTGGGCTGGTGGGGTGAAGGACACCATGTGAAGTACAAGGACCCGGCAAACAAAGGGCCGGTTTTCGAATGGTTCGTCAATCTCTATGGCGACAGCTTCAAAAACGTGCCGCTGGTAATTCCCTTCGGTACGGAGATGGGGCTTGACTACGAACAGGTGGTGGCCATGGAACGGCAGGGTTTCCTGATCCGCAGGAACGGGCTGGGCAGCACCTGGTTCCAGGATGCGGAGGTCAATTTCATCCATTCGGTCTTTCCGCGCATTGCGTTCATTGCAGAATCGTGCTATTGGGGTTGCTTTGCCGACAATTGCCGTCCCTGGGCAAGCGATCCGCTGTATGGAAGTGTGTACCGGTCATGGAAGGACGTCTATACGCAAACGTATCAGGATGCCATCCGCGGGCGGGCGAATACGCTGGATCTGCGGGAGGCGGTGGAAACCAGGGGGTGGCTGCTGAATGGGAAAGACCTGGTGGAAGATTTTGTGAAAAACGGAGGTTACCGCTTGTATCCGGTGAGGGTGGAAGTGCCGGAGACGGTCAGGAGCGGGGAAACGATGACTGTGGAGCACGAATGGGAGAACGGGGGCACCGGGGTTTGCCCGAATAACAACGTGCGATGGAATTATAAATACAGGGTGGCGCTGGCCTGGATAGATGCGGCAAGCGACGAGGTGAAGCAGGTGGCTGTCGACGGAAAATCGGATCCGTCTGCCTGGGTGAAAGGAAAGCCCACATCCTATGCGCTCCGGGTGCCACTCCAGGTGCCGCCGGGAAACTACCGGCTGGGCCTAGCCATCGTGGATACGACAAAAGACAACACGCCTGCATTAAATCTGGCCGTTAAAAATGCATCAACGATAGACGGGTGGCTCGTTCTGGGCGACGTAAGCGTGCAATAAGGAGATGCCGCCCACCGGAAATTAACCAAATAACAAACAAAAATTAGTCAAATGAAAAAGTTACTTTTTTTGGCTGCGCTGGGCGCGGTCTTGCTGGCCTCATGCAAAAAAGATGAGGGAAATGACAACGGCACCATCGCCGCGATCGAGATCAGGTATCCGGATGACCTGGAAGAGCTGGAGCTGGATTACAGCAATCCGAACCGTAAGCTGGAATTTTCCTGGCTGCCAGCCAGTGACGCCTCGCTGCAATACAAGCTTATTTTCAGCCTGGATGAACAACTGCAGTCTCCGCAGACGATCGATGCAGGAACGGTTGCCGGACTGGATGTGAGCCACCAGGAGTTGGAACAACTGCTGGAGCGCTTGGGCGTACGGGCATACCACCGGGGCGAGGTGTTCTGGACCGTCGAGGTGCAGGGTGGTGCCGGCAGCAAGCGGGGCGACGTGCGCTCGATGAAGGTTTTCCGCTTTCTGAAGCCGTTTACCGATCCGAGGGATAATGAGGAGTACCGGGTGTGCCGCATCGTGGATCCGGTGACGGGAGACTATGCCGTGTGGATGGCTGAAAACCTCCGGGCGACAACATATGCAGATGGCACCGCGCTGCCGGGTTACCGGATGTACGACGGCGACGATCCGGCGCGCATCAAGGTGTATGGTGCCTACTATGACTGGAACACGGTGATGCGGGGCAACCGGGGAGCGGAAGAGGGCGAGAAGATACAGGGCATTGCCCCGGACGGCTGGCATATCCCTACCAAGAACGAATGGGATTTTATCATTAACAGCGCTGATGTGGGCAACGGCCCGGCAACGGAGCTCAAGGATAAAGAATGGTGGGACCCGTCATCGATCAACGTGGGCACCAACTCGGGGGGATTCGGTATGCCGGGTGCCGGTTACATCTGGACCAACAGCAACCCCGACCATGCGGTCCTCGAAAGCGGGGCCTATGCGTACTACTGGACGGCCACCCAGCCCGTGAGCGGCGATGTGTTTCCGTGGGATCCGCCGGCAGCCGAGTTTCCGAACCAGGCAACCACGTACGGTTTCAACAAGGATGATTTTGGTGCGGCGTTATACCCGTATCCAAAAGAAAGAGGATTCAGCGTTCGGTGCGTGGCAGATTGAGGATGATGAAGACGATTATAACGCTTGCTGCCTTGTTTTGCGGCTGCTGCTGGTCATGCCGGCAGCCAGCCGGGCAGCTTGCACAGCGCCCGCCGATGGGCTGGAACAGCTGGATCAACTACGGCACATCCGTTAGCGAAGCAGAGATTGAGGCGACGGCGGCCGTAATGGGCGAAAAGCTACTGCCGTACGGCTGGGAGTATGTGGTGATAGACGGCGGTTGGTACTGCCCGGGGATGGTGAGCCTGGAAGACTATGAGCACCCTGCTCCAAACCAGGTGATCGACGAATATGGCCGCCTGGTGCCTGATACGGCCAGGTTTCCATCGGCCACGGGGGGGAAAGGTTTTGCGCCGCTGGCCGCCGCCGTGCACGGTATGGGGCTTAAACTGGGTCTGCATATTATGCGCGGTATTCCCATTCAGGCCGTGGAACGTAACACGCCCATCAAGGGCACTGATTACACGGCCCGCGATATTGCCAACCTAACATCCCGCTGCGAATGGTATCATGGTTTCTACGGTATAGACATGAGCAAACCCGGTGCACAGGCGTATTATGATTCCATCTTTGAACTGTATGGCGAGTGGGGCATCGATTATGTCAAAGCAGACGACCTGCTGGCGCCGGTTTATGCGGCCGATGAGATCGAAGCCATCGCAAATGCCGCGAAGCGGAGCAGTAGACCCATCATGTTGAGCCTGTCGCCCGGACCGGCCCCGGTGGAAAATATCGCGCACCTGCGGAAGAATGCCCAGTTGTGGCGCATTTCGGACGACTTCTGGGATAACTGGAACTCGCTGAAAGCGCAGTTTGACCTGTGCCGCAAATGGGCGCGGTACAGCCAGCCCGGAAGCTGGCCGGACGCAGATATGCTGCCCATCGGCCCGATGGGCGAGCGGGCCATGCGCGGCAGCGCGAGGACCAGCTACTTCACGAAGGATGAGCACTATACGCTGCTTTCCCTGTGGGCAATCTTCCGCTCACCGCTGATGCTGGGCTGTAACCTCACCAAGCTGGATGATTTTACCCTGTCCCTGCTTACCAACCGTGATGTGATCCGCGTTAACCAGTACGGTGCCAACAACCGCGAGGCGTACCGCCAGGACGGATTCATTGGCTGGCTGGCTGACGACCCGGACGATCAAAGCCATTACCTGGCTGTTTTTAACCTGAATGACCGGGAAGAAACACACACTTTTGATATGACGGCGATGGGACTCTCCGGCACGTACTATGTCCGGGAATTATGGACGGGCGGTGAATTGCCGGAGGTGCGAGGACAGCTCGCGGCAGCAGTCAATCCGCACGGAGCCAAGCTTTTTAAACTCAAACCTCTTAAAAACCAATAGATCGACAGTAGCTTATGTGTTATTCGATAAAGACGCTAGCAGGATTGTTTTTACCTGTTTTCTTTTGCCTCGCAGGTGTCCCGGCCTGTTGGGCGCAACCGCATGTTTATGTATTGCCCAGTACGGAGCAGCCCCGGTATGATCCGGGTATAGCCAGTGGACACACCGCTCATATGGCACTGGCACGCGGCGAGGCAGAGCATATCCAGGTGGTGGTTAAAACCGCGGATGCAGAACACCACCGGATCCGCTTTTATGATCCCGGGAAAAGCCCATTCCGGCGGCAGCTGCGGCGGGTAGATTCGGTGCCGGGTTATCGCGATGCACTGGTTCCGGTTTCGTCGAAGTCTGCCGCAGTGGATTCGGTGTCGTATTTCTGGGTTACCTACCGTGCCGCCTACGACCAGAAGCCCGGCGTTTACCACGACCGTTTGGTTGTGGATGCCGGGGGCCGCGAGACGGTCGTTGACGTGACCATCAACGTGTCACCGGTGAAGCTTCCCGTTACCCCGGCGATACCGGCGGCCTTTGGCATCGTCACCGAAAACCTGACCGTAGCCAATGATCCCGCCAAAAGCGAGGCGCAGATGCTGGAATGGGCCGACCTGGTGCTCGACTACCGGGTGAACCCTTATTTTTCGACCTGGCTGGACGGCACCATGAAGCACGAAGCCAGTTCCTCCCCGTGGCCATGGCACGATAAAAGGACGTTTAAATTGCTGAAGGACAAGCGGTTTAACCGGTTTGCCCTGCCTTATCACAGCCTTGACGATGTGGAGCTGAAAGAGATGCTCCGCTGGGCGGCGAAGAAAAACCTGCTGGACCGCGCTTACTTTTACCTGTGGGATGAACCCAGCAAAATGGACGAATACCGGCAGATAAAAGGGTATGCGGAACGGATTCACCGGCTGGCTTCGGAAGCCCGTGTGCTCACCACGTTCTATTGCGGACCGAAAGACGGACCGCGCCAGGACGACCTGTTTGCAGTCTTTGACCTCTGGCGCGGCGACACGGATATTTTTTCCATGAGTAGCTGGGCCCTGCAAAACGACGAAGCAAACGCCGTGAAAGCGCGCACGCTGCTGCGAGGCAGGGAAGAGTTCTGGACCTATGTATGCATGGGGCCGGGCGATGGGCAGCCGAACCTGTTGCTGGACATGGATGGTTACCAGCACCGGGCAGTGATGTGGCGGAACTGGAAGGAACAGACCACCGGCTTTCTGTACTGGGCCGTCAATGCGTATGCAAAGGACACCGCTACGTTCGCTTTCAGGCCTGACTTGCCTGCCGGGGATGGCGTGCTGATTTATCCCGGCCATCTCTTTGGCCAGGAAGCGCCGGTGGTATCGGTGCGCCTGGAACGTTGGCGGGACAGTATGGAAGATTATGAGTTATTGGCATTGATGGAACGTCGGGAGGGTCGCCCGAAAGCGGAAGAAATGCTGAAAATTGTTTACCAGGGACCGGATGAATTTACAAAATCTCCCAAGGATGTTGAGCGATTCCGTGAGCGGCTGCTGAATTTGAATGATTAACCGGCAACTTGCAATTGAGCCGTAAGTTAGCTATGTTTGGGCGTGGACAAATCAACAATACGAACCGTACAGGTGACGCGCTACGTCACGCCGCTGCGGGAGGGAGGATCGTTGCCGGCCATTGCCGAGGCAGATGACGGATTCCTGTATGCGCTCAAATTCCGGGGAGCGGGGCAGGGTAGTAAAGCCTTGATTGCGGAACTGCTGGGAGGGGAGATTGCCCGTGCATTGGGTTTCCGTGTGCCGGAAATCGTATTCGCTGAATTAGATGAAGCGTTCGGCCGTACCGAACCGGATGAAGAGATACAGGATTTGCTACGGGCCAGTACGGGACTGAACCTGGCCCTGCACTACCTTTCGGGCGCGATTACGTTTGACCCGGTACTCAATAAGCTGGATGAAGACCTGGCTTCGCGCATTGTATGGCTGGACTGTCTGCTCACGAATGTGGACCGGACGGTCAGGAATACCAACATGCTGATGTGGCACAAAGAACTTTGGCTGATTGACCACGGCGCGGCGCTGTATTTTCACCATACCTGGGATAACTGGCAGGAACAGGCCATCAAGCCGTTCGTTCAGGTGAAAGATCATGTCTTGTTGCCATGGGCGTCGCAATTGGAAGATGCAGACAGCGAGTTGAAGGCCAAGCTTACGGATTCGGTGATCGAGCGCATTGTGCAGCTGATACCGGATGATTGGCTGGACGGCAGGGAAGGAGTATCGCCCGGAGAAGCGCGGGAGGTATATACACGGTTTTTGAAGATGCGGGCATCTGCGTCGGGGGTTTTTGTTAAAGAAGCACAGGATGCCAGGGAAAGAATTGTTTGAGTACGCCGTGATCCGCTGGGTACCGCGGGTGGAACGCGAAGAGTTTCTCAATATCGGGGTGGTGCTTTATTGCCGGAGCCAGCGTTTTCTGGATATGAAATATGCGTTGCCTTCCGCTAAGCTGCGGGCTTTTTGCCCGACGTACGACCCGGATGAACTGGAATCCTGTTTGGCGGCGTTTCACCTGATCTGCAAGGGCGAGCGCGCAGGCGGTACCATTGCTACGTTGCCGCCGGCGGAACGGTTCCGCTGGCTCACGGCTAAACGGAGCACTGTCATCCAATTATCCGCCGTGCACCCGGGACTTTGCACGTCCGCAGACCAGACACTTGATCACCTGTTTGCCGCACTGGTATTGTAGCTGAATTTTAATCACACGTCGTCAAAGCCTCTTGCACCTCTTCCAGGGTAAAGATACCCATTTCATTGCCAAACGAGTTGCCGATGTAGGTAAGGACATACGCTACTTCAATGGGGGTAAGCTGCGGATTGGGGGGCATTTCGACCCCGCCGTTTTTGACGATGCATGGAAGCTGCTTCCGGTGCCCGATCAGGAACGTGCTGTCGGTTAGTGAAGGATAAAGTTTGCCCAATCCCTCGCCTTTTGCTCCGTGGCAATTCTGGCAATGGGCAGTAAATAGCTTTTGTCCATTCACCGTATATTGTGCGGTCCGGATCGCTTGTTCACTTTGACAGGCCTGGAAGAGCATGTAAATCAATAGCAGCGCTACACCTGCATATAGGGATGTATTACGCGTCATTCATATTCTTTCAAAAGAATTGCCAATTCATCAAGCAGCAACGCTGTCTGCGCGTCGTTCGTGCCGTCATAGGCTCCGCGGATATGCCGGTTGCTGTCTATCAGCAGCAGGTATCCGGAGTGGTCATAACCTCCGGGAATGTTGCTGTCTTCCTTGGTATATACCATATAACTGTCGGCCAGGTTATAGACTGCGGCTTTGCTGCCGGTAACAAATTGCCACTGGTCATTGGTAACGCCGAGCTTTTCGGCGTAGGATTTCAATACAGCGGGTGAATCATGCCGGAAATCAATGCTGTGTGACAGAAATTTTACCCGTTCATCTCCCTTATATTTTTCATAGACTTTCAGCAGGTTGCGCTGCATAGTCGGACAAATACTGGGACAGTGCGTAAAGAAAAAATTGGCAATATAAACGCCGTTTTCAAAGGCTTGATTGGTGATCAGGACGCTGTCCTGGTTAAGGAGTTCGAAATCCGGTATGCTATGGTACAGGGTATCGGTAATCGTCTTCCCATCGACCACCTTGGTTACCGGCTCGCGGGATCCCAGGATGGGAAGCGTTTTTGACGTTTCGTTGTTACAGCCGGCAAAGCCAGCGAAAACGAAACTGCTCACCAAGAAAACAATACTACGCATGGCCGATTAATATTTTGCCAGTTTATCAGTAGCCTCTTTGGATACTTCGTCAAACAGCTGTTTCATCTCTTTCACCTTTTCAACCTCTCCTTCATAATATGTTTTGATTTCCGGGGCTGGCTTGTCCTGCGGGTCCACATCGAAGGCTGTCATCCAGTCCATCATCGAATCGGTTGCCTGCTCCAGGCGATTCTTCAGGCCGGTCAATTCGGTACGGGTTTGAGCGGTGTCTATATCGGGATGGGCTTGTTGCAATTGGGGTAAGTTAGCCAATATCGAATCAATCTTTACAGTGTTGCGGTCGAAGGCGCTAATCTGAGGCATAATTTCATCGTGTACGCCGATTGCCTCTTCCCGCAGCCGGTCAATTTCACTGGCTTCATCGCTGCTATTGCTGCATGCTGCCATTAATAATAAACCAATACTGATCAGTAAGCTGGTATGTTTCATGCTATTTCTAATTATTATGGGTTGTCTGGCAAAGATAGGGAAAAATATTCTTCCCGCTCGCTACTGTGCACATCAATAACACCGGCAACAATGAGGTTGACGAGGATCCGCTGCGTTTTGCGTCTTGATAGGTGAAGGTGCCTGCACAGTTCCGGCAATTGGGGTTTGGGGTGACTCTCCATATACCCCAGCAGTTCCTTCTCTTTGTCGGTATAATTGATGAATACCCCGTTGGGCTGGCTGCTCTGATGCAACACGTCGACAACCACTTTGCCCGCCAAAATACTTTTGTCCTGTACACGGATGTATACCCACCATTTCTGGTCTTCGCCAAGTGCATAGTGAGGTTTGGTATCGCTTTCTGTTATTTCGGCTATCAATACCAATTTGTCGTCTACGTAGATTTCCTCAAAGCGAATATCAATAGCCGGGCGGCAATACAGGTGTCCGGCCCGTTGAAGCATGTATTTCTCTTCGTCTTCGTTCTTTACACCTTTGATCGATCCGTTGTCAGCCACGCCCACCAGCAGTTTGCCGCCTCTGTTGTTGGCAAAAGCAACCAGCGTTTTTGCGATTTTTTCGCAGCTGCTGATTTTGTTTTTGAAATCCAGTTGCTCGCCCTCTCCCTGCCATATCAACGATTTGATGTTCACGCGCTGTACCCCCTCCGAATGTCCTTGATGTAAACTTCGTTTTGCATGATAGCACACGTTTCGCCGTTTCTGTCGGTGATGGTGATGGGGTAAGTGTTCACAAATTTACCCTGTGCAGCAAGTTCCTGCTCCGCTTTAGTGATTTCTTTTTCATCCAGATCGATCCGGAAAAACAGGGCGGTGCGGGCAGGCTTGATGTATTGAATGGTTGCACTTTTTAGCCATGCCACGGTTTTGAATCCTTTACGCTGGAATATCTGATCGAACATCAATGCATAAAACGGATCTGCAGCCGCAAAGATGGTGCCTCCAAATATCGAAGCGTTGTAATTGCGGTTGAATAGACTTTTATTGATTTTTACTTCGACCGAAGTAAAGCCTTTGCCGAAGCGACGTACCCAAATCCGTTGGAAGAAAAAAGGGGGATATAACCGCATGATCCATTTCAGTGTATTTTCTGATAGCCCCATATGACTACTAAGTTAGCCACAAATTTTGAAAGACGGAAAATAAATGGGTTAGTCGTGCATTCATTCGCTGAAAAGTTTAATTTAGCGCCGTAATTCTAAATTCCATGACCGAAAAGAACCTATCTGAAACCAGGAATGCGTGGTTGTTGGTAATCGTGGCCGCGCTGGGGTATTTCGTTGATATTTATGACCTCGTTGTTTTTTCCATCGTCCGGGTACAGAGTTTCCGGGATATTGGTATTCCGGAATCGGAAATGCGCGTGGATGGTGAATATGTACTCAATATGCAGATGGGCGGACTGCTGCTGGGTGGGATACTGTGGGGCGTACTGGGCGACCGCTTTGGGCGGATCAGGGTACTGTTTGGATCCATTCTGATGTATTCACTGGCCAATATTGCAAATGGCTTTGTACAGGATATCCATTCGTATGCCGTGATCCGTTTTATAGCGGGCGTAGGGCTGGCAGGTGAGCTGGGAGCCGGCATCACACTGGTGAGCGAGAGCATGAAAAAAGACAAGCGTGGGTATGGCACGATGGTGGTGGCCTCTGTGGGCGTACTCGGTGCCATCGCCGCGTATTATGTGTCTGAGCTTTTCGATTGGCGTAACGCTTATTTTGCGGGGGGTGCCATGGGGTTGCTGCTGCTCGCCCTGCGGGTGGGCACATTTGAATCAAGTATGTTTAAAGAAGTCGCCAATAAGCAGGTCGAGAAAGGAAAGCTGAGCATGCTGTTTACCGACAAAGAGCGGTTTAAACGTTACCTGTATTGCCTGCTCATTGGGCTGCCTATCTGGTTTGTGGTCGGAATACTGGTTACACAGGCACCCGAATTTGGCAAAGCTTTGGGAGCACCGGTGACGTTGAGCGCCGGTAAAGGGATCTTATTTACTTATCTGGGCTTGTCGTTTGGCGATGTATTTGCTGGCCTGTTCGCCCAGCTTACCAAATCGCGGAGACTGGCGGTATTTTTATTTCAGGTACTGATCATCGCAACATCTTCATGGTATTTGAGCAGTGAGGGACTCACCGAACAACGATTTCATTGGATTGCTTTC
>Ga0164243_10005889_pt1 | contig 18644 bp, 13 predicted proteins | sample OricompcompostOP_FD_108781 | JGI IMG/M metagenome (GOLD analysis project Ga0164243, IMG submission 108781) | Organic Plus compost microbial communities from Emeryville, California, USA - Original compost - Organic plus compost (OP) | ecosystem: Engineered > Solid waste > Mixed feedstock >... | reverse complement strand
GTGGGAGGTCGCCCGATCCAGAAGGCGCCACCGCCTGCGGCGTGGATCAACCCGCCGGCAACGGAGGCTGTCGCTCAGTAATCTTCACGATGCCTGTCTCACACTCGTTGACACGCACGGCTCTCGCTCTGGCTCTCGCTCTCGCTCTCGCTCTCCCTCTCACTCTCGCTCTCGCTCTCGCCCTGAACCGCTCCGGTGTCGGGTCAACGCATCGCGCCCGCGGCGCGCGACACGCGCTCTCTCATTCCCTGGCGTGCTCCGCGTCCTGTCGTTTCACCCGACCTGATCCAGCCGGTGTTCGGCAGCCTCGCCGCCGCCGCGACAGTCTCTCGCGATTCAGCGCGGGGGCGGGGGAGGCGCGTCGAGCTTCTCCCACGGCGCGTTCGCGCCGAGGTACTCGCCCCACTCGAAGCCCGCGTCCGACATCGCCTGCATCTGCGCGGGCGAGAGGATCTGTCCGATCTGTCCCTGCGCCTCACCGAGCAGGCCGCCGAGCCCGCCAGCGTACTCGAGCCAGCCAGCGACGTTGCGCTCGTACGGCGACAGCAAACCGTCGGCGACCGCCTTGTTCGTGTAGTCGAGCACGTCGTCGTAGACCTTCGTGAACGCCTCGTCGAGCTGCTTCGATTGCTCGGGCGTGACGCCAGCTCTCTCCTCGGCAACCCGGCGGTATTCGGCGACGCGCATCCGCGGCATCGCGAGGCCCGCCGCGATCATCGGGCCGATGCGGGCGCGGTACTCCTCCTCGGTCTCGCCGTCGTGGCGTCCGAACATCGCGGAGAACTCCTGGAGCCGGCGCTGGCGGCGCTCGAGGCGGCTCTCCTTCGGAGCGGGCGGCAGCTCGGGTTGCGCGGGGGGCCGCGTGGCGGGGAGCTTCGCGGAGCGCGCCTCGTGGGTCCGCCACAGATCGCCGGGTGTCGCGCTCACCGTCTCGGCGGACGTCGTGTCCGCGCGCGGCGGGGCCTCCGCAGGGCGCGCGCCGAGCTCCGCGCGCAGCGCTCGATTGTCGAGGTACAGCCACACCGAGGTTCCGAGCCCGACCAGCGTCGTCGCGGCGAGCAGCCTGGTGGCGCGAGCCATTCGTCGAGGCTACCACGCGTAGTACGATGCGGATCTTGCCAGAGGAGTCATGAGCAAGCTCGACGTCTACCTTCGTTCGATCGAGCGGTTCGGCGCCGCCGGTGCCGTCCTGACCTCGGGCCAGCCCGTGACCCTGCGCTTCCCGGGCGGAGACCGGCAGGCGACGCAGGTCACGCCGCACGATCAGCTCGTCGTGCTCGTGCGGGAGGTCGCACCGCCGCAGATCCTCGACCAGATCGATCAGCAACGACCCGCGCGCTTCGACGTGGTGTCCCAGGGGACGCGCTACGCGATCCACGTGCATCCGCGCCCCGGCGCGTGGTCGGTCGTGATCGAGCCGGCTCCCGCGACCACCGCGGCCGCGCCGGCGGCGACGGCAGCTGCGGCTGCGACGATGGCACCGCGGACCCAGCCACGCGCCGCCACGCCCATCCCCGACGCGTCCCCGATGGCGGGCCCGACGACGGCCTCGACCTCTGCGGCGACGGGCGACATGGCGATCGAGCGCGGCCAGTACGATGCTCCCGCGGCACCCGTCGCGGTCACCGCGAGCGGGAGCACGTTCCTCGATCAGCTCACGACGACGGCGCGCGCGAGCCGCGCCACCGAGATCTTCCTCGCGAGCGGCGCGGCGCCGCTGGTCCGCGCGGGCAGCGAGCTGGTCCCTGACGACCGGGGGCCGATCGACGGCGATCAGCTCGCGCGCGAGCTCGGCGTGGTGGCGCCCGCCGAGGCGCGCGCCGCGTGGGCGGACAACCGGGTCGCGACGTTCGCGTACAGCGACGGGGCGGGGCGCGTGCGTGTCACGCTGAGCCGCGACCGGCGCGGGCCCCTCGCGGCGCTGCGCCTGCTCCACGGCGAGCCGCCACCACTCGAGCGGCTCGGCATGCCCGCCGAGGTCGCGAGCTGGCTCGCCGCGCGCGGCCTCGTCGTGATCGCCGGCCCGTCGGGCGCGGGCAAGACGACGACGCTCGCGGCGCTCGTGCGCGCGCTCGGCGAGCGCAACAAGGTCGTCGTGACGCTCGAGGATCCGATCGAGATGGTCCACGCGAGCCCGTCGATCAGCCAGCGCGCGCTCGGCGAGCACGTGCCGGGGTTCGCCGAGGGCGTGGCCTCCGCGATGCGCGAGGGCGCCGACGCGATCGTCGTCGGCGCCGTCGACTCGCCGGACGCCGCGAACGCCGTCGTCGACGCGATCGCGGGTGGCCACCTCGTGCTCACCGCCGTCGTCGCCCCGGTCGCGCGCGTCGCGATCGATCGCATGCTCGACCTCGTCGCGGCCGATCGGCGCGAGCTCTCGCGGCGGCTGTGCAGCGAGATGTTGCTCGGCACGATCACCCCGATCGTCGGCCGCGGGGGCACCCGGACCTTCGAGGTCGCGTCCCGCGGGGCCGGCGCGTGACCCCTCGAGCTCCCCAGGTCCCTGTTACCATTCTGAAATCATTCCGCGGTCGGCAAAATTGAATACCCGATCGACCCCGGGATATAACGATCCAGGTACGTGACCGACGACTATCGCGAGGGCGGAACGCTCATCCTGCAGCGTCCTCTGGGAGCAGCCGACGAGAAGAAGGCGCCCGCTGGGGATGCGTGCCTCGTGAACCTGCACCCGCCGGGGCCGGATATCGGGAAGCGCGTGGCGCTGCTCAACCAGCAGTACATCGTGGGGCGTGACAGCGAGGCGGGGTTCGTCGTGAGCCGCAGCTCGGTGTCGCGTCAGCACGCGCGCCTGTACATGGACAACCAGGGGCGCTGGTGGGTCGAGGATCTGGGCTCGACCAACGGCACGTTCGTCAACGAGACGCGGATCAAGAACCAGCTGCTGAACGACTCGGACCAGGTCCGGTTCGGCGACGCGATCTACAAGTTCCTGTCGGGCTCGAACATCGAGAGCGCGTACCACGAGGCGATCCACAACATGGCCATCCAGGATGGCATGACGGGGATCCACAACAAGCGCTACTTCATGGAGTTCCTCGATCGCGAGATCGCGGTGTCCGCGCGCCACGGGCACCCGCTCACGCTCGTGATGTTCGACGTCGATCACTTCAAGCGGATCAACGACACCTACGGTCACCTCGCCGGCGACGCGGTGCTCAAGGATCTCGCCCAGCGGATCCGCCCGCGCATCCGCCGCGAGGATCTGTTCGCGCGCTACGGCGGCGAGGAGTTCGCGGCCGTGCTCCCCTCGACCGCGCTGCCCGGCGGGGTCGTGTTCGCCGAGCACCTGCGCACGCTGATCGAGGAGCGGCCGACGCTGTTCGACAACCAGCAGATCCCGTTCACGATCAGCCTCGGCGTGACGACGCTGCATCGCGAGACCGGCGTCGACCCGTCGATGTTGATCAAGCGCGCCGACGAGAACCTGTACGCTGCCAAGCGCGGCGGACGCAACCGCGTCGTGCCGAGCCTGCAGGACCTCATCCCGACCTGACGTCGAGCCTGCGTCGGCCCGGTATCGGGCCTGGTATCGGGTCTGGTGTCGGGCTCGCGCGCGTCGCCGGGCGAGCGCCTCCGAGTCGTGTCACACTGGAGGCCGTGCGCCTCGCAGTCCGCGTCGGTCTGATCCTGGCGGTCGTCCTCGCCGCCACGCCGAGTGGGGCACAGTCCAAGCGCTATCCGCCCGAGCCGGTCGATCGGGATCGCGAGGCGGAGCAGCGCTCGAAGCTGTGGGAGAGCGCGACCAACCCGAAGTCGCATCCGTACGAGCAGCTCGTCCAGGAGGCGCGGCACGACATCCAGGCGCGCACGCCGGCTCGGCTGCGCAGCGCGCTCGAGAAGCTCGGCGAGGCGATCGCGCTGTTGCCGCGCCACCACGTCGCGTACGCCCTGCGCGGCGCGGTGCACCTGGAGCTCGGTGAGTGGGCGCGCTGCGCGTCCGATCTCGAGGCCGCGGTGGACACCGGGGAGCACGAGGGCGAGGCGGCGCGCCCGCGCGCGCTGCTCGACCTGCGCCGCAGCCTCGGCATCTGCCTCGCGCGCGCGGGCCGGCTCGCGGACGCCGAGCGCGTGCTCGCCGAGGTCGCGGCGAGCGGCGCGGGCACCGGCGAGCTGCTGATGCGCCTCGGCGAGGTGCGCATCGCGATGGGCAAGCTCGACGAGGCGATCGCGGCCCTGCAGGCGGCCCTCGATGCCACCGACCTGCCGTCGGTGCCGCTCGCGCGCTGGCTGCTCGCCTCGGCTTACGATCGCGCGCGGCGTCCGTCGGAGGCGTCGCGCGAGGCGCGCAGCGCGGTCGCGTACGATCGCAACCTGAGCGCGCTGGTCACGCAGGCCGTGCCGCTCCTCGGCGCGGGGGAGACGGAGTACCTGCTCGGGCTCGCGTACGCGACGGTGGAGCCACCGTCCGTCGAGAAGTCCCTCGTCTACTTCCGGCGGTTTCTCGCCGTCGCGCCGGAGAGCCCGTGGCGGCGGCGCGCCGAGGAGCACCTGCGCGAGCTCGAGGGGGCGCGGTTGCCGGAGACGGTCGCGCGCGTGAACGGCATGGCGGCGCTCGATCTCCACGCCGCGGCGACCGTGGTCCGCAGGTCGATGCCGGCGATGCGCGCGTGCATGGCGAAGGTGCCGGGGGCGGTGATGGAGGTGTTGATCACGCGCTCGGGGCCACGCTCGCCCAGGAGGACGCGTACCCCGTACGTCGTCCGCCACCCGTACCGCACCACGGCGCCTCCACCCGACGGCGTCACGGTCTCGCTCGCGCTGAGCCTCGACGACACCGCCTCGCGCGTGGAGCTCGACGCCGCCACGCGCTGCATCGAGCCGATCGCGTCCCGCATCGTCCTCCCCGCCGTGAACGAGAAGGACAGCTGGTACCGGATCGGGTTCTACGTCGTCAGCCCTTGAGGAACGCGACGGTCACGCCGTCGCCGCCCTCGTTCTGCTCGCCGGCCCGGAACGTCTCGACCGCCTCGTGCCCCGACAGGTGCGAGCGGATCGCCGAGCGCAGCGCGCCGGTGCCGTGGCCGTGCACGACGAACACGGTGTCGCGCCCGGCGATCAGGCTCTCGTCGACGAACCGGTCGACCTGCGCGATCGCCTCGTCGGCGCGGCTGCCGCGCACGTCGATCGTGGTGTCGAGAGCGCGCGCGTTGGCGCGCCCCCCCGCCGGCACTCCATGGACGAGCTGCACCGGCGGTTGCCCGACCGCCTGCGCCTCTTGCTGCGCCTCCTCGCGCTCGCGGCGGATCTGCTCGGCGCGTCGCGACCGGTGCGTGTCCATCAGCACCTCCGCGATCGGCAGCGTGGCCCGCATCGGGCCCATGCGCACCTCGACCTTGCCGTCGGCGAGCAGGGCGACGACCTCGGCGCGGCCCAGGCGCGGCACGATCACCGCGGCCCCCGGGACGAGCTTGTCGGCCGTCGCCGGTGTCCCCGGGGGCAGCGCGCGCTTCGGCTCGTGCCGCGCGACCTGCGCGCCTGGCTCGGCGAGCTTGCGCGTGACGGCGCGCAGATCCTCGGTGGTCATCTGCGCGGCCTTCGCGCGCAGCTCCTTGCGGATGTCCTCGATCTCGCGCCGCGCCGCCTTGAGCTCGGCGAGCGCCTCGCTGTGGGCCGCGCGCGTCTGCCGCTCGAACCGCTGGCGCTGCTTCTCGCGCGCGTTGCGCGCCGCGTGGCGATCCGCCTCCACGGCCTCGAGCTCGGCGAGCAGCGCGGCGCGCTCCTCCTCGATCCGGCGCTGCTGATCCGCGACGCTGGCGAGCAGCTGCTCGACCTTCACGACCTGCGGGCCCATCAGCTCGCGCGCGCGCTCGACGACCGCCAGATCGATGCCCATGCGCTGCGCGACCGCGAGCGCGCCCGAGCTGCCGGGCGTGCCGAGGTGGAGCTTGAACGTCGGCTCGAGCTTCGCGAGGTCGAACCCGACGGAGGCGTTCGCGAACCGCGGATCGGTGGCGCCGAGCGCCTTGAGCCGCTCGTAGTGCGTGGTCACGATGCCGGTGACGCCGCGCTCGGCGAGCGCCTCGAGCACCGCCTGGGCGAGCGCCGCCCCCTGCTCGGGATCCGTGCCGACGGCGATCTCGTCGATCAGCACGAGCGAGCCCGAGCCCGCGGTCGCGAGCAGCTCGCGCAGGTTCACCATGTGCCCGGAGAACGTCGACAGGTCCTTCTCGAGGCTCTGCGCGTCGCCGATGTCCGTGCGCACGTCGGGGAACCAGCCCATGACGCTGCCGCTCTCGGCCGTGAGATGCAGCCCGGCGCGCGTCATCAGCGCGGCGAGCCCGACGGTCTTGAGCGCGACGGTCTTGCCGCCGGCGTTCGGGCCCGAGACGAGCAGGGTGGTACCGGCGGCGACCGTGACGTCGTTGGCGACGCACCGCCGATCGGCGAGCAGCATCAACGGGTGGCGCGCGTGGAGCAGGCCGATGCGCGGCGCCTCGTCGATGATCGGCTCGGCGGACACGGTGTCCTCCGCCATGATCGCCGCGGCCGCGACCACGTCGAGGTGCTCGGCCGCGGCGAGCCCGGCGTCGAACGCGTCGGCCTCCTCGGCGACCCACCCGCTGAACTTCGCGAGGATCCGGCGCTCCTCGTCGAGCACCTCGGCCTCCGCGAGCTTCGCGCGGTTGTTGAGATCGACGATCTCCTCGGGCTCGATGAACAGCGTCTGCCCGCTCTGCGACGTGCCGTGCACGATGCCCCGCACGAAGCCCTTGCCGTCGGTGCGCACCGGCAGCACGTAGCGCTCCTCGCGCTGCGTGTAGTACACGTCCTGGAGGTACGGCGCGAACCTCTCGTCGGTGAGCAGGCTGCTCATCCGCCGGTCGAGCTCGGCCTTGATGCTCGCGAGCGCGCGGCGCAGCGGGCCGAGCGCGTCGCTCGCGTGATCGACGAGCCGGCCGTCGGCGTCGAATGCGTCGAGGATCGGGTGATAGACGTGGCCGAGATCGCCGATGTGCCCGGCGCGCGCGGCGAGCTTCGGTGCGACCTCCGCGTGCTCGCGCAGGTGGGCGCGCAGCCGCGACAGCGAGCGCCCGGTCTCTGCGACCGCGACGAGCTCCGCGGCCTCGAGCGCGGCGGCCTTGCGCACGCGCGCGATCGAGCTCGCGATGTCGCTGATGCCGCCGAGCGGCAGCGGCTGTCCGCGCACCGCGAGCGCGCGCGCCTCCGCGATCTCGGAAGCCCGCTCGCGCGCGGCGGCGACGTCGTCGAACAGCCGGAAGGCGCGCACGTGCGCCTCCCCGCGCTTCGTCGCGCAGCGCCTGGCCCAGTGGTCGACGAGCGTCGGCCAGCCGAGGTCTTCGAGGGTCTTTCCAGCGATCACGGCCGGGGGTTTTGCCATGAACCCGGCCCGGCGGCGAGGGCCCGGTGAGCCTCGCCGTGCCTCGCAGCGAATCGCGGGGCCTCGCCGCCTCGTGGCTCAGTCGAACGGCGACGGTCTCTCGCCGCGCCGCGGCCGCGAGGCCTTCTGCTCGGCCAGCAGCGCGTCGAGGTGCGCCTTCGCCCGGTGCTGGAACTCGGGGTGGGCTCCGCTCTGCAGGAACAGGCGCCACTGCGTGATCGCGTCCGTCGTGTAGCCGAACGCCTCGCTGATCAATGCGAGGTAGTAGTACTCCTCGCCCGCCGGGACATAGAACACCTCCTGGAGGCTGTACCGGAGCTTGAACTCCTCGAACGCGTGGGGGCCCTGCCGCCGGATCACCTCGAGGGCCTCGGCCGTGCGCTCGTCGCGATCGAGGGCGACGGCGAGCCCGTAGTGCACCGACGTGTCGCCGCCTTTGCGGATCGCGGCCTCGTACGCGCCGATCGCCTCGTCGGTGCGACCGAGCATCATGTACGTCTCGGCGAGGTTGCCCCACACGATCGGATCGGAGGGGCCGTTCACGGGGTCTGCGCGCTCGATCAGCGCGGTGTAGTCGGCGAGCGCGCCCTCGAGCTGCCGCCGTACCTCGTCGCGCGAGCGCGCCGCGTCGACGAGCTTGGTGCGGAGGATCGCGCGCTCGAACAACACCTCGTTGATCCGCGGATCGAGCGGCGCGCGCGCCTCGAACGCGTCGAGCGCCTCCACGGTCTCCTTCGCGCGCGCGAGGTTCGGCCGGGCGCGCGACGGGCAGGTCAGCGGCTGCCAGCCCCCGAACCGGGGCTCGCAGTTGATGTAGAAGCTGTCGAGGACGGTCGCGATCCGGAAGTAGGGCTCGGCCTCGTCGGGGCGGGCGGCCGCTGCGTCCCGGTACGCGCGGATCGCCTGGTCGACCAGCGAGGCCGTCCGCGCGCGCGAGAGCCCGTGCGCGTTCGCTTGCGTGACGTAGTGGTCGCCGTCCTGGAGCGACTTCGCGTAGCGATCGCCGCTCGCGTCGGTGGTGGCGATCGCGCGCTGCCACACGTCGGCGCGCGCCGAGGTCACCGCACCGGCGAGGAGCGCGAGCAGGAGCGTCGCGCGCGTCACGGCGTCGGCCTCGCGCGATAGCTCGACGTGCGAACGGGGGCGCTCTCCGGTTGCGGCGGGTGGGCGCGGCGCAGGGCGTCGAGCGCGCGCACGTGGTCGAGCGCGCGGCCGCGCCACGGCGGATCGCCGCTCGCGGCGTACAGCGCGAACGCCGCCCGCGCCTCGAGATATTGGTCGAGCACCTCGTACAACAGGCCCTGATAATAGTGCTGGTCCTCGGCCGGTGCGAACCTCATCTGCGAGAGAGCGTTCTGGAGCTGGGGGGCGAACGAGTGCTGGAGCGTGGACTTCAAGCGGTCGAGGACCTCGAACGCCGCGCCGCGCTGCTCGTCGCGGTCGTAGATCACGGCGAGGGCGAACATCACGAGCGAGAGCTCCTGCGAGTAGTAGGAGGTCGCCTGCGACGGCATGACGCTCGCGAGCACGTCCACGGCCGCCGGCACCTCACCGCGCGCGGCGAGCGCGGTCGCGAGGTGAACGAGCGCCGGGGCGGTGTCGGGGCGCAGCGGACCCTGCGCGAGCCGCAGCCAGCGGATCGCCTCGTCGAGGTCGCCTCGGCGAAGATGAATCGCGCCGATCCGGCCGAGGACCTCGGGGCCGGCGCGCTCGGGCCCGGCGATCGCGACGCACGCCTCGAGGGCCTCGAGCGCCTCCCGCGTCTTGCCGAGCTCGTCGGCGGCGCGCCCGAGCAGCGCGAGCACCTCGGGGTTCTCGGGCTGCAGCCGGCGCGCGTAGCGCAGCATGCCGTAGGCGTCGTCGAAGTAGCGCATCCGCGGCTCGACGGCCCACTCGGCGTCGGTCTGCAGCGCGTCGTCCGCGTAGCGCATGCCGAGCCGCGCGCTCTGGAGGATCTTCTGCACGAGATCGCCGTGCGGCTCGACGACATCGCGCCAGAAGTCGCTCTGCGGCGGCGTGGTCGGCGGGACCGGACGATCCGGTCGCGCCTCTCCGCGCGAGGTGACCAGCGGGGCGACGAGCGAGGCCACGAGGATCCACGACCAGCGCACCGGGGGAGTATGGGGGCCAGCCCCTCGGGCCGCACGAGGCTCGCTGGGTGAGGCCGGGAGCGGGCCTGGGCGCTTGCAGCGGGGCGGGAGGGGCCGGCGACCCCGCGCGGAGACGAAAGCCCCAGCGGGAGCGCGCGGAAGCCCCGCGATCCTCGCGCGTTGCGCGCGTTCGGCGGTGGCCCGTCGCTTGCTGTGACGTGCGGCGTGGACCAGGCCGTCATCGCGACCGCGCAGGAGCTGTTCGACGCGCGGCACTTCCCCGGCGTGGTCGCCATGTGCTCCGACGCGCTCGAGGCCGAGCCCGAGTGCGTGCCCCTGCTCGTGCTCCGCGCCCGCGCGCACATGGCGCTGCGGCGCGATCTCGAGGCGCAGGCCGACCTCCGCGACATCATCCGGCTCGAGCCGCGTTGCGCGGTCGCGTATCGCTTGCTCGGGGAGCTCGCGGCCCGGCGCGACGAGTACGAGTCCGCGTCGATCTTCTTCCGCGAGGCGCTGCGCCTCGATCCCGACGATCAAGCCGCCGCCGACTGGCTGCAGATCGTCACGTCCTCGCTTCGACCAGCCGCGGTAGCAAGACAACACCCGGCACCCGCTACCGCGGCTGGTCGGTCTCTCGTGTCGCGTCCCCGCACGGAGCCGCCCGTCGAGCATGCGCGGTTCGCGCGCGGCACCCAGTCGCCCGATCGCGGCGAGCACGACGAGCGCCCGACGCAGCCGTTCGCGCGTGGCTCGGACATCGAGCTCCCGAGGCCCGCCAAGGAGCCGCCGCCGATGCTCCGACTCGACGACGCGCCGCCCGCGTCGCGCACGCCCTACGGACGTCCCGCGTTCGCGCTTCCGCCGCGCCCGGTCACGCGCGCGCCGATCCCCGAGCTGCCTGGGTTCGGCGACTACCTCGTCGCCACCGGCATCCTGTCGCGCGAGCGGCTGCGCGCGGCGCAGGCGTACCAGCGCTCGATGCGCGTGCAGCTGTCGACGGCGATCGTCACGCTCGGCCTCGCGACGCCGCAGCGCATCGAGTGGGCGGCCGTCGCGCACCAGACCGAGCTCGCGCGCGGTCGACGCGACGCCCGCGAGTAGCCCGGCCGCGACCCGGGCATCGGTCCGGGTAGATCGTGCGCGGTGCCCGGTGTAACACCGGGCGGCCCGGATGCGCTCGGACCGACGTCTGCTGCTGTGCGCGCTCTCGGCGTGGGCCGTCGTCGCGGTCCTCGGGCTCGTGTTCGGACCGCCGCTCGGTCACGACGAGGCCGCGTTCGCGGTCGTGGCGCGCGGAGACGGGCCGGCGTGGCTGTATCGCTCGATCGGCGTGCGCGTCGTCGCCGAGCTCGGCGTGGCGCTCGGCGGCGCCGAGTGGCAGCTGCGGTTGCCGTTCGTGGTGCTCGGCCTCGGCGTGCCGCTCGGTGCGTTCCTCGTCGGGCGAGCGGCGTTCTCCGCGCGCACCGGAGCGTGGGCGGCGCTCGTGCTCGCGACGGCGCACCCGATGCTCCTGCGCGCGAGCAGCGTGCTCGGCGACCTGCCGTCGGCGGGGTGCTTCCTCGTCGGCGTCGCGATCGTGATCGGCGAGCTGTCGCGCGCCGAGGGGCCGCGCTGGAACCTCGTGCTCGCGTCGCCGGCGCTCGCGCTCGCGTTCTACTTTCGGCACGGCACCGGGCCGGTGATCGCCATCGCGGTGGTGGTCGCCGCGCTCGTGTGGTGGCGTGCGATCGTGCGGCGCCCGTGGCCGGTGCTCGCGGCGGCCGCGCTGTTCGTGCTCGCGCTCGCACCCCACGCGGTGCACTCGCGCTCCGCCACCGGCGCGGTGCTCGGGATCCTCGAGCTCAGCGCCGGCGTGCCTCGCCGCGCGTATCTCGGCGAGGGGCTCGTGACGTACGTGACGGCGAACCCGCTGAGCTACTACGGCGTGCTCGTCGCGCCGGTGATCGTCGCGGGCCTCGCGGCGCTCGTGCGTCCGCCCACGGAGCTCCGTCCGTCGATCTTCCTCGGCGCGGTCGCGCTGGGGCAGGTGATCGCGATCGGCGTGCAGAGCCACGCGCAACCGCGCTACGTGTTCATCGCGGTCGCGCTGCTCGTCGTGCTCGGCGTCGAGTTCCTCGCGCGCCACGCGCCGGAACGCGCAGCGCGGCTCGCCCTGCCGGCGATCGCCCTCGCGTGGCTGGTGCTCGCCATCGGCGTGCCGGTGCACGGCCAGCGCGTCTCGGCCGCGCGCGCTCCCCTCGTCGCCGCGGCCGCGGGCATCCGCGCGGACGCCGGGGGCGCACCGTGCATCGTGAGCGCGCGCGCCGTACCTCAGCTCATGTGGTACGCGCGATGCGACGAGCTCTTGGTCCGGCGGCTCGCGGAGCTGTCGACGTGGACGCATGTACCGGCGCGCTACGTCGTGTCGCTGCCGAAGCTGCCCGTGTCGATCGACGAGGTGCTCGACCAGGTGCCGGGCGTGGCGCGACCGCTTCCGCTCGCGGACGCGCGTGCGCAGGTGTGGCGCCTCCTGCCTCCGGCCCGGCCCGCGACGGGGAAACCGGGGAGCTGACCCGCGTGTTAACGTCGCGGCGATGCGAGCTCGCAGCCTCGTCCTGCTCCTGGTGCTCGGTGGGTGTTCCGCGAACTCCGGCGGGCCGAGCGCGACCGGCCCGGTGACGGGCGGTCCCGCGCGAGGCAGCGCGGCGGCGCCGCTCGGTCCCTCGGCGGGCGCGCCCGCGACGAGCGAGGCCGCGTCGGCCGCGGGGACGCGCGCGGCTCCGGTGCTGAAGGTCACGCTCGCGGACGTCGGGCTCGAGAGCGCGTCGCTCGATCGCACGGCCGATCCGTGCGTCGACTTCTACCAGTTCGCGTGCGGCGGCTGGCTCCAGCACAACCCGATCCCGCCGGATCGCGCGCGCTGGGCCCGGTTCTCGGCGCTCGACGAGCAGAACACCGGTGTCCTGAAGACCCTGCTCGACGAGGCGGCGGCGGCCACCAGCGCCGATGCGAGCACGAAGAAGCTCGGCGACTTCTACGCGGCGTGCATGGACGACGCCGCGGTCGAGCGCGCGGGGCTCGGGCCCATCCAGTCGCTGCTCGCCAGGACGACGAAGGTCACGAACGCGAAGAGCTGGCTCGCCGCGGTCACGGCGCTGCACGAGCTCGGCATCTGGGTGGTGTGGAGCGAGCACGCGATGGCCGACCTGAAGGACTCGCGGACGAACGTCACGTACCTCGAGAGCGCGGGCCTCGGTCTCCCCGATCGCGACTACTACCTGAAGCCGGAGCTCGAGGCGCAGCGCGCCGCGTACCGGGTCCACGTCGCGAAGCTGCTCGTGCTCGCGGGGACGCCCGCGGCGAAGGCGGACGCGGCGGCCGACGCGGTGCTCGCGATCGAGACCGAGCTCGCCAGGCACACCAGGACGATGACCGAGAAGCGGGACATCGAGGGCGGCTACCACCCGAGCGATCTGCGGCGGCTCGCGCGCACCGTGCGCTCGATCGACTGGAAGGCGTACTTCCGGGCGATGGGCTACACGCCGAGCAAGAAGCTCGTGATCTCGTCGCCGAAGTACTTCGCGCAGCTCGACGCGATCCGCGCGAAGTTCGCGCCCGCGCAGTGGGCGAGCTATCTCACCTACCACCTCGTCCAGAGCCTCGCGTTCCAGCTGCCGAAGGCGTTCGACGATCAGGCGTTCGAGCTCGAGCGCGTCGTGACGGGTGTCGAGCAGCGGCCGGAGCGCAGCAAGCGGTGCGTCGAGGCCACGCAGCAGAGCCTCGGTGAGCTGCTCGGGCGCGAGTACGCGTCGAGGTACTTCCCGGGGGCGTCCAAGCAGACCGCGTCAGAGCTCGTGGGCGCGATCCTCGCCGCGATGCGCGCGGAGATCGCGCGCCTCGACTGGATGAGCGACGCGACGAAGGTGATCGCGCAGCAGAAGCTCGATCGGATCGAGCGCATGGTCGGCTACCCGGAGTCGTGGCGCCGCTACGACTTCGACGTGCGACGCGACGACTTCGCGGGGAACCTGCTGCGCGCCAGGGCGTTCGAGACGCGCCGCGTGCTCGCGCGCTCGGGCAAGCCCGTGGATCGCGCCGAGTGGCAGATGAACGTATTCGACGTCAACGCCTACTACGAGCCGACGGCGAACAGCACCGCGTTACCGGCGGGCATCCTGCAGCCGCCGTTCTTCGGCAAGGATCGCTCGCTCGCGGCGAACCTCGGCGGCATCGGCATGGTGATCGGCCACGAGCTGACCCACGGGTTCGACGACCAGGGCGCGCAGTTCGATGCCGACGGCAACCTCGCCGACTGGTGGCAGCCGGCGGACAAGGCGAAGTTCACGGCCAAGGGGGCGTGCGTCGCCGACCAGTACGCGACGTTCGAGGCGATGCCGAAGGGCTTCGTCAACGGGCAGCTGACGCTCGGCGAGAACATCGCGGATCTCGGTGGCGTGAAGATGGCGTTCAACGCCTATCGCGCGCTGCGCGAGAACGCGACCGAGCGATACGTCGCCGACGGCTTCACCGAGGATCAGCAGTTCTTCCTCGCGGTCGCCCAGGCGTGGTGCAGCCAGGATCGGCCCGCCGAGATCCAGCGCCGGCTGAGCACGGACGTGCACGCGCCGCCGAAGTTCCGCGTCTACGGCGCGCTCCGCAACCTGCCGGACTTCGCGGAGGCGTTCCAGTGCGCGCCGGGCACGCCGATGAACCCGGCCGAGCGCTGCTCGGTGTGGTAGTGGTGCTCGCCCGGCCGGCGTCGCGGCGGTGGCGAAGCTCTCATCGCCGCCACCAGGAATGCCAGATGCCGCGGCGATGGGGAACTCAGTACGCGTAGCCGACGGCGAGCTGGATCTTGCGGATCGAGTCGCTCGCGCCCTCGGCGCGCATCATGGCGTCGGGCTCGAACGCGAAGTCCCAGCTGTAGCGCGTCCACGCGCCCTCGAGGTGCGCCTGCAGGTTGCCGTGGCGGAACGCGAGGCCGATCGCGGCGCGGAGGCCCGACGTCTGCGTCCCGTCCTCGAACCGCGCGGCGAGCTTGCCTCCCGAGGTGACGATCCGGTTCTCGGCTGCGAGGTACGGCTCGAGCTTGTCGAACCGCATCGCGGCCTGGACGCCGAGACGGAGCGACTGGTAGTCGGCGTCGGGGACCCGCAGGATGTCCTGCGCCACGCCCTCGAACTGGAGCTGATCGCGGACGTACCCGGCGCCGACCTCGATGCTCACGCGCTCGGCGAACCACCAGCGGTGGCGCACGCTCAGCTCGAGGCTCTGCCAGAACGTGTTCGTCGGACCGCTCAGGCCCGTCGCGAGGATCTCCTGCTTGTTGAGGCCGTACTGGTAGCGCGCGAGCACCGACAGCCCGCGCAGCGCGTGGATGCCGGCGAGCACGCCGGGCCACAGCTCGATGATCGGCCCGGCGAGGAGCTGTCCCCTCTCGGTCTCGTCGCGCAGCGTCTGCGCGGTCTGCACGTTCCTGTAGCGGAACGCGCGGAAGCCGACGTCGAGCGCGGCGGACACGCGGAGGAAGGGGGCGCGCGCGCGAGGCTTCGCCTTCGCGGTCACCCGCCCGCCGTCGAGATCGACGTCCTCGTCGTCGTCTCCGGCGCCGCCACCGGCAGCGTCGAGCTCGATCAGGTGCTCGGCGCCGACGGGCACCTCGACATAGCTGTCGTACAGCGTCGTGCCGTCCAGGGTCACGACGACGCGGTGCGCGTCGGGGCTGACCTCGGCGCGGGTCGGCGCCTCGCCGTGATCCACGTCATCGATCGTGAGCTCCGCGCCCTCGGGGCCGTCGAGGATGACGTAGCCGACCGCGGGCACGAGCTTGAACTGGTAGTCCTTGACCTTGCCGCGCCGCGGGACCGCGACCACCTCGTAGAGCCGCTCGTGGTTCGCGAGCTCGAGGATGACCGTGTTGTCCCCGACCGGCAGCTCGACCGTGCACGGGGTCGTCTCGCAGACCGGGCCGTCCTCGACGGTCTCGAGATAGACCATCGCGCCCTCGGGCTCGGTGGTGATCTTGACCTTGCGACGCGCGGGCGCGGCGTCGGCGGTGCCGACCCAGACGAGCGCCAGGAGCGTGGCAACGACCCGGACCATCGGCCGGAGCATAACGCGCCCCCTCCTGTGTTCCCAGTCGCAGTTCCCGTTCCTGCGAGCGTGCCTCGCGCGCCGCATCCTCTAGAATCGGGCGGACATGGAAGGCAGTGTCGCGAACCTCCTCGGTGGGGGGCTCCGCCCCAACGACCCGCGAAGGTTCTTGATCGAGGCCATGATCGGCTCCATGAACGCGGACGGCATCGTCGACGCGCGCGAGACCGCGGTGCTCGAGCGGCAGGTCGCCAGCCACCCGCTGTTCCACGGGCTGGGGACGACCGCCGCGCGCACGCTGATCGATCTGTCGAACGACGCGATCCGGTTCGCGGGCAACGCGATCGCGCGCGCGCCCGCGATCGCCAAGGGGTTGCCCGCGCGGATCCACCGGCTCGCCGCGTTCGGCATGGCCGCGGAGGTCGCCGCCGCGGATGATGCGATCGACGCCGGCGAGGTCAGCTTTCTCGAGGCGCTGCGCGTCGCGCTCAGGATCAGCCCGCTCGAGGCAGGGCAGATCCTGAGCGTCGCGCGCTCCGGCCAGATCGCGGCGTACCTCGACGATCGGTTGCTGCGGATCAAGAGCTTGATCCCGGTCGCGTGCGAGGTGTTCGCGCTTCGCGCGCTCGCGCGAGGTATGGCGACCGACGACCACCGGTTCCGCGTGCGCGACTTCTTCGCCGCGATCCCGGATCTCCAGCTCACGACCGACGAGCTCGATGGCGAGCTGTTCCGCGCGTTCCGCCGGCCGCGCGCGCCCGACGCGCAGGTGTTCGGGGAGCTCGTGCGCGTGGCGCAGGACCTGCCGGATCCCGTCGACCGGTACTGGATCCTCGTCTACACGCTTGTCGCGGAGCTCCCCGCGACCGTCCCGAGCTGGCGCGTGATCCCGTTCATCGGTGTCACCCAAGCTGCGTTCCAGATCACCGACACCGACATGGAGCTCGCGGTCGTCGACGCGTTGACGTTTCCCGCGGCGATGCCGCGTCCTGGATGACCGCGCGTGCGTGCACGCGCGTCGCGCGCGCGGGGTGCGTCGGCGTGCGCTGATTGTCAACGCCGTCGTGAAGCGATCGAGATCGGTCATCGCGGGTGCTGTGCGCGACCTCCTTCGATCGCATCGCGATCGCTCCCGTGCATAATCACTCCGACTTGCCATGACGTCCGACACCATCGAGCTCGTCGAACGCGTTCGCCGTCGACTCCGTGAGCACGAGAGCACCGTCCGGATCGGCGGCCCGGTCCCCGAGGCCGCGATCACCGCCGCCGAGGAGGCGCTCGGCATCACGTTTCCTCCGTCGTATCGAACGTTCCTGCGCACGTTCGGCGGCATCGCGATCCCGCCGCACCTCGGCATCGTTCACGACTTCGTGGGTGTCACGACGCCGAGCGCGCCGTCGGACGTCAGCGCGGGTGACGTCAGCGAGAGCCACGCCCCGGGTACGGCTCCGAGCACCGACGTCGTCCGGCACACGCTCGCCGCGCGTGCCGAGCGCAGGCTCGCCGAGCACCTCGTCGTGGTCGGCATGGGCGCGGAGTACCAGGAGTGGTTCTGCCTCGACGCGAGCCGCCAGCAGCCGAACGGCGAGTATCCCGTCCTGATGTTCGACGCGCGCGACAACGCGCTCGACCAGCAGTTCTACGACGACTTCGGCCAGATGCTCCAGGAGGTCCTCGGCTTCGTCGCCGACAGCCTCGAGCAGCCGCTCGACTGACGCGCCGCCGTCACTGACGCGCCGCCGTCACCGACGCGCCGCGGCGTTCCAGCGCCGCTGTCACCGGCCCGACCTCCGGTGCGATCGATCACAGCAACGGCGGCGAAGCGGGCGCGTTTTCCGTCGAGATCCGCGGCGCGCGGTGTTAGGGTGCCGGCCCTCGATGCGCCGTCATTGTGTACTGATCCTTTCGCTCCTCCTCCTGGGTGTAGCGGCGTGTGGCGACGATGCTCCGACGACCCCGCCCGATGCCCCGCCGCCGATGGATGCCGGGCCCGACGCACCACCGGGCACGATGTTCGAGGAGGTGACGTGCGCGACCTTGCCGCCGGTCACCAGCGGGACCTGCGAGGTCACCGCCGGCGGCGCCGCCAAGCTGATCCAGGGCGAGATCCTGACGCCGACGAAGCTGTTCCACGGCGGCCAGGTCGCCGTCGACGCGCAGGGCATGATCACCTGCGTCGGCTGTGACTGCGCGCAGGGAGGCGAGACCGTGATCTCGTGCCCGGACGCGTCGATCTCGCCGGGCCTCATCAACACGCACGATCACATCACGTACGCGAACAACCAGCCGTACACGGACATGGGCGTCCGCTACGACCACCGCCACCAGTGGCGCCTCGGTCAGGACGGCAAGCCGAGGATCCCGTCGCCCGGCAACGCGAGCGCGGACTTCATGCGCTGGGGCGAGCTGCGGTTCCTGATGGGCGGCGCGACCTCGATCGTCGGCTCCGGCGGTCAGCCGGGCCTGGTCCGCAACCTCGACAGCAGCTCGAACCAGGAGGGGCTCGGCCAGAAGCGCGTCGAGTTCGACACGTTCCCGCTCGACGATAGCGGTGGCACCCGGCGGACGAGCGACTGCAACTACGGCGGCTTTCCGACGACCCCGTCCTCGATCGAGAGCGACGACGCGTACGAGCCGCACACCTCCGAGGGCGTCGACGAGTCCGCGCGCAACGAGTTCCTCTGCCAGAGCGCGCCCGACTACGACACGATGGTCCCCGGGGTCTCGCACAACCTCCTGCTCCCGAAGACCGCGATGATCCACGCCATCGGTCTGCAGCCGGCGGACTACGGCGCGATGGCCGCGGCGGGGACCGCGCTGATCTGGTCGCCGCGCTCCAACATCACGCTCTATGGAGAGACCGCGCGCGTCACCACGGCCGCGCGGCTCGGCGTCGAGATCGCGCTCGGCACGGACTGGATCCTGTCGGGCTCGATGAACATGCTGCGCGAGCTCGCCTGCGCCGACGGCTTCAACAAGGTCTACCTCGACGGGTTCTTCACCGACGTGCAGCTGTGGCAGATGGCGACCTCGAACGCGGCCTCCGTGACCGCGACCGACGACGTCATCGGCCTCCTCGCGCCCGGCAAGGTCGCGGACATCGCCGTGTTCCGGCGCGGCGG
>Ga0164243_10005887_pt1 | contig 18647 bp, 19 predicted proteins | sample OricompcompostOP_FD_108781 | JGI IMG/M metagenome (GOLD analysis project Ga0164243, IMG submission 108781) | Organic Plus compost microbial communities from Emeryville, California, USA - Original compost - Organic plus compost (OP) | ecosystem: Engineered > Solid waste > Mixed feedstock >... | reverse complement strand
CTTCGCCCGGGCCGCCGTGCCCAGTGGGGCGTCGACCGGCGCCTTCGAGGCGGTCGAGCTGCGTGACGGCGGCGATCGGTACGTCGGCAAGGGCGTGCTGCAGGCCGTGGAGGCCGTGATCTCGACCCTCGGCCCCGCGATCGTCGGCCTCGACGCCGCCGAGCTGCCGCTCTACCGGTACGTCGGCGGGCCCAACGCCCACCTGCTGCCGGTGCCGATGATGAACATCCTCAACGGCGGGGCGCACGCCGACACCAACGTCGACGTCCAGGAGTTCATGATCGCGCCGATCGGTGCGCCGACGTTCCGCGACGCCCTGCGCAGCGGCGCCGAGGTCTACCAGGCGCTCAAGTCGGTGCTGAAGTCGCGCGGGCTCTCGACCGGCGTCGGCGACGAGGGCGGGTTCGCCCCCGACCTCGAGTCGAACCGGGCCGCGCTCGACCTGATCGCCGAGGCGATCGGCAAGGCCGGCTACGAGGTCGGCAAGGACGTCGCGCTCGCGCTCGACGTGGCCGCCTCCGAGTTCTGCGAGGACGGGACCTACACCTTCGAGGGCGCAGCCAGGACCGCGGAGGAGATGACGGCGTACTACGAGGAGCTGGTCTCGGCGTACCCGATCGTCAGCATCGAGGACCCGCTCGACGAGGAGGACTGGGAGGGCTGGAAGGCGATCACCGACCGGCTCGGCGACCGGACCCAGCTCGTCGGCGACGACCTCTTCGTGACCAACGTCGAGCGGCTGCAGCGCGGCATCGACGGCGGCCAGGCCAACGCGATGCTGGTGAAGGTCAACCAGATCGGCTCGCTCACCGAGACCCTCGACGCGGTCGAGCTCGCGCACCGCAGCGGCTACCGCAACATGATGAGCCACCGCTCCGGGGAGACCGAGGACACGACCATCGCCGACCTCGCGGTCGCCACCAACTGTGGCCAGATCAAGACCGGCGCCCCGGCCCGGTCCGAGCGGGTCGCGAAGTACAACCAGCTGCTCCGGATCGAGGAGGAGCTCGGCGACGCGGCGAGGTACGCCGGTGTGTCGGCGTTCCCGAGGTACACCGCCTGAGGGACGCTGGTCCCATGGCCGACCAGCGTCGCAGTCCTCGCGCGCGCCGACCCCGGGGCCGCTCGGGGCCGGGGCGCGTGACGCGGACCCCGCGTCCGGCGTCGGCGAAGCCCGCGCGCCCCGCCACGGCGGCCGCGGTCGAGGAGGCGAGGCGTCCCGCCCCGGAGACCAAGGTGCGGTCCCGGCTCACCGGCCGGGCCGCGATCCTGGTGATGGTGCTCGCCGTGCTGGCGGTGTCGTACGCCTCGTCGCTGCGCGCCTACCTCGACCAGCGCGCGCACATCGTCGACCTCAAGGAGCAGATCGCCGAGCGGCGCGCCAACATCGCCGAGCTGCAGCGGGAGAAGGAGCGCTGGCAGGACCCCAGCTACGTCAGCGCCGAGGCCCGCGAGCGGTTCGGCTACGTCAAGCCGGGTGAGACGCCGTTCGTGGTCCTCGACGACGGCGAGCCGCTGCAGCGCGAGTCCGAGCTCACCGACCCCGACACGGTCGCGCCGGTCGAGAAGCGGGCCTGGTACGACGACGCCTGGGACTCGATGAAGATCGCCGGCAACCCGCCCACCAAGGCGCCGCCGGTCCCGCTGCGCCGGATCGACGGCACCGACGGCTCCGGCGAGCAGTGATCACGCCCGAGGACGAGGAGGTCGTCGGGCGCCAGCTGGGCCGGCCGCCCCGGGCGATCCACGACGTCGGGCACCGGTGCCCGTGCGGCCACCCCGACGTGGTGACCACCGAGCCGCGGCTGCCGGACGGCACGCCGTTCCCGACGACCTTCTACCTGACCTGTCCGCGCGCGGCGTCGATGATCGGCACGCTCGAGGGGTCCGGGCTGATGAAGGAGATGCAGGCCCGGCTCGCCGAGGACCCCGACCTCGCCGCGGCGTACCGCCGCGCGCACGAGTCCTACCTCGCCTTCCGGGCCGAGCTCGGCGAGGTGCCGGAGATCGAGGGCGTCTCCGCCGGCGGCATGCCCAACCGGGTCAAGTGCCTCCACGTGCTCGCCGCGCACGCCCTCGCCGCCGGGCCCGGGGTCAACCCGCTCGGCGACGAGGTGCTCGAGCGGCTGGACGACTGGTGGGCGAGCGGGCCGTGCGTGTAGCGGCGATCGACTGCGGCACCAACACGATCAAGCTGCTGATCGGCGACCTGCCCGAGGTGGTCGTGCGCGAGACCCGGATGGTCCGGCTCGGCCAGGGCGTGGACCGCACCGGCCGGCTGGCCGATGACGCCCTGGAGCGCGCGTTCGCCGCGATCGACGAGTACGCCGTCCTGGTGCGGCAGCACGGTGCGCAGCGGATCCGGTTCTGCGCGACCTCCGCGACCCGGGACGCCGCGAACGCGGAGGAGTTCACCGAGGGCGTGCTCGCCCGGCTGGGGGTCCGCCCCGAGGTGCTGAGCGGCGCGGAGGAGGCGGCGCTGGCGTTCTCCGGTGCGGTCCGGCACCTCGTCGGGACGCCGCGGACCCCGGTGCTGGTCGTCGACATCGGCGGCGGCTCCACCGAGCTGATCCTCGGGGACACCGAGCCCCGCCAGGCGGACTCGATGGACATCGGGTCGGTGCGGCTGCACGAGCGGCACCTCCACGACGACCCGCCCACCGAGGAGCAGGTCGCGGCCTGCGTCGCCGACATCGACGCCCAGCTCGACGCCTGCCCGGTCGACCCCGCGGACGCGGCGACGGTCGTCGGCATCTCGGGCACCTGCACCACGGTGGCCGCGGGGGTGCTCGGGCTGACGGCGTACGACCGCGACGCCATCGACCAGCAGGTGCTCGCCCTCGACGACGTCCAGGCGATGGTCGACCGCATCGTCGCGATGACCGTCGAGGACCGGCGCGCGCTGCCCTACATGCACCCCGGCCGGGCCGACGTGATCGACGCCGGAGCGCTGATCCTGTCGCGCGTCCTCCACCGGGCCCGCACCGAGACGATGCTCGTCTCCGAGGCCGACATCCTCGACGGCATCGCCTGGTCGCTCGTCGGCCGCTGACCCGTCACCAAGTTAGTGACGGGTCACGCTCCACGCGCAGCTGACCCGTCACCAAGTTAGTGACGGGTCAGCGTGGTTACCGGACCCCATGGTCGATCCCGTGCGCACCCACACAGAGCCGCCGGACGAGCCGCTCGGCGCCATCGTCCACCGGCTGTCCGAGCAGGTGCCCGAGCTGGTCCGCAGCGAGATGCGGCTGGCCCAGGCCGAGCTGACCCAGAAGGGCAAGGCCGCCGGCATCGGGGCCGGGCTGTTCAGCGCCGCCGGAGTGCTGGCGCTGTTCGCGTTCGGCACGCTGGTCGCGGCCGCGGTCCTGACCCTCGACCTGGTGCTCCCCGCCTGGGCCGCCGCGCTGATCGTGGCCGGGGTGCTGCTCCTGGTCGCCGGGATCGCCGCCATGGTCGGCAAGAAGGAGATCGGCGAGGCCACCCCGCCCCAGCCCGAGCGCGCGGTCGCCGGGATGAAGCAGGACGTCTCCACACTGAAGGGCCACCACTCATGAGCCACGCCCGCAGCCCCGAGGAGCTCGAGCAGGACGTCGCGCGCCAGCGCGAGGCGCTCGCCGACACGGTCGACGCGCTCCAGGCCAAGCTCGACCTCAAGTCCCACGCGCAGCACAAGGCGCAGCAGGTGCGCAGCGACCCCAGGTGGATCGGGGGCGCCGTCGCCCTCGTCGTCGCCGTCGGCGCTTACGTAGTCTGGCGTCGTCGGCGCTAGACCCATACGTCGTCCATCGGAGGAGTCGCTACCCATGAAGAAGATCCCGCTGCTGGCCGCCGCCGCCGTGGGCTACGTCCTCGGCACCCGTGCCGGGCGCGAGCGCTACGAGCAGATCAAGGCCGGCGCCCAGCGCATCGCCCGCGACCCGCGGATCCAGTCCGCCACCCAGCAGGCCACCGACGTCGCTCGCGACAAGGTCGCCGACGCCGCGCACCAGGCCGTCGACAAGGTCCGCCGCGAGTCCTCGGTCCAGCCCGCGCCCTGAGCACCGAGCTGGAGCGGCTCGAGGCCGAGCTGGTCGAGTGCCGCGCCTGCCCGCGCCTGGTCGAGTGGCGCGAGCGGGTGGCCCGCGAGAAGCGGGCGTCGTTCGCCGACGAGGAGTACTGGGGCCGACCGGTGCCCGGTTTCGGGGTGGCCCGGCCCAAGGTGCTGATCATCGGGCTGGCTCCGGCCGCCCACGGAGCCAACCGCACCGGTCGGCTCTTCACCGGTGACCGCAGCGGCGACTGGATCTTCGCCTCGATGTACCGGGTCGGCCTGGCCAACCAGCCGACCAGCCTCTTCATCGGCGACGGTCTCGAGCTCATCGACACCCGGATGATCTCGGCGGTGCGCTGCGCGCCGCCGCAGAACAAGCCGACCGTCGCCGAGCGCGACAACTGCGCCCGCTGGCTCGACGCCGAGCTGGCGCTGGTCGCCGACGACGTGCGGGTCGTGGTCGCGCTCGGCTCGTTCGGCTGGGACGCGGCGCTCCGCTCGCTGCGGCTGGCCGGCTGGACGGTGCCCGCACCCAAGCCGAGGTTCGGTCACGGCGCCACCGCCACCCTCGGCGCCCCGCACCGGGACGTCGTGCTCCTGGGGTGCTACCACCCGAGCCAGCAGAACACCTTCACCGGCAAGCTCACCGAGGAGATGACCGACGACGTCCTCGGCCGGGCCGCGGAGATTGCGAGAATGGCCGGGTAGCAGTCAGGCAGCGCACGCCCCCGTATCCCAATCGGCAGAGGACGTCGCCTTAAAAGCGACTCAGTGTGGGTTCGACCCCCACCGGGGGCACGTGAACCACCAGCACGACCACCATGACGTCGACCCGGCCTCGCTGTTCACCCAGGAGACCTGGGACGCGCGGTACGCCGAGTCGCCGCGGGTGTGGAGCGGCCGGCCCAACCAGCGGCTGGTCGAGGAGGTCTCGGACCTGCCGCCCGGCCGGGCGATCGACGTCGGCTGCGGCGAGGGCGCCGACGCGGTGTGGCTGGCCACCCGCGGCTGGCAGGTCACCGCGCTCGACGTCTCCGAGATCGCCCTCGAGCGGGTCCGCGAGCACGCCCGCGAGTCCGGCGTGGCCGACCGCGTCGAGACGCTGCACCACGACCTGGTCGCGGGCGGGCGGCTGACCGGCGGCTGGGACCTGGTGTCGGTGTTCTTCTTCCACCCGCTGCCCGAGGCGTTCGCCGAGCTGTACGGCGGTCTGGCCGCGCTGGTCGTCCCCGGCGGCACCCTGCTCGTGGTCGGCCACCACCCCAGCGACGTGGACTCGGGCGCTCGTCGGCCGCACGGCGGGCAGCTGCTGTTCACCCCCGAGCAGGTCGTCGAGCTGCTCGACCCCGATGCGTGGGAGGTCGTCACCGCGGCAGCGCCGGCGCGGGAGATCCCGGGCGACGACGGCCCGGTCACCGTGCACGACTCGGTGGTGCGCGCCGTCCGTCGGTAGGTCCCGGACCCGGACGCGGTGACCGAACCGGAGGGTCGGTCGTTGGGCGGGCATGCGCAGGTGGTGGGCCGCGGTGGCGGTGGCCGGGCTTCTCGCGACGGGACTCGTCACCCCGGCGGCGGCCGACGACCGCGCCGGCCCGCCTCCGCAGCTGCGCCGCGAGGGCCGCTGGCTGGTCGACGACCTCGGCCGGGTGGTGATCGTCCACGGCGTCAACCTCGTCTACAAGCGCAAGCCGTACGTGCCGCCGAGCACGGCCGGCGGGTTCCGGGCCCGCGACGCCCGCTGGCTGCGCCGGCACGGCTTCAACGCGGCCCGCGTCGGCACCCTGTGGGCCGGGCTCACCCCCGAGGCACCCGGCCGGGCCGACCGCTCCTACCTCCGCCGCTGGCAGCGGGTCCTCGACCTGCTGGCCGGCCAGCGGATCTGGATCCAGCTCGACGCGCACCAGGACATGTGGCACGAGACGTACGGCGGGGAGGGCGTGCCGGACTGGGCGATGGTCCGCCCGGCGCCGTACCACCTGCTGCCCCCGGTCAAGGCGCCGTTCCCGCTCGGCTACTGGACGCCGGAGACCTCCGCGGTCTTCGACGAGTTCTGGGCGAACAAGCACGGCCTGCTGGACGGCTGGGTCGCGGCCTGGCGGGTCGCCGCCCGGGAGTGGCGGGACCAGCCGTACCTGATGGGCTACGACCTGCTCAACGAGCCGTGGATGGGCATGGAGTGGCCCGACTGCCTGGTCGCCGGCTGCCGCGGCTCGTACCGCCGCGAGCTGCAGCCCGCGATGGAGCGGGCGACCCGCGCGATCCGGCGCATCGACCGGCGCAACATCGTGTGGTGGGAGCCCCAGCAGTTCGCGGGCGGCCAGCGGGTCGACACCTACTTCACCGCTCCCTCCCTCGGTGGGAGGCGCGAGCCCCAGCTCGGGCTCTCGTGGCACAGCTACTGCCCCGAGGTGTTCTACGCCTCGATGGGGCTGCCGATCGGGAACGTCGAGAAGTGCTGGTCCTACGCGCGGAACCGGCAGCGGCACGCCCTCGACCAGGCCCGGCGGATGCGGGCCGCTCCGATGATGAGCGAGTGGGGCGCCACCGACGACGTGCGGGCGCTGGCCATCGACGCCGCGGTCGCCGACGAGTTCCTCATGGGCTGGACGCACTGGGCCTACAAGCGCTGGAACGACCCGACCACGGCCGACGACGCCCAGGGGATGTTCCGCGACGACCGGCGGCTGTCGACGGTGAAGCGGGCCAAGGTCCGCGCCCTGGTGAGGACCTATGCCCAGGCCACCGCCGGCACCCCGCTGGAGATGCGCTTCGACACCGGGACGGGCGCGTTCCGGTACCGCTACCGCCCCGACCCGTCGATCGAGGCGCCCACGGAGATCTTCGTCAGCCCGCTGCACTACCCGCGCGGCTGGCGGGTGCGGGTCACCCACGGCAGCGCGGTCAAGAGGGGCAAGACCCGGCTGCTGGTGACCGCCGACGGCAGCCGCCCGGTCACCGTCCGCGTCGTCCGCCGCTGAGCCGTCCCGTCCCGGACGGCTACGACGTCCAGATGCCGATCTCCTTGCCGAGGTCGTCGGCGAGCGACTCGGCGTACACCGTGGTCAGGTGGCCGCGGTCGCGGTAGGGGAGCACGTTGCCGATGACCACCGGGCACCGGTCCTTCCAGCACACCCACTTGGTCGGGTCCACGTAGTCGGTGCCGGTCTCCTGGGCCACCTCGACCGACAGGTCGGAGTCGTGCTCCTGCGACGCGAGCGGCTCGAACAGGCAGTCGCCGAGGTCGGGGGAGCCGGTGGTCAGGCAGGTGCCCGGCTCCTGCTCGGACTTGGGTACGTCGCGGATCAGCACGGTCCGCTTCGCGCTCGCCTTCAGCCGGGTGAACAACTCCTCGTAGCCGGCCCGCTGCAGCTCGTCGTACTCCGGGTCGGCCTTGGTGTAGGAGCTGCCCTCGTCGTCGTAGACCACCGGGTTGGGGCCGCTGCTCGACACCGCGACCAGGTCGGGCTCGAGCTCCTCGATCTGGTCCAGCGCCCACTCCCGGAAGTCGGTGCAGCCCTGCCACCGGGCGCCGCCGTTGGCGAGGTCGCCGACGTCGACGAGGGTCGCGGTGCAGTTGGGCTTGACCAGGTAGTAGGTGCGGTAGCCGGAGTGCCGGGCGATCCGCTCGAAGGCCGGGATCCACATCCGGGCGTGGGAGTTGCCGTAGACCACGATCGACCGGTCGGCGTCGACGTCGCCGTGCGGGCAGAGCGTGCGGACCTCGTCGTTCTCGTAGTCGCAGTCGCCGACGCTCGGGACGTCGTCCCGGAGCTTCAGCACGTCGGGGGTGAGGTCGCTGGGCACGTCCATGCCGTTCTCGGCCGCGATCACCGAGGCCTGGACGAGCGCGACCGTCGGGTCCTTGGCGAGCTTGTAGTCGCCCTCGTCGGCGACCCCGAAGTTCGACAGCGAGATCGGCGGCCGGTCGCCGAACTCACCGGCCTTCCACTGCCCGTAGGCCCACCCCGAGCCGCAGCAGGCGACCACCAGCACCACGGACGCGGGGTAGAGCGCGAGCGCCCGCGTCCGGGGCAGCCGCAGCGGGCTGCGGAAGGGCGTCTCGACGTACTTGTAGGTGAGGCCGGACAGCACGAACGTCAGCGCGACGAGGCTGACGGTCTGGCCCACGCCCAGGTCGTGGCCGAGCCGACGCTCGGGGATGATCAGCAGCGGCCAGTGCCACAGGTACAGCGAGTACGACCAGTCCCCGACCACTCGCATCGGCGCCACCGACAGCGCCCGGATCGGCAGCGGCTCGCGCTCGTGGCCCCCGGCGCCGGCGAGCAGCAGCGCGGCCGAGCCGAGCACCGGCAGCGCGGCCGCCGTGCCGGGGAACGGCGTGTCCGCACCGTAGGTCACGCAGGCCCAGCCGATCGCGACCAGCCCGGCCGTCGCGATCGCCCCGCGCTGCACCGAGCCGAGCCGCCCCGCGACGTGCCGGGCCACCAGCGCGGTGACCGCGCCGATCGCCAGCTCCCAGGCCCGCGCGGGGGTCGAGAAGTACGCCGCGGTCGGGTCGGTCTCGGTGAGCACGACGCCGTACCCGAACGACACCAGGCCGAGCCCCACCAGCACCCACCACACGGTGAGCCGGGGCAGCGCGGCGCGCTCCACGCGCGCCCCGGCCCCGCGGTGCCGCCGCTGGCGGGCGAGCCACACGCAGCCCAGCAGCAACAGCGGCCATACCAGGTAGAACTGCTCCTCGACGGACAGCGACCAGTAGTGCTGCATCGGCGAGGGCCCGGTCTCCTGGGCGAAGTAGTCCGTGCCGACCGCGGAGAACCGCACGTTGGCGGCGAAGAAGGTCGCCCAGGCCGCGTCGTAGACCACCTCGCGCGCGTCGACGACGCTCAGCCAGACCAGGGAGCCGGCCAGGGTGGCCAAGGTCACCAGCGTCGCCGCGGGCAGGATCCTCCGGGCCCGGCGGGCGTAGAAGTCGCGGATCGACAGGCTGCCGCGGCGCTCGACCTCGCGGAACAGCAGCTGGGAGATCAGGAACCCGGAGATGACGAAGAAGACGTCCACCCCGACGAAGCCGCCGGGCAGGAAGGAGACACCGGCATGGCCCGCGATCACGGTCAGCACGGCGATCGCGCGGAGCCCCTGGACGTCAGCGCGGAACGTCGGCTGTCGCTGGGCGTGCATCTCGCGCAGCAGGCTACTAGCGCGCCCGCCCCGAAACCGCATCCACGCGGGAACGCCGGGCGCCGCTCGGGCGTTGAGGTGAGTGGAGTTGTCTACACTCGACTCCACCACGGGTGAGCCGTCAGAGCGACGGTCACCGCCGGCCTCCAAGGAGGAGACCATGCAGAGCAACAACCCGGTGTTCCGGCGCTCGGAGGAGTTCCACGCCGGTGGCACCAACGCCTACGGCAACCAGACCTACCCGGGCAGCGGGTCGACGTACCAGGGCTACGGCACCGACCCGTCCACGTGGGGCACCGGCGCGCCCGGCGGTCCGGGCCAGGTCCAGGCCCCGCCGTCGACGGGCCCGATGACGATCGACACGGTCGTCCAGAAGACCGCGATCTCGCTCGGCCTGGTGATCCTCGCGGCGATCGCGACCTGGGTCCTCACCCCCGACATCACCGCGACCACCGTGAGCAACGGCGAGCTCGGCTCGCTCTTCGCCGCGGTGACGATCGGCAGCCTGGGCGCCTTCGCGCTGTCCCTGGTCAACTCGTTCAAGCGGGTGATCAGCCCCGGCCTGGTGCTCGCCTTCGCCGTGCTCGAGGGCGTCGCGCTCGGCGGGCTCAGCAAGATCATCGACGCGCAGTACACGACGTCCGACAGCGGCAACATCGTCGTGCAGGCGGTCATCGGCACGTTCGCGGCGTTCGCCGGCACCCTGGCGGCGTACAAGTTCTTCAACATCCAGGTCGGCCAGAAGTTCCGGACCTTCACCGTCGCGGCGATGTTCGGCATGGTCGGCCTCGCGGTGATGGAGATGGTGCTCGGCCTCTTCGGTGAGAGCTTCGGCCTCTTCGGCATCACCGGCCTGGGCATGCTCACCGCGGTCGCCGGCCTGGTGCTCGGCGTGTTCATGCTGATCCTCGACTTCGACTTCGTCGAGCAGGGCATCGCCAACGGCCTGCCCGAGCGCGAGTCGTGGCGGGCGGCGTTCGCGATCACCGTCTCGCTGGTCTGGATCTACACCAACCTGCTGCGGATCCTGGCGTTCCTCAACCAGGAGTAGCCACAGCCACACGCTGACCCGTCACTAAGTTAGTGACGGGTCAGCGTCTTTTTCAGCGCTGGAGCCAGGCCAGCACGGCGAGCACCCGCCGGTTGTCGTCGGGCGCGACCGGCAGGTCGAGCTTGGTGAAGATGCTGTTGGTGTGCTTGCCGACCGCCTTCTCCGAGATGAACAGGCGGGCGGCGATCGCGGCGTTGGAGCGGCCCTCGGCCATCAGTGCGAGCACCTCCTGCTCGCGCGGGGTGAGTCGGCTCAACGGGCCGGTGTGCTCGGGCCGCTGCAGCATCGCGGCGACGACCTCGGGGTCCAGCACCGTGCCGCCCCCGACGACCTGCTCGAACGACGACAGGAACTGGTCGATGTCGCTGACCCGGTCCTTGAGCAGGTAGCCGACCGAGCCGGCACCGTCGCTGAGCAGCCGTCGCGCGTACTCCGGCTCGACCATCGCGCTGAGCACCAGCACCGGGAACCCGGGCCGCCGCCCCCGGGCCTCGATCGCCGCGGCCAGGCCCTCCGTGGTCTGCGTCGGCGGCAGTCGTACGTCGACCAGGGCGGCCTCGACCTCGGGGTCGGCCAGCGCCTTGGCCAGTGCCGGGCCGTTGTCGACCTCCTCCACGTCGTGGCCGAGGTCGGCCAGCACCCGGGTCAGCCCGACCCGGAGGAGGGCTTGGTCCTCTGCGAAGACAATGCGCACGGCAGCTCCATGGTGACGACGGTGGGTCCTCCGGCCGGACTCGACACGCTCATCGTGCCGTCGAAGACCGCCAGCCGCCGACCCACCCCCTGCAGCCCGCTCCCGTCGGGGTCCGCCCCGCCGCGGCCGTCGTCGCCGACCTCGGCGCGGAGCACCCCGTCGGCGTGCCGGAGGGACACCCAGGCCCGGGTCGCCCCGGCGTGCTTGACGACGTTGGTGAGGCACTCGGCGACCGCGAAGTAGACCGCGGACTCGACGGCCGCCGGGGGGTGGCCGGGCACGTCGGCGCTGACCGTCACCGCCAGCGGTGCGGCGTACGCGAGCGCCTCGATGCCGCCGACCAGCCCGTGGTCGGCGAGCGCCGGCGGGTGGATGCCCTTGATCAGCGCCCGCATCTCCGCGAGCGCGGAGAGCGTGGTCTCCCGGGCCAGCCGGAGCCGCTCGGCCGCCGCCTCGGGGTCGGACGCGACGAGCTTCTCGGCCATCCCGAGGTGCATGCCCGCGGCGATCATCTGCGCCTGCGCCCCGTCGTGCAGGTCGCGCTCGATCCGGCGCACCTCGGCGGCGTTGTGGTCGACGGTCGCGGCGCGCTGGGCGGTGACCTCCTCGACCCGCCGCTCCAGGCGCTCCACCCGTCCACGCCCGAGGATGCCGCGGTCGGCGAGGGCGCGGGCGTGCACCAGGTGCGGGGTGACCAGCCACCAGGCGACCAGCATCGGACCGTCGAGCAGCACCAGCACCAGCCAGAACGTGCCCGGGTCGAGCATCAGGCCGATCAGGTGCACGAACGGCGAGACCAGCAGCGCGGCCGGGATGAGCGACAGCACGAAGCCGCCGGTCGCGGAGAACCACAGGTGGCCGAAGTCGCGCCATCGCGCGGGATCGCGCAGCCAGACGAACGGCCGGGTGAGCCCGGTGGTGCCGGTGGTGTCGGCGTACCCGCTCACGACCTGGTCGTCGAGCAGCCCGCCGCTCACCCGCCGGTGCAGCTCGGTGATCGCCTCGGCAGCGGGGACCACCGCCCACGCGATCATCAGGCCGACGCCGGCCACCAGCGTGAGCGGGACCGCGAGCACCCAGCCGATGGCCAGGACCAGCGCCGCCGGGATCCCCAGCAGTGCCAGCCCCAGCGACAGCGCGGTGAGCCGGAGCCGGTCGCGGAGCCCGGCCTCGTCGACCGGTGTCGGCCGCAGCGAGGCGATCGGCGCGAGCCAGGTGCTCATGATCGACAAGTCTGTCATCGGACCGGCTCGGGACGGACCCGGCGCAGGGCGCCGCGCGCCGACCCCAGGGTCAGCAGCACGGCACCCACGACCACCAGCGGCGGCAGCCAGAGCTGACCGTCGGGCACGACGCCCTCGTCGCGGGCGATGGCGAACGGCACGACCGTCGCGAGCGAGGCGAGCGTGCCGAGCACCACGCCGGCGGCGGCGACGATCCCCGCCTCGGCGAGCACCGAGCCGCGCACCTGGGCCTCCGTGGCGCCCACGAGGTGCAGCCGGTGCAGCTCCTGGCGGCGGTCGGAGAGCACCGCGGCGAAGGCGTTGACCACCATGATCGCCGCGAAGAGCGTGATCATCCCGGTCACGACGTTGTTGAGCAGGGTGATGACGTCGCGGTCGCCCTCGGCGCCGCCTGTCAGCGTCCGGCCGTCGATGCCGACCGCCATCAGCGTGCCGGTGGCGGTCGCGGTCAGCACGATCACCGGGCCGAGGACGCCGGCGAGCAGGTGCGCCCGCCGGGTGGTGTTGTACGACGCCAGGTGACCGGTCGCGCCGGATCCGACCAGCGTCCGGGCCAGGGTGCCCGCCCAGCGGAGCAGGACCGGGGCCAGGGCCGCCAGCCCGATCGCGGCCAGGATGCCGGCGGAGCCGGAGGTCTGCATCGCGGCGTACGGGTCGTCGTCGTGCGCGGTCACGGTGACCGTGAGCACGCCCATGCCGACGGCGTACGCGATCATCAGCAGGCCGGCGGCGACCCGCCACCAGCGCATCCGCCCGCCCTCGGCGCGACTCTCGGCGATCACGAGCGTGGCCGGACCCCGGACGGCGCGCCGTCCCGCGATGCCGGTGGCGACCATCGCGACCGTCACGACGCCGAGGGCGCTCAGCTCGAGCGACGCCGGGCCGCCGCCGAACGCCACGTCGCCGGCCACCATGTCGCCGGAGCGGACCAGCGCCAGCAGCGCCCGGCCGCCGGGCCAGGCGAGCGCCGCGCCGAGCGCCGCGGCCACCACCGAGACCAGCAGCGCCTCGGCGCGGATCAGTCGCCGGGCCTGACGGGGCGTTGCCCCCACGGTCCGCAGCAGCCCGATCTCGGTGGCCCGCTGACGGACGGTGATGCCCATCGTCGAGGCGACGGAGAAGAGCACGATCAGCGCGCCCCAGCCGCCGACGACGGCGCCCATGATCATGAGCGTCTCGGCGTCGACGTCCGAGACCGGCCCGGTGGCCGTCTCGGCGAGGGTGGCGAAGGACCCGATCAGCGCGGTGCCGAGCAGGACCGTGACGAACGTGGCGAGGAACGCGGTGGAGCGGTGCCGCAGCGACCGCAGGGCCAGGCCGGTCATCGGGCCACCGCCACGAGGTCGTCGAGGTGCGCCATCTGGCCGGCCACGGCGTCGGCGGTGGGCCCCTCCATCCGGCCGGCGACCCGGCCGTCGACGAGGAACGCGACGCTGTCGGAGTACGACGCCGCCACCGGGTCGTGGGTCACCATGACCACCGTCTGGCCGAGGTCGTCGACCGCCGCGCGGAGCAGCTCGAGCACGTCGCGGGCGGTCGCCGAGTCGAGGGCGCCGGTCGGCTCGTCGGCGAGCACCACGGCGGGGTCGGCGGCGAGCGCCCGGGCGATCGCGACCCGCTGCTGCTGGCCGCCGGACATCTGGACAGGGAGGTGGGTGCGGCGGTCGCCGAGCCCGACCCGGTCCAGCAGGGCGGCGATCCGCTTGCGGTCGGGGCGTCGGCCGGCGAGCCGGACCGGGAGCGCGACGTTCTGCTCCGCGGTCAGGTAGGGCATCAGGTGGAAGCCCTGGAACACGAAGCCGATCCGCTCCCGGCGCAGCCGGGTGCGCTGCTCCTCGGTCCAGTCGGTGATGTCGTGGCCGTCGATGGCGACCCGGCCGGCGGTGGGCCGTTCGAGCCCGGCCGCGCAGGAGAGGAACGTGGACTTGCCCGAGCCGGACGGGCCCATCACGGCGGTGAACGTGCCGCGGCGGAGCTCCAGGTCGATCCCGTCCAGCGCCCGGACCGCGCCGGCTCCCTCGCCGTAGGTGCGCGCAAGGCCGGCGACGGCCAGTGCGGGGGTGGTGTGCATCGGTACTCCTTCGTCGTTGCAGTGGGTGTGCTTCGACGCTAGGAGCGCGACGGCCCGCTCTCGATGGTGCTGGGCAGCCAACCGGGGTAGGCCTAGGCCTACCTTTCCGTGCTGCCCCGCGCCGTCCCCGTCCGGCTCAGGACGGGGTGGCGGCGCCCTCGGCCACGTCCTCGGGGCTGGCGCCCTCGGAGGCCTCCGGGGCCTCGCCCGGGGTCTCCCGGCGGCTGCGGCGGTGCCGGAGCTCGACCCACAGCCCGCGGACGCCGGTCCGGTCGCCACCGACCTCGGTGCCGTCGAGCTCGGTGCCCGCCTCCTTGACCGCGCGGACCGCGGCGCTGGAGACCGGGAGGACGCCCTCGCCGCGGAACGGCACCGGCACCGCCTCCTCCTCGGGGGCCAGGCCGAGGGCGGCGAGCAGCGAGGGGATGAGCACGTTGGCCAGCGCCCGGTAGCCCTCGGCGGAGGGGTGGAACTGGTCCGGGCCGAAGAGCACGTGGGGGGCGGCGTCGAACTCGGGGCCGAGGATCGAGCCCAGCGAGACCGTGCGCCCGCCCTCGCGGATCACCGCGATGGTCTGGGCCGCGGCGAGCCGGCGGGACCAGGTGCGAGCCACCTGCTTCAGCGGCGGTGCGATCGGGCGCACCGTGCCGAGGTCCGGGCAGGTGCCGACGACCACCTCGACGCCCGCCTCGCGGAGCCGGCGTACTCCCTCGGAGAGGTGCCGCACCGACTGGGCCGGCAGCGTCTTGTGGGTGACGTCGTTGGCGCCGATCAGGATCATCGCGACCTCGGGCTCGATCGGCAGCGCCCGGTCGATCTGCGCGGCCAGGTCCGGGGTCCGGGCGCCGACCACGGCGAAGTCGCGCAGGTACACCCGCCGGCCGGAGTGCTCGGAGAGGCCGGTGGCGATCATCGCGCCGGGGGTCTCCTCGACCCGCTCCACGCCGTACCCCGCTGCGCTGGAGTCGCCGAGCAGCGCGACCCGGATCGCCGGGCCGGGGCGGTGCCGGCCGTACCAGCCCGTCGCGTTGGGCGGCGGGTCCTCGAGCACCGGCCCGATCGTGCGGCGGGCCAGCCACGCCTCGAGGTTGAGCACACCCCACAGCCCGGCCCCGAGCAGGGACAGGCCACCGCCGCCGTAAGCCGCGGCGGCGGCGAGCTTGCGAGCTGCGCCTGCCTTCCCCATCGCCGCAAATCCTACGGACCCGGCATAGATTGACCGGATGGAGTACGTGAACTCGCTGCTGGAGCTGATCGGCAACACCCCGCTGCTGCGCCTCTCCGCGACGCTGGACGACGTGCGGGACACCGCGCCCCCAGTGCTCGCCAAGGTGGAGTACTTCAACCCGGGTGGGTCGGTGAAGGACCGGATCGCGACCCGGATGATCGAGGCCGCCGAGGCGTCCGGGAAGCTCCAGCCGGGGGGCACGATCGTGGAGCCGACCTCCGGCAACACCGGCGTGGGACTGGCGATGGTGGCCCAGCAGAAGGGCTACAAGTGCGTGTTCGTCTGCCCCGACAAGGTCAGCGAGGACAAGCGCAACGTGCTCAAGGCGTACGGCGCGGAGGTCGTGGTGTGCCCGACCGCCGTACCGCCGGAGCACCCCGACTCCTACTACAACGTCTCCGACCGGCTGGCCTCGCAGCCGGGCGCGTGGAAGCCGGACCAGTACTCCAACCCGGAGAACCCGCGGTCGCACTACGAGACCACCGGGCCCGAGATCTGGCGGCAGACGGAGGGCCGGATCACGCACTTCGTGGCCGGTGTCGGCACCGGCGGCACGATCACCGGCGTCGGGCGCTACCTCAAGGAGCAGAACCCGGACATCCAGGTGATCGGCGCCGACCCGGCCGGCTCGGTGTACTCCGGCGGGTCCGGCCGGCCGTACCTGGTGGAGGGCGTGGGGGAGGACTTCTGGCCGGAGACCTACGACCGCGGCGTCGCCGACCGGATCATCGAGGTCTCCGACGCCGACTCGTTCGCGTTCACCCGGCGGCTGGCGCGGGAGGAGGCGCTGCTCGTCGGCGGCTCGTCCGGCATGGCGGCGTACGCGGCGGTCCAGCTGGCCCGTGAGCTCGCCGGCACCCCGGAGGGGAAGGACGCGGTGATCGTGGTGCTGCTCCCGGACTCCGGCCGCGGCTACCTGACGAAGGTGTTCAACGACGAGTGGCTGAGCCAGTACGGCTTCGCGACCGGCCAGGGCAAGCCCACCCGCACCGTGGGCGAGGTGCTGCGCGGCAAGTCCGGCCGGCTCCCCGACCTCGTGCACACGCACCCCAACGAGACGATCGCCGAGGCGGTCGCGATCCTGCAGGAGTACGGCGTCTCGCAGATGCCGGTCGTCCGCGCCGAGCCCCCGATCGTCGCCGCCGAGGTGGCCGGCTCGGTCTCGGAGCGCACCCTCCTCGACGCGCTGTTCACCGGCAAGGCCCGGCTCACCGATCCTGTCGAGCAGCACATGTCCCCGCCGCTCCCCACGATCGGCTCCACCGAGGACGCCCGCGACGCGGTCAAGCTGCTCGAGGGCGCGGACGCCGTACTCGTGCACGAGGACGGCAAGCCCGTCGGCGTCGTCACCCGCCAGGACCTGCTCGCCCAGCTGACCGACGCCGGCTGAGCGCGCTTGCCTGTGGAAGGACGGATGCGCCGCTGAGGGAGGTCGGGCAGCCTCGGCGGGGTGACAGTGACGGACCTGCTCGCCGAGCTCGGCGGCGTGGCGCGGCGTTCGGCGATCCTCGCGGTCGTCGACCGTGCCGAGCTCGAGTCGGCCGTGGCCACCGGTCTGGTGGTGCGTGACGTTCGAGGTCTCTACGCACTGCCCGAGGTCGACCAGGCTCGGTTGGCCGCGGCCCGGCTGAACGGTGTCCTCTCCCTGACCAGCGCCGCGCTCGCCCACGGGTGGGCGGTGAAGACCGTGCCCGACCGTCCGCACGTGACGGTCAGCCGCGGAAGGAAGGTCGACCCTGGTCAGTCGTTCGCGCACGTCCACCGCGCCGAGCTGCGCCCGGACCAGGTGGTCGACGGACGCACTGACGTGGAGACCACGCTGGAACAGTGTCTTCGCGCACTCCCGTACGACGAAGCGCTGGCGGTCGCCGACTCAGCCCGCCGCGAGGGTGTGGGCAACAGCGTGTTCGAGAGCCTCGCCGACCGGGTGAAAGGGCCCGGTGCGCCACAGGTCCGCCGGGTCTGCCGCCGCTCCACGGGCCAGGCCGCGAACCCGTTCGAGTCGGTGCTGCGCGCCATCGCCGAGGACGTGCCGGGTCTCCGCCTGGAGCCCCAGGTCGGGATCGGCGACGGTGACTTCTACGTCCGGCCGGACCTCGTCGACGTCCGTCTGCGGGTGGTCGTCGAGGCGGACTCTTTCGAGTGGCACGGTGGGCGTGCTGCGCTGGCCTCCGACTGCCGGCGCTACAACATGATGGTGGTGAACGGGTGGATCGTGCTCCGCTTCCCGTACGAGGACGTCATGTTCCACCCCGAGGACGTGCGTCGCGTGCTCGTGGCCGTGGTGGCTCATGCCGAACTACTGAGGGAAGTCCTCCTCCGCGGTCGTCCCGCCGCGTGAGCACGCGGTCTCAACCTGACTTCCCTCATCACTTCGGCGGACCACGGCCCGTTAGGATCAGAACACGTTCTAGTTGGGAGGGCGGATGACGCAGACGCCGGCGGTCGAGGGTTGGTTCACGACGGGTGCGGAGCCGGTGTTGCTGGGGTCGCGGTGCACGGCGTGTGGGTGCGTGTTCTTCCCGCGGGCGGTGGCTGATGGGGGGTTCTGCCGGAACCCGGCGTGTGCGGGTGAGGAGTTCGCCGAGGTGGAGCTGTCCCGGCGGGGGCGGGTGTGGTCGTACACCGATGCGCGGTACCAGCCGCCGCCGCCGTACGTGCCGGCCACGGATCCGTACGAGCCGTTCGCGTTGGCGGCGGTGGAGCTGCCGGAGGGGCTGGTGGTGCTGGGTCAGGTCGCGGCCGGTTACGGGGTGGAGGACCTGCGGGTGGGGCAGGAGGCCGAGCTGGTGGTGGAGACGCTGTACACCGACGAGGACGGGGTGGAGCGGACGGTGTGGCGCTGGAAGCCCGTCGTCGAGATGGGCGAGGAGGCCGACCAGTGAGCGAGCAGGTGGCCGTCCTCGGCGTCGGCATGCACCCGTGGGGCAAGTGGGGCCGCAGCTTCGTCCAGTACGGCGTCCACGCCGCTCGCGCGGCGCTCGACGACGCCGGGGTCCCGTGGGCCGATGTGGACCTGGTCGTCGGCGGGGAGACCGTCCGCAACGGGTATGCGGGCTACGTGGCGGGGGCGACGTTCGCGCAGGCGTTGGGCTGGAACGGGGCGCGGGTGGCGACCTCGTACGCGGCGTGCGCGACCGGTGCGCAGGCGCTGGACACGGCGCGGTCGCGGATCCTGGCCGGG
>Ga0164243_10005884_pt1 | contig 18653 bp, 16 predicted proteins | sample OricompcompostOP_FD_108781 | JGI IMG/M metagenome (GOLD analysis project Ga0164243, IMG submission 108781) | Organic Plus compost microbial communities from Emeryville, California, USA - Original compost - Organic plus compost (OP) | ecosystem: Engineered > Solid waste > Mixed feedstock >... | reverse complement strand
GGTCCCCGCTGACTTCGGCGTCCGGTTCACGATGACGATGCCGATCCTCCTCGCGTACCTCTTCTTCTCGATCGCCCTCAACCGCGTCTACCGGCGCCATCGCCTGGCCCAGCACGGCCTCGACCCGGAACTGGTCAACCGGCTGGAGCGCGAGAAGAACGCCGACCTCTACGACGAGTATCACCGCAAGTACCGCGGCGAGCACCGTCGGCCGTACTGATCCCTCGGTGCCGATCGCCCCGTACTGATCGCGCTCTTCATGGCGAGCACGTCCTTCATCGCCAGCACCCTCAGTACAGGTAGTCCTCGCCGCTCGCACGTACCGTCACATCCGAGAGGCTGATGCCCCACGGCTGGTCGATGACGTGCACGACGGCGTCCGCGAGATCCTCTGGCGTGATGAGCCAGTACCGGATCGAATCGACGTCGGTCAGATCTTCGGGCAGCTCACCCCGAAGCATCGCGCCGACGTGCTCCTTGTAGGACGCCGCACGCTGACCGACGATGCCGCGGATCGCTCGGTCGTTGACGATCCAGCTCGCGAGGTCCGTGCCGGCCACCCCCGTCGGCTTGACCGTGGTGACCTTGATCTTCCCCTTGGCCTCGATGCGCAAGGAGTCCGAGAGCATGGTGACCGCGGCCTTCGTCGCGCTGTAGACGCCCGATCCCTCGAAACCGCCGTTGCCGTAGATCGACGCGATGTTCACGACCTGGCCGCGGCCCTGGGCGATCATCTGGTCGTAGACGGCAGAGATCCCGTTGACGACGCCCTTGATGTTGATGTCGATCGCACGATGCCACTTCTCCCAGGCGCGTTCGTGATCGGCGAAGAACGCCAGCGGCATCACCCCCGCGTTGTTGACGATCACGTCGATCGCCCCGAAACGCTCGACCGCGATGCGGGCGCCCTCCTTCATCTGCTGCATGTCGGTCACGTCGGCGACGTGCGCGACGGCCGACCCGCCGCTCGCGACGATCGCGCCGACGGCGCCGCGCAGCCCGTCGGCGTCGATGTCGACGCCGACCACGTGGGCGCCTCGGGCGGCGCACTTCTCGGCGATCACGCGGCCGAAGCCACCACCGGCTCCCGTCACGATGATGGTCTTGTCCCGCAAGTGATCTGACATGCAGCCCCCCGGCCCTCGTAGAACGCGTCATCCCGGCAACGCCGCGGCGGACCCGGACCGAGCCGGGCCAGGTCACGATGCGCACCCCTCGGCACACCGTGACCGGTCACCACGCCCCTGGCCGCGCGGCCGGGTCGCGGTCGCGCGAGAGGACGTATCTGCCCGGGCGTCCACCTCCGGAGGCGCTGGATCGCGGACCCGTCGCTCGATTCAGTCACATGACTGATGGTCTGTCAAGGGTGTGGTCCGTTCGTGCCGGATCGGGACCGAAAAACCTTGCTGCCCTTGACACGGGCGCCTCGATGTAAAAACCTTCTCCCGGCGGCGCGGCATCCGCGCCGGCCGCTCGTATCCGCCCGCGGCGTGTTCTGGTCACGGGCCCTCAGCACGTGTGTGCGGGACCGGCGCGTCCCGCATCGACGACAGGAGACGCATGTCCCGCCCTCTGCCGACGAGACGAACCTTCCTCAAGGCCGCGGCCGTCGCCGCCGCCGGTACGGCCGCGGCAGCGACTCCGGTCGCCGGACGGGCGTCGGCGGCGCCCTCCCGGCGGGTGAGGCACACGCGTTCCGAACACCGGGTGGTCGTCGTGGGTTCCGGTTTCGGCGGCGGCGTCGCCGCTCTCCGTCTGGCCCAGGCAGGGGTTCCGGTGCTGTTGCTCGAACGCGGAAAGCGCTGGCCCACAGGCCCGAACTCGGAAACCTTCCCCAGGGCGTCGGCGCCCGACAAGCGGATGCTGTGGCATGAGTCCACGCCCAACCTGTTCGGTCGGCCGCTGAGCGTCGAACCCTATGTGGGCCTTTTCGAATCGGTCGCCGGGGTGAACATGACGGCGCTGTGTCCCACCGGTCTCGGCGGCGGTTCGCTCGTCTATCAGGGGATGACCCTCCAGCCCAGCGAGGCGGTATTCAACGAGCACTTCCCCGAGGCGCTCGACTGGCAGTTGATGAACCGGGTGCATTACCCGCGGGTCGCCGAGATGCTCAAGGTGGCCGTCGCGCCGGACCGGCTCGTCCGCGCCCCGCAGTACCTCGCGCCCCGACAGTTCGCCAAACGCGTTCGGTCCGTTGGCCTCCCGTTGCAGAAGATCCCTATGCCGATCGACTGGAGCTACGCCGAGGCCGAACTCCGGGGCGAGATGAAGCCCGCCTACACCAACGGCGACGGCGCGATCGGCGTCAACAACGGCGGCAAGCACAGCGTCGACGTCACCTACATCCGTCAGGCCGAGGCCACCGGCCTGGTCACGGTGCGCACGCTGCACACCGTCCGGCAGGTGTCCCGGCGCCCCGACGGCCGGTGGTCGCTCGACGTGGAGCGGACCGACGAGACCGGAAAAGTGTTGGAGCACAGAGAGATCATCACCAAGGCGCTGATCTTGTCGGCGGGTAGCGTGAACACCACCAAGCTCCTCGTCCGGGCGCGCGAGGCCGGGACGATCACCGATCTGCCCGACGGTCTCGGACACGGCTGGGGAACCAATGCCGACCGCATCTACACCTGGAGCAGCCCGAGCATCGACTTCGGCGCGGTGCAGGGCGGTCCGGTCGTGTACGGCAGTCCCAATTGGAGCGACCCGAAGAGTGCCTTCACCGTCATCCAGGCATCGCTCCCGCCCCTCCCGGTGTATGCGGGGACCACGATGCTCGTCGGGTTCGGGGTGAGCTCCGGGCGCGGTGTCATCACCTACGATTCGGCGGCCGGCGATGCGATCCTGAAGTGGCCGCACGAGGGCGACTCCGAGATCCAGACGAAGCACATCGACCGTGCGGTGCGCAAGATCGCCGGAGCCGATGCGATCCTCACCGACACCAACGCGGTCTTCCCGTCGACCTGGCACTCGCTGGGCGGCGCGAACATGGGCGTCGTCTGCGACCTCGAGGGGCGCGTGAAGGGCCAGCGGGGTCTCTACGTCATCGACGGGGCGCTGATGCCCGGCAACACCGCGGCCTGCAACCCGTCGATGACCATCGCCGCGGTCGCCGAACGCGCACTCGACCGCATCGTCGCCGAGGATGTCGGCACGACGATCTGACCTCGCGCCGGCCTGGCCCGCTCCGCCTCAGGGAGCGGCGGAGACCGGCGCGAGCCACATGCCGGTCAGTGCGTCGACGACGATCTCGCACTGACGTTCCCACGGGATCGGCACGTGCGTGGGCTCCTCGGCGGCGCGTTCGATGTCGGCGAGCGTGTTCACGATGATGTGGCGGGTCATGTTGTTGCGGATCTCCAGCGCGTCGTCCGGGAAGGACGGCAACGCCCCGTAGAAGCCCTCGAGGATCGCGACGAGCGGTTCGGAACCGCCCATCTGCTCGTAGAGGAGCATCGTCGTCGCGGGATCGGCCGAGACCTGGGCGAAGAACCGGGCGAAGTACGTCGGTGCGCCGAGACCGGCGAGGTACTCGATCTCCGGGGCCACCAGGCACCGAACCCAGTCCCGCACCCGGGGATCCGGTCCGATCGAGTCGAGGGCCTTCCGGCGGAGGTGGTCGATCGGCGTGTTGTGGGCGGTCAGCACGGCCCGGATCAGGTCGTCCTTGCTGCCGAAGTGGTGCCCCACCGCGTAGTTGTTCCGCTGGCCTGCGGCCTTGCTGATCTGCCGGCTGGACACCGCGGCCACGCCGTGCAGGGCGATGAGTTTCTCCGCCGCGGTGATGAGTGCATGGCGAGTGCGCGCGGACTGCCCCGTCTTCCCCTCGGCCATGCATCGATGATGCCCTACCGGCGCCGATCTCCCGAGCCGTGTCCGCGGCCGTCCGGCCCGCCGTCGCGGACGGCGGTCGCCGTCGGGAAACCGGCGGGGGTGCGTGCGTGGCAGATCCCGCCGACCTATGGTGGATCGAATCCAACCGTGTGAATCGGGGTGTGGACACAATCTGCCGACCGGTCACGATCTGTCTGAGGGGACCTGATGGCGACGACGCCCACGGCCGCGAAAAGCCTGCCGGAACTGACACTCCGAGGAATCCTGCTCGGCGGCGTCATCACCCTCGTCTTCACTGCCGCGAACGTATACCTCGGGCTCAAGGTGGGCCTGACGTTCGCCACGGCCATCCCCGCCGCGGTCATCTCGATGAGCATCCTGCGCAACTTCGCGAATCACACGATCGTGGAGAACAACATCGTGCAGACCATCGCATCGGCCGCAGGGACGCTCTCGGCGATCATCTTCGTGATCCCCGGTCTGGTCATGATCGGGTGGTGGACGGGGTTCCCGTACTGGATCACGGTCGCGGTGTGTGCGATCGGCGGCATCCTCGGCGTCATGTATTCCATCCCGCTGCGGCGGGCGCTGGTCACCGGGTCGGACCTTCCCTACCCGGAAGGCATTGCCGCAGCAGAGGTTCTGAAGGTCGGCGACTCCGCCGGCGGTGCCGAGGAGAACAAGGCCGGCCTGCGCGCGATCATCATCGGGTCCATCGCGTCGGCCGGGTTCGCGCTGCTCACCAAGCTGCGGGTGCTCAGCGACACCATCTCCGCCACGATCAAGGTCGGTGCGGGCGGAACGCTGTTCACCGCCGGATTGTCCATGTCCCTCATCGGCATCGGGCACCTCGTCGGTGTCACCGTCGGCGTCGCGATGCTCATCGGCCTGCTCATCTCCTACGGCGTCCTGCTCCCGATCGAGAGCCAGAACGCCGGAGAGCCCGGTGAGTCCCTGAGCGACATGGTGTCCGGTGTCTTCGCCAACGACGTCCGGCTCATCGGTGCGGGCGCCATCGCCATCGCCGCCATCTGGACCCTCATCAAGGTGATGGGCCCGATCGTCCGCGGGATCAAGGGGTCGCTGGCGTCCTCGCGGTCGCGCCGGGAAGGCGAGACGGTCGACATCACCGAGCGCGACATCCCCTTCAACATCGTCGGCGGCAGCATCCTGGTGTTGCTCATCCCGATCGGCCTGTTGCTGTGGGACTTCGTGCACAGCACCGTTCTCGAGGGCAGCGCCGCCGGCATCATCGCGGTCAGCGTCGTGTTCGTGTTCGTCATCGGCCTGGCCGTCGCGGCGGTCTGCGGCTACATGGCGGGACTCATCGGGTCGTCGAACTCGCCGATCTCCGGCGTGGGCATCCTCGTCGTGCTGATCGCGGCCATCCTCATCAAGGCCGTGTACGGAAGCGCCGACGACTCGCAGACCGACGCGCTGATCGCCTACACGCTGTTCACCGCGGCGATCGTCTTCGGCGTCGCCACGATCTCCAACGACAACCTGCAGGACCTCAAGACCGGCCAGCTCGTCGGCGCGACGCCGTGGAAGCAGCAGGTCGCCCTGGTGGTCGGCGTGCTGTTCGGATCGGCCATCATCCCGCCGATCCTCGGCCTGATGTACGACGTCTTCGGCTTCGTGGGCGCGCCCGGCGCCGGACCCGATGCCCTCGCCGCGCCGCAGGCCGGCCTGCTGTCCACGCTCGCCAAGGGCGTCTTGGGCGCCGACCTCAACTGGGGCCTGATCGGCCTGGGCGCGCTGATCGGCGCGGTCGTCATCCTCATCGACGAACTCCTCGGGCGCGCAGGCCGTTTCCGCATCCCGCCGCTGGCCGTCGGCATGGGCATGTACCTGCCGATGTCGGTGACCCTCATCATCCCGGTCGGCGCGTTCCTCGGTCACTTCTACAACCGATGGGCCGAACGCTCCGGCGGCGCGGTCGACCACAAGAAGCGCATGGGCGTCCTCCTGGCGACCGGCCTCATCGTCGGCGAGGCGCTGTTCGGCGTGGTCTTCGCCGGGATCGTAGCCGCCACCGGCGACGACTCGGTGCTGGCGATCGTCGGTGACGGCTTCGACACCTGGGCGCAGATCCTCGGCGTCGTCGTGTTCGCCGCCGTCGTCGCCTACCTCTACAACCGCACGACGAAGCTCGCGACCGCGAGCGGGGACCCGGCGCTGGAGCCCGGCGGAAAGGCCGGCGGCCCGCAGGCCTGACCGGGGCCCGCCGGGCCGGCGCTCACCCGATCACGAAGCCGCGCAGACGCATTCGCCGATCGCGGTGTCCAGGATCTCCAGACCGGTGCGGAGTTCGTCGTCGGAGATCGTCAGCGGCGGGGCGATCCGGAAGATGCCGCCCATGCCGGGCAGCTGCACGACGTTCATGTGCAGTCCGAGTTCGAAGCATCGCGCGGTGATGGCCGCGCCCAGGCGGTCGGCGCCCTGCTTGGTCTCGCGGTCGGTCACGAGTTCGATGCCCTGCATCAGCCCGCTGCCGCGCACGTCGCCGACGCACTCGTGCCGGGCCTGGATCTCCAGCAACCCGTCGCGGAGCACCGAGCCGGCCTGTGCCGCACGGGTGACGAGGCCGTCGCGCTGGAGCACGTCGAGCACCGTGAGCCCGACCGCGGCGACGAGCGGGTCGGAGACGTGGGTCGTGAAGAACAGGTAGCCGCGCTCGTGTGCGGCCTGCTCGATCTCGGCAGACGTGACGACCGCGGCGAGCGGGAGGCCGGCACCGAGGGTCTTCGACAGCGTGAGGATGTCAGGCACGATGCCATCGCGTTCGAAGGCATACCAGGAACCGGTGCGGCACAGGCCGGTCTGCGCCTCGTCGACGATCAGCAGCATCCCGCGCTCCTCGCACTTGCGCTTGAGGGCCGCGAAGTAACCCGGAGGCGGGACGATCACCCCGCCGGAGGACAGGATCGGCTCGACGATGCAGGCGGCGAGCGATCCGGTCGACTGGGCGTCGATGAGTTCGAAACCGAAGTCGAGCTGCCGCTGCCAGTCCAGGGTGCCGTCCGGGCGGGTGAAGTCCGGCCGGTACGGATTGGGGGTCGGGAGTGCGTAGTTGCCGGGCGCCACGGGACCGTAGCCGGTGCGCCCGGCGCTGTACGTCGACGCCGCGGCGGCGTGCGTCATGCCGTGCCAGGACCGTGCGAACGACACGATCTCGTGCTTTCCCGTGACCAGCTTGGCCATGCGGATCGCGGCCTCGTTCGACTCGGCACCGGTGCTCAGCAGCAGCACCTTCTCCAGCGGGTCGGGCAGGGTGCCGGCGAGGCGCGCCGCGAGATCGGCCACCGGCGGGGAGATCATCCCGCTGAACAGGTGGTCGAGCTCGCCGATCTGCCGGGTGACGGTCGAGACGATGTCGGGATGCGAGTGGCCGAGGATCGCCGACATCTGGCCGGAGGTGAAATCGAGCAGGCGCCGGCCGTTCGCGGTCTCGACCCAACTGCCCGAGGCCCGCACGATCAGCTCCGGCGAGAACTGCCCGCCGTAGCGGACGAGGTGGCGGGTGTCGACGCCGGTGGGGGTCCGTTCGAGGGCGGTGGTGTCGGTGGTCATGGCGACCACGGTACGAGTGCGATCCCCACCTCGCGCATCGAGGACCGCGGCGCGCGGCATATCGTGGGCTCGGCAGGCGCGTCTTTCCACGAGCGAGAAGGGAACTCCATGTCGGGTGAGCGGAATCTGCAACAGGCGGTCGACGACTATCTGTCCGGAGCCGACCATCTCCTGCGCCTCATCGGCGAGATCGCCGACGATCGTTGGGAGACACCGGGTCTCGGCGAGTGGACGGTGCGCTCGCTGGTGGGGCACACGACGCGCTCGCTGACCACCGTCGCCGATTATCTCGCGCAACCCGAACCCGCGATCGACATCGACTCGGTCGGCGACTACTACGCGAGGATCCAGGGACTGGCGTCCGCACCCGAGGTCACGGCCCGGGGCGTCGCCGCCGGCGTCGAACTCGGCGACGATCCGGCGGCCGAGGCCACCGCACGTCGGGACCGCGCCGCCGCGGCGCTCGACGGCATCGCCGATCGGCCGGTCGCGACCCCGTGGGGCGGCATCCTGCTGTCGCACTATCTGCCCACGCGCACCTTCGAACTCGCGGTGCACGGACTCGACATCGCCCGTGCGATCGGTTCGTCGACGCCGCTGCCGTCGGAGGTGCTCGCCTCGGCGCTGTCCACCGCGGCCGAGGCGGCACGCATCACCGGGCAGGGGGAGCGTGCCCTGCTCGTCCTCACGGGACGGGAGAACGGTCCGATCTCGGTGGTGTGACCGCCGAGACCGGCCCGCGTCAGTTCGGCCCGCGTCAGTTCGGCACGCGACTGTGCGCGAACTCCGCGACGATCGCCGCGTTGAACGCGGGCAGGTCGTCGGGGTTGCGGCTGGTGATCAGGACGCTGTCGCCGCCACGGCAGGTGACCACCTCTTCGTCGACCCAATTGCCGCCGGCGTTGACGACATCGGTCTTCAGGCTCGGGAACGAGGTGAGGGTGCGGCCCCGCACGACGTCGGCCTCGATGAGGGTCCACGGCGCGTGGCAGATGGCCGCGACCGGTTTGCCGGCGTCGAAGAACCCCCGGACGAAGCGCACGGCCGGTCCCGACGCGCGGAGGAAATCGGGGTTGGCGACCCCGCCGGGGAGGACGAGCGCGTCGAAGTCGGCGATCCGGGAGGTTTCGAGGGTCGCGTCGACGGGGAAGGTGTCGGCGCGGTCGAGATGGTCGAACGCCTGGATGGTGCCGGGCTCGATCGAGACCAGGACGGGTTTGCCGCCGCACGCCTCGATGGACTTCCACGGCTCGGTGAGTTCGACCTGCTCGGCACCTTCGTTGGCCACCAGGAAGGCGACGGTGACGTCGTTGAGTTCTTCGGCCATGACTTCCTCCTCACCGGCACCGACCGTCCCTCGGACGCCGGTGCGAGTGTCTGATCTGCTTCGACCTGGTCTCGGTCGCCGAAACACCGAGGTACCCACGCGCCACCGGCCCCAACCATCGGCGGGCCGACTGCGCCGTGTTGAATGGCTGCGTCACGCGCCCTCTGAGGGTGCAGCTGCGCCACGCGCCGCTGAGGGCGCATCGGGCCGACGGGGAGGAGTCAGAAATGGGTGGTCTCGACGGTGTCGCGACGCTGATCCACCTGGTGCGGGGCGGAGAGGTCGCCGAGACCAGGAAGACGCCGCACACGGTGATCGCCGACGGGCCGCATCGGCGGGTCCTTCGGTACGGAGACGACGCGGCCCGGGCAGCCGCGCGGGATGGATCGCGGCCGCCGGTGCTGCTGATCCCGCCCCTGGCGGTGTCGACGGACTGCTACGACCTCACCCCGGGACTGAGCCTCGTCGAGCACCTCCTGGCGACCGGGCGGGTGCCCTACGTCGTCGACTTCGGCGACATGACCCGAGAGGACCGCGACCTCGGGTTCGAGGAGTTCGTCACCGACATCGTGCCCGGCGCGATCTCGGCGGTGGTCGCCGACCTCGGTGGCGACCGCGCCGACGACGAGTCCGGCGACGAGGCCCCGAACGTCGAGGTGGACCTCATCGCGTGGAGCCTGGGCGGGACCATCGGATTCCTGACGCTGGCGGCCGACCCGGGTCTGCCGGTGCGCTCGATGACCGCGGTCGGCACGCCCCTCGACTACGATCGGGTGCCCCCGTATCCGCTGGTGAAGACGTTGATGAAGCCGATCGGCACCGCACCCGTCTCGCTGGCGCTGCGGGCGCTCGGCGGTATCCCGGCGCCGCTGGTCCAGGTCGCCTATCGGGGCACCGCCTGGCAGCGCGAACTCAAGAAGCCCGGCTACATCATCCGCAACGCCCACGACACCGAGGCGCTCACGCGGATGAAGGCGATCGACCGCTTCCAGGAGACGATGCCCGGCTACCCGGGCCGGGCGTCGGAGCAGATGTGGGAGAACTTCATCATGCGCGGCGAGCTGGCGAGCGGGGTGGTCCACTTCGACGACCTCACCATCGACCTGTCGAAGGTCGGCGTGCCCGTGCAGCTGTTCGGCAGCCACCGCGACGCGATCGTCAGCTGGGAGGCCGCGCACCACGGCGTCGACCTGTTCACCGGATCGCCGCGGGTGGAGTTCACCACCGTCGAGACGAGTCACCTCGGGCTCATCGCGGGGACGGCGGCAGTCGAGCAGACATGGCCGCGGATCGACGAGTTCCTGGCGGGACTGGACTGACCCTCGCCGCGCCGGTCGCGCCCGCTCGCCCACCGAATGCGGGTCGCGGCAAGCGATTGCGCGGGCCGACGATCAGGCGGCGCCCGCGGACCGCGCTCAGGGCGCGACGCTGAGCCAGTCGGCGAACCCCGAGGGATCGTGGCGGCCGAGTGCGCCGTGCTCGAACAGGCCCCAGCCGGTGCGGGAGGTGCCGTCGGCCTCCCGGCACACCGCCCGCCCGACGTGGTCGATGACCCCGAACGGCATGCGTCCGATGATCTCCGGACTCGTCATGTCGTAGGTGAGGCGCTCGGTGAAGCCCTCGCCGCGCCACATGCCGTGAAGCCAGTCGGGGTCGCCGCCGTAGCCGCCGCCGACGTGGATCGGCACCGGCAGCAGGGACTCGACCTCCAGCGTCACCGGGGAGCCGTCCGACGCGGTCGCGGAGATCGTCGCGCCGGTGGGGATTCGCGTGCCCGAGGCGTAGTGGACCGAGATCCGCGGCCAGCCCAGTTGTTCGACGCGTCCGTCCTTCCACACGCGCGAACAGTCGTTGAGGGTGCGGTGGCCGTCGGGGTCCTCCTGCACGATGAGGACGAGCTGGAAGTCGTCGAAGGCCATCGGGACATACAGCCACCACATCCCCTCGAACGGCGGGTCCGCAGGCCTCCCCGCGGGTTCCGGCTCGCCGACGGGGCGGATACCCCAGGAGCGGTCGCGGGTGCCGACCCACGTCGACGGGTCGACGTCGATGGTGTCGCCGTCGACGGTGATGTGGCCCCGCCACGTGCCCACCTGCGCGAAGCGCTGGGCGTCGAGGGTGACCTTGGTGCCCTGGCGCATGAGGTGCGGCTGTTCGAGCAACGGGTCGAACAATCCCTCCCAGTGCAGGTCGAGCGAGATGCCCTCGGTCTCGGCGAGCGTGAGATGCAGTGTGCGCAAGGGCTCGTCGACGGCGAGCCGGTAGCCGCCCACGTGCTGGTCGAGACGGTCGTCGTCGATGGCATCGCTGAGGTGGACGGCGGTCTGCGTGTCGTCGCCGTCCGGGTTCCGGCGCCGGATGAGCACGAAGGCGTCCTTCACCCCGAGGTTCGGGTAGTAACCGATCCCGGTGATCAGGAAGAGGTTCCCGCTGCGGTCGTGCGCGTTCAGATAGGCGCGATCGTAGAAGTTGCGGTCGGAGTCACCCGGCCACGCGATCGGTTGTGCCAGTTGGTGGATGGGGAACTCGTCGAGGGGGCCGAGGCCGCTGCGGCTCATCAGGATTCCTCCAGCAGACGTTCGAGAAGTGGTCGGTGGTAGAAGAGGGTGCCGTCGACGTCGTCGGGACGCTCCATCTCCCCGAAGTGGACCCGCCGTGCGCCGGTGCGCATGAACACGCAGCACCACTGGACCGCGGCGAACACGTGGAACCAGCGCAGGTCGCCCAGCTCGACGCCGGTCCGGTCGAGATATGTTGCGCGGACGTCGTCTTCGCGCAGGAGATCGGGGAGGCCGGGGAGCCCCGCCATGGTCGCGAGCTCCTGGAAGACCTGGTGGGCGAAGATCGCCCACGCGACGTCGAGCTCGCGCGGGCCGAGTCGCGCCATCTCCCAGTCGAGCACGGCGGTTGGCGCGGCGTCGACGAACATCGTGTTGCCCAGCCGGGCGTCGCCCCAGGACAGGACGGATTCGCCGGCGGCCGCGTCGTCGGGGAAATGCGCGGCGAGCCAATCCAGCGCGCGCTCGACCAGGGGCGAGCGGCCGATGCCCTCGGCGGAGAGGTCGTACCAGTCGCGCAACCACGCGAGAAGCCGTGCCAGGACGGTGTCCCCGGGCGGCAGGTCCTCGAGGAGGAAGCCGAAGCGGCGGTCGGGCTCGGGGATGGAGTGGAGGTCGGCGATCACCTCGATCAGCGCATCCTGCATGCGCCGCCGGTCCTCCGCGGAGGCATCGGCGAACCAGTTGTCCCCGAAGGTGTAGGGCATCACGTCGGGCGGGACGCCGCCGGCGAGCCGGTCCATGAGGAAGAACGGGGCGCCCAGCAGCGAGCCGGTCGGCTCGAGGTGGTGGACGCGGGGCACGGGGACGTCGGTGAGTTCGGCGACCAGGCGCATCGTCTCGAACTGATGGTCCATCCGGTAGGTGCGGAAGACCGGGATGTCGGCGGCCGCGGGGGCCATGCGCATGACCCACTCCCGGGCGGGCGAGCCCGGCCAGGTGGCGGTGACCGGGATGGTCTCCGACGACATGCCGTTGGCGTCGACGCCGGCCTCGACGGTCACCTCGGGCGCGGCGTCGGGAGTGTCCGGCTGGCCGGCGAGCCAGGCGGCGAGCGTCGCCGGGACCGAGGCCGTGTCCCGGCTGGAGCGTTGCAGATGGTCGAGGTGTTCGACGACGGGTTCGGTGGCCACGACAACCCCCAATGGTTTCGCTACGGTGAGTAGCGTAATGACATCAGAAGCGGCGAACGGCCCGCAGCGTCTTCGGGAAATTCGCGACGACTGAAGAGGGCTGGGCTCATGGGTGGTTCGAGAGGCGTGGCGCCGGCGCGCGACACCGATGGGGGCGTCGGCCCCGAGAACGCGGCCGGGCGACCCCGGGACGCGCGGATCGACTCCGCGGTCCTCGCGGCCGCGGGGGAGCTCGTCGTCGAGGCGGGTTACCAGAAGCTGAGCCTGGCGGCGATCGCCGAGCGGGCGGGCACCACCAAGACCTCCCTCTACCGGCGATGGTCGGGGAAGGCCGAACTCGTCCACGACCTCGTCTTCGCCCACATGACCCGTCTGCCGCCGTCGAGCGGCGAGGCGGCGTCGGACCTGCGGACGATGATCGTCGCCGCGTGTGAGCTCTTCGCGAGCCCGGTGACCCGGGCGGCACTGCCCGGCCTCATCGCCGACATGTCGGCCGACCCCGAACTCGCCCGCCGCGTTCACGCGGGATTCGCCGGGGTCTTCGACGCCCTGCGGGAGCGTCTCGTCGTCGCCGTCGAACGCGGGGAGGTGCGCGGCGACGCCGACCCGGACCGCCTCATCGAGATCATCGGCGGATCGGCGATGCTCCACGTCCTGATGCGGCCCGGCGGGAACGCCGACGGCGCGATGTTCGACGAGAACTGGGCAGACCGGCTGGCGGCCCTGGTGCTTCACGGAGTGATGCGCTGAGAGATACCGGCGTCACGTGGCGGCCGCAGCGCGGACATAGACTCGCAGGATGAGCTCCCGAGACCCCCGCACCACCGATGAGATCGTCGAGAAGATCCTGTCCACCTACGACACCATCACGGTCGTCGGCGCCAGTGCGAATCCGGCCAAACCGGCCAACGAGGTGCCCGCGCACATGAAGCACCTCGGCTGGCGGATCATCCCCGTCAACCCGACCGCGGACGAGATCGTGGGCGAGAAGGCCTACCGGTCGCTGGCCGACATCCCCGAACAGGTCGGACTCGTCGACGTGTTCCGCCCCGGACCCGAGTGCGCCGAGGTCGCGCGGGCGGCCGTCGCGGCCGGGGCCACGGCACTGTGGCTGCAGCTCGGCATCACCTCGCCCGAGGCCCGCCGGATCGCCGAGGACGCCGGTCTGCTCTACGTCGAGGACCGCTGCCTGATCATCGAACAGCGCCGCACCGGCATCGTGCCCGCGTGACGAAGGCGGGTGACCGGTGGAACTCCTCGATGATCTGACCCATCAACGACTTCCGCTGTTCCTGCTGTTCGCCTCGTTCGTCGTCACGTTCATCGTGACGCGCGTGATCACCCGGCTCATCCGGGCCGGCAAGGGGCCGTTCCGCAACAACGTGTCCGGCGGCATCCACGTGCATCACATGGTGCCCGGCCTGGCCCTCACCATCGTGGGCGCCTTCATCTCGGTGGGCGTCAACGGAGTCGAGCCCGGGGCGGCGATCAGCGCGGTGATGATCGGCATCGGCGCGTCGCTCGTGCTCGACGAGTTCGCACTGATCCTGCGGCTGCAGGACGTGTACTGGTCACGCGAGGGGCAGTTGTCGGTCCAGGTGGTGGCGCTCACGGTAGCCGCGCTGGGCATGGTGCTCCTCGGATTCAACCCGTTCAACGCCGAGACCGACGTGGAGTTCGGCCCGATCGTGTTCGCGGTGACCGCCCCGGTCAACATCGCCGCGGCGATCGTCTGCGTGATCAAGGGCAAGTACTCGACGGCGGTGGTGGGCGTCTTCATCCCGATCTTCGCCTGGACGGGCGCCATCCGGCTCGCCCGGCCGAAGTCCCCGTGGGCTCGACGCCGGTACTCGCCGGAGAAGCTCGAGAAGGCAACGGCGCGCGCACGCCGCTTCGACAAGCGTTGGGGACGCCGGGGATTGACCATCGGGGACTGGATCGCCGGCAAGCCGACCGAGGACCCGGCCGACCCCGCGCTGCCCGAGAAGCGCGACGGGACAGGGGAGGCGCTCCCGCGCTGAACCGTCGGATTCGGTGTCGTCACCGTTCGGCGGGATCGAAGTGCTCACGCGCGATCTCGACGAACCGGCGCGTCGCAGGCGACGCCGTGACGCGCCACACCAGGCCCAGCCGCGCGCGGGTGTCGATGCCGCGGATCACACGCCCGACGACGCGTTCGTCGGCGGCCGCGATCGACTCGCTGAGGATGCCGGTTCCCATTCCGCTGCACACCAATTCGATGATCGCGTCGGGTGAGGACGCCTCGATCGCGGGCCGGACGGGTGCGCCGTGCGCGGACGCCGCCGCGTCGAAGACGGCCCGGATTCCCGCGCCCTCCGGCAGGGAGATCAGTGAGTGCCGCCGGAGCTCGTCGAGATCGATCGCCTGCCCGCGGTCGGGGGCATCGGCCGGGACGACGGCGACGACCGGCTCGTCGACGACCGTCAGCGCCTCCACCGACCGCGGTAGCGTGTCGCCGTAGCCGGCGAGTGCGATGTCGAGCGCGCCGTCGACGACCGAGGCGACGAGTTCCTCAGAGGGCGCCTCGCGAAGGCTCAACCCGACCTTCGGGTGCGCCGCACCGAAGCTGCCCAGTGCAGCGAACAGCGGTGCGACGGTACATCCCTCGACCATTCCCACGGCCAGGTTCCCGCGGAGGAGGCCCCGGACCTCGGCGACGGCGCGGGCGACGTCCTCGGCGGCCGACAGCGCCGCCGTCGCCGCCGGGAGGGCTGCTCGGCCGGCGTCGGTGAGCCGGACGGCGCGGCCCGATCGGTCGAAGAGCGCCGCGCCCAGCTCGTGTTCGAGATTGCGGATCTGCGCGCTGATGTTCGGCTGGGTGGTGTGCACGCGGTGTGCGGCCGCGGTGAAGCTTCCCTCGGCCGCCACCGCGGCGAAGTACTCGAGCTGCCGCAACTCCATAACTGTTGATGATAGCGAGCATCACAAACATCACCTGGACTTATGTCCGGATCTGATCGACCGTGGGGGCACACGTCCCGATCGAAAGGATTCGATGATGTCCGACCACGAGACCGCACGCACTCCGGAAGATCTGACCAGGATGTTCGTCGAGTACTCGAACGCCGGCGACCCCGACGCGGTGGCGGCGCTCTATCACGAGGACGCCGTGATGGCCTTCCCGCCGGGACAGGTGACGCGGGGCCGTCAGGCGATCCGTGACCTGTGGGCGACGGTGCTCGAGCAGCGGCCGACCTTCGTTCCCGAGCCGCAGTTGCCGACGCTCTACTTCGGAGAGGACCTGGCCCTCACCTCCACGCCGCCCCGCGACGGCGCCGGTGCGCGGGCGCAGGTGGTGATGCGCCGCCCCGACGGTTCCTGGGTACGCGTCATCGACCAGCCCGAGTTCTGCACGCCCACACGGTGAGCGCCGGCCGGCCGGCATTTCTGACACCGGATTCAGATCTCGTGCTAGCTTCGCTGTGGCGGGGATTACACCGGCACCTCCCCGGAACCGCGTCACCGGGCCGACCCGACCCGCCGGGAGGTGGCGAGCGGGCCGGTGTCACAGGGAGCGAGAGGACGGGATCTGCGTGTCAGTGCCGGAAGCCCAGGACGTGGCCGCGCGTGTGGCCGGGCGGCTCGCGTCGAAGCGCGGCACCCTGGTGTCGGTCGTCTCGGCGCGACAACTGCCGGCCGGCGCGAGCCGCGCGACGTATGCGGTCGACCTCGTCGACGCCGATGGGCGGATCGAGCAGGTCATCGTGCGCGCCGTCCCGTCCGCCGCCGACGACGGCGGGCTCGCCGACGAGGCGAAGGTCCTGCGGGCCGCGGCCGACGCCGGGGTCCCGGTCCCGCGGATCCTCGACGCGGCATTCGGCGGGGCCGACAATCCCCTCGGGTTTCCGTACCTGGCAATGGAGTTCATCGCCGGCGAGTCGATACCCCGGCGCATCCTCCGTGACGACGCCCATGCGACCGCGCGCGAGCGCTTCGTCGAGCAGTGTGGACGGATTCTGGCACGGGTGCACCAGATCGACGCGGCGAAGGCCCCCGGTCTCACCGAACTGACCGATCCCGTCGAAGGGCTGAGGCAGCTCTTCCCGAGGGAGTTCGACGCCATGCCCGCCGGCCTCGTCCTCGCGGTCCGGTGGCTGCGCGACAACCCGCCGGCGCCGTCGCCGAAGACATGCGTCGTGCACGGCGATTTCCGCCTGGGGAACCTCCTGATCGACGCCGAAGGCGTTGCCGCCGTGCTGGACTGGGAACTGGTCCACATCGGCGACCCGATCGAGGACCTCGGCTGGCTGTGCGCCAAGGCCTGGCGCTTCGGCGGTGCCGCGCCGGTCGCCGGCATGGGCGAGCGGGCGGCGCTGCTCGACGCCTACGCCGAGATCGCCGGCTGGCGTCCGGACGAGGAGACCCTGCGCTGGTGGGAGCTCTACGCCACCGTCAAGTGGGGTCTGATCTGCGCGGTGCAGGCCAACCGGCATCTCGACGGCGTCGAACGGTCGGTGGAGCTCGCCGCCATCGGAAGACGCAGCGCGGAACAGGAATTCGACGCACTCCTCGACCTCGGCCTGGTGTCCCCGGAGATGGTCGAGGACCCGCTGGCGGCCGGTGTGGCCGCCCCGGACGAGGCGCCCCACGGCGAGCCGAGCTCGCTCGAGCTGCTCGAGGCGGTCGCCGGATTCCTGCGCTCGGACTCGGTCACCGCCGAGATGTCGCCACAGGTGCGGTTCCACGCCCGCGTCGCCGGAAACGTCGTCGACGTGGTGCGCCGCCAGATCCTGCTGGGGCCCCGGCAGGCCGCGGAGAGCGCCGCACGTCTGGCCGCACTCGGAGTGGCCGACCAGCGGGCCCTCTGCGACGCGCTGTGGTCCGGCGAGCTCGACGCCGCGGACGAGAAGGTGCGTGACGCCGTCGTCGCCGACGTGCGCGCCCGGCTGCTGGTGGCCAACCCGAGGTACTTCGCCGTCCCGCGCCCGTGACCGGCGCCGACCGGCGACCCGACCCCGACGAGAAGGATTCACCGTGGACTTCGCATTGCCCGACTCGCTCAAGGACTACCTCGACGAGCTCGACGCCTTCATCGAGGCCGAGATCAAGCCGCTCGAGCAGGCCGACGACAACATCCGGTTCTTCGACCACCGCCGCGAGGACTCCCGGACCGACTGGGAGCGGGGCGGCCTGCCGAATGCCGAGTGGGAGGCGCTCCTGGCCGAGGCCCGCCGGCGCGCCGATGCCGCCGGCCACTTCCGGTACCCGTTCCCCAAGGAGTACGGCGGGCGCGACGGGTCGAATCTCGCGATGGCGGTCATCCGCGAGCACCTCGCGTCCAAGGGCCTCGGCCTGCACTGCGACCTGCAGAACGAGCACGCGATCGTGGGCAACAACATCGGCCTGCTGCTGATGCTCGAATACGGGACCCCCGAACAGCAGGAGGAGTGGGTCGAGGGCCTCGCGGCGGGCACCAAGTTCTTCGCGTTCGGGATCACCGAGCCAGATCACGGCTCGGACGCCACCTACATGGAGACGACCGCCGTCCGAGACGGCGACGACTGGATCATCAACGGCGAGAAGACCTGGAACACCGGCATCCACGCCGCCCATCGCGACATCGTCTTCGCCCGCACCAGCGGCGAACCCGGCGACGCCACGGGCATCACCGCATTCCTCGTCGACCCGAAGGCACCCGGGTTCACCGTCGAGGAGTACCTGTGGACGTTCAACATGCCGACCGATCACGCGCACATCACCCTCCGCGACGTGCGCGTGCCGAACTCGGCGGTGTTCGGCGCCGAGGGCGCCGGCTTGCAGGTGGTGCAGCACTTCTTCAACGAGAACCGCATCCGGCAGGCCGCGTCGAGTCTCGGTGCGGCGCAGTACTGCGTCAACCGGGCGGTCGAGTACGCCAACGAGCGCGCGCCGTTCGGCAAGAAGCTCTCGACCAACCAGGCCATCCAGTTCCCGCTCGTCGACCTGCACACCCGGTGTGCGATGGTCCGCGCGCTGATCCGGGAAACCGCCTGGAAGATGGACACATACGGTCCGTTCTCGGCGTCGGCCGAGGTGTCGATGTGCAACTACCAGGCCAATCGCCTGTGCTGTGACGCCGCCGACCAGGCGATGCAGGTCTTCGGCGGGCGCGGCTACTCGCGGCACGAGCCGTTCGAGCACATCTACCGTCACCACCGCCGCTACCGCATCACCGAGGGGGCCGACGAGATCCAGATGCGCCGCGTCGCCGGATACCTGTTCGGTTTCATG